>Ga0163109_10000004_pt1 | contig 326195 bp, 255 predicted proteins | sample CRUFie1St13metaG_FD_108704 | JGI IMG/M metagenome (GOLD analysis project Ga0163109, IMG submission 108704) | Marine microbial communities from the Costa Rica Dome - CRUD Field 142mm St13 metaG | ecosystem: Environmental > Aquatic > Marine > Oceanic > Photic zone | place: Costa Rica: the...
AACAATTATCGGTTTAAGTCTCGAATTTTTCTGCGGGTTGTGGCCGAACTCCCAACGGCTATTAAATTCGTAATGGCCAACGACGAGGCGACACCTAAATTCCGCTTAGCGGGATCAGTGGCCGCTCGAAAATCGACCGCTACCAAATTTAGATACGAGAAAACTTCGAAGTGTTTTTTCGAAAGAGATAACATGATGACTTTGTCTTAAAACTGTTTATAAATTTAAGAGACCTCAATAAAATTGCACCCTAATTCGGCATTCCCGCTCATGGGCGAGCTATATCTCCGATAAGACCGTAATCTGCCGAAAGAACCCCCTGCTCAAAATAGGGTTCCCGATATCAGCAAACATCAATGTAAATTTGCGTGCTCCCAAAGTTATAACAATGATTCCAGCCATCAGACCCATGCCTACAGCGGCTGAGCTTTTGAGTAAATTGCGACGATGAAAACCGCTCTTAGGGCTGTGTGGATCTTTCATCGTTGAGGGGTGAGGTGTCATTGGTTTAAAGTTTAACAGACCGGGGCAACCAATATAATTAGATCATCGGAGACAGCTTACCCCTTGGAGATACTGTACAAATATTCACCGGTTCTGATGAAGAGTTGGTTTCCGGAAACTGCGGGCGTAGATAAAGTAAAACTTCCATCGAGTTCGCTCTTTCCCAACAGCTTAAACTCAGGTCCTGCTTGCACTACCGCTACTTCCGAATCTTCAGCCGTAATGAAGATTTTTCCATCCGCCAGTACCGGGGATGAACTGACGCGTCCTAAACCTGTAGTCTCAGGTCCCCAAATGACATCACCCGTTTTAGCATCAAGACAAGTAACTTGTCCGAAGTCCTCGACCATATAAAAGTATTTCCCATCGCAGATGGGTGTAGGCACATCCGGACTACCGGCCGGCTTTTCGTATTTCCAAACCAAATGGCTTTCGGTGACATCGCCCTTCCCTCCTGCCCGCAAGGCCAGTAGAGGCTTTTTCCGAGTAGGCGCGTAAATCATGCCATCATAAGCTACCGGTGAGGGGACAATACGGAAGTTGCGCGCTTTTTGGGGATTTAGGCCCCCGGCTCTCCAAATCTCACTACCGGTATCAGGATCGTGGCCGCTCACATAGTCTCCGCCCGTTATAATTAGTTGAATACCATCCTTGGTCTTAGAAAGTGCAGGCGTTGTATAAGCGTCCGGCGATTCATGGACCGCGTCGGTTTCACGCTCTACATACCAAAGCTCCTTCCCTGTCTTCTTATCCAAGGCCAGGAGGTAGGACGGATCGTCCGTGCGCATACCGTGCAAAACCTGGATGATGAGCTTATCCTCGTACAGGACCGGCGACGACGCATACCCTGCCAACAATCCCAACTTCCAATGCGATTTCTGAATGTCGTACTTCCAAAGTAATTTGCCCTTCATATCCACAGCTGCAACGACCCCATTTCCCGTCACGACCCAAATGGTTTCTCCATCCGATACAGGTGATGGCGAACTCATATTCTGCTTGAACGCGATCTTGTTGCCCTCGTCCAATTCGCTTTGCCACTGAATAGAGCCATCCTTCTTGGAAAGGCAGAACAAGACAATCTCCTGGCCGCCCGGCCCCATTCCCGGAGGTGGAGCGGGGCGTCGCCCTCTTCCCGCCGGAGCGGGTTCCGCTAGAAGTGCCGCCTCCTGCTCAGATGGCGACACTACAAATACTTTATTCCCGACGACGATCGGAGAAGCCCCACTCCAAGCAGGCAGCTTCACCTTCCAGGAAACGTTAAAATCAACGGTCCATTCGACCGGCAAATCTTCAGCGAAGCCAATCCCATTTCCGCTAGGGCCACGCCACGCGGGCCAATCAGCGAACGTGGAGAGAGACAAGCTCGCGAATAAACCGAGTGTGACTATGCTTTTGAGGTAATTCATAATAGACTATCCAAAGAATCGTTTGGAAACTAGCGAACTAAGGCTAAAATGGGAAAGAGCATAATACATGTTCGCTCCTCAGAGCCGCGTGATAGGATTAGCAGTTGATGTTGAGCTCACCCTGGTCGGTCGGTGAAGGAGGGGAAAATATCGGGGGTCTGCCGAGCGAGGAAACACAACTGAACGAGATATTGCCCCTGTCTTGAGATTTTTCAAGGAGCATTTACTGATTCGGTAATGTCCCAAATGAATGGTTCCGAAGTAGATGCCTGTAATGAGCTGGACTTTGTGGTCCCGAAGTTTCGGTGGCCTTAAGAACGTTTTGCACAACTAAGGGAAGCGATGGACGGTGTGATTTCCGCAATCGACGCTTCCTACATTTTTTTTAGGCAAACAGCGAGCGATTTACCAAGAGGAGATCAACTAATCCTACGATTGGCGTTATTCAATGTAGGTTTAGTCTTTTAACGAAAGTACAATTCCTCCAGCCTTCCCGCTTTTTTTATCCTATGGGAGCTATTCTGTCTTTTCTTTTCTTCACCGGACTTGTCGGTTTCGTTACCTACCTCCGGACGCACAACGATAACCTTCACACATCCAAAGGCTACTTCCTGGCAGGGAATAGCCTCAATGGTTGGGTTATTGCCGGGTCGCTCATGCTGACGAATCTCAGTGCTGCAAACTTCACCGGGATGACTGCAAATGTCTACGGGAGCAATCTCTCCCCCATTGCCTGGACCGTAACCGTTGTTCCCCCTCTCATTTATTTTTGTGCTGTTCTCCTGCCCACTTTTCTAAAGGGCGGATTTACAACCATTCCCGAATTTCTAGAAAATCGGTTTCGCAAATCCACGCGACGACTGATCGCGATTATGTTTCTATTCGTCTATATTCTGAGCTCGATGCCAGCAGCTCTCTATGGTGGGGCCATCGCGATCAACCTGCTATTCGATATTTCCGGATCGCTTGGATTGAATAACGAATTGGTCATTTGGATAGTGGTATGGTCCCTTGGAATTATCGGTAGCATCTATGCATTATTCGGAGGGCTAAAGGGTGTCGCAATATCGGATACACTCAATGGAATTGGCCTGTTGATCGGAGGAGCTTTCGTATTCGCAATCGGGATCTATGAAGTTGGCAACAAGGACTTCTTTGCCGGTGTCAGCACCATTCTGACTAAGAACACTCAAATACTCGACGCCGTTGGAGATGCCACCGATGGCGTTCCCTTCTCGATTCTCTTTACGGGCATGATCATCCACAATCTGTTCTTCTGGAGCACCAATCAATTTATCGTGCAGCGCACCCTAGGAGCTCGCAGTTTAAAGGAAGGGCAAAAAGGTGTAATGCTTACTGCCTTTTTCAAGATAATGAATATTTTCTATATAGCATTTCCCGGGGTAATCGTATTTCACTTATATGGAGGAAACTATTTTGAAAACAACGATTGGGCCTACCCTACTTTGATTCGAGATATCATGCCGAGCATGTTTGTCGGATTCTTCGCCGCCGTTATTTTCGGAGCCGTTCTCAGTACATTCAACTCCGTCCTCAACAGCGCCGTGACAATATTGGCGCTGGATATTTACAAACCGCTCTTTGGAAAGAATCTCAGCGACCACGAAATTATTCAACGCAGCAAGCGTTTCGGGCTCATCATAGCCATAGCCACGATGATCATTGCTCCATTCATCATGTACTTCCCTGAAGGTCTCTTCACGTTTATGGTGAAAGTCGATAGCTTATTCGGTGGACCCATTTTTATGGTCATGCTCTTGGCTTATTTCTCCAAACGAGTTTCTCCATTCGCAGTGAATCTTTGCCTGGCCTTGTTTGTCCTAACGTACGGAGCGGTCATGTTCTGGATTCAGCCGGAGCTACACTTTATGCACTGCATGGCTATTCTCTTCGTTTGTTTCACCCTGCTAGCGTTAACCCTAGGCCACTTCTTCCCTTACGAAAAACCTGACCTTCCAAAAACTGGACCTGATGGCGTCGACACAACGCCTTGGAAGCACTTCAAATGGATCAGCATTCTAGCTACGGTCATCATGATAGGCACGTATATTTTCTTTTCCCCTCTCGGCGTCGCCAACACCGACAGTCCCAAAACCATCGAGTACGGACTGATCATCGCCGGCATCATCTTTGCCTTTGTCTTCTTCCTAGGACCACTCTTTTGGAAACAACGTAGGACATAGTAGACGCGTCGCTCGCACGATGTAGAATGTAGCAGCAGATCAGGCTACTGCATTTCGCTCTCGGACCAAGTCCTTCTCGGAATCGGTATTCGAGTATTTCCTTTCCAATTCGAGCCGGACATTTGTGTACTCTTTATTATAATACAGATTTCTAGCCTGACCCGGATCAGTTTGTAAATCGTATAACTCGCCGTACTCGCGCGTATCGTAAAGTACGAGTTTGAATTGCGACTCTATAAACGTCCTTTGCTTGTAGGGGCCCTGGGCTGGCCGAAATTCCGCTAGACAATGATCTCGAACTTCAGCGGTAGGATCCATCCACGCTTGAGTCTGTAGCACCGCTTGACTCCGTTCCAAAGAATCAAGGCCCGCAATATCCAAAAAAGTCGATCCCAAATCCACAAGCGATTGAAGCGCCTGGCTTTTCTGCCCCTGAATCGCAACATCCGGATGAGCAACGATGAAGGGTACCCGCTGAGCGCTTTCGTACGCTGGCAACCCCTTGCCCCACAGGCCGTGATCTCCCAGGTAGTCACCGTGATCGGACGTAAATACGATCAATGTCTCATCAATCGTGCCATCTACTTCCAATCGATCCAGAATGCGTCCGATGTGATGGTCCATTAAACTGACCATCCCATAATAGACAGCCCTCAACGAACGGACATCCGAAGGGCTAAGTTCCGGACGGATCTTTACGTCTCCCCACGCTTTTCTCTGAAGCTGAGGGTCATCACCATAATAATCACCGCAAGCCAAGCTTCGGTAGAAATCCGGTAACGAATCGAGTTCGGGGTTTCCAATCGGTTCCGACAGAGTTGAAGGATCATACATCGATGCCCAAGGCTCCGGAGTGACGTAAGGATTATGAGGATCTTGAAAGCTAGACCAAAGAAAAAATGGCTTATCATTTTCTTTGGCTCGATCAATAGCCGCTATCGATCGGTCGGCCACCCAAGACGATCCATGATATTCTTCCGAAAGCGACCAAGTCCCAAAGTGATCGTAATCGTGAATGTCGAAATAGCATTTCGTATCGACACCCCCATTACGCAGCCAAGCCCCGTAGTGCATTCCCGAAGCGTGAGGTTCGGAAGTATGGCCGATTACCAATTCTGCATGTTTAAACCCGAAGTACGGGCCAAACCAATTGTCAAAATGATCAAGATCATGAACCTTGGGAGCAGACTCGAGACTAGCAGGATCCTTGCAAGCCTGGAAGTGTGCCTTGCCGATCAAGCTGGTTGCATAACCGGCATCAGAAAAGCGATCCGCTACCGTTGGTCTATAATCCTCCGGCAGCGAAGTCCCGACATGAAAACAACCATGCCTCGAAGGATACTCACTTGTTAATATCGAACACCTTGTTGGCGTGCATACAGGATTAACGGTATAGGCTCGTTCAAAGAGAATTCCACGGTCAGCGAGACGATCGAGATTGGGCGTACGAATTTCCTGATTCTGCCGACCCAAGCAATCCCATCGCTGCTGATCACTGGTAATAAGCAGAATGTTCATTATTAAAAATATTAGCTTAGTTTGATTCAATCGGCAAGATGCAAAATAGTCACCTCACCCTGTATACCATTTCCTACATGATCAATGCCGCTTAAAGAGGCGTCCGTCAAAGCCAAGTCGAAAACGAAGGAAAGCCAATTATTGAATTTGAGGTAGTTCTTCATATCGATTTCCTTCCGCTCGCTTGGCCGAGAGGCTCCCGCATTGCCAACATCTCCCACGTGAAGGAGTCTGGAGTCTACATCCAAACTCCAAAGAGGTACAGAGGTATTCAATTTGTCATTCAAATAGAAGATTACACCTACTTCGTTTCCTACTGATCCAGCCATTGGATCAACCGATATAGTCGATCCACGAACGTCACTAATATGGATTTAGTAACCAGTTTTCTTATACTTTCGGTCTGTTCTTTAAAGGAATAAATAGTATTGAATTTGGGGTATAAGAGAAAGTCGTCAGCAGATCCCGAATTACCGGCAAGTCCACTATCGACTTCAAAATCTAAGAAGCCCCACTGATTCCACTACTCATTCCAAACGCTCCCGTCCATACAATCTGGACGTCTTGGAAAAACCCGACAGCGAATTCCTCAGCCTCATCCGACCTCGTGGTCAAAAGGCACTGTCTTTCGTTCGTATTATAAAACCCTACATTGGAGATATTGTCGTAACGGACTTGCACCCCGGGGCATGTGTCGCATCGATAAGTCACCCTCTACCTATCGAAATCCAAGGAGGGGAAACAGGGTCAACGATCAAGGGTGTAATTGAGGTTTCGATTCAATAACGGCAGATTCATTTCAACCGGCCGCTGAGAACGGGACAATTGAATTTTCGAACGACTACCTTAAGCTCCCCTAAAGTTCGAACTTAACGCCCGTGTTAAGCGTCCATGGTCGAATACGGTAGTAGCGGGAACGAGAAGGGTCTCCCTCATAGTAATCAAACACCGGTTCGTTGGTTACATTTCGCCATTCCATGTAAAGTCGCGTTTTCGGCTGCAATTTGTAGCTCAATGATGCATCGAAGCCCCCATTGGGGCCGACATAGCGGTCTTTCTCGGGACTGTTTGAGACTCGATAGATGCTCTCTGTTTCGTAGTCCCATTTTAATTGGGCGAACAGCTTTTTATTTTCATATTTCAACGCAACCTTCAAATCGGAATCAGGACTACGCATAAGCGGTAGCGATTCTCCAGGGCGGGAGGGGTAATCGATCTCCGTGTCGAGAGCCTCGTAGTTGACATTAACCGACAAGCCATCAGGGAGAATCGCAACCGAAATCGGTTGATTCCAGGTAAGAGCCAATCCTCTAGCACTGCCATCCGAACCGTTTTCCTGCCGCTGCAACTCGAATCCGTCGTACACTCCACCTAAAACGAACGATTCTCGACTGAAAATATAGTCTTCGATCGACCGATCGAAAAGCTCGACAGAAACCAGTCCTGAGTCGCCCACTCTAACATCCATCGAAATGTCGAGATTTTCGTAGAGCGTAGGGCTCAATTCCGGGTTGCCTTCCTCGACCTCCCGGTCTTCTAGTCGCACATGGCGGTAGGGAACGACCTCCGCGTACTGAGGACGATCAATCGTTTTCGTATAGGAAACTATAAAGGTCGTTCGCTCATTCCACCTGTATCGAAAATGCGAATTCGAAAACAAATGGTCATACTGAGTCGCTCCTTCCGTCGGTGTCGTACCTAGGTAAACCGTTTCCTCAAAATTCCCATCCGAGTCTTTGTCTGAAGTATCCGGACCCAAACGCACTTCGTTGCTGCGGAACGAAATCAAGGTCTCCTCTTGGCGCAAGCCGAGAATACCCCGCCATTTACCCACGTCGAAATCCAACATGCCATACATTGCGTCTACCCGCTCATCCACTTGGTACGTACTCAGATCAGATCGCTCGCGCGAACGGCGCTCATCGTATCGGAAAGAGTCGATATTATCCCGCAAGAACGCATTAACTTTCTGCCCATCGATAACTGTATCCAATATATATTTACCACCTAAAAACGATACTCCAATATCCTGGGATCGGACACTTTCGAGCGTAAATACATCAGGACCGGAATACGTATCGTAGTACTTAGAATCATAATCAACTGAGCTATCCCGCTCCCGACTCTTCGCCCCCACACGGATACTCAGGTTCTCGTTCTCAAGAATGTTCTTTCTTTTCAAATTTGTCGAGATAATCGCATCTGACTCGTTTGTCGACCGCTCTCGGAGGGAAGCATCTTCGAATTCGTAGTGCTCGAGATCCTCAAAAACCCGTTCGTTTTCAATCTCAACGCGGGGGAACCTGGATTTCTCCAAGTCGTATCGAAGGTCCACATCTGACATCACGAAATCGAAATTCGAGTGCCCAAACGGGGTTAGGCTTTCGTCTTGATAGGTGTATTTGAAATCCCATTCCCAGTTGCCCTTTATCCACTCGCCTCCGAGCGAAGTTTCGAGCAACTCGATATCGGAGCCGTAGGCATGATACCCGCGTTCGATCTCAGCACCCTCGACATTGCCCCCCTCGCTGTCAATTGACACATAACTTCCCTGGTTGAACCGATACTTGAAATGCGGCCGATTTTCAAGGTCTTCCAGATTTTGATAGCTTCCCCGCCAATAAAAAAACAATGACTCACTCACCTTCAAGTCCAATGCCGCACTCACTTCCTTTTCATCAATCCACTCGTTAAGATCGTAAAGCCGCATCTCCTTTAAAACAATTTGAGATTCGCCATCCACTTTGCGTCGAAACCAGTCCTTGAGACTGTACTGTGCATCATCGTAATCTTTATCGATCCTAAACGACAAACGCCCTCCTAAGGTTCTTTTTTTGTTGATAGGCCCCCCAATAGACAATTCCGCTTCGCGACCCCAATATCCGTCCATTGATCCGTATTTGCCCTCCAGGCCAATCTTTGTCGAAATCGATTCTTGCTCGTACGCTGGACGTGTCTTTAGACTGATCGAACCACCACGCGAGTCGGCATCTTGGTCTGGTGTCACAGCCTTCATCACCTCGACTGACGTCACCGAGTCAGCCGATATGCTATCAAGCGAACGACGCGAATCTTCCCCATCAATGGTAATATTTGCGAATGACAAATCCGGACGTCGACTAAGTGCCTCCCGAACGCTCGAATCATCGACCAGATCCACCGCGTTTTTCTCACTCACAATTGCGTCACTGCGTTCCTCGTCTTCATTTCCCTTTCCACTCAAGGGAATCGTTGATATCACCGCAACCAATACCAATCCGCTTAATCGAGATAGGTGACGATAGAAAATGAGTCTGGGAAAAATCAAAGGTAGTTACAGGTTCAAAACAAATTGGATAAACCAAGTTCTACTAAAATACCCTTCGGATCAAGGTGATTGGACAGAGACGCGATAAACGCTCCGGTCGCTAAATTCCTTACACAACTGGACTTCCTACCAATTAGTTGGCTTGTAAGGGCGGACGGTATTTGGCAAACAATTCATTTGGCTTTTTGAAACAAGTTCCCTATTCTCTTTTATGTTTTTTAAGTAATCATGATCGCACCTTACATCCCACCGAAAAGAAAGACTAAAGTGGTTTTCGTGCAACTCGGTTCTCCCGAGGCTCCGACGGCTAAGGCCTTACGAAAGTACCTCCGAAATTTCCTCGGAGATCCCAGGGTCATTGATATCAACCCATGGGTCTGGAAAATCATTCTTAATGGTTTCGTTCTTCCGTTTCGGCCCGCCAAGTCCGCGAAGCTTTACGAGCGGATTTGGGATGGCAAAAGTTTTCCTCTGATCACCAATACAGAAAACTTCACCGAAAAAGTGCGTTCTGAGCTGAAAATCATCGATCCTGAGGGCTATGTGGAGGTGAACCATGCCTTTTTGCTTTCTCCCCCTTATGTGAATGAAGTCTACGACAGTTGGGAAGAGGATTTGAAAAACAATGTGGGGGCAACCAAGCTAATGGTCATTCCGATGTTTCCTCAGTACTCGGAAAGTACCATAGCCTCCGGGGTGGATGCTTTGGCAAAAGAACTGTCTAAAAGGGTAAAGATTCCAACTTTCGAAGTGATCACCAATTTTCACCGCACCCATGCTTTCATCGATAATTCGGTCACGCAACTGGATGCGAAGGTTGAGGAACTTAAGGAAAAGGGAATCGAGATTGATAAACTTGTTATCTCCTTTCACGGCATGCAGAAAAGGCGGGTCGTATTTAAGGGGGATGACTACTACCGTCACTGCTACGAGACCTTTCGTCTGATTGTCGACCGTCTCAAGCACCTTAAGCCGGAACAGGCCATCATGACCTTCCAAAGTCGCTTCGGGTCCGAGGAGTGGATTACTCCCTACACCGAGGCCACAGTGGAAAAGTTAATCGAGGAAGGGAACAAGGAACTGATGGTGTATTCGCCAAGCTTTGTGGCTGATTGCCTGGAAACCACCGATGAGCTTGGTCATGAGCTGGCCGAGGATGCAAAGGAATGGGGTGGAAACGTTTATCCGGTCGAGTGCCTAAACGTCAAAGATCAGTGGTGCAAGGATTTTGCCAAGTATGTTATGACCCAGGCAGAGGGCTCAGCGCAGGACAAGGAAGACATTGAGTACCAACTCCGTCCTGAGGATTTTGAAGCGATGCCGGAATTGGCGATGAAAAGCGCTGAGGCCTAAACCATCGCAAGGGACCCTTTCCTGTGCACAAAGATGTCCGCGGTCGCACCCATTCTGTTTTAAATAGTCACAAATGAGTTTGAGAGTAGTGTGTCATTTTCAAATTTAAGGTACAGCCCGTGCTCCTCCCGCCGGTGAGCACTAAGGGATAATTGGTGGTGGTGTGGGTCCTGCTGTTTCTGCTTCCGTATAGCAGGAAGGTGCTGTCCAAAGCCGATCTATCTCCTACCTTCATTTCTGAAAGAAGGTTGAGCAGATAAGCGAAGTATTGGGTCTTATAAAAGTCCAATTTACCTCTGTTCTCGGCTCCCAGTCCCTTGTCAGCGCCATGAGCCAGTCCGTGAGCATCCTTTGGGAAACCCAAGAGGGAGTGGAACTTGTTGGCGATGGAGATATCACCATGCATGCTTGCGAGTTGGTAAGTAAAAATCCAAGAAACGCAGTCCAACCCACCGTTTTGCCACTTGCCAGTGCCAAATGACGTCACCATCCTGCCGCTAAAATTAGTCACCCAAAATTGAATTCCCTATCGATAATCTGGATCTCTACTGCACGCTTCTCCGCACGGTTTCACCACATTCTGAGCCATGGATTTGATGACACTGCACACCAAATGCCTGTTCGCACCAAATGGATCAGAACCGTTCTCTGGACTATACGGTCGTTTCTCGGGCTCTTCCTACTCTTTTCCATCAGCAGATTCTAGAAACCTTCGCTCCTATGCCCTCTCGCCCTCGCCGCAGATCTCTCCTTGTTTTTCCTCATCAGCTCTTCGCAGAGCATCCCGGACTCGTGGAGGAACCGACCCAGATCTACCTGATCGAGGACAGTCTTTTCTTCGGCGACACCGAGCATCCAGCCCGCTTTCACAAGCAAAAGCTCTGGCTGCATCGGTCCTCCATGAAGCACTTTGAGACTAGGCTAAGGAGGGCCGGGCACACCGTTACATATATCGAGCATGTTCCCGGAACCCCTACCCTTAAGCTCCTCTTCGAAGAGATAATACAGCATACCAATGAAGATCTCCTCGTGGCCGAGGTTCACGACTTTCTTCTCCAAAAGAGATTGGATCGCTTTTGCTCCCTGTATTCGAAAAACATCGAATCTCTCAAAACGCCCATGTTTATCAATGACGGGGCGACCAACCAGGGATTCAGGGACGGCAAGAAACGCTGGTTTATGGCGGACTTTTACAAGTTTCAAAGACGTAGACTGGGTATCTTGATGGACGGGGATAAGCCCACCGGGGGCGAGTGGAGCTACGACGAACAGAATAGGAAGAAAGTCCCCAAGCTCATGCTCAGTGAGGTCCCCAATATACCTTTCCCAGAGCGGGACGTTCTCGACCTAGAGGCACGCAACCACATCCTCTCCAACTATCCTGACAACCCAGGTAGCCTCGACTCTCTCTATTACCCAACCTGTCACGAGGGCAGCGAAGAATGGCTCCAGCAATTCCTCACCTCACGTTTCACCCTATTCGGGGATTATGAGGATGCCATTTTGGAGGGGAAGAACTGGCTCTGGCACAGCGTACTGACCCCCATGTTGAATATCGGGCTCCTAACTCCAGAACAGATCATTCGCTCCGCCCTCGCCCATTCAAAGAGCCACGAAATCCCACTCAATTCTCTGGAAGGATTTATACGGCAGATTATTGGCTGGAGAGAATTTATGAGGGCCACCTATGTCGATCTCGGCGTATCAATGCGAACCTCCAATCGCTGGAAACACTCCCGGAAGATCCCGATCTCTTTTTACGAAGGCACTACCGGAATTGTGCCCATCGATGACGTCATTGCACGGGTCAAAAAAACCGGCTACTGCCACCATATTGAACGGCTTATGACCCTCGGGGGATTCATGTTCCTTTGCGAATTTGATCCAGATGAAATCTACCGATGGTTCATGGAGATGTTTGTCGATAGCTATGACTGGGTCATGGTTCCCAATGTCTACGGCATGAGCCAGCATGCCGACGGCGGAGGAGTTGCGACAAAACCCTATTTTTCCGGTTCCGCTTACATACGCAAGATGAGCAACTACCCTACCGGCGACTGGACTTCGGTATGGGACGGGCTCTACTGGCGCTGGATTCTCATCCACGCCGACTCTCTCGCGAAAAACCCACGGTGGGCGATGATGTGCGCCACCGCGAGGCGCATGGCCCCGGGAAAAAAGGCCTCCCATCTGGAAGCGGCCAACGGCTTCCTCGCTCAGCTATAAGGAGCCTTTAATGCGTCCTCACGCACCCAGCACCGTTACGCGTCGGGAAGTGACTCGATCTTTGCCCTTACACGGCGAGCCGATTCTAGACCAGAACTAATCGCCAATGGCACTCGGCCGCTTCCACAGAGTCCATCTCCCGCAAAGAAGAGACTCTTTTTTTCACCAGTCCGTAAGGACTCGAGATCCACGGCACTCCTCGGGCTTGCCAGCATCCAGCGCTGGCTGTCCCACCAATCCGGCATCTGCTCTACCTCCGGTAGTAAGGCTCTGACGTTCTCAAGAATTTCGGGAAGAATGTCCTCCGGAGGATACTCTACCCTCCGGCTGGTCCACGACGGTGACATCTGCACTACCAGCACGCTTGAACCTAACGGAACGTGCCCGGGCTTATCCTCCTCGAAGCTCAACCAGGAAACGGCATGACCTCCGTCTGAATTCACCAGAGCATGAAATCCCCTCGAGGGAATCAGAGAATCGTCATACCCAAGGATAAACGAAAACTGGGCGTGGTAACGAGAGACCCGGAGTGCATCCAGAAGAGTAGTCTGAAGAGGCTCAGTAATTTCGCTGGCTCGCAATATTTGCATAGCCTGTGGTGCAGGTGCAGTGGTGATGACCACGTCAAAAAGACCTTGGCTGGATCCGCCTGAATCCCGGAGTAACCAATGTTCCTCTTCCCGCTCAAGACCAGCGATGAGCACCTCCCTGCGAACTTCCACCCCGGACGCGGCCTGGAGAAGCTTGCCAAGGGTGTTGATTCCCCTGCGGTACGAATACTTCGGCTCCTTATTCTGAACCGGATCACCCGGCAGAATCGCACCAGAACGATCAAAGGTCCAAACCTCTCCATTGACCTCCACGAGCTCGTCGGTCGGAAGAACCTCGTGAATGAGATGTGCGATTTCGGGATCCGTGGTGCGAAAAAAATTAGCCCCATGGTCGACGCATACTGCCCCATGGCGCCGAGTCCCTGCCCTCCCAGAGAGGCCGCTGCTCTTTTCCAGCACCACTACCCGGTGTCCGGAGCGAGTGAGTTCATAGGCGGCAGTTAGTCCAGAAACACCCGCGCCAATGATCGCAATGTCAATCATCGCATTGGTAAACTCCAGTCAGAAGATATTTCATCAAATTCTAATTTATTATCAATAATTACCTCATCACTAGTGGCATCTATAACTTTGCTAAAAACTATCCCAAGCGGGAGCTTGCAAAAGATAATCCGGTACAAATTTACGGTCTTTCCAATTATGATGAAATACCTCCGTGGCAGAACTAGACATTGGAGGAACTAACCAGCTCCAATTTCCAGAAACCAAACGGCCCTGCTGTTGCTCCATCGACACAAAACGCATAAACTCTGAAGAAGCACGGTGATGGTCCACGATACGAACACCATCGACAGAAAATGAATGAAGGACCGCTTCGTTGAGTTCCACGAGCGCACGATCCTTCCATAACCGATCTTTCTTAGGGCTCAAGAGACCCATTCGCTCAGCCAATTCAGGTAGTATATTGTAGCGGCCCGTATCTCCTAAATCGCGAGAACCAATCTCGGTTCCCATATACCAACCGTTAAATGGCGCAGCAGGAAAGTCCATGCCTCCTATGCGTAATTTCATATCTGATAAAATAGGAACACCATACCACCGAAGCCCCAACAGAGAGAACCACTCTAATCTTGGGTGCCTTAGTGGAACTTCTAGGCAATCGGCTACAGGAGAGTCAAACAAGCATGGCTGTTCACCACGCTTTTGAATAATCCACGGTAGGAGATCAAAATTCGTGCGAGCTGGTTGCCATCCGAGTTCTAGAGCTTTTGTAGTAAAAATCTCATTTTTAGGATCTCCTAAATAGCTGCCGTCTGCTTGCTTTCCATATCCTGCATATCCAAATAGCTGATGGTTCCATATTCTTAGGCGTGGACCTTTTGTATCTGCTGGAGCGTATACAGTTAATAGAGGCTGGATTTTACCTTCGTTCGTCGCAAGACGAATATGCTCGATCAAATCCGCAGCCACAAGTTCCGGCTTATCCAAATCTCTACGATCGCGCACTTTAAGCGAAGACCAAAAGAGCCGACCAATACAGCGAGCATTATTACGCCAAGCAACCCGAGCACCGTGCTCTAGTTCTTCAAGGCTAAGCGGACACATTCCAAATTTTTGAAATGATGCTTCTATCTCTTTCCGTCTTTCATCCCAATCTGTCGTTGATTTTTGTGCAAGTTCTTCGGCACAAAGATCGGCAAACTCCATCGCTTCGGTTAACGAATTCGTTTTATCCTGATTGGTATTTTGCATCATAGCTAAACTGTACTGTAGATCTCAAACAATAATATGTGAATGGTCCTACAAATCGCAGCAAACAGTAACAACGCAGGAACCCACTGTAATAACCAAGCCCCGAGAGAATAGTCGCCCTTACGGTTCATCTTCATGTCTGGCCCCATTGTGGAAATAAACACGTACAAACTTTAGGCAAGGCTTGCACGATAAAATATTTCGATTATCCGCCCTCAAAAAAAGATTTAGCAAAGAAAAAAACAGGTCGGTGAAAGATTTTAGTTGAGTTTAAATTTACTCACGAACCCTACGAATCAAATCGGAACAATCGAATTTCCTATCAACAATCCAACGTTAGCATGACGTGCACACTCGCTCTCATTTCACTCTTCGTAATCGCTACCATCTTCGCTTCGAACGCCCAGGTTCTTTCCGTCGACCTCAATTCTGCTAGTGAGGTGAGCTTAAATCTCGATTCGGAAACAGGTAAAAGCTATGAGATTCAAAGCCGCTCAGACCTTTCCTCCGGTGCCTGAGACGAGCAATTTCATTTCAAGAACAATATCGCGGCATTCCATCCTTCGCAAATACTACCGAGGGCTTACGAAAGCCGCTCCTGCAATTGAATTGCAATCACCGCTAGTCGCCTCGTTTCCAATGTTTTGTATTCGATCGTTACAAAACCTTCAGCACTCACCAATTGGTAATAGAGCCATCCCCTCTCTCGAAAACAGGGTGGTCGTAGTCCGATCCCTTCGTGATCACGTTTACTAATTCGATCTTCTCAGCTTTAAACTCTATCCCTAAGCCTGGCTTTTTATTTGGATACAGCTTCCCGTTCTTAAAGGACAGATAGTCGTCATTGAGATAGGAGATTTCCGGAGGACCGTCTTTGGTTAACTCGGTCATGACAAAGCCCGAAGACGATGCCAGCACATGCACCAAGGCCGCTGTAGAAATTGGTCCCGTAAAGTGTGGAATCATTCCGATATAATGCGTTTCGCAAAGCGCCGCGATCTTCTTCATCTCCGTAATGCCCCCCACATTTGGCAGCGTCACTCGGGAGTGGTCGATCAGGTTCTCCTCAATCAGTTCGTTAATGTCCCATCGATCGCCAAAATGCTCGCCTACCGCGATGGGAACATTGATCCGATCTCTAAGCGCTCGGTAGACTCCTGGGTTTTCGGAACGAATCAAATCCTCTACAAACAGCGGTTTCAACGGCTCGATCATGCGAGCCATGGTGACCGCCTCTGCCGTGTCGAAACGGGTATGAAAATCCGTACACCATTGACCCTTCTCACCGACACCTTCTCTCACTTGCTCGTAGAAACGGTAGTTCTGGTCGAGAAACTTGTGCGAATCGAATACTTTTCCATCGGAAACGGTACCTACCCGATAGGCATAAAATCCGGCGTCTATACAGGCCCGTGCGGTTTCCTTGACCGAGCCTTGATCTGGAAATCCGGTCGAGTAACAGGGTAAGTAGTTTCGAGTAAGACCGCCCAGCAACTCGTATATCGGAGTTTTAAAGTACTTCCCCTTGATATCCCACAAAGCCATGTCTAGCCCTCCCATCGCATGAAGCCGTTCTCTGCCGGACGGATAAAAGTACTGCCGATACACCTTCTGCCATAAATGCTCTATCCGAAAAGGGTCCTCCCCGATTAGCATCTCGGCACAATTCTGGATCATCTCCTTCGAGCCGCCTTCCCCAATCCCTGTTATTCCTGCATTTGTCTCGACGACCACGATGTCTCTTGCCTGAGCAAACGTAGGCTTCAGGTATTCGGGATCCCGATAGTGGCTTATCTTGGTGATCTTAATATCAGATTGAATACTTCCGAATATCGTTTCCTTGCCTAAGATAAGAGCCCCTGCTCCAAGCAAGCTGCTTGTGATGAAATTTCTGCGTGGATTGATCATTGATAAACTGGCTTTGGTCTTCACTTTTTGTAACATTCGGAAAGTGGCATTGATCGATTCCCATTACGGTGTAAATCGCGGTTCATGTCACTGTCTTAAAATCATAGGTACCGGGCAATCTCCAAAAGCCCAAACATAGAGATAGAGTGTGGTACTCGGGGATCAACCAATAACAAATTATTTAATGAAGGGGAATCCGGGACTTTAAAAGCCTGAATCTCAGCTAGTTCTACAATTACACTTACGCACATCATTCGAAATAAGACCCCACATATTTTCGCATACGCTCGTAATCCTCCTGCAACTTATCGGTGGTTGCCCCATACTTTTTAAAATCCTTCGTAGAAGTCTTACCATAGTTCGAGAAGTCTTAGGTAATGGCCGGTCTCTCTTCCTTGAATCCTCGATCTCCTCTCGATTCAATCTAGTCGGCTAGACTTTGTTGGAGCTCTCGATAATTCCTTGGTATATCTCGTTTCCGAATGGGTCGACCATTTGAAACGAATCGTTCTTAATATCATATAGCTCCTCATTAGCCATAAACGTTAGATTCCGCGCCTAAACGGTAGTGAATAGACGCTTTTCTCCCATGAGCTCCACCAAATTGTACATTGGATGAACCGCTCTTCGGTGGGCCGTAGTCGCTAAGTACTCTGCTGTCCAAATGAATACTATCCTTACAAGGATCGTGGTGCATTCGCTGCTGAAGAAGTCTATTTTGATAGTTAAAGTGATGGATCTTAGGGTGTTAGGCCGCTAACCATTAGCCTCGTTCTCTCTATCTGCCTTTTTTAGGAAGACAAAGAGCACACCCGCGATTGCAAATAGTACTAAGGCCAAAGCAATCAGCACACCGGCTTCCTTACGATCAACAAAAGTCAGACCCGTCATTAGAATCCCGATCGCGACTAGGGCAATCGCGACCATTTTACCGGGAAGCGTGTACGCTTGCAGAACGGGCCTCTCGTGAAAGTCTCTTCTGAGCTTAATTATCCGCGCCCAGCCGGGATTTTCTTGCCTTCCTACCAATTCCAACACCGTCAGTATCAGGAATGGTGTGGCAATTCCTCCCAACATATCAGCGATTCTTGAGTTCTCCGCAATCCAACTGCAAATTGGCTCCAGCAATGCGACTTCCGTCAGGAATCCACCGTTGGCTAGGGCAAACTTCACTAGATAGGCGGTCACAAAACCCGCAATCGTGGTCACCCAAACCGCGGTTAGACCAATTTTTTTGGAAAACAATCCCCAAACAGAAGGGAGAAACAAGGGTACGTAGAGTAGAGTATTGATATCCACGACAAACTTCGTGTATCCATATCTCGGTATCAGTAGAGCTCCCCCTACCACAACTAGTCCAAGCACAAGAGTTATTGCACGACCTGTTGTGACAAGTTGCTTGTCGGATAACGACTTGGAAGTAAGGTTTTGATAAGCTTCCGTGAAGGCACCCGCGAATACGTTCAATCTAGTCGTCGCCATACTAGCAGTAGCCGATGCCATTGCCGCAACCATGAGACCCATCATCCCAGCTGGTAGCACGTATTGGCAGGCAAGAATGTATGCCTGTTCAGTATCCGCATCCTTGTTTATCGCACGATAGAGCAGTGGCGGAAGCATCCAGAATATGGGGCTTACCAGATAGAGTCCGCCAATTAGGTAAGCTGCTTTTTTGGCATCTTTCGCGGTAGGCACGCAGACCCAGCGCTGCACAAACGACCAGTCCGCGGCAAAGACGAAGAAGTTCACAATCATCCACCCAATTAGAAACCAGACCGAAAGGTCCGCAGCAACCGGTGTTAGAAAACCTTCAGGAGCAGCCGCCACGAAAGAGCCCCAGCCCCCTACTTCGATCAGTATGAGGGGGACAACAAAAACCACCGAGACGGTGAGTATTACAAATTGCAATACATCGGTCACGAGGACTGCCCAGAGACCTCCCGCGATGGCGATCACAATCACAATGGTACATAAAGTTATCGACGTAAAAGGCACCGAAAGATGTCCCGTAGCTGGGTCAGCTAGGAAGTGACCGGCCGGCATTGGCATCAGAGCGGTCACGATCTTAGACAAGGCGTAAACAGCCCCTCCCGTACTGAATAGAGTCAAAGATCCTTTAAACCAAGTATAGAACTGTACGATTGAGCCCCCGTAGCGCAGCCGGAGAAACTCCGCTGCTGAGTCAACGCCTGCCCGCCTCCAAACGCCAGCCAAAAGCCAACCAACGAGAAGGGCGGAGACACCGTAGCACAAGTTGATAGCAATCGCTACAGCACCATACTGGTAGGCAATGCCACCCCAAACCACAAACGTGCCCGCAGAAAACATTGTCATGAATGCTGAAAGCCCTGAAACCCACCAAGGAGACTGCCCTCCGGCCACAAACATATCCTTGGAGTTTTTCATCTTTCCGGAAAAGACCATGCCCGCTCCGATAATGCCGAGGGCATAAATAATGATTACGATGTAATCGATTCCTTTCATAATACCTTTCTATTGCAGGGTTATGCGTGCTGTCTCTCAAGGCGGGAAATCATTTCTTCGGTGGGTTCAATGCCCAGACCACCCGTATCGCTCAGGAAGTAGAGTCCATCGGAACACCCAATTCCTTTTGTAATTAAATTATGGTTACGCTCTACAATCGAATGTTGGTACTCATGCCCAATAATACCCTCTAGGGCAAAACTAGCTTGCAAGCTGGCGGCGAGAAAAATTCCCGAACCGATAGTAGCATGCGGCAATATTTGAATACCACGTTCGTGGGCCACTTTTGAGATACGCACAAATTCTGTTATCCCAGTATGGCCCATTTCTGGCTGTACGATATGAACGGCATTCGCATCGTAGCGCAACCGAGCCTCGTAGAGGGTTCGCCATTCTTCTCCTGCTCCAATTGGAGTATCCACCGAATGGGCAACTTTTCCTAAACCTTTGACATCCTCGGTAGCAATCGGCGCCTCTGCAAACCACAATCCGTATGGCTCCATTTCCTTAATTGCCGCAATCGCACTATCAGGCGTGTGCGCCCAATGCATGTCGCAGGAAATACTGGCTTCGCTCCCTAAAACCTCTCTCAATTCTTCTATTTCGCGCACAATACCCTCGTCTGCTACCGGAGCGGCAAACTTAAATTTGTCAAACCCTCGATCTTGCCATTCCTTCGCAAAGGCAGCCCGTTCTTCAAGGGTACGCTTCGGTAGGCCGGATACATATCCGGGGACTTTCTCCTGTTTTCGGCCGCCGAGCAATTCGTATATCGGCTTTCCTACAGTCCGTCCCGAGGCATCCCAAAGAGCGATATCGACTGCCCCCAAAGCGTCCAAGTAAAACCCGCCCCCATAGCCGCGTACACGCATCAGGTCGTAAAGATCATCATGAATTTCGCTGGCATCGAAGGGGTTACGGCCAATCACAAACTCCGCCAGAAGATCTTCAACAATGGCCGTAGTCGCCTTCGGAGCTACGATTCCATAAGTCTCACCCCAGCCCACAACACCATCCTCAGTTTCAACCCGAACCAAAACCGATCGATCAACCGTAGGGTAGACAGTCTTGTTTCCCTTCCGCACAAAGTATCCACGCCTGTTCGGCTCCTCTCCTGTACGCAAAGCGCCAAGGTAGGGCTCGTCCCTTGGAACGGTTAAAATATAGGACTCTACCTTGGCGATTCGACTCATGCGGCGGCGGTTTTGGAGGGGGCCAGTTTCATTACGCCCGCGAGGCTTTCCAACTGGGTGGAAAGTTCCGCCTCATCGTAGGAGTCAAACCTTGCCAACGGTGCCCGAACCTTCGAGTTCTTGCAAACACCGCGCTTTTTCAAAATATATTTAGTTAAACGCATTCGGTAAATTGTCTGAATCACCAATAAGGGCAACACTCTCATATAGAGGTCACGAGCCTTGGCCACATTACCGGACTGATAGGCATTCCACATGTCGACGTGGATGTCCGTTATCTCCGCCGCAGGCATGGCCGCAATCGCTCCTCGATTCATCTCGTCTATCAGGTAACGGGCTCCACCTCCACCAATAACGCCAATCAAGTGACCGGGTGCGGATTCCTTCAAACCGCTAATACGCGGACCCGATGGCAAAGCCTCTTCTTTCACATACCGTATCGCCGGCGAGGCTTTAACGATACGGGCCAATATATCTGAATCCAATCCTGCCCCAATGGGAACGGGTGCATTTTGCAGGATGATATCCACCCCCGGTGCATTTTCGATTACCAACCTCATGAATTGCGAAGCGCCTTCTTCATCGTTCTGAAATTGATTCGGTATTAGGACCATCGCTACAACGGCACCCATCGCCTTTGCCTTTGAGATGTTACTGCCAATCTCTTCCGGCGTTCCCTTACCGCCTCCGCTGACAACCGGAACCTTGCCGTGGGCCACCCGGCAAACGACCTCTAGAAGTGAAAGTCGCTCCTCGGCGGACAGGTAGTCAAACTCACTCGCCACTCCCGGAAAAACCAAAGCACTAGCACCCGCGTCGATACAGAATTGAGCGATTTGATCCATAGTTTCTAAATCTACTTCACCATGTTGACCAAAGGGAGTTGGGAGCACGGGAAGAATTCCTGATAATTTTGATGCCATAAAAACTCTGATTCCAGTTTGTTATTATTTTCTACTGATCGCACAGACAAAAGCTAGCCATCAATCACTTTCTTTAATTGCTTTTCATCAAACTCAATGCCCAATCCTAGGCCCTCGGGCACGAAGGCATTTTCAGGATTAAACTCAATTGGTTTCTTCAAAAACACATTGTTTCGAGACAGAGGTACATTGGTCGCATCATGAATATTACCACCTTCGATGATAACCGCATTCGGAATGGATACCAACAAATGCAGGGACGCGGTCAAGTAAGGTGGCGGGCGATCGAGAGATCCGATGTATTACCCCAACATTGTGATTTTTGCTTTGCCGCAGAAACGCAAATCGAATCAGCTACCTTCGCTCCATGAAGAATAAGATTGAACGACATGCTTTTATCAAAAACTGCGAAACAGCCAGATTCGTCTTATCAGCTAATCCCACCAATGGAAACAATTCCTTTCCGGGAGACCAGCGAGCGACTCTTACAACCAATCAACAACATTTCGAGACCAAGCCGACCGCCCAGTGCGTGGTGATCGTCGCCAAAGAGCTAGTCCAGTTGAAACTAGAAGTTCCTACCGCCTTGGCTAAGGCACTGGCCTACATCATTATTTCCGATACCATGAACCTGTCTCGAGCCAATCGGCCCGATATCATCCAAACATATCTCAAATTGATCCCCAATTCGACATGAAAGCCCTGGCTCATAATCGAAACCCATTCAGGTCACGACGGTTTTTTACAGCGCTTCGATCAGGACTTCAAAAAGCGATTGCCAACAAAGGTCTTGTCTCCATTCATCTCGCTGAAGTGAAAAATCCTGATCTTGTCCATCAGGTCGCTGACTTTCTCCTAACCTGCCGCCGCAGGCGGAGGTCGCTCTACAAGCGAAGATTCAGGGGTAGGCTTAATGTTCCACTCAGACTGGACCAAACCAAAACAAATGCGGGAAATATTCTGTGCGATATTTTCGACAATCGTAGCGAGACAGGAGAAAACAGAGTCACAGCAGGAGGCAGTTTTGAAGTGGGAGAAAACGCTTCACCCGAAGAATGGGAATATGCCGAGGAAACCTTTTTAAAGCGGCTCTACAAACGACTAAGCTTTCCAGAAAGGGAAGCCAACTCCTACCTATTTAAACAGGTAGTATCCAAAACTTAAATTTCCATGCTACAAAGTCTTCTACTTCCATTTAAAGAAATCGGGTTTTCCGGTTTTCTCGATATCATTTTCATGACGCTGCTGATTTACACCCTGTTGGTATGGTCCAAGCGCACACGAGCCGCATTCGTCCTGACAGGTATACTAATCGTGGCAGGCGTCTATCTTTTAGCCCGCCAGTTTAGTCTCAATCTGACGGCAGCTATATTTGAGCAATTCTTTGCGGTTATCCTAATCGCCCTCGTCGTTATTTTCCAAGGGGAACTACGATACTTCTTCGAGCGCATTGCGGTTTGGAGTCTCAATCGAAGAATCCTCAGAAAAGAGATGGTTCGCCTAGCAAGGGAGGAAGTCGAAATACTCGTTCGCACTTTGACCGATTTAGCCAGAGACCGTACCGGCGCTTTGGTCGTAATTCGTGGCAACGACATGATGGTTCGTCACCTTGAAGGCGGACAAGAGTGCGGTGGCAGATTGAGCGAGGCTCTCTTAAAAAGCCTATTTGACTCCCATTCTATCGGGCACGATGGGGCTGTGGTTGTGAAAGAAAATCTAATCTCAAAATTCTCGGTGCAACTACCCCTTTCCAAGAATATGAAAAAGCTTGGCAACCGAGGCACACGCCACGCAGCGGCACTCGGACTGACTGAACTATGCGATGCCTTGTGTGTCGTGGTATCAGAAGAAAGAGGCACTATTTCCATAACTCGGAACGGAGAACTTACCGAGATTCACAAACCCGAGCAGCTGGTGCATATTCTGGAGGAATTCTATCGGGAAATCAACCCTAAGAACGATCCGAAAGAATGGGAGCACCCCTTTCAGAAGAATTGGCGTGACAAGCTAATCGCTCTTTCCCTTTCAGTCGCCCTTTGGTTCGTTCTCGTCAATGGTTCAAAAACCGCCTATCGAACCTTGTCCATACCAATTGAATACAGTGATCTACCGGCTGAGCTCGAAGTTGACGCAGTGCTTCCTCAGAACGTCGACGTTACCTTTCGCGGCGTACGCCGATCATTCTACTTCATCCGACAGAACCAGATCGAAATCAGTGTACCTTTGAAACCCGAAAAAGGCCCCCAAAGAGTGCGGCTGGGACTGGGACAGATGTCTTTTCCCAAAAATCTAGAACTGGAAAGCATCGAGCCCAACTTAGTCGAGATCGTCGTTGGCAAAGCGGAAAAGCAAACTCCCGAACCCGATAACTAGTGCATTTTTCCATTGGCAAGTCGATTATCTATACAGAAGTGGGTGCGAAAGATCGGCTCCCAGCAGGTTCCATCAGCCCGCTTGTTTAGACTCTCTGGTAGGTTGCAGGGCTCACCGGACCATCGAAACGCTAAGGCCGAGGTCAGTGTTGGGATGATCACGCAGATAGGACTCAAATATTGGCCTGTCGAGCCCTGCCATTGCGAAAAGCCAAAGCACGAATACTCTAGTTTCTCGATCATATCGTAATCGGCGTCCTCGAACTGAGCTGCTCGAGCTTACACCGCGTATCGCCGGCTAAAATACAGTCTGAGAATTTTTAGAGCAGTGCTCCGCAAGAAGAAACGGGAGGCATGGAATCGAAAGGGCCAAGGAACCCAATAGCATAATCCCCCTTGACGTCATCAGCATCGTACGTTGGCAAGCGATACGCAAGCCCCATAATAAAGAACTAATAACACTCTCTTCATCGTCCGGATTTAGCGAGGTACCTCCAGACTCACTCATCTGTTCGCCCATGTTAAAGTACAAGAAAGCGAATGTGGCCGCGAAGGCAACGAAGGATAAGCTAAGAAAATATTTTCTCATGCAATCTTTTTTCGAAAACTTCTAATAATTCGAACAAGACCGTTCATTGAAATTCCGTATGCTTTTTTATTAATACAAAATATTAGTCGTCCGCGTTTTAACGGACCCCTTACGAGTCCTAATCTTCTGCACTACCCCACCACCGAGCATTGCCTGCCGGCTCCCATTCAGGATCGAGAAACTCAGCATGCTGCTGTTCGAGCGCCTCCATCTTTTCTGTTCGGGTATTCTCGATCTTCAGGTCGAACCGCTCCTTACTGTAACGAGGATCACGGGCGGGAAATCTCGCTCCCGTATCCGCCAACCAGTGATTTAGTCGTTTTTGCATTTCGCTGACTTTTTCTGGATACGCGGCAGCAACATTATTGACCTCACCCATATCATTTATGAGATTATACAGCTCAACCCGGCCATCTTCATGGTAGTAGATTAGCTTCCACTCTTGCGAACGAATGATCGATGACGGCTCCCCTCCCTGGTTTCCGTAATGCGGATAATGCCAATAGAGAGCCCGCTCGGGAATGTTCTTTCCGCTCAGCACAGGAACCAAGCTTACCCCATCAACGTGTTGCTCGGGCCTGAGCGGCAAACCAGCTAACTCCAACATGGTGGGATAGAAGTCCATCCCAATAGCAAGTACATCCGAGGAGGCACCTGGCTTTGTCAGACCTGGAACATGAATAATATAAGGTTCGCGAATACCTCCTTCCCATTGCCTTCCTTTGCCCCCGCGAAAGGGCAAAAGGCTCGTTGAATAGGCGTCACCCGTTGTTACTCCCCCATTATCGGAGGTGAAAATGACGACCGTATTCTTATCAAGCCCCGTCTCCTTCAACTTCGCCATTACAATACCCACCGCCGTATCAAGCGATTCCATCATTCCCGCATAAATTGGGTTGTCCTGCACCTGACGCACGGGAAGCCGACGATCGAACTTAAAGCGAGTATCGTTTCCGGTAAGGCCCATTTTTTTTGCCTTTTCAACGTACTTATTGCGGAGTGCTTCCGTGGTTTGGATGGGTCCGTGAACCGTATAGAAAGAGAGATAGGCTAAAAACGGCTCGTCCCGACTCGACTCAATAAATGACGCGGTTTCATTGGCCAAACGCAGCGTAAGGAGCTCTCCATCAGGCCCGCTTTCCAATCTCGGATTGTCCCATGGAGCGAAATAGCCACCCATTGGGGAGCCCTTGTCCCAACCTCCTTTATTGATCATGAAGCCGTGATCCTCAGGCCACGATCCCTTGGTACCGATATGCCACTTCCCGGCGTAAAACGTCGTGTAACCCCCATCCCGCAGGGCCTCAGCAACGGTAATGTCTTCATGAGGAAGGTTCCAGACATACTCCGCTGGCAGTACGAGGTCATCCCTTTGCCAATCCATCCCCGTCTTCGCTCCAATCCAATCAGTAATGCCATGTCGGGGCGGTGCCTTGCCTGTCATAATACTTGCTCGGGAGGGACTGCATACCTGGCAGGCCGCATATCCATTATCAAATCGCATCCCGGAAGCAGCTAAGGCGTCAATGTGCGGCGTTTCATAAAACTCACTGCCATTGTACCCCAAGTCTCCGAAACCGAGATCATCCACGAGGAAAAACACAAAGTTGCGCTGTTCCGCCTTCGCGTTTACCGCCACTAGGCAGATCAACACTAAAATAGCATACTTTACCATTCCAACCGCTTATCTCATTGACTAGGCCATTTCAAAACAAATTGTCGATGCAGCGGTGAGAAAACCTCTTGTCGAGTTCACACGACCTTGACTGGGCTTCGTCTTGCGAAGCCTCATGTCCATACTGCATCCAAATGGAAGCTCCCAACAAGTTGTTTGGATATTCGCCTAAATTAGCCTATCTCCGAGGCGGTAATTTGAAATGGAAGTCACTGCCTTTGTGAGAATCTGATTACAAATCGGAACGAGCCGAATCTAGCTCCCGGTTGAGAGCTGCTTTCAAACGAGAAGTGATTTCTGGATACTGATAGGAAAGCTCGATTCGCTCTTCGTTGTCGTCATGGATCTTGTAGAGCTGGAAATGGTTTTTCTTTCGATCGATCTCTATGAGCTTCCACCCGTCCTAGACTATCAAAGCACTACTCTCCTTCCGTTCGAACAGGTTGTTGAAGACAAAATAGTCGCTTTCAGCCCTTGCCAGAGGAAAAAACAAAGGATGATCCAGGAAACCCTTAACACGTGTCATCTTAATGAGTTCGATGAAATTTCTTCTTGTCGGAAACCCAGTTTTGCAAACCGATCAGTCTTTATCCCTTTTACCCCAGTAAATTGCTTAGAAGACAAATTGAATCGCTTTAACGTAGAGAGTAAGTTTTGGGAAAACAAGAACGGGGCTAACGCTATACTAAGGACAAGGCTTATGACGGGATAGTTTTTCATGTACCCACTCGTCTACTGAATCGCAAAACGGCGTAATCCGAATTCCGATCATCAAGATGTACATCACCAAACGCTCCGTGACAACCATCACCCGACCCGTGCTCAGCACTTATCACTGGTTCGGGAAACACCGCAACCCTAAACGACAATCGGGCGACCAACATCTATAAAGCATGAGCCCAAACGAATTCTAATGGCGAAAAACGATTCCACTTTTGGAAAAGCAGCTCGGCCTTTGAGACTGTCCAATATTTCAAAGACTCTCGGAGAAACTTATCGAATCCCCGAAACTTTCGGACGCTCGGGAGGCAATAGAACTTTCGCTATGGGTACGAAGTCGTCCGCTAAGATACGATTTCCTGAAAGTGTGTATCCATCAGGTGCTTTTTCAATTTCCTCGAATTTCACCCGATCAACCCGGGCGACAAGCTCTTCTCGAAATTGCCTCACTATTTTCACGTACTTCGGATCGTAGGCAAGATTCGTGTATTCCCCTTTATCATTTCTATGGTCATATAACTCCTCGAGGCTATTCCACTCATAATAAATATAACGGTACCGCTCCCCTCGGAGGGCATGACCCGTTACATTTCGAGGAAACGTGAAACTGGTCAAAGCACTGTGCTTTCTTTTTGAACGGGGGTTCCTCAACAAGGGGACTACGCTGACCCCATCACAATGCTCGGGGGTATCATAACCCGCCAGTTCGACTAAACTAGGATACACATCCAACAAACTGACGGGTTGGGTAACCACTGATCCTGGCTTGCTCACTCCCGGTGCTCGAACAAAGAGGGGCACACGAGTAGATTCCTCCCAAAGGGTGAACTTCTCCCAGTTTTCCTTTTCTCCAATGTGCATTCCGTGATCCGACCATAGAACGACGATCGTCTCATCAGCTTTCCCCGACTCATCAAGGGCTTTCAGCAGCCTCCCTATCTGGGCATCCGCGAAACTAATCGAAGCTAGGTATGCTTGAACCACGTGTTTCCACTGCTGGTTTTCCAGAACGAACTTGTGCCAGCCACGACGCGTGTGAACAAGGGCATCTTGTAAGTCGTTTTCCTCAATCTCCAAATCCGGTATATCCTCGATTGGATACAGGTCGAAATACTTTTGCGGCACTTCCCATGGCATGTGAGGACGAAAAATCCCACAAGCCAGATAAAGTGGCTTTTCTCGTTTCCGCATCAGCTCATAGCGGACCCAACTCACAGTTTGGTGGTCGGACATTTTCTCGTCTCGGACCTGAATGGGCCCCCACGTAAACCACTTGTGTCGTCCCCCCTTCCATAAGTCCGGGTTAATCGCCTTTTCCGGGGCGCTCATCTGGTATGGCATCGGCACCGCAAGACTGGGATAGTAAAAGTCCCATCCATCAGGGTCAGCTTGATTCGACGTTAGCCACGGTGGAGCCAACGAATGGTATATCTTTCCGCCAGCCAAATTTTCATATCCGCGGTTCTTGAAAAACTGCTCTACGGTCTCGATGTCCTTCAGCATCGGTATTTCACGCCATTCAGGCCCATCATACCAAACATTTTGCATTACTCCTGTCTTCGAGGGTTGCACTCCTGACATGATGGCCAGCCGAGAAGCCGCACATGCAGGCGATGCACAGTGAGCGTTAGTAAATGTGGCGGACTCCGCCGCCAATCGGTCCAGATTTGGCGTTTTAGCGATATCCATTCCTCCCAACGGGCCAATCCAGTCATTCATGTCATCAATCGCGATAAACAGCACGTTGGGCTGCTTGGCTACCAATATTGAAAGGCTTAGTACGGGAGAAAGCCCCTGCACTATGATTAAGGTGACAATTCCAAATTTCCTCATATCTCTCGCTTCACTAATTATCTTTTCTACCAAACCCATCGTTTCTGGCAAGCCAACTTGCGTGGCGTAGAGGGCAACCCCGCGAACCGGATCTTTCCCTAAGAGAGTGCCCAAAGCCCTTAGATCGCACATTCCGACTTGTCCCAAATATTGAATGCTCTTTGCTGCTACTATGTTCGCCATCCCCAAAATATTTCCTGAACACGAGCTTCCCAATGAGGAGCAACTTCAATCTGGAATTGAAGTAGTCGACGAATGCTTTCGCGAACTCGTTTCCGAAGTGCCCGAAGTTCGTCGACATTGGAAAGGAGCCGAGTGGTCGGAGGGAGCTGTCTATCTTCCCCAACAAAACATTATCGTATGGTCAGACATCCCTAACAACCGAATGCTCCAATTCGATCCAGAATCCAGCGAGACGACGGTCTTTCGGGAACCATCGAACTTCACTAACGGAAACACAATCGATCGAGAGGGTCGCCTCGTCACCGCCACCCATCTTACCCATTGCGTATCCAGAACCGAACACGATGGATCTATCACAATCCTAGTTGACCGCTACAAAGGGAAGCGACTCAACTCGCCTAACGACGTCGTCGTTAAGTCCGACGGAACTATCTGGTTCACGGACCCGCCTTATGGAATTTTGTCTAATCGGGAGGGCGAAAAACGGGATCCCGAACTGGAGGGCAATTTTGTTTATCGGCTCGATCCAGAGACGAGCGATCTAAGCATCGTCGCCAACTCGATGGACCGCCCAAACGGGCTCGCCTTCTCTCCAGATGAATCGAGACTTTACGTATCGGATACTGGATTACCTGGGAATATTTCTCTATTCGATGTGAAAGACTGCGGCACTCGTATCCAAAATCAAAGAGAATTTATAAAACTTTCACCCGGTTTATCCGACGGATTCCGCTGCGATGTTCAAGGCAACATCTGGACTAGTGCGGGCGATGGAATCCAGTGTTTCTCGCCAGATGCGGCACTCCTCGGCAAGATTCTGATCCCCGAACTCAGGTGCGCCAACTGCTGTTTTGGCGGACCCGACAGAAAAACCCTATACGTCGCAGGAGACACCTCGCTCTATTCGGTTGAACTCGCAGTCGCTGGCACATCAATTGATTAAGCGGCAAGGAGCTAAACAATGAATAAGAATCTGACAGATCGACTTAACTTTTCATTACGGTGGTTCGTACTGTCCGCAGCCGTCATACTCGTAATGGGATTTAGCGAGTACCAATAGGTTAATTCAAAATGTTATAATCTGTGATACCCGTGTCATCCCTGTTTAAACACCTAATCTACTCCACTTTACGTTTCAATCGACCGAGATACTCATAACTATCGAACGCATCACCCCCACCGAGCACTCGTGGGTCTTCTGATTTCTTGAGCTCTTTGAAAAGCTGTGATTTCAAAAGCTTCATCGTATCCGAATATTCAGGACGACCTGCTACATTGTGGATTTGATAAGGATCGAGACGAATATCGTATAGTTCGTCGGCCGGCCGCAAACCACACGATAGTTGATAGTAAATCTCCATATCAGGATCATCCTTGTTGTCTATGATGTAGGACTTGGTCGGGCTCGTATCAATGTCCATAAATATGGGGCCGTTGTAGCTGCCATCGGGGTGCCCCGCGGGCCACCGCTCGGGTTTGAAATTATGGATGTATAAAAAATCATCCGTGCGGATCGCTCGCATGGGCGTACCACCCGGGTGGTCCATCTGAGCTAGCGTATGCCGCTCTTTTCCCGTTAAAACAAAATCCCGATCTGTCTCAACGCGACCCTGTTTGCCAGACTTCAACATTGAAAGCAGAGATCGACCCGTTGTTCCTTTCAACGCCCTTAATCCAGCCGCTTCCAAAAAGGTTGGTGCTAGATCCGTGGTGCTAACAAAGTCGCTCACAACTCGGTTTTCAGGAATAGACTTATGCCACTTCACAGCTAGAGGAACCCGGGCCCCATAGTCATACAAATTCGATTTTCCGCGTGGAAAGGGCCAGCCATGATCACTGGTCATCACCACAATCGTATTTTCCAATTCCCCTTTTTCCTCTAGCAAGGACAGGGCTTCTCCGACCTGACGGTCAAAACGCTGCACCTCATAATAATAGTCTAGAATGTCAGTGCGGATCGTTTCCGAGTCAGGATAGAACGGCGGCACCTCCACGTCTTCCAATTTCATGCCCGAGCGCAACCCAGATTGCCATTTGTAAGACCGATGGGGATCTGAGGTTCCAAACCAGAAACAGAAGGGCTGGTCCTTGGGACGTTCTTTAAGAAACTGGTCCAAGCCCTGGAACTTCTTGCCAGCCACTTCTTTTCCATGATCGGATCCAGGGCCAAACGCCTTTCGATATGACCCGACAAAGTAGCCCGCCTCTTTCAGAGCTTGCGCGTAAGTTGGAAAACCTTCCGGATAATTACTCCAAAGATTGCCCCCCTCTTTTAAACGCCAATGATACTGGCCCGTGAGAATCGCATTCCGTGAGGGAGTGCACGAGGGTGAGGAAACAAAGGCGTTGGTAAATAAAACGCCATTCGTAGCTATACTATCGAAAGTGGGCGTTTTGACAACACTGTCCCCGTATGCACTCGTATGCGGCCAGCCCCAATCATCCGCAATGGCGAAGAGGATATTGGGCCGATCGGACTGAGCTCTTGAGAGGGAAGCAAGGAACCCAAGGATAAGGAATACTGTTAACGAAATGGTGAGAGAACGTAACCTTAACATAACCTAAACCTAAGGTTTCCAACCGTCGAATCAATCCTCAAAAGACATCAACCTTACCTCTAAATGACACACCTAGATCATTTTTCCATTGGGAATTCCCAAAGGCATGGCTTCGAAGGCCCTTCCAACCGAAGAAGTCGAGCTAAGGTTTGGGGATGGTGTGGGATGTAGGACCCGAGCTACGATTCGCCGGACTGGCGAACCCTGAACCCGACGCCAAAACTCTTAAAAACGAGAAATAAAACCTGCTCTGCAATCACGGTACCGACTGGCCTTTAGCTGCCTCCCAGATCGCGAACCAGTCCTCGCGCTCTAATTGAATCGCGCCTCCTTTGGTGCCGCTGGCAATCCGGTCGATTTTGTTCGTTCCAAGGATAACAGTTGGGTTAGCGGGAACCGCTAAGACCCACGCATAGACCAACGCGTCCAGAGGAGCCTCTCCATATTTTGGCGATAGGCTGGTCAATTTATCCCTTAATCGCTTCTCGGCTCCACCTTTTCCGCTAAAAAGGGCCCCTCCCCCTAGAGGTGACCATGCCATGGGGCGCACCTTTTTTTGCAGACACTGGTCAAAAGACCCATCATAGAGAGGATCCATACATAGCGGGCTAAACTCAACCTGATTAGTTGCGAGCTTTCCATCCATCAGCTGGTCCAAAGTTTCAAATTGATATATCGTATAATTGGATACACCGACTTTTCTAACTTTTCCTTCATCGAGAAGTTGCTGCAACCCACGAGCAGTATCCTCAGGATGGGTCAACCAATCAGGCCGGTGCACGAGAAAAAGATCGATCGTGTCAATCCCCAACAATCGGAGAGATTTTTCTGCACAATGAACGAGGTTTTTGCTCGACGCGTCGTACTGTGGAATCGACGCATGGCACTTTTCTCTCGAAGGAACATTTATCCCCGCTTTCGTAACAATCTTGAACCGGTTGAGTAGCTCTGGGTCAGACTTAAAAGTATTACCCACAACCTCCTCGACATGGTAGTCTCCATAAATTTCTGCCGTATCTATAGTATTGATACTATTTTCCAAACACTTGTGAAACCGCCGAACCAACGCCTCGCAAGAAAGGGGTTGCTCACCATCGAGGATGCGCCAAGTACCGTAGGCGAAGTCGCCAAGGTCATAACGTAAGTGGTCACTATTTTCCTTCATTTCTTGTAATCTAAACTTCTTATAAAATTCCTCATGGAAGCCGCTTTTCACATCGAGAACACAACACGCATAACCCCCAACGCGAACAAAAAAGGCACAATAATTCTCTTATGTAGCATCCCCGAAGCAATTCAAGGTAGCTGGCAAACGTCGAGTGCTGGTTGGGGTCGCATCCAATTTGATGCAATTGTGTACCTCCGCCGTTCGAATATAGCCCTTCAATCGGAAAACAAACAAATCCTTAACTAAGATAATCGCTCGAAAGCAACATCATTTGATTCAAGGCGACCTCATTTTGGAAGTCGATCGTGATTACCATACCAATCATTTGATCATCTTGGCTGGCAACCAGGCACAAATCGTGAATGTGGCGTAAGAGAAAACACCCGTCCGCTTCAGTCTAATTCCATGACTTCGCCAGCTTACACGAGTCTCAACGAAGCCAGCGATCCAAATTTTGGGCAACAAAGGAATCATCATTGAGTTCCGGATACGCATTGTAGACGCGATCGATCTCGGCCACTTGCTTCGGAGACAGAACCTCATTCTCGTCCAGGGTCCAGACTCCTTCCAACAACCCTTGCCTCCTCAACACTTCGTGCAGACCAACAATGCAGCCTGCGAACTGATTCGCCGCATCAAAAAAGGCTGCGTTACAATCCGTAATTTGGTGGGCCAACGTGAGTGACTTCCCCGTATTTTTTGCAAAAACACCCTTTTGAACGTCCTCTAGCAATTTTACTGCGCTTCTGGTCCAAACTGCCCAATGTCCGAGCAACCCGCCAACGATACGTTTCTTAGCCGGCTCAACCTCTCGAATGAACTCGTATTCACTTAGAAGATCGAGTAGAATATTGTCATCGTTTCCCGTATAAAGAGCGATCTCGTCCGATCTACCAGATTCAACCAAACCCCGAACTACATCGATGGTTTGGTAACGACTAAACGGGGCAACTTTTACCGCCACTACATTCTCTATCTGGGCGAACGCTCTCCAGAAATCGACATCAAGATTCCGTCCACCCACCGCAGGTTGGATGTAGAATCCGAACAAGGGCATCACCTTTGACACTTCACGACAATGGTCGACCAGCTTTTCATTCGTGGCGTCAGGAAAAGCGGAAAGGCTGAGCAACACCGCATCGTATCCAAATTCATATGCAATCTCCGCTTCCTGCACTGCTTGGCTCGTTTGACCGATCACCCCAGCTATCCGGGCAACCAGACGACCAGACCGGGAAACATAGCCATCAATTTCCTCCTGAGCTAAATTCAGCACAGTCTTGTACAAACCAATTTTCGGACGTCGAATCTCAAACTGCGTAGTGTGGACTCCCACCGCTAGACCGCCCGCCCCGGCATCCAGATAATATCTCGAAAGCACTCTTTGCCGTCGCTCATCAAGTTGCCGTTTAACATTTAACGCAAGTGGATGTGCCGGTATTGCCACTCCTTGTCTCAGGAGTTTTCGTATTTCTGGGCTTAGAATACTACCCATGAAGTATGATTAGAAATAAGTACAAAATCAACATTCCTGTAGAGTCGTCAAGGCAGCGGACGATCTCCGAGTGCCCATTATTAGTCCCTTCAGAGCGGGGCTCGGAGATCGACCACCACCTTTCTCGATGCCATAGGCATCCAGTTTAATCGAGAATGAATACATTATTCAAAATTTCCCATCGCTCACCTCAAAATGTGTTGGTATCCCCAGCAACGGGTTACCCGCCTCGATCCACTTTGCAGTCCAATTTACGATTTGATCCAGTTGAACATGCGGTTTCCCCAGTTCCCGATGCACCCAAGATGCGTTCGAAAGAAGCGTTTGGGATTTCTCCTCGCCTTCGACAATCGGCTCCCGGCCAAACAACTCCCCAAAGCGAAGGGCCATTTCCCTCACGGAAATCGTTTCCGATCCGGTAAGATTGATGATCCTCGGAGGACTTGAACATAAGCTAAAGGAACGGAGAACCAACGCATTCGCATCTCCCTGCCATATAACATTCAAATAGCCCATGGACACATCAACCGGCTGGCTGTTGTATACCTTCGATGCAATGTCGACCAACACACCATATCGCATCTCCACTGCATAGTTCAAACGAACGAGCGTAACCTGTGTTTCGTTAGTCAAACTTCCGTATTCAAAAAGCCGCTCTCGGCCGAGGCAGGACTGAGCATATTCGCCGATCGGAAACGGAGTATCCGTCTCTTTCGAGCCTCCCGAATCGACATCCACGAGGGAATATACACAGCCAGTGGACAAAGCGATAATCCGGGAATCTCTGTAGCGTTCCGCGATCACTCCTGGAAGGTAGGCGTTCATCGCCCAGGCGTAGGCCTCATTTCCAGACGTTCCAAACTTGGTCCCCGCCAAATAGATGACATTCTTTGCGTCGGGCAATCCTTGGACGAATTCCGGATTCAGCAGGTCGCCGGCAATGGTCTCAATGTCGCGATCCTCCAAGTATTTCCTATTTTCTGGGGAACTAAATCGGGACACTCCGATAACCCGCCTTTTGGCTCCCGCTTCCTCGCAAGCCCGCTTGGCCATACAAGCCATAGAAACCCCCATCTTTCCCGACACGCCTAAAAACAAGAAATCGCCAACAAGGATTTTTGCCATCTGAACAAGCTCAGGAGTGGGCCGAGACAGCGCCTCTTCCAACTTTAACTCCGATTCAAATCGTTCTGGGTAATTACTCATAGCTTCGTATTCATCTAGCCTTTACTCATTAGTAAATCGTGACATTGCAGATTCAAAATCTCCATGCCATAGTTTTCCCAGGTTTTGACTCCAATCGCTCCACTTTCGAAATTCTGCTTGAGCAATTCGCTAGTCCTTTTGTTCCATCTTGGCTCGAACAGCCCTTTCGAATCAAAGGCCGTCACCCAGGAGAAGTGCCTCTGGTGTTTCTGATACAGGTCCCTCGCATTCTCATGCTGGCTCAGGGTCATTTCCACACTCATGCTATCCACGCAGACATTGGGGTACTTGAGGTCTTCTTGATCGAGCAGTTCGCACAAGATCGCGGCGTCCATCCAGTCGTGCACATGCATATCAATTTTCTTTATAAAGTTTAGATAGGCGACGTGATTCTCCGCCTGCAATAATGAAGAGCCTTCTAGACAAGCCAGAAAGAATAGAAAAAAGGGAAACGAACGCGGTTTCATGCAAACAAGAGATATGAAGACATCCGCTCGGTTCGCAAACTCGAAAACAGGTAGGGGGCAGCGACACCACTGCTTGTGACAATTTAGCTCCAACTACGCCAAAATTTCCTTCACCACATGTCCATGCACGTTTGTCAATCGACGCTCGAGGCCATTGTGATAATAGGTTAGGCGTTCATGGTCGAGGCCCATGAGATGCAGGATGGTCGCGTTGAAGTCATACACACTTACCGGATCCACAGCAGCTTTAAAACCGAACTCGTCACTCTCGCCATAACTGAAGCCTTTCTTAACCCCAGCACCGGCCAAGAAACAAGTGAACGCATCCGGATTGTGGTCGCGACCGGTTCCATTGGCCTGCAAGAATGGCATACGACCAAACTCAGTCGCCCAAACAATGAGGGTTTGATCGAGAAGTCCGCGACGCTTCATGTCATTGATTAGAGCCGCAGTCGGCTGGTCCATGATCTCTGCCTGCATAGCGTGGGTCTTGTGTATGTCACTGTGCGAGTCCCAGTTAGTAATTCCATTTCCACCCGAGGGATCGCTGCCATTGAAGAGCTGAACCACACGGACTCCCTTTTCAACAAGTCTGCGAGCGAGGATGCAATTCTTAGCATACTCGCGTTTCAAATCCGTACCCGAATCAGTTCCATACTCTTTGTGGATACTCTCAGGCTCTTCTGCGATATCCATAACATTCGGAACAGAAACCTGCATTTTACCCGCCAATTCATAGCTAGCAATGCGGGCCGCTAAATCGGCATCATTGGGAAACTGCTCAAGGTGTTTTGCGTTCAGTCTTTTTAGAAGATCAACCGTCGCCTTGTCATCCTTTTCTGTGTATTTGTCTGGGCGGGCAAGATTCGAGGGAGGATTTTTCGCATTAAAACCCGTTCCTTGGTAGGCTGCCGGTAGAAAACCGTTTCCGAAATTGTTCTTACCCGACCGAGCTAATCCACGCGGATCGTTAATCGCTACGAAGGCGGGTAACTCTTGGTTCTCCGTGCCCAGAGCATAGGTAACCCAGCCCCCGAATGAAGGAAACCCTTCCATCGTAAAACCTGTATTGAAAAAATTCTCACCTTGCGGATGCGCGCTTGTTTGTGTGTGGAGCGAGTGAAAGAAACTAAATTCGTCAACCAGCCCTCCCAGGTTAGGCAACAAATCCGAAACCATCTTGCCGCTTTTCCCGCGAGGCTTAAAGTCCCAGAACGGCTTGGCAATGTTTCCAGATGGTCCTTCAAACGTAACCGCAGGCATTCCAGGCGGTTTTTGCCCATGAAATTTGATCAGCTTGGGTTTGTAGTCGAACGTGTCCACGTGGCTCACCGCTCCTGGGCAGTATATAACCAGAACCTGTTTCGCCTCAGAAACGAAGTGAGGAGAACGGGGGAGATACGGGTTGTCCGGATCAATGTACGGACGAATCGGCGCTTTCCCGCTAAAGGTCTGGGCGTCTGAGGCCAGTAGCCCGTCTTGGGCGAGTAACTGGGTTAAGGCGATTCCACCTAAGGTCATTCCGCTTTGACGCAGAAAGTCCCGCCGGTTTAATAGTGACTGACCATGCGAAGAAATATATTCAGCTCGATTGTCCATTGTCTAAAAATTCGCTTAAGGAAGGAAGGCGAATTCGTTTGAGTTGATCAGTGTGCGACATACCAGTGCAAGACTTGTTTCTTTGGCAACTTCCTTGCAGGCCGCGAGTTCCTCTCTATCAGGTTCGCGATTAAGCAGTATTTGAAAGCTTCTACGAATTTGCTCTTCTGCATCGTCACCGGATGCTTCTTTTTTCACTCGGCTCGCAAGCTGTTCCGCCTGTTCCCTAACAAAGGGACTGTTTAGCAAATTGAGTGCCTGTAATGGTGTTGTAGATACAGGCCGACTCGCCCGAACTTGTCCACAATCCGGAAAGTCGAACACCGTAAACATTTGGTCATCCACCCGTCGCATCCGTTCCTGATAGAGCATGCGACGCCAAGTATCAGGTCCGTAATTGTCCACCACTTCCCATTGAGCATAGGTTTTCTTTACGTTGTGAATCCGAAAGCTTGGTCCACCAACGGATGTATCCAAATTCCCAGACGCAAGAAGCACCCCATCGCGAATGACTTCTGCTTCAACGCGACGCGGGGGGAAACGCCACAGGAGACTGGCCCCCGCATCTACTGCAAGACTCTCTTCACTCGGAGCACTGGACCGTCGAAACGCATCAGACATCACAATCAGTCGAATCAACGACTTCATTGACCAAGGCTTTCCAGCCTGAACCGTGGGCTCTTCGAACTCCGATGCGAGCCAATCTAAAAGTTCAGGGTGGCTCGGGGTCATTCCCGCTTTGCCAAAGTCGCTCGTCGTTGGAACAATCCCCATCCCAAAAATGTGGTGCCATATCCTATTTACCATGACACGTGATGTGAGTGGATTGTCCGGGCTGGCAACCCATTCCGCAAAACGAGCGCGGCGCTCGCTTCCCGTAAAGCTCGAATCTAGGCCTAAGTCACCCCCTAGAATAAGCGGCGCGGCTGGCGGTACTTCATTGCGTGGATTCTCCGGACTGCCTCTACTAAGAACGTGAGTAGTAGCTGGATCAATAAACCGGCCCACAAAGCTAACCTTTGGACCCACCTCTTCGAGCTGGGTAATCGCTTCTGAGATTGCCGCTAGTGCTTGCTGGCGCTTGGGATTCTCCCGATCCGCTTGTTTTATCTTAGGAATCGCGGCCAACTCAATCCATTCACCTGAGGAGCTCAAGGCTTCCAGTCGATAATCATCGAAACCAATGGATGCGTCTATGCTCAAGTAGTCGACATCGTAATAGTATTCCCGATTCGAGCTCATCCTAAGACGATTGATCTCGACCGGCTCTGACAAGCTTATTTGAATCCAAGGTTGCTCATCGCTGTCCTCCTTTTTCGCCGCTGTCCACACCATGGTTCCATACTCCCCATCATTGACGTAGGATTCGGCATGCCGGACATCACCTCTCAAATGGACGGGGCCATATGCTTTACTCCCGTATTTCGACAAGGCAAAGTTCTTCGTTGGCTCTTTCGGTCCAAAAACCTCCAACTCGTCGATCCTAGTCCGTTTCGATAAGAAGGTCACTCGTATCTTATCTGTAAATACAGATTCAAAATGCAATTCTCGATAGGCACCCCAGTCCTCCTCCCAATTACCGGTTGGCAATAGTATCGCCCTACTTTCGGTAATTGTCTGCCAGAGCGGATTGGCCGCAAGTCGCCTCGGGTGTGATTTAGGCAACTCTGGAGTTCGTCCGCCAAATTCGATATCCTGAAAAACTCCAGTCATGGAATAGTAATCTGTGATACTTATCGGATCAAACTTATGGTTGTGACAACGCGCGCACCCGAGTGTCATCCCCATCATAGATGCACCCACGGTCTGCATAATTTCGTCCATTCGGTCCGCCCTCGCTTGCCGAATAGCCGATTCTTCTCTGCCGACCGTTGCCGCAGGAACATGAGGACCCGCCACCAAAAACCCTGTTGCTTCACCGGCATCTAAAGAATCCCCTGCAATCTGCTCTCGAATGAACTGATCATAAGGCTTATCCTCGTTGAACGCATTCGTGACGTAGTCGCGGTAAACCCATGCGTTCTTCCGATAAAGATTGGCCTCGGAGCCATTCGTCTCCGCCCAACGAATGACATCCAGCCAATGCTGCGCCCAGCGTTCTCCAAAATGGGGAGAAGCCATCAGTTCGTCTACGAGCGCCTCGTAAGCCCCATCCGGATTTGCCACAAACGCTTGTTGGAATAGAGTTACTTTCTCTGGAACGGGAGGTAGCCCCGTTAGGATGATGGATGCCCGCCGTATGAGTGAACGTGCGTCTGCTTCCGAGTTTGGCGTTAGACCGCTCTCGTCTAACTTCGCCAATAGAAATGCATCAATCGCTCCCGATGCTGCCTCCATGATGGGAACCTCTGGACGTTCGACGGGTTGAAAAGACCAATGGTCCGACTCCTCGACCTCCGCGATCACCTCGTCCATTTGACCCGGCCAGTTTGCACCTTCATCGATCCATTTCTCGATCAACGCAATCTGCGAGCTTGAGAGGGGATCCTCTTCAAAGGGCATACGAAATTCCGGATCCGGATCCTCGAAAAGCTCGATCAGGTAGCTTTCCGCTGAGTTTCCAGGTATCACACTAGGGATGCCGCTATCACCGCCTCGCAACAGCTGTGCTCGGCGATCCAATCGGATCTCACCCTTCTGCTTTTTAGGTCCGTGACAGGAAAAGCAATGCTCCTCGAAAATCGGGAGAATATCTTTCTCAAAGTCGACCGCGGATGTTGCGGGTACCGCAGCGAATGCAAAAAAGAGGTAAGAGCGAAGCGACATAGAACTAATTGCAGTAATTAATCAAATCTACCGGAGATGTTTTGACAATCTTGAGACTTCATTGTTCCTAAACTGGAGGTTTACTACAATCGTTCAGCGTTAGCTTCGCCTTGACGCTCGCGCAGCCTTCTCCTCAGCGAAGCCATTAGATCGGCATATTCAGGATTAAGAGCCAAATTGGTAAGCTCTTCAGGATCCCGCTCATAGTCGTAAAGCTCCACCCCAAAAGAGCCTTCGTCCCATTCCGTGTACCGGTAGCGGTCGGTTCGAATCGAGCGCCCAAGAAACGTAGAATTGTCCCAGCGCCTGACCGTGCGGCAGACGGTCACACTGTAGGCTTCATCGCGTATGGACTGATCCGGGTTTTGCAGAACAGGAACTACACTTCGACCGGCCACATGCGGCGGGGCTTCGATCCCACACAATTCACTCAAGGTTGGGTAGAGATCCACCAGCTCAGTCAAAGACTTTGTGGTTTCACCACTTGCCGCGTCTTCGAAGGGCGAGGCGATTATAAGGGGCACGCGAGTAGAACCCTCAAACAAGTCACTCTTCTGCCACAATCCATGGGCTCCCAGATGGTAGCCGTGATCCGATACGAAAACCACAACCGTATTTTCAGCTAGCTTTAAGTCGTCCAACGCGTCCAGAAGTCGGCCCACTTGAGCATCCACCAGCGAGATAGAAGCATAGTAAGCTTGGATGATCTCTTTTCGCTCATCGACCGTCAGATCGAGCTGATTCGGGCGGTCGGGCAACGCTGCTTCGGGAATGTCATCTCGGTCGTTTGGATGAAGCATGACCGGATCGATCGATTCTTTTGGATACCATTCGAAATAGTGCTCAGGAGCAACGTAGGGCGTGTGCGGGCGATAGAAACCCATCGCCAAAAAGAAGGGGCGTCCTGTTTTGTCGGGATGGTTATTCTCGAGCATTTCGATCGCGTAGCTAGTGCCAATGCCGTCCGTATGTTCCTCGTCTTTGCTGGGGACCTTCAACCAACTCAAGGTGCCTCCAGGAGGTTTGCCGGGAACGATAATGTTCAGATTCGGTTCAACGACCTTGTCGACACCGATTGGATTGCGAACTTCCTCCCAAGAAGGCTCATCATCGTTACCATTTTCGCCAATATTATCCGGTACCCCATAATGATAGATTTTTCCAATCCGAGCTACATAGTATCCGTTGTTCCGAAAATGCTGGGCCATCGTAACAACTTCTGGAATAAATTCCCGAAAGTGCCCGGCGTTGGTGTTGATATTCGTCTGTTCCGGATAAAGACCCGTCATAAACGAGGTCCGGCTAGGATTGCATACCGGGTTTTGTGAGTAGGTGTGTTCAAACCTCACACCACGAGCCGCCAGCCGATCAATATTAGGGGATTTGACGATTAGGTGCCCGTAGCTTCCTAAATCGCAATTCATGTCATCCGTTGCGATAAAAAGCACATTAGGGCGATCCGCTGCAGTCGTCAAAGCGGCCGCTAATATCAACGCCAAATTCACAAGAAACTTAGGCAAAAGGTTAATGGGTTTTGGAGACATGATGTCTGTTATTAGAAAACCACTCTCTCAGATCACTCAATCACAAAGCGTTTATTGAGGGCAAACTAGCTAAGGCGATGGCATCCCGCCCACCGGAATCAGCAAAACCAAAAGTTCTTTGTCGAAGTGGAAACAACGTGGATTAGGGGTGATTAAGTGAATAGCATACCTAAACCACGCTGCCTTGCGACGTAGCTCAAACCAGACCTAGTTGTGGATTCTGCAACAATTCCCAAGAATAGAGTTAGGTTGAAGCCGATATGCCAATCCGCATCAGCCAGATCTATTTACTATTACGGTCGCAGCGACACATTGACCGTATCGCCCTTAACCAATTCACGTATCACGTCAAACTGTGAGTGAGGAGCCAGCGAATCGCACAATTTCCAATACTCTACCTCCTAGAGGCTTTACTCCCAACTAAATTCCACCCTCCCTGTTTGGACAATTCCTCATTTCCGATTTCATCGCTCATTTGAGAAAGCTCTACCCATCTAGCCGGCTGTACGAGGACGAAGCTAGACTGACACCCTACATTTCGGAACATTCGCATCCTCGTGGAATCTTCTCCCCAATCTTTGGGGGCTCAGCAGAGCAGGGTTATTCGGCGAAACCTTCATGATTTTCCCTACACAAGGGTACCCACCAAAACCGTCCCCTACGGCGATATTTTTCCGAACAAGTCGTAAGAATGCCATCTTCGGGCGATCGCGATACTTCAAGATGCGGCTCTACCCCACCCAAACGCGAGCGTTTCTGAAGAAACGCATCCACGGACTGTCCTCCTGCCAATCTCGTGGACTCCAGCTCATCTGCGACGAGCGGAACACGCGTTCGGGGTGGGGCATGAGGATTGTTGCGCGTCCATCTTCGCTGGTCAGGCTAGTAATGCCGAACGGAGATCCGTTCGGGTTTAGTGGATACGCGTCCGTCACATTATGAAGATTATCCACAAAGCGAGCCGATACGAGGCCAGATTTATCGCACGCTTTCGCCGCTTCTTGGCTTTTGAACTCGGCTCTTCCTTCACCATGGGCGACTGCGATAGGAAGAACGCTTCCTTCCATATCTTTAAAAAGCACACTTGGGGTATTCTCAATTCTGACGGAAACTAGCCGGCCTTCATAGCGTTCGCTTCTATTTTGAACAAAATGTGGCCAATGGCTCGCACCCGGTATGATTTCCCTCAATTTACTAAGCATCTGGCATCCATTGCATACTCCTAGGGAGAAGGTTTCTTCTCGATTAAAGAACGCCCTGAATTCCTCTCTCGCCCTCTCGTTGAACAAAATACTTTTGGCCCAGCCTTCACCCGCTCCCAAGACGTCACCATAGCTGAATCCGCCACAAGCGGCGAGTCCATTGAAATCGCCAAGAGAAATACTACCGCTCAAAATATCCGTCATATGAACGTCGATACAAGAAAATCCAGCTCGATCGAAGGCAGCTGCCATTTCAACCTCTCCGTTGACCCCTTGTTCGCGGAGGATGGCGATTCGCGGCTTCGACGCAGCGTTCCCAAATCCAAATTTTAAATCGTCAATTTCAAACGTAACCTTAGGGCTGATTCCTGGATTCTCTCGGTTCTGCCGGATCGCATGCTCAGAAGCTGCAGACTCGGGATTGTCACGCAGGTTCTGCATGCGGAAAGTAACATCCGACCAAATGGCCCGGAGAACGGACAGATCTTCTTCATACAAGACCTCACCTGCTTCCATTATTTTGATTTGGTATCGCGTATTCAATCGCCCTACTATGTTCGAGCAATCTTCCAGACCATGGCACTTCAATATCTCGAATACATCCGCTAGATCGCTTCCGCTTACTTGAATAAGAGCCCCCAATTCCTCTGAAAATAGAGGGGCAAACGGGTCGCCTTCGCTCAAAACTTCAAGATTAACTCCCACATTACCGGCAAACGCCATTTCCACAGCCGCGGTAAATAGACCGCCATCGGAACGATCATGATAAGCAAGAATCTTGTCCTCCTTTCCGAGTTGCTGGATCGCACTCCAGAAATTTTTGAGATCTTCAACACTGTCCACATCAGGAGTAGCATCCCCCATTTGAGACAGTGTCTGAGCCAAAATGGAACCGCCTAGGCGATTTTTGCCCCGACCCAGATCAATGAGTATCAAACTCGAATTTAGATTTGGATCCAACTGTGGCGTGAGAGATTGACGAATGTCTTCGCACCGGGCAAACGCAGTGATAATCAGGGAAATAGGAGCAGTCACACGTTTCTCCCCGAAATCGTCCTGCCAAACCGTGCTCATACTCATGGAGTCCTTTCCAACCGGGATCGTAACTCCCAGCGCCGGACACAACTCCATACCTACTGCTTTGACTGCTTCATAGAGGTCAACCGCATCCCCAGGTGCTGATGGCGCCGCCATCCAGTTTGCGGACAGATTAACACCCGTCAAAGGTCCTATCTGAGCACCCGCAAGATTCGTTAAGGCTTCTCCGACTGCGAGACGAGCCGACGCCGCAGCACTGTTAACCGCAGTGGGTGTTCGTTCCCCAATCGACATTGCCTCTCCTGTGTATCCATCGAAAGAAGTCGCAGTCACAGCACAGTCCGCTACCGGCACTTGCCAGGGGCCTACCATTTGGTCACGGTGAATGAGTCCCGTGACCGTGCGGTCGCCGATCGTGATCAAGAACGTCTTGTCCGCTACCGCCGGATGAGACAAGACATGTCTCGCAGCTTCTTCCAATGTAACGGTCCCAAGTTGTAAAGGCACAAGATCTCTTTGCATTGAGGTCTCATCGCGATGCATTCGAGGCGGTTTCCCTAGGAGGACATCTAGTGGAAGGTCGATGGGACGGTTTCCAAAGTGAGGATCATCAAGCACCAGTTGGCGGTTGTCAGTCGCATCTCCAATGATGGCATAAGGGCAACGCTCCCGATCACAGATGGACACAAACGTTTCAATGCGGTCCGCGGGAACTGCCATTACGTAGCGCTCCTGAGATTCATTGCACCAGATCTCTAGGGGGCTCAATCCGGGCTCATCATTGTTGATCTTGCGTAAATCAAATCGCCCGCCCTTACCTGCATCGTTGACGAGTTCGGGCATGGCATTCGAAAGCCCACCCGCACCTACGTCGTGTATAAAAGCAATAGGGTTTTCTTCGCCCAGTGCCCAGCAGCGGTCGATCACTTCCTGGCAACGACGCTCCATTTCCGGATTGTCCCGTTGCACACTGGCAAAATCTAGACTCTCTTCCCCGGATCCACTGTCCAAGGAGCTTGCCGCGCCTCCACCAAGACCAATCAACATCGCCGGTCCACCGAGAACAACTAGCTTGTCCCCTTCATGCACTTCCCCTTTCTCAATATGCTCTCTACGAATATTCCCAAGACCGCCCGCAAGCATTATCGGCTTATGGTATCCGCGAATCTCTGATACGTGATCTGGTGTGCGAGATGATGCCTCATCATCTGATGAATTCGTTGCATCACTTTTCTCGATATCGGTTTCAATCTCTTCCCTTTTAGCCACTTTTCCTGGCACTTCCTGTTCGAAGGTTCGGAAATACCCTAAAATATTGGGCCGGCCAAATTCATTATTGAAAGCGGCTCCTCCTAAGGGCCCCTCAATCATGATATCTAGTGCCGAAACTATTCGGCTTGGCTTACCAAAGTCTTTTTCCCACGGACGAACAGCTCCGGGGAGTTTTAAATTGGATACAGTGAAACCCACAAGGCCGGCTTTTGGTTTGGATCCAACCCCTGTGGCTCCTTCATCTCGAATCTCTCCACCTGAACCGGTCGCCGCTCCCGGAAAAGGCGAAATCGCTGTAGGATGATTATGGGTTTCAACCTTGCACAAAATAGCGATATCTTCCAAACTAGATACATACTCATTGCTTTTCGGATCGGCAAAATACCGGTTTCCGTGACTCCCTTCGAATACCGCCGCGTTGTCTTTGTAGGCCGACAAGATTCCTGCGCTTCTTATTTCGAAGGTATTCTTGATCATTTTGAAGAGCGACTTTTCCTGTGCCTCGCCATCGATATCCCAACTGGCATTGAAGATCTTATGACGACAATGCTCTGAGTTCGCTTGGGCGAACATCATGAGCTCTATATCGTGGGGATCACGACCCAACTTTTGAAAATTGAGAGCGAGGTAGTCGATCTCGTCATCGGCCAATGCAAGACCTAGTGACTGGTTCGCTTCCACCAATGCATCCCGGCCTCCGACACTCATAGGAATGGTCGCAAAAGGCCTAGGCTGCTCGCGGCTAAACAATAAATCCATCGCTTCGTGACTATCGAAAACGACCTGTGTCATTCGATCGTGCAACGGGCCATCTAACAGCCTCTGCTGTTCTGGCGTGAGTGACGCACCACTCAAATCAATCCAAAAGGCAATAGCTCGCTCGACCCGCTCCAACTTCGACAAACCGCAAATGCGGGCGATATCCGTCGCCTTCGACGACCAAGGAGATAGCGTTCCCGGACGCGGTGCTACCAAGCGGAGTAAGCCACTCGGCTCGTGCACCTGCATCTTAGGACCGTATGTCAGAAGTATTTCGAGGATCGACTGCTCGTCGCTAGTCAGCGGCTCATTGGTCTCCGCTACATGGACGTATTCCGCATACACTTCCTTAGCCGGTAGGCCGATCGCTGTTAGTTCAGCAAGTAGCTTTCTGAGACGAAATTCTGAGTGAGACGGTGCTCCGCGAAGGATGATCATGACGCAATGCAAGTTGAGAACTTAGTTCCTGACCGGCAAGCGCGGAATGGGTAAAATCGAAAAGCATCTATCATCCGCATTCAAATAGTCGGGGCGGCTTTAGGCTACGATTCGAGAACTGGGTTCATCGGTCCTAAGATTTACCAATCGCTTTTTCCTTTTTACACATCTTTGGATTAATAAGGGAGACATCCTTTCAAGATATTGGAGGGTCAACACTATCTACACTCGAGCAAGTGGGAATGGTTCAACCGCCTTGTGGAAAGGAACACCCTTCTTTCTTCGGACACACCGAGGACAGCAGCAATGCGTATTTAGCATTAATGCGATCATTCAATTAAAGGTTTTTATCAAAAATCTCCATAATCTACAGAGGGGAAAAGGTAGGCTTGCTGTGCCCCTGCTCCAACGCAGATGTAGCAATATCCTTGCAGCTCGGCCTTTAGAAAGAGCTAGCCCTACGGCCGCATGTAGTATACCAGAACCAATCTTCGGCTTACAGACTATGCCCGACACGTGCTCTCACCATGAATCCCTCGAGCGAGCGGCAACTTGATTTGGGTGCCGTTATGGGCAGAACGGATTCCCGCCTCAACAATTTCCTGAGCATCCCGAGCCAAGTCGGCTCGGCAAAGAGCGGTCGAGTCAGTCCCTCTTCGTACAACCTCCACGAAATGCCTGGCGGAGTTTTTCAGCCACGAGTCCAGTTCTGGAACGTCTACTTCCGTTCCATTGGGATTGTCTTTCGTGGCCCAAAACAATTTCCCATCCGAGCCAGGATACACAAGCAGCGTCCCTTTGGAGCCATAGATCGTTGTCTCGTAGCTGGTCAAATTTCCAATTTGAGTCCAGGAAGCGGTCGCGGTCGCGATCCCTCGAGGGTATTTCATCACAACCACACCACTATCCTCTACAGATATAAAATCTTTAGCCTTACCGCCCTCCGTTCCTGTAACCGAGTCGGGCATGCCCATTAGCGTTGCCGCTAGGACTGCTCCATAGCAGCAATAGTCCATCATAGCTCCACCTCCATTACGCTCCACATCGAACAGCCAATCGCAAAAATACTCTGAGCAACCAAGTTCTTCGGGTCCACAATGAGCAGCCCGGTAGTTGACACCTCGAATGTCGCCGAGCTCACCATCGAAGGCCATCTGCAAGGCCTTTTGAATTTGAGGCCACCAGGCTATTGGCCAATTGACCACCAACTTAACGTCTCGCCTTTCCGCTAAGCTCAACATACGATTGGCATCCTCCAAACTGGCCGCAAGCGGTTTTTCGATTAGCACGTGCAATCCGTACTCCATCGCTTGAATCGCGAAGTCGGCTCCTTGCAAGTTACTTCCAAATACATAAGCCGCATCGATGGTCTCGTTTTCTAGCAAGGCCTCTGCAGAACCGTAAACCGGACATCCGTAGGTTTCCGCAAACCGACCTGTCAGTGCGTCGATCGGATCTGCTGCTGCAACCAATTCCATTTCATCACAAGCACCAACAGCCTCCACCTCGCCCCAAATATGATCATGACTCAACCCCAATACCCCAATTTTCAGCTTCTCGCTCATAACACCTCAATGTTAATCAACGAGATTTCCCACAACCAGAAAGTGATAAATGAGCTAATAAAGTGCGACGGATCAAGCATCCGAGCGACAAGGTCCTTGAATATGTGTTCTCCGCCGACCAATCCGATATTCCTAAGGCCAAGATCTTTGACTCCGCCTTCGCCCAGACTTTCAACGCACACGAACCCAAAGACTCCAAAGGAAAGTCACTCTATCAATTGAGGACAAACAGCCGTATAATCCGCTACCCTTTCGATTACATCGTTTGCACCGAAACCTTCAAAAAATTTGCCGCAAGACGTGCTTGACTAAACTTGGGCCAAAATCGAAGGCATTTTGGATCCATTCAGCCGACACGAGGGATATAGCCAACCGACTTGAAGCGACAAAACCTTTGTCTTGGAGATTCTATTGTCAAACCATCCTTCGGCTACAGAATATTGGAAGATACGGATCTCAGGTAAGGCGACCGCTTAAACAACCCAGTCGAGATGGGCCTTTATCGTCAATTTACGAAATTTGAAGACATTTCTGCTTAGAATTTACAAGGGATTGCCCAATCGTTACAATATAAGTTGCTCGAAATGGATTATCCTTATTGGCTGTCAGAATACCTTATGAATTATCCCAAACTCCATAACGCCATGTGGCCAGGACTCGTCGGCAAAGGCGGCGACGAAGAGGGTGCCGAACCACCAATCAGTCTTGATCGCATGCTAGAATTAACAGCGGGTGCCGAAGTTAACGGACAGAAGTTCGAAGGCATCGACTGCTTCCTGTTCCACCCGCACACTGATCCTGACGCCAACGACGACGAACTAAAAGCAATCGCGGACAAGATCGCCGGTCACGGATTCACGGTGGGATCGCTAGTAGCTCCCGTCTGGCCCGGAACAGTTGGTGACTCCGCCATGGGCGATGTCGAACAGCAACAAAAATTTCTGACGGCGGTCGAAAAAGCCTGCCGCATAGCCAAAATCTTCAATGACCACGGCGTGCGCAAGTATGGCGTCATCCGTATCGACTCCGCAGAGGGCGGTATCGAGAAATGGCGCGAAGATCCCAAGGCCAACACAGCTCGCATAGCCGATACCTTTAAGAAAGCCGCCAAAATCGCCGCCGACCATGGCGAGCGCTTGGCCGCCGAAGGCGAGATCTGCTGGGCGGGAATGCACTCCTGGAAGGACATGCTCAATCTTCTCGAAGAAGTGAACATGCCAGAAACGCTCGGATTTCAATGCGATCTGGCTCATACCTATCTCTATCTCCTGGGCTACAATTCGCCCGAACATGCCCTTTTGCAGGAAGGCTATAGCGACGAGTTATTCGACGATGCCTACAAGACGATGACCGACGCTCTGCGTCCCTGGACGATCGACTTTCACGTTGCCCAGAATGATGGGAGTGTCCACGGCACAGGCTCGCACGACAAAACCGGCAAGCACTGCCCGGCAGACGACCCAAATGGGAAGTTAGATATCGTCAAGTGCTCTCGCTACTGGCTCGAAGGAGCCAAGGAACGCGGCATCGAGCATATTTGCTGGGACGGCTGCATGTTCCCGAATGCAATGCTGGAAACCCCCGCTACCTGGAACACAATTCTTGGCTCGATGGTTGACGTTCGCAACGCACATGGCTGGAACGCGTAAAAACCGGATCCAACACCTACTCATAAATCTTACACCCCAACTAAACCACAAAAAACATGGCTAACATATCATTAGGAGCAGAAGTATACACTTGGTTCATGCGTGAATCCGGGGCCGCCTACGAGAACCAGCTAGGACACATGATCGAGATGGTTGAAAAGGCGGGATTTGAAGGCATCGAGCCGATGCATTTCTGGATGGGTGACCTCACCGATCCCATCAAGCTCGCCGACAAACTCGCCCAGCATAATGTAAAACTTGCCGGTATTGCTCTCGTTTGCGACTGGAACAACCCCGAAGAAACCAACGATGAGAAACGGCAAGCCGATGACGCGATCGAAATCCTGAAAAAATTCCCTAAATCCCCGCTTTGTACGGTTCAGATGCCAACCGGACGTCACGACCTAGAGCAGCGTCGTCTTAATCTAGTTTCCAATGTGAACGCGGTTTCCCGCAGGGCACACGATGCCGGACTTCGCTGTTCCTTCCACCCGAATTCACCAGATACCTCCATCAACCGCACCGAAGAAGACTACGCTGTCATCCTGAATGGACTCGATTCGAGCGTGACGGGATGGACTCCTGACGTGGGACACATCGCCAATGGTGGTATGGATCCTCTCACGAAAATGAAAGAGTTCAGCTCCCTCATCAACCACGTCCACTACAAAGATTGGGATGGAAATCCCGAGTGGACTTTGATGGGTGAAGGAAAAATCGACTTTCTTGGAATAACCCAGTGGCTCGTCGACCAAGACCTGGATGGTTGGATTATCTGCGAAGACGAAGCGGATAAAGCCATCGGAGATCCAGACGGAGTCACCCTCCACGACGGCAAGTACTGCCAAGATCAGCTGATTCCGATCATCAACGGATAAAATTCCTCGGGGATTTCGAATTTCAAGCCCCGCAGCCCCAAAGCTGCGGGGCTTTTTGAATTTCCACGTGAGCCGTAGATGCAATCTCAACTCCAGATCATTCGCCTTGCGATTCTTGGATGATGCTGGTTTTTCTTTCTCCCAATAGTCTCGCTCAACTGCCTATGGCAAATTAAAGTGCAGATTGAATAGGATGAAGAAACTATCCCACGGCAACGACTCTCTTTCCCAGTTCATCCTGGGCAACGGGATCGTGAATACCGGGCAATTGCTATTCGACTGCATTCCCGGGCTCCTATTTTTTGTCAAAGACGCCAATCGACACTTTGTCTACGTAAACCAGGAGCTGGCTGATTTTATGGGGCTGAAGAACAAAAGCGAAATCGTGGGAAGACCCGACTCCGATTTCTTCGCGGACGATATCGAGAAAAGCTACGCTGCGGATGACAAACGGGTGATCGAAGAGGGGTACATCCTCAAAAACAAGGTGGAACTCATCACAACTTCACAACGCCTCATCCAATGGCACATCACCAACAAAGTGCCTCTGATCAATGGTCAGGGAAAGGTCTGCGGATTAGCGGGCGTAACCCGGAAATTTGAAGGCAACACCAACGCACTTCACCGATCTGCCCTCGATCGTTCCATAGACTACATTTCATCGAACTATGCTCAGGAAATCAAGCTCAAGGATCTCGCTAAAGAGTGTGGCCTCTCCCTCAGCGCCTTTGAGCGGCACTTCAAGAAGAGCTTTCACCTTACTCCCATCCAATACCTGAATCGCTACCGTATACAGCAGTCCTGCGCAGCCCTAAGCCAAACCGACGCACCGATTTCGGCAATCGCCATGGACTGTGGCTTTTACGATCAAAGCCACTTTACCCGGTCTTTCCTTCGCGTTTTGCACACGACCCCAGCGGCTTATCGTAAACGGTATACCTGAGTCCTTCGCGGCAAACCTCCATTCCCTAGCTATCCAAGCCCCTCAATGCCGTTTCCGTACATATCATTGCGGAAAAAGTCCTAGCGTACATTGACCTTTTCTTCAATAATCTAGCCTCAAAATCACCCTTACGCCCTCAAACCCCAAGAAACCGTAAACGTTTAGAATATGCAAAGCCAGTGGAACAACGAGGATGCCGCAAAAATTGAAAACGATCTTCTTTCGCTCCGAGCCTACGCCACCGCTACCTTTTATAAATCGGTTACCGGGGTGCATCTTTTTGGAACGGTCAAGACGACGTCGCGTGATGTTTTTAGAGAAGACCGTACCCATCTCTTTATACCACGAGCTGGGAAATACATCGGCCTCGACAACGAACGGCTCGTGAAACTGGGACAGCTGGATTGCTTGCCTAGCCAAGATTTGCCACTTCAACTCTCTCTTTGCGGAGAACTCCAGCCAAGCCAAGCCCCCACCGCCGACACGCTTCTCCATGCCGCAATCCCTTCTCGTTTCGTCGATCAAACCTGCTCTTCCGCCACTTTGGCTTTAGCAAATCATACAAACGTAAAATCTCTAACAACGGAGATTTTCGGCAATCGAGTCGCCGTCTCCCCTACCAAGAAAAGTCGATCGGAACAGGTAAAAGCGATTCTGGCGCTTCTCGACAGCTCCGAGCTAGTAGGGATTCTTGTGCCAAGCCTGGGACTTCTCACGTTCAGCGACGAAGCGAACGAATGCCACGACAGAACAGTGTTTTTAAATGCCGCTACCAAGGCTTATTTCGAAACCACGAGCACTACGACTGAACCTAAAGAGGCTACTGCGACTCAGACAATGGAAATCGCCATGTTGCGCCAATTCATATCCAAAAAAAAAGGACAAGCGCTAGTTGTGGTTCACGACGACTCTGCTTCCTCTCGATCGCTTGCGGGTAGTAAAACCGCACAATCGCTCGGAGCAGTGACCGACGGCAATCATGAGGAGTCTATTTCCTCGGACGCACCTGTCTGCACCATCCTCTGGCCCAACAAAGGCGTATTTGGTTTCGGACAAGACAAGCACGAAGCCAGGAAAGTCGCTCAATTTGCGACTCAAGTCGGCGAAGCAAAAATTCTTGCTAACGCAACTGGCGGTTGGGTGGAAACTACCATTACTGGTCCAGAAGCTTACTCTTCACACGAAGGGCTCCTCCAAGGGAAAATTGCCCTTGTATCCGGTTCAGCAGCGGGGATCGGCTTGGCGACTGCAACCACGCTAGCAGAGGCGGGAGCCTGCGTTATTGGGGTAGATATCAATCCAGAGATCAATTCGATCATGGAGGGAATTGGGGCACTTGGCATCACGGTCGACCTCACACAGGAAGACCAGATCGGATCTCTCATTGAACGAATCATCCGCGAGTTTGGGGGACTCGACATTGTAGTATCCAACGCAGGGATTTTCACTGCAGGAGCCTACCTAGAAGATATGGAACAGAGGAAGTGGGAGCGAAGCATAGCGGTCAACCTCACTAGTCACCAAATGTTACTCAAACATGCCATACCATTCGTCAAAAAAGGTATCAACCCAACCATCATCTTCATTGGTTCCCGAAACGTCAACGCTCCTGGAGCCGGTGCCGCCAGCTACTCCTGTGCAAAAGCGGCCTTGACCCAGCTCTGCCGCGTGGCCGCGCTGGAGCTAGCTTCTGAGGGAGTGAGGGTAAACATCATTCATCCAGATGCCGTTTTCGATACCAAGCTATGGACCAAGGAAGCCCTCGAACGTTCTGCCGAACGCTACGGAATTACGGTGGAACAGTACAAAAAGCGCAACCTCATGAAAACGGAAATCACCTCACGAAGCGTTGGCAACACCGTAGTCGCCCTCGCCTCAGACGCCTTCGCTAAAACCACCGGAGCTCAAATCCCAGTCGACGGTGGTAACGACCGGATCATTTAATCCCTTTCATGAATTAACCCTAATCGTCTTACAATTTCCATTCTCTCTAAACTTTATTAATTTTAAAACTACTGATTCCCGTTGATTCCATTCGTGAATATTCGTGATATCTGAGAGCACTAAAATTTATTCCTAAATGAAAAAATTACTCAACGATCCCAATCAAGCCGCAGCGGAACTCATCGATGGCCTCGTCGATTACTACAACGGTAGCGTAACCAAAGCAGGTCCTGGTGCGATTGCCCTTACCGAAATCGCAGCTGACAAAGTCGCCCTCCTTGTCGGAGGCGGCACCGGACACGAACCCATCTATCACGGCCTTATCGGACCCGGTCTGGCTGATGGAGCCGCATGTGGGGACATCTTTGCCGCTCCTCCTCCTAATGTCATCCTTGACGCCACAAGAGCTGTAAACAAAGGCCAAGGGGTACTTTTCCTCTACGGCAACTACGCGGGTGATGTCATGAACTTCAAGATCGCCGCTCAGCTCGCTGCCGCGGAAGGAATTCGGGTTGAAACTGTTTTGATTTGGGACGATGTCGCGTCTGCTCCTCCCAGCGACAAAGAAAGCCGGCGCGGTATCGCCGGACTCATTCCGATCGTAAAGCTCGCGGGAGCTGCGGCCGAAAAAGCAACGGATCTCGAGGAACTGGTCAGTCTTGTAACACTAGCCCGCGACAACACGCGCTCCGTCGGTGTCGCACTTTCGCCTGGCTCAATTCCCGCAACGGGAATGCCCACTTTTGAACTCGATGAAGATTCTATCGGCATCGGTATGGGTATCCACGGCGAGCAAGGAGTCGGGGTGGATAAGATGATGACCGCGGACGCCTTGGCAGACAAGCTAGTCGATCTCATCTTGGCCGACGATCTTCCTATCGGCTCGGGAGACGAAGTACTCGTTCTCATTAACAGCCTAGGCTCCACCACTATGATGGAATGCCTCATTGTCCTGAAACGGGTCAAAGCCATCCTAACCGAAAAAGATATTAAGATTTACGACGTCCTTCTGGGTCCACTAGTAACTTGCCAAGAAATGGCCGGACTCTCAATCAGTTTCACCAAGCTCGACGAAACACTAAAACCTCTTTGGGATACGCCGTGCTCATCCCTCGGATACACAAAGCTCTAGTCGGCTCAACCCACCTCAGCCTTGAATCACACAGGACTCAATTCAAAGGCAGGTCTGCTTATTCCTAAACAACCGTATTTTAGCTGCTAAAAGATAAGCAACCTCACCCTAGCTACTACACACCAAACTATGCTCGACCGCACCTTAAGCCCCAACGAAGTTAAAGAAATGATCATTTCGATTTGCGATAAAATCATCGCAAGTGAGGCCAAGCTATCCGAAGCCGACCGCAAGCTAGGTGACGGTGACCATGGCCTGGGAATGCAACGTGGATTCACAGCCGCCAAGGCACAGATAGAAGCACTTGATCCGAAATCAATAGGCGAAGTGTTCTCCGCCACTGGTATGGCCCTGATGGCTTCTATGGGTGGGGCCTCGGGAGCTGTTATGGGGATGCTCTACCAAAGTGGTGGCACGGCTCTCAAAGAATGCGAGGCCCTTGACGCTCCGGCTCTTTCTAGGTTTCTCGATGCGGCCCGAGATGGAGTCTGCAATCTGGGAGGAGCCAAGCCAGGCGACAAAACCATGGTCGATGCACTTGTGGGAGCTCAGGAAGCGGGTCAGGCTAGCGTAGACAAATCGCTTTCTGAAGCATTCGCCGCGATCGCAGCCGGAGCCTCCGACGGCATGGAGAAAACCAAGGCCATGATCGCCACAATGGGACGCGCCAAAACGCTTGGTGAAAAATCAATCGGACATCCCGATCCCGGTGCCTTATCTGTATCCATAATGTTCAAGACAATGAACGAATACGTAAATTATTAGCTCAGCACTTAAGCCTTCTTAATTTAGCAAATTTAGCCAATCCGCAGCTGCTCAGGCTGTAGAAACTGAGCTACTAAGAATCCAAAAAATACAAACTGAAAACCAGCTCCCTTCGGACACGACAACACCATTTCCTGAACAACTGAACTCTAAACATAATAACCTCCTATAAAAATGGCAGATCTAGACGACATCAGAGACGGCGACAATTTCGGGCTTAATACACCCGCTGATACCAACTCCTTTTACCTAAAAGGAATGAACAGTGCTGACTGGGGTATCAAAAATCGCATGTCACGCATTTTCAATCGTAAATCAGGACGTACTGTTATGCTCGCGTTTGACCACGGCTTCCTCATGGGGCCCACTTCAGGGCTCGAGCGCATCGACCTCAATATCGCGCCCCTCGCAGAGCACGCAGACTGTCTCATGGGAACGCGTGGGATGATCCGCTCTTGTATCCCAGCTGAAAATACGAAACCAATTTGTCTTCGGACCGACACCGGAACGACTATCCTTACCGAAATGAACCATAATGTCCTGCTCGATGAGGCCGAAGCCATCAGCATGAATGCAACGGCTATGGCGGCGATGATCGCCGTTGGTGATGCCGCTACAGAAGCCTTAACGATCGCCAACATCAGCCGATTGGTTGATGTTGGCCAAAAGTACAGTATCCCAGTGATGGGTGTGACCGCAGTCGGTAAAGACATGGCCCGTGACTCCCGCTACTTCGGCCTTGCTGCCCGTGTTTGTGCGGAAAATGGTGCCAGCATTGTTAAGACCTACTATACGGAAGGCTTTGAAAATGTGGTCGCCGCTACTCCAGTTCCTGTCGTGATCGCTGGTGGAAAGAAGCTTCCGGAAATCGAAGCTCTTGAACTCGCCTACAACGCAATCCAATGCGGGGCCGCTGGCGTCGACATGGGTCGCAACGTCTTCCAGTCCGAAGCCCCTCTAGCCATGATCAAAGCCGTTGCGGGAGTGGTTCACGACGGACTAAAACCTGCGGAGGGGTTGGAGCTCTTCAACGACCTTAAGAACGCATAGGGAAATCCGTCGCAACTTTAATTTCTGAAGGCTGAACTTGAAGGTTCAGCCTTTTTTGTTCTTCTCTTCTTTCCCTTGCTCATTCACGTCTGTAGCAATGCTGAGTCTACTGTTCGGTTAGAACTGAGACTTTCTAGAATTTTGATACTGACACAAAAAACAGTTTGCGTGGTCAACGATAATTTAATGCACTTTCATATCCTAAAGGTCGCGACAATTACTAACTAACGGCTCCTACCGTTGCTTATGATTTCGAGTGCTTTTAGTTCTAAGGTTTGGGCAATTTCTGGATTTTCCCGATAGAGGTCAGTCCGCTCCATCAAGTCCTCCTTCAGGTTGTAGAGTTGCCAGGGCCTATCAAATCGTTTTCCAGAGGGCTTTTCTCGTCCTCCTGAACCGTTTCCTAGAATCAGCTTCCAATCGCCGAGGCGGATTGCAAACACGCCCCCACCGGAATGGTGAAGAACCGGTGCTCGCCTCCAACCATTATCTTTACCCAGAAACAATGGAGAAAAATCAAAGCTATCTTGAGCAGCCACTTTTGCATCCGGAATACGTCCTCCGGAAACCGATAAAGCAGTTGCGAAAAAGTCAGTATGCGTAATCGTCCTTCCTGAGGTGCTACCCGGTTTCACTTTACGAGGCCAGCGTACGAGAAAAGGAACACGATGCCCCGCTTCCCAAATGTCAGCCTTTGTTCCGCGAAGTACTCCATTTGCCGTATGATGCCCTTCAAAATAACCTTGCACCGATTCATCGCTCACGTGGTCCGGCTTCTTACCATCTTGATAGCGGTACATGTAAGATCCGTTATCGCTGGTGTAGATCACTAGGGTGTCGTCCGATATCCCTAATTCGTCTATCGTACCCAAAACCTTCCCCACAGTCTCATCCACTTGCATGATAAAATCACCATAAGGTCCCAAACCGCTTTTACCTACGAATCGAGGGTGTGGCAGTGCTGGCTTGTGAGGGGCCGTTAAAGGAAAATACAAAAAGAAGGGCTCGTCTTCTTTCGAACATTCAACTATCCAATCGGATGCTTTGATAGCCAGATGATCTAAGCAGTCGATAATCGAAAAATCCGAGCCCAGCTCTCCTTTTCTTAGAAAGGCAGGAAACTTCCTGTTGGGTTGCTCTCTATTCGGCTGACCTGTTATCTCATGCCCTTCAATATAAACGTAGGGTGGAAAATCTAGCGACGCAGGAATCACATACGAGTAGTCAAATCCTACGTCTATCGGCGAATAATCCAATTTCTTGGACCAGTCCCATTCGCCATTCGTCTTTTGGAATCCCAAACCAAGGTGCCATTTTCCCACCACACCCGTAGTGTAGCCTTCCTTACGGAGAGCAGTTGCAACCGTTTCACGATTGGTTTCAATAAGCGGAGCTCCATAACCGTTTAGAACCCCTCGTTTCAGTTCGCTTCTCCAACAGTAGCGACCGGTCATGACTCCGTATCGGGTTGGAGTGCAAACCGACGATGGGGAGTGCGCATCCGTAAAAGTCATGCCCTCACGGGCCAATTGATTCAAGTGAGGGGTCGGAATTCTAGACTCTGGATTTAATTCCTGAATATCACCATAGCCCATATCATCGGCCATAATGAAGACTATGTTCGGCTGAGCCTGAGAATTCTGAGCTTGCTGCCCCCTGGACCTAGCGAAGAAGAGAACAACGGTGAGAACAATGAGCAGGGATCTATAATTCATTTATTTACCAAGCTAGCTGTTTATCGTTAGGTCCCAATTTTCCTACCGATCGGATCCCCTTTCCTGTCGTCTTAGTCAGCTTGTCACCCAATTCCTTTCGAAATATTTTTGCGGCTTTTAAAAGCTCAGCATATACTTCTGGATGCTGATCGATTACGTTAATCTCTTCGCCAGGATCATTTGCCCGGTCATACAATGCTAGCTCTGCTATATTCGAATCGTATTTCACCGGTAACCCACCCTTTCCACCCGGGCGACCATTCAAGGATCGATAACTATGCGGGAACACCAGTTTCCATCGATCATTTCGTATCGCTTGAAGCTCTCCGTGATGGTAATGCGGGAAAAATTCATGGGGAGAACGAGCGCCTTTCTCCCCAAACAAGAGCGCTCTGATGTCTTTACCATCGATCTTGTGCTCCGGCAAATCCGCACCGATGAGCTTTGCCATTGTCGGGAATACGTCGATAGTGGACGCTAATTCGTCGCAATTCGTATTCGCTGGTATCTTACCGGGCCACCAAAAGAGAGTTGGAACACGAACTCCTCCATCATAGGAAGTCTGCTTCGACTCACGGTAGGGTCCCGCTGATCCAGCATGATCTCCATAACCCACCCACGGACCATTGTCGCTCGTGAAAATCACTAGTGTGTTATCCTCTAGATCATTCTCTCTAAGGGCGGCGAACACGGTTCCGATTCCATGATCCAATTCCATAACGACATCACCAAACAATCCCGCACCACTTTTTCCTAAAAACGCGTCACTGGCAAAAAGGGGCACATGCACCATCGAGTACGGAAGATAGAGGAAGAATGGCTGATTGCGTTTGCGTTCGATAAAATCGACTGCTCTCTCCGACGCCCACCGGGTGAGATACTTCTGATCATCTCCAGTTACGTTGGCGTCAACAACACGATCGTTTTCCACCAATGGCAAATCCGGATAAACTTCACGGCGCTTGGGATCGTCAGTTGCGAGGCCCTCATATCGCGGATGCCAAGGCCACATGTCATTCGAATACGGTATCCCATGGTACTCATCGAAACCCTGGCTCGTGGGTAGGAACTTTGGATGATGTCCCAAATGCCATTTCCCGTAGATAGCAGTCGCATATCCCTTCTGCTTACACAGTTCCGCAATCGTCACTTCTCTCGGATTCAATCCATCTTTTGCTTTCGGGCTATATGCGCCGTTAACCCCTAGACGAATATGGAACGTTCCCGTCATCAACGCTGCCCGAGACGCAGAACAAACGGGTGCACTGACCATGAAATCCGTAAAACGTCGACCTTCGGTAGCCATTCGATCCAGATTTGGCGTGGGGTAGTCACGGGCACCGAACGGTCCAATATCCGAATAGCCCATATCATCGATAAGGATAAGCACAATATTCGGGGGCCTCTCAATCTGGGCAATTAGAGTATTAGAATTGCAAACACACACAATACTAATGAAAGCGATGATAAATCTTCTAAATAATCTCATATTTTAAATTCGGGATCGATATTGGTCCTCAAGAATCTACTCGATGGAACATCAGGAGCCGCAATTCCATCACTTGATTACCTGGAATGCCTAGCGCCTTAAGCTCCAATCGGCTGCGACCTTTCTTTAATTGGATGACGCCCATGTCCATCGCTTTAAATTCCTTCACGTAGGACTCACCCTTTCGCACGACTCGATCTTCAGCAGCTCCTCTCATGGAACTGTCGAATGCCTCGGTAACTTCGCCTTTTAATCGAGAAGTTCCAAACGCCAACTCAAACGTAGACCCCACATCATCCTCGGGGCAAGCGTAGTAAACTACGACCTTGTAATCACCCGCTTTCAAAACTTCCGCATCCCAGAAAATGCGATCCTCCAACTGGGTCCAGTTGGTGAAGAAAGAACAGTTTGGGGCCCTGCCTGATCGCTTTACCCCTCCCGTATACTGACCATCTCTCGCCGGAATCTGAGTGAAGTCCAAGTCGGGATGCCCAATTGTAAAGGGCCGATCATCTGGTTCCGCAACCAGAGAAGCCACATCCCTGTCAAAAATCGTTTGCACCGCCACCATCCGTTTTAAAACGTCAGGAAACTGACGGCTAACATCTCTTCTCTGACCGGGATCGCTATCCATATCGTAGAGCTTTCCATTCTGGTCCAAACGAAATCGCTGGTTCCGAATACTGGTTTTGCCTTTGAAATGGTTCACGTAAAGCCGATCAGGCCAACTTACACCATTACTTAACATCAGCGGGCTCAAGCTAACCCCATCCAATGGAAGCGTACGGTAACTTTCGATACCTGCTAAATCGGTTAGCGTGGGAAGCAAGTCAATCGTTCCGGCAATCCGGTCAATCGTTCGTCCTCCCACTAAGCCTTCGGGCCATCGGATAAAAAACGGAGACCGCACCCCACCCTCATCAACGCTCCCCTTTCTTCCTTTCATATTCGCATTCCAGCGATACCCATTGGGGCCATTGTCACTGAAATAGATTACGATCGTATTCTCCGATAACTCTAGATCCTCAAGTTTGCGAGTCAATCGACCAACATTCCAATCAATGTTCTCACACATGGCGAGAGCCGCTCTCGAATGTTGCAGGTTCTCCTTGTCCTCGGGCCTAGCTCGGAGGCCAAGATCGTTGTCTTCGAATTTCTTCCAGAACCGATCCGGGACCTGCATGGGTGAATGGGGTGTGTTGTAGGGGAGATAGACAAAGAACGGCTCATCTTTGTTTGTCTCAATGAAGTCCATCGCTCGATTCGTAAAGTCGTCGATGACAAAGCCATCTCCTTTTACGATCTCGCCGTTGTGTTCCAGCATCGGGCTGTAGTAGTTGCCCCAATGCCCGGAGCAGAATCCGTAATACTCATCGAATCCCCGAGCGTTTGGATGGTAAGGCGGTTGCATTCCGTTGTGCCACTTTCCGAAGGCCGCTGTCTTGTAACCGTTATCTCGGAATATCTCGGCGATGGTGACTTCATCGAGGTCCAGCCTTTCTTCCCCCCGACTGGCAGATCGAACACCTCCGCGAGGATTGTAGCGTCCTGTTAGAAACTCGGCTCTCGTTGGCGAGCAAATAGGGCACACATAGAAATTCGACAATTCGATCCCTTCATTTGCAAGGCTATCAATATTAGGCGTATCCAGATTTGTATTCCCGTGGATACTAAGGTCTCCCCAACCTTGGTCGTCAGCGAGGATAATGACTACATTGGGCTTGGTGGCACCATTCGCGGACAGAACTAATAAAAGGAAAGGGAGTGATAAGGACCAAGGCTTCATTTTGTAAAAATAATTTCTGTGCAGTTAGTTCCGTGTTTCTTAGTGAGCAGCAACTATTTCACCCGGGTTAGCATTAATAGCCGGAATTCCATGACTTGGGAGCCTGGCATGTCGAGAGCGGCTAAAGTAAGCGTGCCTTTGCCTTTCTTCAGTTCTATAACACCTAGATTCATGGTCTTAAAATCCTTTACGTAAGACTCCATTCTTGGATGGCGGTCATTCTCGCCACCACGCACCGGCGGATCATGGGCTTCGGTAATTTTCCCCGTTAATTTGGCTTCATTAAAACTGAGCTGAAAGGTGGAACCCACATCCGCCTTGGGGCAGGCATACTCGATCTCCACTTGATACTTTCCACTTTCTCCGACTTCCGCGTCCCAAGTAATCGTGTCCTTAGGTTCCACCCAATTCAGAAAATACGAGCAATTGGGGAAACGATTGGATCGCTGAATCGCCCCATGAGCGGTTCCGTCACGCGCTGGAATTTGCGTGTATTTGTAATCTGGATGAGCTATGATAAAAGGACGATTATCTTCACCGTAGCCTTTCATGCTGTTCTTCTTAAAACGATCTATCGCCGCTTGTAGTCGCTTGGCAATGTCCAGCTTATCCGCAGAAAGATCGTTCCGTTGACCGGGATCTCGCTTGATGTCGTAGAGGCCTCCGTCGCTTCCCAATCGGTAGCGCTGGTTACGGGCACTGATCTTGTCCTTCCAGTTGTTGATGATAATGCGGCCTTTCCAATCGGGATCATCTTCGAGGAGCAGCGGCTTCAGGCTGCGTCCATCGAGACGCTTCTTGTTCACGGTTTCTATTCCCGCCAAATCCGCCAGAGTCGGATGCAAATCAATCGCCGCACCAATGGGCTCGATTACCTTTCCCGCTTTGAACTGAGAGGGCCAACGCAGGTGCATCGCGGTACGAACGCCGCCTTCATCTGTAGAGCCTTTACGCCCTTTCATGTCCCCGTTCCAGCGGACCCCGTTGGGTCCGTTATCATGAAAGTAGACTACAATCGTGTTATCAGCAATCCCAAGGACATCAAGCTTGTCCAACACACGACCTACATTCCAATCGATATTTTCGCACATAGCTAGAGCCGACCGAAGATGGGTCATTACTTCTTTTTCTGGATCCCGGTTTCGCATCACAATCTCTTTGTCCTTAAACCGATCCCAATACTCTCCTGGCACCTGCATAGGAGAGTGTGGTGTGTTGTAAGGCAAGTAGGCAAAGAAAGGCTGGTCCTTGTTTTCCTCTATGAAGGCCATCGCTTTGTTGGTCAGGTCATCGATGATGAATCCTTCTCCTTGGACAATCTCTCCGTTGTGCTCGAGCGGAGGCGAAAAATAGTCTCCCCAATGCCCTGAGGCGAAACCGTAAAACTCGTCGAACCCTCGTCCATTCGGATGATAGGGATATTGCATTCCGTTGTGCCACTTGCCAAACGCACCAGTGGCGTAACCTGCGGCCTTGAATGAATCGGCAATTGTAACCTCGTCGAGATCCATCCGTTCACCACCAGCGGAAGTACTATAAACCCCACTACGAACATGGTAGCGTCCTGTCAAAAACTCTGCTCGAGTCGGTGAACACACCGCACAAACATAGAATCGAGCGAAGCTGATACCTTCTTTCGCCAGCGAGTCAATATGCGGCGTATCTAGATTCGTATTCCCATTGATACTTAGATCACCCCAACCTTGGTCATCCGTTAGAATGACTACGACATTGGGCCGATCTTGGGCACCCGTCGAAAGGAGACTTCCTAGAACTAATAAAATCAAAACTGAGGAATATTTTTTCATGACAATAATAATGCTTTGGAATTCGATATCGGCATTCAAGCAGGATGGGCTCATACCTGGCTTGCAGGATCCCGCTTCGCGTGATCATGACTAAATCCACTACTTCTCATCCTGCCGGCGAGGTGGCATGCCCTCGGCACAATATAATAAATGTCAAAACAACAACGAAACGAGAGCTCATAAAAGGGATAGTTATTCAAGGTCGCTACTAAATTGGTAGTGGCTTCCTTCGAAGATAACGAAGAGTAATAACACTTTCGATAGACGCAACATGTTGCATACTAGTTTCAGCCAAATCAAGTAGTTTGGACAGGATTCCTCCCAAGGATCGTTTTCTTTCAATGCCCTCATCATTCTTCCAACCCTGATCTCCCTCTCCTCTTTCCTCTATTGCCAAGCCGGAATAGGCCGTTCAACTTTCCCTATGTACCTTACTGCAACCACAGAATCACCATCAATAGCGTCTCCCAATTATGAGCCTTGCTGAAAAAGTACTCGAGGTTAACAACGACCTTCCGATCCGCACCGACGAGCCCGTTCACAGCGGTAAAGTACGCTCGGTGTACTGGTTGACGAAGGAAGACAGCGCTCGACTTATTGCTGAACGCAACTACCCAATCGCGACCGACGCTCCGCTAGCGATCATGGTTATCAGCGATCGCATCTCCGCGTTTGAGTGCATCTGGAAGGGAGAAGGCGGCATGCGTGGCGTTCCCGGGAAAGGCGCCTCCCTGAACGCCATCTCAAATCATTGGTTTAGGTTATTTCGCGAGAAGGGTCTCGCCGATAGCCACATCCTAGAGATTCCACATCCTCTGGTATGGATTGTACAAAAGGCCCGCCCCGTCATGATCGAAGCAATCGCCCGCCAGTACATTACCGGATCCATGTGGCGCGCCTATGAGAAGAGAGAACGCAATTTCTGTGGTATCTCCGTCGCCGATGGACTCCGAAAGGATCAGAAGCTGCACAAATTGCTAATCACCCCTTCGACTAAAGGAATCCTCACAGGCATCCCGGGCGTGCCCGAACAGGACGATGTCAACATCACTCGCCAAGACATCGTCGACAATTTCGAGGCGTTCCGATTTCGAAGTAAGGCCGATGTCGATATTTACGAGAAACTGTTATCCGAAGGGTTTAATCTCATAAGCAAGTCCCTCGCATCACTTGATCAGGTACTCGTTGATACCAAATTCGAGTTCGGCTACGTCACCGACAAGGACGGCAACGAGAAACTAATTTATATGGATGAGGTGGGCACGCCGGATTCTTCGCGTATTTGGGACAAACCCAGCTACCAGGCGGGCAATATTGTGGAAAACTCTAAAGAGGGTTTCCGCCAGGCACTCCTAAACTACTTTCCCGAACCTGATATCCTGTTAAACAAATCTCGCATGGAGGAACGCAATGCTCTGGCGGTAAGCAACGAACTGCCGCTTGAAATTATTATGTCCGTATCCACAACCTACACACGCATGGCCGAAAGAATCACCAGTGAGAAAATCATCTTACCAGACAATCCTAAAGCGGAGATCACAGAAATTCTTCGGAACGAATTCGGTCTTATCGGAGAATAAATAATTAGGTTTAATAAATTTCGATGGTTCGTATGTCTTTAGAACTAAAAGTAAATGTATAATAAGTGGAAAAGAATACCGCTTCGATCTTGTATCAGACTCAAAACAGTACGGACAACGCTGCTTTAGATAGTAGGTCGTGAGATTTTCGTTTCCGTTGCCCAGAGCACAGCCCCATTTGAGTTAAAAAAAGGAGCTCGAGTTGCGTTTCTCGGTGAAACTTTATTCGAGCAGGCGATTCGTTGGGGACACATTGATATGGCCCTCACTCCGCACTGGCCAGAGCGAAATATCATTTTTCGAAATATCGGCTGGGCGGGTGAAAGCCGTGAGGTACGAGCTCGGCTGTTCTTCGGGCTGGGGATCCATTCGTTGAACGAGAAAAGGGTCGCTACTAGCTTCTTGCGGAAAGAGTGTTGGTGACGATCACGTTAGCCGTAAGGGAAGACTTGCAGGAAAAGTCAGAGCTCAGTACACAAATTGTGGAAATAGAAGGATCTACGGCACAGGTACAAATAGTTAATGGTAAGTAAGGAAGTGCAAATTAACATCCTGCTATAAATAGATTGAACCATTCCCAGATATCGCGACGATGAGTCAGTCAATTATGGAATTAGCGAAATTACCCCTCAATTTTATTCGCGGGAGTCTAGTTTTCCTGACTTCTGGATTCGTCTATGCGGGAGAGAGGGATATCTCTTTTTCCACAAAGCTTCTTGCCATTGATGCCAATGAGGGCTGTGCCATCATCGATGTGAACAATGACGGGCAACTAGATGTTCTGGCCGGAAGAAACTGGTACGCGGGACCGGACTTTGTGCCTCGCGCGTTGCGTCCCATCGAAGACAGAAACGGATACATTCATTCAAATGGCGATTTTCCCTATGATGTCGATGCGGATGGCTGGGTTGACATAATAGCCCAGTCTTTTTTCCAAACCGAGATTAACTGGTTCCGTAACCCAGGTCCGGAGGCGTTAAAACTAGGGCTTCTGTGGGAAAAGTGTTTGCTGGTTGATACCCAGGTGGACCGAAACGAAGCGGGACTCATGCACGACCTCGATGGGGATGGGGTCAAGGAATTTGTAGTTAATTCCTGGAACAAGGAAACCTCGCTGCTCGCGTGGAAGTTTAAAACGGAAGTACGGGAAGTCGAAGTCGAGCGCGGCAATCGAACCATCAAGGAGATCCAAGAGATTCCTACTATGGAGAAGATCACGATTGGGTCGAGCCGGAATGGGCACGGGCTAGGGATAGGCGATTTGAATGGGGACGGTTTAGAGGACGTTCTTTTCCAAGAGGGCTGGTACGAGCGGCCAAAGTCGGGTGCGATGGATAAGCCTTGGAAGTGGCATAGGGACTGGTACCTGCACGCGTCGATACCTATGGTGGTCAGAGACTTGAATGGAGATGGCCGAAACGATTTTATCTATGGGATGGGACATGATTACGGTCTATTCTGGCGCGAGCAGCTGAAACCGGCGTCGGACGGTATGCTACATTGGAAGGAGCACGTAATCGACAAGAGCTTTTCCCAGCCGCATGTCCTCCATTTGGCGGATATCGATGGGGATGGCGAGGATGAGTTGATAACGGGCAAACGCGTCTTTGCCCACAATGGGAAGGATCCCGGCGGCAAAGAAGATCCCGTCTTGTATTACTATAATTGGGACAAGAAACAGATGCGATTCGATAGAAAAACGATTGTCGAAGGCTCGGCGGGTACTGGACTCCAAATTGCAACCGGAGATTTGAATGGCGATGGTCGTCTGGATATTGCCGTAGCGGGGAAGAGTGGCACCTATGTCATTTTTAATGAGGGCTGAGTGTTGCTCACTAATCCCACAAATCTTAGCATATGAATTATACGGTTAGCACTGGTCCTATCGAATTCTGTGTTGTTCGTGAGCGGAATGATTAATTTATGTGTGAATTGAATTTTAAACAGGAGTTGGTCGGCTGCTATGGATATCCCGTGGCAGAAAACCCGACTCAGGCGATGATCGAGCCAGCTTTCAAGGCGATGGGCTTGGACTGGCGTTACCTGACTCTCGAAGTCCGGCCAGAGGGCTTGAAGGCTGCGGTGGAGGCAGCACGTGTATTCGGGTTTCAAGGATTCAATTGTACGATTCCTCATAAGGTTGAGGTGATTCAGTATCTTGATAGGCTGGGAGAATCAGCAGAGCTGATGGGAGCGGTGAATTGCGTCGTCAATCGTGAGGGAAAACTGGTCGGTGAAAACACTGATGGGAAAGGCTTCGTTGCTTCCCTCAAGGAAATCGACGATCCAGCTGGAAAATCTGTCGTAATCTTTGGTGCAGGAGGTGCAGCTCGAGCGATTAGCGTGGAAATGGCCTTAGCGGGAACGAATCGTATTTTAGTTGTCAATCGAAGTGAAGATCGCGGTCGCGAATTGACTGTCTTGCTGAATGAAAAAGTAAAAGATCGGTGCCCAAATTTAGAATCAAATTTCGTTTCATGGAGCGATAGATTTCAAATTCCAAGCGATACCGATATCGTGATAAATGCAACATCCATTGGATTGTATCCAGATATTGATGCCAAAATAGCCTTGGATTCAAACACGCTGACCTCAAATATGATTGTGGCCGACGTGATTCCCAACCCTCCCATGACTCAACTCGCAAAGTTGGCTGCAAGCAAAGGTTGTCATGTGATTGACGGACTAAAAATGCTGGTTGGCCAAGGCGTAATTGGAATCGAATACTGGACTGGGAGAACACCAGATGCCTCCGTGATGCGAGCGGGTCTTGAAGCGGTGTTTGAATAGATTGAAGTGTATTTGTTAGGACTCTAGCTTTTTAAAAAGGGGTAGGTCTCAGTCACTATTTGAGTGATCTCCCTATTTAGTTCTTCGAGCTTTTCTCGGCTGATAGTTTGATTGGTGATAGCCCGACGAAAGTTGATTGTATCGACCGCGATTCCCTGTTGGGTGCTGATGTTAGCTGAGGTAATGTCGTATCCTTTTCGATGCAACTGATAGGAGATTTGATAGAGCAATCCAGGGGTGTCGGGTGCTTGAGTTTCAATAATCGCGGTTTTGCGGGAAAGAGCCTGATAGATTTCCACTTTCGGGTGAAAAGAGAAAGCGATGGGATTATGGGTTGCTTTCAAATAACTATCTTTGTGACGAAGAAACTTATCCAAGATTTTTGGATATAAGTCCTCATTGGAGATAAGTGCATTGTCGAGGGCCTCTGCGAATACCGTTTCAGAATCTATCGAGTGACCGTATGCCTTCTCCCGTACGTAGAAAGTGTCGATTGCTATGTTGTCTCTCCGTGAAATTGCCTTTGCCTCCAGGATATTGTACCCCGCTAGATTGAGTGCGCCGGAAAGCTTGTGGAAGAGACCGGCTCGATCCCAGGTGACTACGTTGACTTCGGAAAGGCCATTTTCGATGTCTGGAGTCCATTCGATAATCGGTTTAAGTGAGCCAACCGAGTCCGCGTGATTGATCTCGTAGAGCAGACAGTTGATCATCCGGACATGCCGCGCAATTTCCTCCTCGGCCGTGTTTACAAAGTAGCTGTCGGGAAGGAGATGAAAGTGGGCGTCAATTTCCTCCTCTCCTACTTCCGCGATTTCCAGCAGCTTGTTGCGTTTCATTTTCTAAAAATTTTCCGGTTGAGGTGATTCGATATACTCCCCGCTGTTACAGGGGGCACGGAAACCTTACGCGAGAATCGTGCCAATCTAGGCAATTGCTCAAAATTTCTCCTACGAAAATTGGGGACTGCTGGGCCGTCGGTTGTGTAGAAGAGATGCGTAATCTCGCCCGTTCGTTAGAGAAGCCTCAACTTGTCGATGCTCTTTTGCCTCTCAGCAGCCTCGATCTCAATTTCGTGGATGCTATCTGTCTTTACGACTTCTCCCCGCTCGTAGCCGATATATTCGAGCCATCCTTCGGATCGCATTTGGCGTCGATGGTCGATCTCCACGAACAGTGGATCAGAGGTGGCTTGCTCCAGAATTTCGATTATGTCTCCTTCAATTTCAAAACCGCATGCCTGGAGAATCGTTTTGGCCATTAACAAATGTCCAAGCTCATTTGGGTGAATGCCATCGTTAGAAAGATGAAATTGGGGATCTATTTTCTGTCGCTGCCGGCTGTACTCCAGCATTGGCGTATTGAGGTCGATCTTGCGAGCGGTCGACAGCTTGGCAATCATGATCCACTTTCCGTAGGTTCTAAGCACGTCGTTGTATTGTGCAAAGGGAGCCTTGTAGCTGAAGTCAGTGGCATTGGGCGGAGCGAGGGACTTTTTAGCGTCGGCGTCGAACGGCGGGGGAGTCAGCAAAACGACTTCTGCGTTGCTGGCGTGGACTTTAGCAACGAGTGATTCTATGCCGGATTGGTAGGCTTGGAAACGATCCATTCCAAAGGGATGATAGATGCCATCGTTCATCCCGTAGCAAGCGAAGACAATATCGGGTTTTGTCTGCTCGAGAGCATGGTCCAGTCGCGAATGGATACAGGGCCTGGGAAAGGGGTGATCTGCTTCGCTTGTCCCTGCGGCGGTTTCACTTCCCAAGCCGAGGCTTATGATGTCATAGTCTAAGTCTGGATTCCATTTCTGGAGGAAGTAGGAGATAAAACTTACATAAGTTCCCCTTTGGGTAATGGAATCACCAAGTATGAGAACTCGCTTGTTGTGGAGATCGAGCTTGTTCTGGGCGGATAGCCCACAAAGGAAAGAGCTGCCTAAAAGAAGGAGGATCAGGATAGGATATCGACGCTTGCTTTGGGCCATTCTCAAAGGGGATAAATCCTCATAGATCAAATTCTATCCATGGGATGATAGCTAGAATATTTTGACCTCGCCATTGGGAAAAGTTATCCTTCTCAGCCGTCCATTTCTATTGGATACCCTTTTGTTGGAACGGCCCCATGAAAGACCTTGAAACGATCTCTGGCTTGTCGGTGCCGAACAGCTTGAAAGGATGCTTGATTGGCTGATTCGGCTCTCCGTGAAATTAGTCGAAATTATATGGTCAAGCCGCTATGCGATCTGTATGGCTTGTTGCGAAATTTGTTTTATGCGAGATATTTACCGATTTGCCATTCCGATTATCCTACCACTGCTTTTCGTTGGCTGCACTTCGAAGAAATGGTACAAGGGCAATACCCACGTGCACACTATATTGTGCGGCCATGCAGATACGTCGCCGGAAGCGGTGACCGCTTGGTATCACGAGCGTGGCTATAATTTCCTTTGTTTGTCGGAGCATAATCAGTTCATCGATCCGGCGACGGTGAAGATGCCCGCGGACCTGCGAGACGACTTTATTCTAATTCCCTCCGAGGAGGTTACCGGTGGGGATCAAGCTCATTCGACGGCCTTGAATATCGATGGAGTGGTCGACCCTCGACTCGTGCAGCCCAGCGGGGCGAGCAAAACTCAAGTAATACAAGCCCATGTTCACGGCGCCGAGCAGCAGCATGGCCATTCCATCCTGAATCATCCAAATTTCCACTACCGCAATTCAGCAGAGGATATTCGGCCCGTCGAAGGACTGCATATGTTCGAGCTGTATAACGGGCATCCAGCAGTCAATAATTTCGGAGACCATGAACATGATTCGGTAGAGGAAATGTGGGATGATCTTTTGACCGATGGCATGCTGATCTATGGTGTGTCCTCGGATGACGCGCACAAGTTTCAGGAAATCGGACTGGAGCATTCCAATCCCGGTCGTGGCTGGGTCATGGTCCAGGCGGACTTGCTAACACCAGATTCGATTTCGGAGGCGATGTACCGTGGAAACTTTTATGCGACCAGTGGTGTGATGCTGAGCGATGCGAGCGTAGAAGATCGCCAGATTTCGGTGACAGTTGATGAGGCCGGAACAGAGCGAGAACTGTCTAGCCCATTTGTAATGGGACATACAATAGCTGACGGGAAAAATGGATACACGATCCAGTTTATTGGCCCGGAAGGGCGAGTGTTGGAAGCCGTAAATGGCACGAAAGCGTCCTTTTCAGTATCCAGCGATTACGACTACGTTCGTGCCAAAATAACCTACACGCGAAAAGCCGGTCAGGAATTCGAAAATTTCTATGCTTGGATGCAGCCGGTTTTCACCGATGGACGAGTGCATTTCGTGATACAAAAGTAGAACAGGCATCCTGCCTGTTTACAGTAAGGAAGCACAAAACCATACCGCGTATGCTTTTTGTTATAAGAACCTATCCCAAATCCTGTTTTCGCACTGCTGAGAACGGTTTTAGGATGACAAGAAACGCCTCGTTATTGGGCTGAATCATCGCTCGCAATCAATCGAAATACTCATTTCTGTTACTTGTGCTACAAGATCAGTTCCCGAACGGTTCTCGAAAACGCCGCGGCGAAACCCCATTTCTATTGCAAAACGCTGTCGATACTCCGCGTTAAGTCAGCTAGGTTCGATCAAATCAAACAACTACCCTACTCGTTGGCTAGCTCTCGGATTTTCAAAGATTCGGTCGACAAATTGGAGAGCGAGGTCATGGTCAAAGTTTACCCAATATCCGGCCGACTATACCAACAATTTTCCCACTACACCGTGTTTTCCAAACAATAATGAATCGTTCTCTACCACCCGCTAAACCCAAGATTGCCCTCGCCTCCGTTAGCTTGGGAATTTTAGGCCTAGCACCTCTTTCAGCGAGCGACGCGGAACGCCTCTCATTCAATCTCGATGTCCGCCCAATACTAGCGGAGAACTGCTTTCACTGTCACGGGCAGGATGCCAACAAGAGAAAAGCGGAACTTCGGCTCGACACTCCAAGCGGTGCATTCGGGGACCTAGGAGGCTACGCAGCCATAGTTGCGAGCGATCCGAGCGAGAGCGAACTCTACTTGAGAGTGACCGCTTCAGATCCGGAAGAGGTCATGCCTCCTCCAGACTCGAATCGCTCGCTAACTGACGCCCAACGCGAAACGCTCCGCCAATGGATCGAGCAAGGAGGAGAGTATGATACCCACTGGGCCTTTCTTCCCCCGGTGAAAGAGGATCCGCCAGAGCTGTCAGAAAAGCCAATTGACGCCTTTGTGGCGAAAAGGCTCACCGAGAAAAGTCTCGTTTTTTCCCATGAGGCCATACCAGAGATCTGGCTCCGCCGGGTTTCCTTCGACCTGATTGGGCTTCCACCTAAGCTCTCGGAACTAGATCTATTTTTGAGTGATCTGAAGTCTTCTGGAGAAGCCGCCTACGCACGCCAAGTCGACCGCCTCCTTTCCTCTCCCCACTTTGGTGAACGTCTGGCAGCGGACTGGATGGACGCTTCTCGCTATGCAGACACCCATGGATTCAACAATGACAGTACCCGAAGCATGTGGCGGTGGCGCGATTGGGTCATTGACGCTTTCAACCAGAACATGCCCTACGACCAGTTCATTACCGAGCAGCTCGCGGGCGACCTATTGCCCAATCCGACACTCGAGCAGCGAATCGCCACTGGGTTTAGCCGCAATCACGGTATTAACTCCGAAGGGGGTATCATCGACGAGGAATACCGTGTGGAGTACGTAGCGGACCGCGTTCGTACCGTAGGAATGGTCTGGATGGGATTGACCACCGAATGTGCCCGTTGCCATGATCACAAATACGATCCATTCACTCAGGAGGACTACTATCGACTCTTCGCATTTTTCAACAATATAAACGAATTGGGAGAGGATGGTCGCGTGGCGAACGCCGTTCCTATGATCGTTTCTCCGACTTGGGAACAACAGCAGCAGTTAGACCAACTGGAAGATGCTTTCGCCGAAGCTAATCGAGCCAAAGAGAGCTACCTACTGAATCAAACACTATCTGAAAACGCCCTCAAGCTGGCCCAGGAACGGAGAACTTCGCTTCAATCCCTTCTACCCTCTCCTCATTGGCATATCAGCGATAACTCCGTCACGGAGGAAGGCCCTTTCGAACGAGGCGAAAGCTCGGAAGAGGAAACTGAAGGAACAAGCTCCATCCTTACTGCCAGCGCAACCCAGAGAATCGGCCAAATCCGTGCAGGAAAGAACGCCTACGAAGACAAGAGTGACGCTTTTTCTATCACTTTCTGGATACGACCTGACTCGACCAATCCTAAAAACGCGCCCTTGATATCGAACGCCGCCTTCGACGAGGCTCCGAGCAGTTCCAGCTACGGCAAAGGATGGGACATAAGACTGGTCAATGGTGAGATCGAATTCGCCTTCGCCAAACGCTACCCCGCCTACGCAGCGATTGCTCGCACCTCCGGTGCGAATATCAAGCCAAACCAATGGACCCACGTTTCGATAGTGTTTACAGGGAGGCTACCCGAGGACAACGCCTACACTCCCATATCGCGTTTTCGGGTTTTTGTAGATGGGGTCGAGATGAGCCGCAAAACTCTCCATGACGGAATTCAGGATTCGCCTAAAGAGAAGAAGCGAACCACAGCCCTTGGATTCGACTTGCATCCCAACGGATCGCGATTCATCGGCGAAATGGACGATATCCTGCAATTTGGCAGTGCATTGGATGACGCTGAGATCGGCGTTTTATTTGAATACCAGGCTCTCGCTATAGCCATTACGCAGTTCGATGAAAACTCAGCCCAAGACAAGCACCGCAAGCAGCTCTTAAGCTCGGTTCTTAGCCAAATTTCCGATACCAAATGGAAACAATTTAGTCGGAACCTGAGCAAAACTCGAAACGATCTTCTCGCCCTCGAGCGGTCCCTTCCGACAACCATGGTTATGGATGAGCGAAGCCAGATGCGAGCGACCTATGTTCTCAATCGAGGCCTCTACGATTCCCCTGGAAAACGGGTGGAAGCCGGTGTTCCGGAAAGCTGGATCGCGCCCTGGCCTAAAGACGCTCCCAAAAACCGATTGGGTCTCGCCCATTGGCTCACACAACCTGAGAATCCCCTCACCTCCAGAGTGGTCGTAAATCGGTTCTGGCAACAATTATTTGGAGTCGGCCTCGTCAAAACCTCCGAAGACTTCGGTGTTCAGTCAGAGTACCCCAGCCATCCGGAATTGCTCGACTGGCTGGCGGTAGACTTTATCGAATCGGGTTGGGATGTTAAGCGCTTCCTGAGACAAATCGTTCTTTCCCAAACCTACCGCCAGCAATCTCGCATTTCTCATCAACTCAATATTCTCGACCCAGAAAACCGGCTTCTGGCCCGCGGGCCCCGTCTCCGCCTTCCAGCCGAAGCCATCCGAGATCAAGCCCTGGCACTATCGGGACTCCTCAGCACGGAAATCGGGGGTCCCAGCGTACACCCGTATCAACCCGAGAACCTGTACAAGGCAACCGTAGTGGGTGCCAACTATCCGAGCACCAAATGGATTCAAAGCGAGGGTTCCGACCTGTACCGTCGCAGTCTCTACACTTTTTGGAAACGCACCGTACCGCATCCGTTGATGACGACTTTTGACGCGCCAGACCGTGAAGTTTGCACGGTCCGCCGTTCCCGCACCAATACACCGCTTCAAGCCCTCGCCCTCATGAATGATCCGACTTTCGTGGAAGCATCGCGGGCTCTAGCGGAAAAAATCCTTACTGAATCCGACACGGGACCAGAAAATCGATTGCAGCGCGCTTTTCAAATGGCTACCGGTCGCCTACCTAACTCCGAGGAGTTGAGCGTTCTTGTTACAGCACTCGAGGAAATGGAAACGTCCTACCGCTCAAATCCGTCAGAGGCGGAGGCCTTTCTGGGCGTCGGTGAATCCGATGTCCACAGCGATCTCACCCCCATTAAAATCGCTGCGTTAACCGCTGTAATGAGCCTAATCCTAAATCTCGACGAAACCCTAACGAAAGGATGACAAGCTGATGCATTATCCTACGAAATTGAATATCCAAAAATTAGGCCTGATTGTCCTCAAGCAGCCGATTAAGAACCGCCATGCACGATTGCTCTAATTACCATAGCCCTAGCACACGACGCGATTTCCTGACCAAAATGGCGTACGGAGTCGGCACCGCTGCACTCAGTACGATCTTTTCTCAAAACGGATACGCCGCCAGCAAGCTTTCGAACGCATCGCAATATACCGCCAAAGCGAAACGGGTCATCTTCCTCTTTCAGTCTGGCGGACCCTCTCACCTTGACCTCTTCGACCCCAAACCTCAAATTTCCAGCCGATTTGGTCAAGATGTTCCTGAATCCGTTTTCCAAGGACAACGAGTGACAGGCATGGTATCCAATCAAAGCCGTTTTGTCGTGGTTCCCAGCAAATTCAAATTTGGACCGGCCGGCCAGAGTGGCATGGAGATGAGCGACTTATTACCCTGGACGAAAAAGATTGCCGACGAGATTTGCCTCATCCGAACCGTTCACAGCGAGGCGATCAATCACGATCCGGCGATTACGTTCTTCCAAACGGGTAGCCAATTACCTGGTCGTCCTAGTATGGGCGCGTGGATCGACTATGGACTCGGAACGGCAAACAACAACCTCCCATCCTTCGTTGTCATGAATTCTGTAGCTAGCGAGGGATCCGCCGGCCAAGGACTCCTTTCTCGTTTGTGGGGGTCCGGATTCCTGCCAAGCAAGCACCAAGGGGTCCAGTTCAGGGGTGGAGACGACCCCGTCCTTTACTTGAACAATCCCCCCGGCATGAACTCTGAGCGACGACGAACATTCCTCGACCACCTGGGGAGCCTCAACCATATGCACCATCAGCGAGTAGGCGACCCTGAAATCGAAGCCCGTATCGCCCAATACGAAATGGCTTACCGAATGCAGACTAGTGTTCCCCATCTCGCCGACTTGAGTGACGAGCCGGAATCTACGTATCAGCTTTACGGCGACGACTCCAAAACGCCGGGTACCTTCGCAGCCAATTGCATTATGGCGCGGCGCCTCGCTGAACTAGGGGTTCGATTCATTCAGCTCTACCACCGCGGGTGGGATCATCATGGAAGTGTAGAAAAACGGCTTCCTGTCTCCACTCGTGACACGGACCAACCTAGCGCGGCGCTTGTTATGGACCTGAAACAGCGGGGATTGCTTGACGATACCTTGATTATTTGGGGAGGTGAATTCGGGAGAACGGTCTACGGACAGGGAGATCCCAAGCCTGATGCCTACGGACGCGATCACCATGGGAAGACCTTTTCTATGTGGATGGCTGGAGCTGGAATCAAGAAAGGGCACGTTCACGGGATTTCGGACGACTTCGGATTCAACATAGCAGAAAACCCGGTCCACGTTCATGATATCCAAGCAACTATCCTTCACCAGCTCGGCATCGAACATGAAGCCCTCACCTACCGCTTCCAAGGCCGCCAATATCGCCTCACAGACGTTCACGGTCAGGTTGTCAAAGAGATTCTCGCTTAGTATTATTCGACGGGATGTGCTCGACGACTTCGATTGAGCGATCGGTCCGATCAGCAGATTCAAATAGGACGAGACCTTTAACAGTCCGCCGCAGAGCCCGCGAAAAGAAACAAATCCTTGTTCCGCATCGGTGGATCCGCTTGGCAAGAAGCGTCATTTCGCATCAGCGACGGTTGTAATTTAGGACTTCTCAAACACCGCGTTCCCTGCTTTTTAAATTGCCGAAACTTACGAAATTACGTTCATCCCGGTGTTCCTCTCGAAATGCTCAGCGCCCAAAAACACTTACTTTCCGAATCCGAATGTAAATCGCTCGACTCATTGGGCTACGTTTCTCTGGGTCGACTGTTAGATGACGTGCAATTGGAGGCGATTCGTGAACGCGTTCGCCAATTAGTCGAAGAGGAAGGTGATCAAGGAGGACATGAACTCTTTAGCTCAGATCGAATTCGCCACCCAAAAGAGGAAGGAGCAGACCGGCTTGCCAATCTCGTCAACAAGGGGTCGGTATTCGACTCACTCTACACCCATCCTAAATTGCTCGCAGCAATCAGCCACGTTCTAGGACCTGAAATCAAGTTGTCATCGCTCAACTATCGGGCCGCCAAGCCAGGAAAAGGCCTGCAAAAGCTGCACGTCGACTGGAAATCTGTAGTCATGCCCGGTAAGTTCATAGTCTGTAATTCGATATGGCTATTGGATGATTTTACCAAAGCCAATGGAGCCACTCGGTTGGTACCCAAGTCGCACCTATTCGCCAAGATGCCCGAGGAGGTGATGAAAGATCCCTTGCAATCGCACCCAGATGAAATCCTTCTTGAGGCTCCAGCCGGAACGGTGATGGTATTCAACTCTCACTTATGGCATGGTGGGACGAGCAACCACACGAACCAACCACGCCGTGCCATTCATAGTTACTTTTGCATCCGAGAACAAGATCAACAAACGCCTCAACAAAAATTCATCCAACAAGAAACGCTCAGCCGGATTTCAAGGGAAGCGAACTGGCTTTTGGATGTGTAGTCTAATATGACAGTTTAGTGGTAATATTTAGGTAGCGGGCGATCTCCGATCACCCACGGCATGATTACGGGAGTGGGTGCTCGGAGATCGCCCGCTACCTTACTTTCCCATCCGATTCTCCAAAACGAGAATAGGCGGACCCTCACTCACCAGTTTTTCAAATTTGTCCATGTTTTTCTCCCGCATTCCGACTGGAACATAGGCGGCTCCTAAGACGATGTCTTGGTCCCCGTCCCCATCAGCGTCCCCGGAATCGATCGACAGCCATCGACCCTTTTGCGTCGCGGGATGGGTAAACGGAGTAAACTCTAGCGAATCGACCTGCTCAAGATAGACAAAGTTCTCCGGGCGTTCCAAATCAAAATCGGGGTGGTAGGAAATCGCCGCTATATCCAGATCTCCATCGTGGTCGAAGTCTGCCACCTCCGCACCGTAAACGCCATACATCGGATAGAAATACGACTCTTCAAATTGAAGATTCCCCTTGTTTAGATAAAGGCGAATGCCATGATCACGCTTCAACGTATTATAGGTATCTGAATCGCCATTGTCACCATTGAGGGTAAGCAGGTCCATCTGTCCGTCTCCATTGAAGTCTTTCAGTTCGAATCCAATGTATCCGAAAGACGGATGTTTCTCCCAGAGTACATTCTGAGTGAATGTCCCGTTTTTATCGTTGAGAAACACACTCACATTTTCTCGAGCCGCGCTCATCATGACAACGATGTCTAAATACCCATCTTCATTAAAGTCGTGGACATCGCCCTTAACGATTCCCGGCTGGTCACTGAGAATCAGCGGACCTGCCGCATAAGCACCGTTTTCCGAGTCTCGCCCATAAATCGAGAAATTGCCTGTATAGTCACCAAAGTTACTTACAAGCAATTCATCCAGACCATCATTGTCCAGGTCCGCGAAAGCGAAGTCTGCGGGGCGGTGCAGATCCTTCACCAAAATATTGAGTCCCATGAATACTCCCCCGAAAACCCGTGTTTGCTGAAACTCTCCCAACTTGGCTCCGATATTTGACGCAAAAAGGTCACCAATGGACAAAAGATAGAGATCTTCGCCAACGGCTTGAGCCTCAACTAGAGACACTCCCGGCGAAGGATGGCTATCATGGAAATTTAGATTACGATCCAGAACGGTCAACTGCTCTGATCGACCATCGTGGATGTAAAGTAGCCCATTTTCTTCATCGATGTGCACCATAGATGTAATGGCAGATTCCATACGGTATTGGGTAGGTTTAACACGGAACTTTTCAGTGTCCTCAATGATCACAGGCTTCGTGATCTGGGGAATCGCCTTCTTTGGAGCCTCAGCAATGTAATAAGCTCTAAGTTTGGTCCAATCCTCGTTCGACATCAACGGAGCATCTGGCAACAGGTTCGCGTCCCGTACGAATTCCTCACGCAAATGAATGCTTCCCAGTGCGGATTCCGGCGACCCTTCCATGTATTGGTAGTCCACAATTCCCAAAAAGAAGCCCATGTAGGTTAGAGCGTATTCCCAACTTTCCTTGGGAAGTAGGTCCGGGGCAGGAAGTTGATGGCAAGCAATACAATGCTGGGTCGCGAGCAAACGCCCGGCTTCGACGCTATTCGCAACAGATGGACCCCCGTCTTCAGATTGAGAGCAGGCAACCAATAAAACGGACAACAAAAGCCATCCCAAAAACTGAACTCGATGAATAAAACTCACCATCGAAGAAACCTTCTAGTAATCAGGGCTTAACGAGCGACCAAAAAAGCTCTTAAAGGTTGTTCGAGATTGCTCCAGAAGAGGACGTATTGTATCCCGCTTCCATTACTCAAAGACCCATTACTTTTTAGAAGTGGTCAAATTTCCAAGGTAGCTCGCAAAGACCAACTGTTGGCGAGCGTCGGCCTGTGCCGCACTCCAAGCAGGCGAGGCGAGTGCTTCGATATCCGCCAAACCAAACGCCTCAAGCGGACTAAGAGGTCCCTTCGCTGCTCGCACGATCGTGCCTTCGAACCACTTTCGCTGCTTCTCCAAGCGAGTCGCATCATCTGGGAGCAAATGGTACTGTGCCTGCCAATCAATGATCTCTCCGAGTATATCGGTACCCAGTCGTCCTCCCCAAATCCAGTACCCTCCGCTCATGGCCCATTCCTTCAACTCTCTCCATTGCGAGGCTAAGAGTGGCTTCAAGGGATCGATCGATCGTGCCCGATTTCCAATGCTCTCCGCATCCTCCTTGGTTTCCAGTCCGGGTCTCAACCACGACAACGAAAGCGTCGCCACCAAGGCATTGTAACGATCGCTTCCACGAGTCACCTCAAGAGCCAATGTTGGCTGGTCCAAGGGAATCTTATCGGGTGTTCCCATTTTATCCATCAGTGCCAGTATCCGAGCCTGCATATCCAGCACGTTGGTCGCAAAAGCCCTTGAAAGGACGTCCTCTTTAAACCCCGAACCAATGGGCCAACGCGACTCAACCGTCGTAACCCAGTCTTCAAGGTTTTCCAGATAATGATCCGGATCACCCGTGTAAATTCGGATCAAATCCAATAGTTTCGATCTCCGCGTTTTCGGATCGAGATTGGACAGCCCCAAACTCAATAGCGGAATGGAAACGTCCCGATCCTTCTTTTTGAATGAGGCAAGCATGAACCGATCGGGTGCCGTAGCATAGCCCCGAGCAATCGCTGAAAGCTCTTCGATACATTCACCGCAGCTGAGACTGTACACAGCGATCTCGGTGGGAACTGCAGTTGCCTCCCCGTTCGCCGCGAACCAGTCGAGCGAATAGCCGAGGATGGCATCCGTTGGTAGCACCATCGCATTCTGAGCTTTTCCATTTGGGGAGGCGGCTAAAATTAACGCTAAACCGGATACCCCTAAACCTATTTTTAATCCACTCATAATTCAAACAATCAAATATCAACCCTAGGAGAGCCTCCGATTCGAAATCTCGCAATGACTAATGCTAGAAGCCAAAAGATTTAATAATTAGGTTACCCGCCTCGGAGGTTATGCGGATTTTTTCGCCGTTATTACCCTTGATCTCTGACACTTTGTCATCCGGGTCGCTAGTCGTCGCGAAAATCTATTACGACCAGTCGTACTTATCCGACCTACCCCTTACTTTTTCGACTGGATACTTCTCAGCATTGATCGCCATTTTGCGCTTAATCGATCCGGATAGATCAATCTCCGCACGATTGGCAAGCTGAAGGGAATAGATAAGTACATCCGCGAGCTCATCTTCAATCGCCAGCCTGGCTGCTGCATCTCCAACGAGCGCATTCGAAGCCGCATTATCCACCCATTGGAAACGCTCCATTAACTCTCCCGCCTCGATCGAAATCGACATGGCTAGGTTCTTGAGCGAGTGGTACTGGATCCAGTCTCTTTCCTCTGCGAAGGTGGCGACGGATTGCTTCAATTCTTCCAAGGTTGCAGTTTGGTCGGACATGGCGAATTAGTATGGGAATAGCCACCGGCGGGCAAATGAATTAAACAAAAACCACTCACAAGCATTGGGTTCATTGACAATTCCCCGATCTTTCTCAGAAACTCTGATCGTCCATTATGAAATTCGCAATTTGCTCATTCTCTCTGTTGCATAAAACCGCCGGGACGGCTCTTGCACACACCTCTGGATTGGCTCATACTCATTTACACCCGAAGAGTATTAGTGCATTCGCGATTCTTTCGGCGGGGTTAACCACTGGGGCATTCGTCTGGATTGCTTTCAAAAAAATCAATGAGGGATCCAGAGCGAATCAGTCCCGCTAGTACGATCTCGACCCTTACCGGCTTACCCTCGCAACCGGATTCGACGATCCGAGGAACTACCCACTCAACCTCGGGCTCAAGGAACCTACAATGAACGCGACCCTACTCAAACGTCTGGAAGCCTGGTTTGAACCGGTCGAAGGTAGTCTAACCGCTTTTTCTGGGGGCATCGACTCTGCCCTCGTTCTATACCTATCCAAGCGATTCCTCGATCAAAAAGGCATCGGAATCATCGCTGATTCGCCCAGTTTGAAACGAGCCGACCTAGAGATCGCCAAACAATTCTGCCAGCAGTTCGAAATTTCCCTTAGGATTATTCAAACCGACGAGCTCGACAAAGTGGAATACAAGAGCAACCCATTTAACCGTTGCTACTACTGCAAAGATACGCTGTACAGTATGATGCGTGAGATCCATCAGGCAGACTACGCCAACTTTGTGCTTTTGAACGGTGCTAACGTGGACGATCTTGGAGATTTTCGCCCCGGACACCAGGCGGCGAACGAACAAAATATCCTAACTCCCCTCGCCGACTGTGGACTCGGCAAAACCGATATTAGAGCACTTGCGAGGTACTTCGAGCTTCCTATCTGGGACAAACCCGCAAGCCCCTGTCTCAGCTCTAGAATTCCCTACGGTCAAGAAGTAACCAAAAAAAAGCTGACTCAAATTGAATCGGCCGAGATTGTGCTGAACAACCTCGGTTTTCCAACAGTCCGCGTACGCCATTTCGGGGATCTTGCGAAGATCGAATCCCCTGTATCAGAGATCGAACGACTCCAATCACTTTTTCTGCTGATCGAGTCCTCGCTAAAGAGAATCGGCTTTAAAAAAGTTGAAATCGACAAGGAGGGTCTGGTTTCCGGAAAACTCAACCGAGCAATCTCTTCGAATGGATGACTATAATTTAGATACCAATAGGGAAGAACGCTTAGGCTTCCCTGAAGTAGTCTACGGAAGCTCAAAATCCGTAGACCTGTTAAGAAGAATTCTGAACCAGTATAAAACTCAGTCCAAGAACGCGCTGGCCACGAGGGTGCAGCCGGAAAAGGGCCAAGCCCTGCTAGAGTATTTTCCTGATGCTCACTACGACCCAGCGTCCCAGTGCTTTTTGTTACAAGCCAATGATCTCGACGAAGAGAATGCTCGCATTGGAATATTAAGTGCAGGTAGTTCGGATCTTCCTGTAGTCAATGAAGCGTACTACACGCTCAATCTGCTAAACGTCCCTGCAAAACGGATTAACGACGTAGGAGTAGCCGGAATACACAGGCTTTTTGAGCGTCTGGATGACATAAAGACCTGCCGCACGCTCATCGTAGTCGCCGGTTTTGAGGGAGCTTTGCCGAGTGTCGTAGGAGGGCTTCTGTCCCAGCCAATCATCGCCGTGCCATCGAGCGTTGGTTACGGGGTCGCTACAGGCGGAATGGCGGCCTTGAAGGCCATGCTCTCAAGCTGTGCAAATGGCATTTCGGTCACCAATATAGACAATGGATACGGAGCCGCAATGGCAGCCTACCGGATTTTGAAACAGATAGACGCCAAATGAATACCCTTTATATCGAGCCATTTTCCGGTCTTTCAGGAGACATGTTCCTCGGAGCTCTTTGCGGACTGCTGGAGTCATACGATGACCTCGAGGGCCTTCCTCAAAAACTGAATCTTCCCGATGGGCACGTAGAGATCTCTCGCGTGGAAAAAAACGGCATCGTATGCCGTCACGTGAATGTGGTCGATCTCAACGAACCAACCAACGGGCATCACGATCACGGCCATACGCACGAACACGGACATCCACATCCACACCATAAGCACGACAAGGGGCACAGCCATCCCTACAGCCAGGATCATCCTCATAGTCATGTGCATGGCTCCCATAAACATCGCCACCTAAGCGAAATTATTGAGCTGATCGACAACGCAGATATCACCGATTCTGCTCGAAAAATTTCTAAGGAAATTTTCCAGCTTATCGGAAAGGCAGAATCAGAAGTACACAATATTCCCATTGAGAAGATCCACTTCCACGAAATCAGTGCCGTTGACTCGATCATTGATATTGTCGGCTGTGCTGTGCTTATCGATCGGCTCGGCAGTCTCACAACCTATTCAGAACCCGTTTGTGTAGGTCATGGAATGGTCGATACACAGCACGGACTTCTTCCTATTCCCGCTCCCGCAACTGCGAAACTGCTACAAGGGATTCCCTGCTACAAGGGTGACGAAAAGGGGGAACGTGTTACTCCCACGGGTGCTGCCATTCTCAAATACCTCAATCCCATCTTTGAGTCACCAACCTTGAAGATAGATCGTTCCGCCTACGGTCCGGGAAAGAAAGATTTTATTGGGCCGAATGTACTACGACTCTCTCTCGGAACGATCAGCCAAGCTTCCTCAGCGATCTATTCGATCGAGACCAACCTGGACGATTCATCATCTGAACTTCTAGGTTCTGATTTCCAGGCTCGACTTCTCGAACAAGGGGCAATCGACTTTACGCTCACTCAAGCCCTTATGAAAAAAGGCCGGCCCGGCCACCTGCTCAGCGCTTTAGCTAGCCATGAAGACCTCGAGTCGGTCTGCGACTTCATACTCGAAAATACCACAGCAATTGGTATTCGATATTATCCTATAAGCCGTAAAATCCTCGACCGGACTGAGGAAGCCCTTTCCACGGAATTCGGAATCATCAGAGTCAAAACAGTAATCACCCCTTCTGGCAAAGAACGGCGAAAAGCGGAATATGAAGACTTATCCAGAGTAGCGAAGAAACAAGGGGTTTCCATAATGGAGCTGAAGCAGTCAATCGAAGGTAGCTAGTCAAAACAGATTTTAAAAGCCGAATAAAGTGTATTCAAAAATCGTACGCTAGAATGAATGAAAGTGAATCGTCCCCTAACAATATTTTCCATCCTCAGCATCACTCTCTACACATTCGCGGCTCATGCCGATAAAACTAAAGTCCTCTTTGTGGCAGGTAAAAAGAGTCACGGGTACTTTGCTCATGAGCATAATGCCGGATCTCTGCTATTAGCTAAATCACTCAACTCCAGCGGATTAAATTTTGACGCATCGGTCTACCACAATCCAGAGAATTCCGGCTGGCCCCAAGACAAATCTCTCTTCGAAGGGATCAAAGCCGTAGTCATTTATTGCGATGGAGGAGAAAAGCACGTCGCCAATAATCACGTGGGTACCATCGACGCTCTCCAAGCCAAGGGGGTTGGAGTCGGTTGTCTGCACTACGGAGTCGAAACGGTCGACGGAGCACCGGGTGATGCGTTCCTACGGTGGATAGGTGCATACTACCAGCTCTACAAATCGGTCAACCCGCACTGGACACCTGAATTCGAAAAGCTTCCTGATCATCCCGTCGCTAATGGGGTTGAGCCGTTTTCAATCAATGACGAATGGTACTTCAACATGCGATTCCGAAAAGGCATGGAAGGAGTCACTCCTATTCTTTCTGCGGTTCCCCCAATCGATCTGCTACCAGAAAAGGACCATCACCACAATTCGACTCCAGATGGCCGAGCTGCGGTTGCGAGAAGAGACGTGCAACACGTCATGTGGGTGTCGGAAAACGAGAATGGAAGCCGAGGTTTTGGGTTTACCGGCGGTCATTGGCATGACAACTGGTTGGACGACAATCTACGCAAAGTCGTGTTGAATGCTATTGGATGGATCGCTAAAAAGGAGATTCCTCAAGACGGTATTCTTTCAATCACCCCTACCTTGGAAGAGCTTAAGCGGAACCAGGACTACCCTCCCAATCCCTCTAAGATCAGGGAGGACCGCTACGCGGATATCAGGAGAAAAAAATGATCGTACCCCTTTTCTCCGTTAAGCCTTGAATTTAAAATGGAAACCAGACGCAACCCTCTCCAAGTGTCATATCGTCCGTCATAGTTGTCTACGAACTGATATTATAAAGTCGGATCCGGCAGCAAAAGATCCTTTTAACGAAGAGTTCAATTGCAGAGCAATACCCTACTTTGGAAGCTCTTGTAATATCTGCTATCGCAGAGGGCACATACTGCTCAAGTATTGCAGTCTTACTTGGAGGAGATATCAGCCTGAAATCCCTTTCGGAACTATGGTTCTTCAAGCGGCAAACACCACCCAGAGAACTTTAAACACTAGGACTCCATAGATCAAAGCCTTGGGATAGTCAGTCCCCCATCCACCATAAACACTTGTCCCGTTGAATACGGAAAATCGCCTCGAGCTAGCGACGCTACTGTCTTTGCCACATCTTCAGGATAACCCCAGCGCTTGGTGACGCAAAGACCTTCTCCGATCAGCTTGTCATACTTCTCGGTCACCGCAGGTGAAGCGGTCATATCCGTTTTAGTTACTCCGGGACGAATTTCGTAAACTGGGATATCAAATTCACCCATACGGGCTGCGAAAAGCTGAGTGACCATACTCAGGCCTGCTTTAGCAATGCAGTACTCACCACGATTCACCGACACGACCGTTGCTGAGATCGAGGAAATATTCACGATTGCTCCCGAAAAGTTTTCGTCCTGCCTCTTTGCCTCCACCATGTCGTTAGCAACGAGCTGGGTTAGAAAGAAAGCGCCTTTCAAGTTTGTATCGACGACGAAGTTGTAGTTCTCCTCCGTCGTCTCCAGAATATCCAGACGCTGCTTGGGAGCCACGCCGGCATTGTTGACGAGCAGATTTAATGTCCCGCTTGGAGCAGACCGTACGATCTTGATGATCGATTCACGACCCTCAGTCGAACCAATGTCGCCTTGTGCGTAGGCAACGTCAACCCCCTTTGATCGGATTAAATCGAGCTCATCTCGAACAGTATTCTCAGATCTTATACCATTCAGTATAAGATTCCAACCTTCATCCGCTAGGGATTGAGCAATTCCGAAACCTATTCCTCTTGTACCGCCCGTTACTAGAGCAGTTTTACTATTCACTTTTGCCTTCATGACTTTCTTCAGTTATTGTTTTAACAATATACAAAACAACGGGCTTGGAAAGGACCCAAGCCCGCAACCAGTTTTCTACAAATCTGGAACGTCGAGCCACTTGCGCTCTTCCCAGCTTTGCATACCAAGTTCAGCTAGTTGTACTCCTTTTGCTCCTTCAAGTAGTGTAAAACGGAAGGGTGTATCCAGCACCACGTGCTTTAAATACATTTCCCACTGAACCTTGAAAGCGTTGTCGTAAACTTCCTGATTGGGTACCTCGGACCAGTCATTGTAAAAATCGATAGGCTGATCGATATCAGGATTCCATATCGGCTTCGGCGTATTCGCATAATGCTGTATATGACATTCCCGCAAACCTGCAACCGCGGAACCTAGCTCGCCATCTACATGTAGCGTTAGCAAATCGTCTCTGCGGACGCGAGTGCACCAAGAAGAGTTGAAGTTAACGACAATTTCGCCATGTGGCCCGTCGATCTCAAACATTGAATAGGCCGCGTCATCCGCCGTACATGCATAGCGGTTTCCACTTTCGTCGATGCGATGACTGATGTGTGTCGCTCCACGGCAACTAACGGCCTTCACAGGTCCAAAGAGGTTGTCGAGAACGTATCTCCAATGACATAGCATGTCGATCATGATTCCACCACCGTCTTCCTTGCGGTAGTTCCAGGAAGGTCGCTGGGCTGGAATCGTGTCTCCTTCAAATACCCAGTATCCAAAATCTCCAGTGACCGAAAATATGCGTCCTAAGTAGCCTTTTTCGATCGCCCGCTTCAATTTAACCAATCCAGGAAGCCAGAGCTTGTCCTGAACCACCCCACTCTTAACACCCTTGTCGACGCAAAAGTTGTGTAAGTCAATCGCGGTCTGCGTATCCACTGCAGTTGGCTTTTCGCAGTAGACGTGTTTTCCTGCTTTCGCTGCCGCTTTTACGGCATCCGCCCGCCTCAAAGTGGTTTGAGCATCGAAATAGATGGAAAATTCTGGATCTGCCATAACCCTTTCCAAATCGGTAGTCCATCGATCGATACCAGATCGGGCTGACAATTCCTTGAGTTTAGTTTCGTTCCTTCCAACTAGAATGGGGATGGGCATAATCGTCTCTTCAGGGTTCACCAAAACGCCCCCCTGTTTGATAATTTCGACAATTGATCGCATGAGATGCTGATTCGTGCCCATCCGGCCAGTAACGCCGTTCATTATAATACCTACTTTGTGAGTTTTCATAATATTTAATCGTTAAGTTCCTCCCTCTAAGAAAGCGACTTGTAAGCGTCTATTATTTGATACAGATAATCGTCTTGATCCATAGCCCAGTAATTGTTGGAAAAGATCTCTACTTCTTCGTATCCGGAAAATCCTGTCTCATTCACCCATCGACGTATTCCAGAAATATCGATAACACCCTCTCCCATAAGCCCCCGATCATTAAGCATGTCTTGAGGCAAATTTTTCCAATCGCAGATGTGAAAGGAGAAAAGACGGTTTTTCTCACCCGCGATCTTAATTTCTTCCTCTAGTCGATCGTCCCACCAAATGTGGAAGACGTCCGCGGTAATCCCCAAATGGGAATGCCCCACTTCATCACAGATCGCATTAGCTTGGGACATGGTGTTCACCGCACTGCGACTGTCAGCGTACATGGGATGGAGAGGCTCTATTCCTAGTTTTACTCCCGCATCCGATGCATGTTGAATCGTCGCTGCGATTCCCTCGGTTATTTGCTTCCTCGATTCGAAAAGCGATTGTCCTGGAGTGGCACCACAAACGAGAACGACGAGGGGGGCACCCATTGCAGCGGCTTCATCAATGATCCGCTTGTTGTCGTCGACCGCCTTCAATCGTCCCGCACCTTCCAGTGCGGTGTAAAATCCTCCTCGAACGTAGCTGACAACATCGATCCCTTCACTGCGAAACATTTCTCCCACAGCACGGTGTCCGTCTTCAAAAGACGCCGCAGCATCCTGCCAAACCGAAATTCCAGCTACGCCAGCCGCTGCGTACTTAGCCGCAGCTTCCCTTAGGCTCCATGGCTTGGTCGTTATACTATGTATACACAATTTAGATAAATCTGACATAATGTCGTTTCAGAAATTATTGGTTCAGACACCCAAAAAAGGTGTAATAGGAATCATTCCGAATCTCTCGCTGCAGCAAGAGGGCGGCCTCCCGGATGTGGTAGTCACCCCATTGGCTTGATTCGCCACAGGCAATCTTCTCCTCCTCAGGCACGTTGTCCCAACCATTAGGCTCATGATAGATGGAGTGCAAAAGTAGCCCTTGATGCCCGCTATTTTCGCTCAAGTATGGAGCAGCTAAAAGCGAACGCATACTGGTAAGTCCAGCACTCCAGTACTTAGATCCTTCCTTTGTATCCAGCCCCAGATAACGGCCTAGACGCAGCAATCCTTGGGCACCTATGGCAGCCGCAGTACTATCGATGGGTTCCCACTCATTGTAAGGGTCAGATACTCGATCTCTCCACTCACCCAATCGGTGCAATTGAGGAGCTCCACTATCCCAGTAGGGAATCCCGTCGATCGGCGTATTCTCGATAAACCAGTCGCAGGTTGCTTTAGCTCCTTTCAAGCAGGTTTCCTTAAAAACTGCTTTGCCTCCAAAAGTTTCAAACTGCTCATCTGGGAGTGTGTCTATGAACTCGAGTTCCTCCGCGAAACCAACCATCGCCCAGGACAAACCGCGTGTCCATGTCGTGAACCCGCTAAATCCCTGCTGGGCATTTGGACAGCGATAGCGTCCATCATTGGTATTAAAAACACTTTCGTGAGCGGTCCGTCCCCACTCGTCGTATTTATCTCGGCCCTCCCCATAATACACACTGTACTTGGCGGTAGCGTTGATGTGGTCGATTGCTCTACCAAGCAGGCTAATCGGAGAGTCATTCTCGCTCATGAGAACATGCCCCAAAGCGTGGGCCACCATCACAATGCGGCAACTGCGAATGGTATCCACGAACAAACTATGCGGCCCATTGAAAGAATAGATATAGCCACCTCCTTCATGAATTGTCGACCAACGGCTTGCTTGCACCGCTCCCGAAACCTTCAGTGCCAACTCGCAAAAATCGCGTTCGGCCTGTGGCCCCTGGGCCTTCCCTTCGTTAAGCAAGCGCAACCAGTTGCCATAGCAGCTCAAGTTATTAAAACCATGGTCATGTACACCCACGTGGCTCACGTGAGTTGCCATGCGCTCTACCGTAAGTGTTTTCCCCAGCTCAAAGAATCGCTCGTCGCCAGTAGCATCGAACTGCAGGAACGATGACCCATAAACGAAGCCCTCCGTCCACTCAGTCCATCCGCGAGTGGTGTATTTGCCATTTACCGTGGTGACCGGTGAGCCGTTCGATATGTCGTACTCATTTTCAATGAGATCAATCTTATGTCCTGACAACTCCCAGAACTGATCCAGTTGCCCTTTCAATGATTCGGGTGTAATCGTAGTGTCAATTTTCATACCAAATTCTAATAGCGTTTATCTTTTCTAATGTGCACGATCATGAACTGGCAGTCTTCGAGCACCTCATAGCCGTGCTCTTGAATCGCATCGAACTGGATACTCTGCCCTTTCGACAAGACTTGGGTTTCCTGGGGAAGCGTGACGCAAAGTGCCCCTTTCAAAACCCAGCAAATTTCATGGTCGTCGTGGTGAATCTCAGGCTTGGAAATGCTCGCTCCACTCTTCGCTTCTCCAAGCAGGCAGTTTGCATTCGCATACCGTACTGCCTCGAACGTGAATCCCTCAGACGAGTAGATTTCAGACTCTTTTCGGTTGGAAAGAGGCGCTTCGGCCAAGGTCATCAAGTCGGTGGCCCGCATTCCAAATACTCGTCCTATTTTGTAAAGCGTCTCCACCTCCGCTTGAGACTGGTTTCTTTCGAGCTTAGAGATGACTGCGATTGACACCCCGCTAGCTTGGGAGAGGTCATTCAATGTCATCTCCGCCCGCTTGCGGATCTCTCTCAAAACAGAGAAATCAAACATCGGCAATGCACTGGGCTCTTCCAAAAGGACGATAGACATAGGAGATCGTTTGCTCTCAATATTTTTCTCTAGCAAGTACAAACTATAATTATTTTAGCTGCTGAGAAAACTTTTTAACGCAAACGACTACTCAAGAAACTCCTCAACAACCCCGTTTATCCCATCAAACCGTGGCTAAACTTTTACGCACACACCTACATTGGTAAAAATTAATGACCTAGGTTCACGGACTCAAAAACTTTTTCCCTAACTCCCCCCAGGGAAGTACGAACGAAATAAAAAGACCCGTCTCACGCAGAAGACGGAACAGTCCAAGAAACCGTTCCGTTCATAGCCTGTATATCGAATTTAGATGAAATCATTCAAAATTTGCTCGTAGCGCTCTTGTTTGCCACTTTTTTGCTGCGGCTCACCGCCCGTGCTTCCGATCGCGTAGACGTCTTCAAGAGAAAGTTCACCCTTTTCAAAGCGAGCCCCATCTCCGCCATCGAAGCTACCATAGCGCTCTTGCTTCAAGGCTGGCAACTTTGACTTGTTGAGAATCTTGTCAGCAACCAAAGCCGCTCGAGCAAAAGCATCCATACCCGCAATGTGGGCTATGAAGATATCTTCCAGATCCGTCGAGTTACGGCGAGTCTTCGCGTCGAAATTCACGCCGCCACCTTTAAAACCGCCCGCATTGAGGACAACCAGCATCGCCTCAGTCAGCTCGCTCAAATTCATGGGGAACTGGTCGGTATCCCAACCATTTTGATAATCTCCACGGTTCGCATCCATACTGCCAAGCAGCCCAGCATCGGCAGCCATACGCAACTCATGATCGAAAGTATGCCCTGCTAACGTGGCGTGATTTACTTCTACATTGAGAGAGAAATCCTGCAAGAGGTCGTGCTCACGCAAGAAGCCGATCACAGTTTCAACGTCGAAATCATACTGATGCTTCGACGGCTCCGCTGGTTTCGGCTCAATAAAGAACTGACCCTTGAATCCCTGCCCACGAGCATAGTCCCGAGCCATTGTAAGCATACGAGCCAGATGAGCTTTTTCACGCTTGGTGTCCGTATTCAGCAGGGACATGTAACCTTCGCGACCACCCCAGAAAACATAGTTCTCTCCTCCCAAGGCAATGGTCGCGTCTATCGCGTTCTTCAACTGTGCACCGGCATATGCGACCGTGCTAAAATCTGGATTAGTAGCCGCCCCATTCATGTAACGCGGGTTGCTGAAAAGATTAGCCGTTCCCCAAAGCAGCTTTACGCCTGAAGCAGCTTGCTTCTCTTTGGCGTAGTCTACAATCGCGCTCAGATTTGCTTCAGACTCTTTGAAACTCTCCCCCTCTTCAACTAAGTCGAAGTCGTGGAAGCAGTAATAAGATACCCCCATTTTTGTTATGAATTCGAATGCGGCATCCATCTTGTGCTTAGCTCGCGACACGGCATCTGCTCCGTCTGCCCAAGGGAATAATTTCGTACCCGGGCCAAAGGGGTCGCCTCCCGTTCCGCAGAAGGTATGCCAATAGGCGATCGCGAAACGGAATAGTTCTTTCATTGATTTTCCCCCAATTTCCTTACCGGGGTTGTACCATTTAAACGCTAGCGGGTTGTCGCTATCGCGACCTTCGTAGGCAATTTTTCCTATTCCTTGAAAGTACTCTCTGTCTCCTTTGATAATGCTCATTTGATTTCAGTAATCGTGGTTTAATATAAATGGACAGCCATCAAAACAGACCGACCGCTTCGAGGAAGCGAAAATAATTTCGCAATCTTCTCTGTGATTTAATTATGGCAGGGTTCGATTCCATATAACCTTAACCATTTTCTCAAATTATAGCATAATATGCCCATTGTTGTTTGACGATGCATGTACTTTGTTTTCCATAATCAAGACAACTTAAAGCATAGCGTACATTTTCCATTCCACAAAAACTAGCACGATCGTATTTCAAAGGAACATCGAATGACCGGAATCCTAGCCGAGGGAAGGAACTACTTTGAAGACGCGGCTTACCCCATTACGGCCAGGCACGTCATCACTTCCTCCTCGAAAGAACCCTCACACGAGCACGATCTGACTGAGGTTAAGCACGCCCACGACTTTTGCGAGCTCGTCCTCATTGTGGGCGGAACCGCTCAGCACTGGCTCAATGGTGATGAGTTTCCTGTCGTCGCGGGCGATGTCTTTTTACTCCAGGGAATGCAAGACCACTACTTCCACAATCGGGATCGACTCGAAATGATCAATGTCATGTACGATCCCGAGCAGATCGAGCTGCCAGAGAACCGCCTCCTGAAAATTCCGGGATACTGCGCCCTTTTTCTCCTAGAGCCAGTATTCAGGAAGCAACACCGTTTCTCAAGCCGACTGCACCTTGAGCGACTATCCCTTTCTCGGGCTGAGCGAATCGCCCTAGAAATGGTCGGGGAAGTTGAACACCGAAGAGACGGATATGAATCCGCCTTGCTCGGTAAACTCATAGATCTGGTTGTCTTTCTCTCTCGATCCTACCAAGAAACCCAATCGGAGTCCAATCGCTCGGCCGCCCTGCTTCGAGTAGGTTCCGTCATTAGCAGTATGGAGCAGGATTACGCCCGGGACTGGAAGTTGGATGATTTCATTGAAATGTCTCGTTTGTCCCGTAGCCATTTCATGCGCACTTTTACCAAAGCAACTGGCTTGCCGCCCTTCGAATACCTGATCCAGCTCAGGCTACAAAATGCTATGCGCCTTCTTTGCAACTCTAGGCTGACCGTATCTCAAATAGCGTTCGAGGTAGGTTTCAATGACAGCAACTACTTCACCCGTCAGTTCTCCAAAAGGAAAGGTGCGTCTCCTATGGCCTATCGAAAGTCGTTTGGCTCGGATTTATGAAACTGTATTCGTGGTTTTACGGATGCCACCTGAAATCACACTACGCAATAATCGTCGCTTCAGCCAGAACTACTAAGCTATCTACGAAATTAACCTAGTTCACATTGAATTCTATTAAGCCATTTCAGTTTCTCCGATTCACCTACTGAATGAGCCACACCACCCTTGAAGCACCTCCAATTTTCCCTTTTTCAACGCAATTGCCTGTGGGCTCAACTTGGCTTTGAATTTCGCGAGCGAGGAGTCTCTAACCACTAAGGTCAGCGATAAGGCCTTTCTCCAATCTGTCCAATCGAGCGAGCAAAGACCTCCGATCGGAGCTTTTTTTGCGACTATCATCAAATCCCAAGAGCAAATCGAATTTCTCGCGGGACACAAAGGGTACGTGGATCTCTTCAAAGAAATGGAAGGCTTTCGCAACACCCTTAAACAGACCTCGACCGTTCTCCCAGCACAGGAAAGCCAGCGAGCAGCTCGTTTCATAGCGGCTTCGCTATCCCTCGGGGAACTTTCCAAAGCGGTTCGCTCGTCCATGTAGAACGAACAGGACGAACAGCTTTTCAACGCTCCGGACAAGATGAAACAACTACTCGTACAAGTCGAAACTCTTATTAGTCCATAGGAGCTCGCCCAGGCTTAGGCCTTTCGGGAATCAGCTACAGGGCTGTGGCTAGAAGCCTTTCAACCTGAGCTAGGCCTTCGTCCGAATATCGGAAAGACGGCCAAGTGACCGCAATCATCGGAGACAGCGGGGATGGATCTTCCAACCAGGTACCCCAAGCAATTATACCCTCTTCCGACTCACTTCGATTCCAGCAAAATCCATCGTTTCCCGCCTGAGCGATGTCCCTGCGAAGTTCGTTGGAACTCCCTTCCGGAATAAGGTCCAGACGCTGGCTCAAGGCTAGTTTGCCCATCGCCATCTTCTCAATGGCAAAAGCCCTTCCCACCGGTGGCACTACGCGAATGCGGCAATCGGGCTCCTCGTAATGAAGATGGAAGATCCTCCTTCCCTGTAGCCGGCCCAAGACCGCCATTTCACCCACCTCGTCAGCGATCTTCCTTAGTAAGGGCCGGTATTTGGATACGAGCTTTTCGTCCCGGTCATCCGACCGCCAATCTCGAAACTTCGAAGTCACACGATACCGCCGCTCCAAATTACGCTCGACTAGCCCATAGTGTATTAGGCTATCTAAAATGCGAATCAGGCTGCTACGCGGAAGACCCATTTCCGAGACGACTTCCCTAATCAGAGCACCGTCCGAAAAGCCACTCAGTAAATTGAGCGTATCGAGTGCTTTGAAAAGTGATGTCGCCAAACCTTTGGTTTCCATTGACATATCGACAGTCATAGCCAAACTGTCGACATTACTGTCTTAGTTGTCAACTATACTGACATTTAAACCCCAACATCATTAAGCTTTAAGTCAGCGTGCAACCTTTCAGTGTCGAATCAGCGAGCCGATAAATCAATAGCCTCTTCAAACATGTTTTCCACGGAACTAAATTATAAGATAAAGAAGTCTGCCATCATCGCGGTGCTCGTAATTGACGATGCGGCCAATGCCGTGCCCCTCGCACGAGCTTTGCTAAGGGGTGGCATTGACGCCATGGAGTTGACGCTGCGTACCGATGCGGCTCTAGGTGCTCTCAGAGCGATTCGCGAAGATGTCCCGGAGATGCTCGCTGGAATCGGCACCGTACTTACCACGGGGCAGGTCGACGAAGTCGTCGCCGCAGGAGCCGCCTTTGGGGTTGCTCCCGGCCTCAATCGTAACGTCGTCGAGTACGCTCAGAGCAAGGGGCTGCCCTTTGGACCAGGAATCGCAACACCTAGTGACATTGAGCAAGGCATCGAGCTCGGCTGCCGAACTCTCAAGTTTTTTCCCGCAGAAACCGGCGGCGGCTTAAACCATCTTAGAAACATGGCCGCCCCCTACCAACATCTCAAAATTGATTTCATTCCCCTCGGTGGCCTCAATGCGACAAACATGAGAGACTATCTCGCTTCCCCACTTATCTCAGCGATCGGTGGTTCCTGGATTGCTAAGCGTGAACTCATTGCAGCTAAAGACTGGAACCAAATCGAAGCCAACGCCCGTGAAGCTCGTCAAAATGCTGACAGTGTTCGTGGATAATTTTCCCCCACGAAGAACGCCTCCTCCAAACAACAGGATCTATGACCAAACAATCACGATGAAGTATTCAAAAATCAGTTTCAAAGAATCGCTTTGAATCCTGCGTCCTTCACGGGTACAATACCTCAATCCAATCAATCATATGAAAACGATCGTAACCTTCGGTGAAATCATGGGCCGTTTCTCCCCTCCCAGCTTTAAACGTTTCCGTCAGTCACTTCCCGGTGACATCAACCTCACTTTCGCCGGAGCAGAAGCCAATGTCGCGGCCTCTATTTCGATGCTAGGTAGAGACGCTCGATTCGTAACTGCAATTCCCAATAACGATGTCACCCAAGCTCTAATATCCAACCTACGCGGCCTCGAAGTAGATACTTCGGAAATCGTATTGAGTAAATCGGGACGACTCGGTCTTTACTTCGTAGAGGCGGGGGCCAATCAACGCCCGAGCCGCGTGATTTACGACCGTGATTACTCCTCTTTCAGTATGACCCCCGCGTCGGCCTACGACTGGGATTCGATCTTTGACGGAGCTGGATGGTTTCACACTACCGGAATCACTCCCTCGTTGTCCGAGGAATCAGCCAAAGCGACAATCCATTCCGTCAAAAAAGCAAAAGCGGCCGGGCTCACGGTTTCCTGCGATCTCAATTTTCGCAAAAAACTCTGGAAGTGGAACCCCAATCTTTCGTCAACCGAACTTGCCTGCGAAACCATGTCTCGCTTGCTTCCCTACGTTGACGTCGTAATTGGAAATGAAGAGGATGCCTCCGACATTCTTGGTATCCACGCGGAAAACACAGATGTGCACTCAGGCAAGATCGACGCCAGCAACTACACCAGCGTTGCACGTGAGATCTTCAGTCAATTCCCAAACCTATCTACAGTTGCCATCACTTTGCGCGAAAGTTTCTCTGCTTCCCACAACAACTGGGGAGCGATGCTCTACGACACCAGTTCCGACTATTCCTACTTTGCCCCTCTTGAGGAAAGCCACTATCAGCCTTATGAGATCCGTAACATTGTGGATCGTGTCGGCGGGGGTGACGCCTTCGCAGCCGGACTAATTTTCGCTTTAAACGAGCCAAAGCTTCGCGAACCGCAAACGGCCATCGCCTTTGCCGTGGCCTCCTCTTGTTTAGCACACTCGATCTACGGCGACTACAATTTATCTACCCGTGCCGAAGTGGAGGCCTTGTTGAATAGCGGTGGCTCGGGAAGAGTAGTGAGATAAGGGGAAATCTGGCCTAAGCCCAAACTCGTGCCCACACACTAACCTGCCCCAGCCGTACAAAGATCAGAATTGCCGTACTGGCTCAGGAGCCGTCTCGCCTACTGCCAAGGCAGCCAATTGAGAACCCTAAGATAGAATAACCCACTGATGTTAATGTAAATACACATTAGACTTTTAATCAATTGCTCTTTCGGGAGTGCTTGGTCTATCTTTCGGTCCAATCACGAGCGATTCCCTTATGAAAGTTACCCTTACTGGCTTAAGCAGATTCGATTTTTTTGGTGTTTTAATCTTACGCATTGGAGTTGGCGGTCTAATCGCCTACCACGGCTTCCCGCTTTGGGCCGAAGGTCCAGACAGCTGGGTGAGAATTGGAAGCGCCGTTTCTTTGATTGGGATAACGTACTTCCACCTCATTTTTGGGATCGCATCCGTGGTCATTCAATCAGTCGGTGGATTGTTCCTCGTTCTTGGAATATTTACTCGGGGAATCGGGCTGCTTCTTTCCGCCATCGTCGGCTTTGCTCTGGCTAATTTAATTATCCACAGCCCCGAATTCGACAACGTTATAATCGTGTACGCTCAGGTCAACCTTACTCTACTTTCAATTGTATTCATCGGTCCTGGACGAATCAGCCTAGATCGACGTGGCGTCTAACCCAACATGAATTGGGTCGTTAAGAAAAGGAACGGAATTCTCCTGTCCGCAATCAACTGGCGTCTGGATGCACGGAAGCCCGCCTCAAACGTTTTCATTTCCCACGCCCACTTCGACCATTTTGGCAATCACCCTTCTGTGCTCTGCTGAGAAGGAACCTCCCGCTTACTGACCTAGTACTCTTCAAACAAGGAAATGCAATCGAAGAGTCCGTCATAAAAGAGGGCTTGGCCAAGCGGTTCGAAGCACCCATCGAAGCGGTTATGCGAGCCAATCTACGCTGTGCAGACCTCAATCGCTTTGCGAACGCGACAATCGACCGCATGCTCGACTAAATTCCTTTGCAACTATTCTTTCCTCTGAAACTGGAAAAGCCAACAAAGGGGGATATGGACTTCGCGTTTCTATCTCAGTTTCAGTCGTCGATTTGGGTCGAGGAGCTTCATGATGGGCTAAAGTTCCAGATCCATAAAGTGGACGATCGAGTCGAGCTATTCGACACCGAGGGAAAGCACATCACCCACCGGTCTCCTGAGATTGCCGAATCAGCCCTATTGATCGCACAGGACTATATTGCAGACGGCAAACTGGTTGGGTAGAAAAAAGAGCACCCGCTTCCTCATAGCGAATTGGAAATGTGCCCGAAGCATCAGATCGAGGATCTTTTCATCGGGGAGCAAGTGGATACACTTCTCTGGTTGTTCGATCTATTTTTGTGCAATGAGAACACCCTTCTCGACATTCCTCTAAAAAGTCGAAGGCAGGTGCCAGTCACGTTTTCCGTGAATCTCCGGCTCCGTATCTTTCCTGTCCAGAAAGTCGATCCTACCGATAAGCCGCCATCACTGCTCCGAGACTTCCAAAATCGGGAAAATGGCGGTTTGATCATTAAGGATGCAACTAAAAGGTACGATCCGTTGTCTTTCCAAACTTCTTGGTACTCGCTGAAATTAGCGGTATCGTTATTTCCAGCATTGATCAGAAACTTCATTCACTGCAAACCTAGTCGATCCAATAAGTCTCGATGCTCGAAAGAAGATTCCAAATTTCGCTCCCTAAATCTCATGCGAATGCAAAATACGTGTTCGTTGCGTATCTCCTTCTATCGGTTTTCTCCACCAGTTCAATCGCAATCAACCCGAACGAGATCAAGGAAGACACAGAGACCAAACTGCCAAAGGAAATTGTTTGGCCCAAACGCGAGTTTCCTGACCCAAGAAAAACTGCCGACGGATTCAACATAGGGGAGCGCTTCCAGTTTCGAGGACAATGGGGAATTTTTCGAAAGGTCGCGGAAATCGTAATTTCTACCGAAGACCCTAACCATTCAAACCCTTCTTTATTGGAGGTAAAAACGGAAGCCCGCACAACAGGTCTCATAAAGGCCGTCTTTCCCCTCATGCTTAAGGGATATACCCTTCTCGATTCGGCGAAGGGACGAATTCTCGAAAACAGAGTCACCGACGAGGGACAATCCAATGAAAAGGAAACCATCACCCGTTTCAACTTCGAGACCGGGAAAATAAATCACGTAGATAAACTAAGACCGGAAAAGAACCAGATCAAAGATCTACCCTACGCGGCACCCCTTGACTACGCCTCTGCCATTCTCCAAATTCGTGGATGGAAACTGGATAAGGGGAGTATTTATCCACTTTTCATCAGCTCGAACGGCCGCTTCTACCTGATTGAAATGGAAGCTAAAGGAACCGAAACCATCACCACCCAATTTGGGAATATCAAGGCCTTTCGCGTGGAGCCGATATCCGCCTATCCTCGGAGCAAGATCTTCAGAGAGGGTGGTAAAATGGCTATTTGGGTATCTGCCGACGATCGCCGCGTTCCCTTACGACTCGACATTAAAACATCCATCGGAACCGCATCTATGCGGCTCGAGGAGTTCACATTAAACGATATCCCGATCTTGGCTCAATCCAGCTCGAACTAATGTTCAATAACAAATCGATAGGGCCGATTCGCCCAATCCTCTCCCGCGTAGCCAACGCCAATTCGGGGAGTCGACCGCACGCTGGCATCTTCAATTGGAAGTCCTCGGTCTACGAGCCACATTCCGGTTTCAGTGTTCGCCGGCATCGTGTTGAAACGACGACCCACTCCCAATAGCTTGGTCAGCCTGCCAGGGCCTGAAACCGAGTCCAGTCCTCGGATCAAGATCGCCGCCGGATAGTCAACCGGACCTGTGACTAAGTTGAGCATCTCATGCATCCCATAGCAAACGTAGACATACCAGCACCCTGGAGACCCAAAAAGAGGCTCGGTGCGAAGGGTTCTACCTTTGCTTGCGTGGCAGGCCAAGTCATTCGGTCCGTCATAGGCTTCGACCTCCGTGATCATATGAGAAAGCTCTCGGTCCTCCGAGCGAATAACGAGATGTTTTCCCAATAGTCCACGGGCCAACGTCAGGGTATCACGTGAATTAAAATCTGCTTCGACAAGCCTTCTCATCTTGGCCACCATTCTAATTCTTTTCCCTTTCTCAATTAGAATTTGCTACAATGAGCCTCTCACATTCAAAAATGCCGATCGTAACGCTCACAGCCAACATCGTAGCGGAGACAACCTATTACGTGGGCGATTGGGGACCGGGCAAAACAAGCAGAGCTACCAAGGAACGTTTTCAAGTGGGAGGAAAAGGAATTAACGTCTCCAAAATGCTTTTACGCCTCGATGCCGATACGACCACCGTTTGCTTTCCCGGCGGATCATTCGGGCCGTCGTGCACAAAATCGCTTGCAGCGGAAAACATTCCGTTCCAGGCGTTCACAAATGACTGCGTGACGCGATCCGGTTCGATCATTCGATCACCTGGGCGCAAAGAAATTTCCATCCTCGGGTTAGACTGCCAGGTTTCCAAACGAGCCGTGCACGATTGCGTTGAATACCTTTCTACACTAGACAAGCCCTATCTATTAGCGGTTTGCGGCGTCTTTCCATGTTGGGACTCAGAGACTTGGGTTCCTCTCAGAGATTGGCTCAGCCAAAGAGAAGATTTCGTCCAATTGGCAGTAGACACCTATGGCTCAGGACTCAAAGGATTCGTCCAGCAATCCCCTGCTTTAGTGAAGATCAATCGGGATGAACTGGAAATGTTTTTTGACCATCATGCAATCGATTCGCCCACAGATTCACTGTTGGATCAACTCGGAGCCACGTCTGACTGTCCCCTGTGGATCATTACCGATGGAGAGAACCCGATTTGGATCAAAATCAAAAATGAATCCTGCGTCAGTGTTCAGCCTAGACCCACCAAATGTGTCTCTCCCATTGGCTGCGGCGACGTATTCTTTGCAACCTTGCTAAACGGAATTGTCAACCATCCCGAAATGGGCATAGTGGACACCGTTCGACTGGCAGCGGAATATGCAACCCGAAACGCGGAATCACACGGAATCGCCGATTTCGAAATCGAGTAGAAAGGCCAGAATCCCATCTGAAGAACAAAAACTCGGTGGTGGTCGTCTACAGATAGAAATGGAAAATCTAATCGATCCTAAGTGCTGGATACGTTTCGAGATAAATTTCCCCGATCTAAAGCGAGTTGAGAATTCGGGATACCTCTCTCTAGACGTACTTGTTGCGAATAACTATTCTTGAGGTCGACCCGTCTACCGCGATCTCTTTGACTGAGATCGAGATTCGATTATCCTCGTCCAGAGCATCCCAATACCGATCCAAGGTATCCTCTGGAGTTGCCCCGATAGGAAACAAAAGCGGATCCCCGACAAACGTTGGTAACGGATTTCCATCACCCATGTATGTGGTCAGTCCATAACCGATCCCAGGGGACGGAGGACTGGGGTAAAAGTAATGCCGATCTGTGTATTCCGAATTCGTCTTATTTGCTTTCAAGATGCTCAATCCGATTTCAGGCGATCCATTTGAGAAATCGAGCATACCCGTAATTCTTGGGGTGTAGTTGGGTGCGTCAGGTTCGCGTTCTCTCTGGCTCAGGGCCTCTTTCATCGACTTTCCATTGGACCAGCCATCATGCAGCGTTCGCGTTTGCTCACCATTACTCACCATAAACGCTTTCCGACACTCCAGCATGGCCTCATAAATAATGAGCGATGGGTCCTCCAACTTCGACTCATCAAACGGACGTGTCTCTAGAACACTCGCTTCTGCAGCGAAACGCCGATTGCGACTGTTTGGGCTTCTCCCCATGATAAAATAAACCTGCTGCCAGTGGGAATCTTCTAGCGATTTCCCAATGATCAAACCCCGCCCTGGATAGGGGTTGCCTGCGATGTGTCTCTCAAGTGTTTTGGTAGCGATTTCTAAGGGCGTCATGCTCCACCGACACTTGGTTTCCCAATTCAAGGGTTCAATGAAAAACGAGACCTAATTCGCGGGAACTCATTCTCTAGTACACTCAACCTGCTCGATCCCTTAAATTGAGGACATTACTAAAAATGCGATTGGCGGCGGCGCGACGACTCGCTCCCCTCAGTAAAGAATGGAAATTCCCAATACTGGCTTTCGACTAACCACGTTTTGAATCACACTTATCGACAGAATATTTAATCGATCCACAAACCTCAGTTCCAACCAAAGAAAATTCGGGTGTAAAACAACTAACTTATCTTTAAAGGCTTTCTAAAGCCAAAGGAAATTCGGGCCTATCTCGACGAACTCGACTCGCTGTGTAAAACCGGAAATATCATGACAACTACTTAGTAATCGATTCCCGGGAAGTGGAGCCGACCGGTCACCGGATGTGATTCAAAGACGCTCCAAATGGATCTAGTCGACTCATCAGAAAGCTGAACGATATACACTTTGTCTCAAAGATTTGCCGCAACCTGATACTTGATGAAGCTTTAGTCAGCGTTTCGGCCGAACTAATCGATGGCGATCCGCTCGTAAATGAAGTGCTCACCTTCGAAGAGGAGAGCAAACAAAAGGACCATTTAGACCCTTACTACATGCCCGCTCCAGCTGCGGGAGAGAGGGTTGTCAGCTCCATTTGCCAGGAAAAGGTCGCGATCTGTTCGTGTCTGTCCCCAAAGACACCTGGCACTCCCTACCAGTTTTCCGATGGCAATATCAAGGTCTCGGACAAACACAGCGAAGTATCCTTGGCCAAAGAGTACATTTATTGCTGTCGATCTAGGCGTAAGTCTCCTAGCGATCGAGCTCTGTTTCTAGTCTCGATTCAACGAAGCAGTCCTCATCGCGAAAAAGGCGGGAAACTTTATTGATACAGTCGTGCGGCGTTACCTCAGTATACCAAGTAAAGTGGATATACTAATCTTAGCCAATCCCCCATTTTGAGCCGGAAACTGTAGCATACACGCAGATTCACTTATAAAGCGTTGTCACCATCAGGCGACCCTCTTCCGACTAATTAAAGTGGGGTAAATCTCTATTCCAAATATGGAAAATCGTCGTTACTTAACTCTTGGTCCCGTCCTAATTTCCATATCTTATAATCGATTATTTAGATAATACTTATTATAATAATCTGATTTACTAATTTAATACCCTTGCTAGAACTTTCGAAATGATTAGCCCTAACACCAGCTTAATTATAATCGCAACGGAGCCACCGTTATTGTCATTATTTCCCCGCCTAAATGATCTCCATGAGTGATTCACACTTTGATCCGCCAATACCTTCGGAATTAACCGTAAGGTTGTCGACTTTGACGCAGGAGCAGCAAGCCTTTCTAGCTGGTTACCTTTGGGCAGAGAGCCAGCGAAGATCAAACGCTGCTACTTCGCTGAACGGCGTCTCGCCGATGGCAGCACAAAAGCGGCAAATCACAGTCATCTCAGCCTCTGCTTCCGGCAATGCGGCAGGAGTTGCTAAGAAACTGGTCGGAAGGCTCGAAGCCGAGTCACTCGAAGTCAATCTAGTTAGTGCGGGCAGCTACAAGGCTCGCCAGCTCCCCAAGGAAGACATAGTGATCATCGCCACCTCAACCCAAGGCGACGGGGAGCCTCCCGAAGAAGGGGTGCCTTTACACAGCTATTTGTTCGGCAAAAAAGCTCCAAAGCTTGATAGGCTTAGCTTTGCAGTCGTTGCATTAGGAGACAGCTCATATCCACAGTTTTGCCAATGCGGCATCGACTTTGATACAAAGTTAGGCGAGCTCGGTGGCACACGACTGCTCGATAGAGTCGATGCCGATGTCGATTACCAAGCGGTCACAGATGAATGGATCGAGAAAACCGTCGCCAAGCTGAAGGAGGTAGCAGGGGGCAGTTCTATTGCAATTGCCGAACAAGCCGAGGAAGTTGCTTCTTCAAGTGGGTTCGACAAGGAAAACCCCTTCACCGCCACTTTGCTGGACAGTCTTCCTCTTGTGACTGACGATACGGACCGCGTAGTAAACCACGTCGAAATCGATCTTGATGGCTCGGGCCTTAGATACCAAGTGGGAGACTCACTGGGCGTGGTTACGAGCAATGCCGCTGAGGTTGTCGATGAGGTATTGGAGCTGAGCGGCCTCTCAGGAGATGAGAAAATCGAAGCACGTCAGGGAGCAATCAGCATCCGTCATGCCCTCACATTTCAATGCGACCTCAACCAACTTACTCCTAAGTTCATTTTCGATTATGCAAGCACCGCGAACAGCGCCGACCTAAGTGCTTTAGTAGGTAAAAAAGAGACGCTCGCAACCTATCAAGCCCGGACCCCAGTTGTCGGTATGATGCGCGACTATACCCAAGAATTGGATGCACAGCGATTGTTCAATGGCCTCAAGCCACTCACTCCTCGCTTATATTCAATCGCTTCTTCACAGGAAGAAGTAGGCGAGGAAGTTCACCTTTGCGTTGCTCGTGTGGACATCGAACACGATAAAAAAAAGTACAGCGGCAGTGCGTCGGGACTCCTCTGTAGTCGACTCGAAGAGGGCGATGAAATTGAGGTATTCGTAGAGCCCAATCCCCGCTTCCGACTGCCGCAAAATAATGACACTCCCATAATAATGATTGGCCCGGGCACTGGTATTGCACCTTTCAGAGCCTTCATGCAGCAACGTCGGGCTGAAAACGCACAAGGCAAAAACTGGTTATTCTTCGGTAACCGACATTTCCGTGGCGACTTCCTTTACCACACCGACTGGATAGAGTACCGAGATCAAGGTTTGTTGCACGAATTTTCTTTGGCATGGTCGCGCGACGGAGAGGAGAAAGTTTACGTTCAAGATAAGATCCGAGAAAACGCACGGCAGTTTTGGGAATGGCTCCAAGAAGGGGCTCACATCTATGTTTGCGGAGATGCCTCAAGGATGGCCAAAGATGTCGAAAAGGCAATTCTTGATGTTATCAAAAGGCAGGGCAAGAAAGATGAGGATGATGCCGTCGAATACCTAAATGGGCTGCGCGAAGCAAATCGCTATCAACGTGACGTCTATTAACAAGTTACGACCGAGAAACAATGAAGAAGGCTGAAAAGGAAGAAAATCCAGAGTTCCAGGTTAAAGGGAAACTCGCGGATAACGAACGCCTCAAAGGCGACAGCAATTTCCTACGTGGAACGATCGCCGATGACCTGCAGGACAAACTTAGCGGTGGCTTTCGTGGCGATAACTTTCAACTCATCCGCTTTCACGGTATGTACGCACAAGACGATCGCGACATCCGTCCCGATCTCGTCGCTCGCAAGCTGGAACCACGTAAAAACGTGATGCTTCGTTGCCGTTTGCCTGGCGGAATCATAAAGCCGGCACAATGGTTGGGTATCGATGAGTTCGCTACAGAAAATTCGGATTACCAAAGTATCCGAATTACAAATCGCCAGACTTTCCAATTCCACGGCGTATTGAAGGAGAACATCAAGCCGATGCACAAATGGTTGAATCATTTGGGGCTGGATTCCATTGCAACCGCTGGCGACGTTAACCGCAATGTTTTATGTTCTTCTAATCCGGTTGAGTCCCAACTTCATCGCGAAGCCTACGAATGGGCAGCCAAACTGTCAGAACATTTGCTACCTAGAACCCGTGCTTATGCAGAAATCTGGCTAGACGGCGAAAAACAACATTCAACAGAAGATGACTATCAGGATGAGGAACCAATTTTAGGAAGCAGCTACCTCCCTCGAAAGTTCAAAACGACCGTAATAATCCCGCCGCATAACGATGTCGATATACACGCCAACGACATGAACTTCGTCGCTGTCGCAAATAAAACAGGAAAAGCCCTAGCGGGTTTCAATGTAGTCCTCGGCGGTGGCCTTTCATTCGTTCACGGTACCCCTTCTACCTACCCAACAACTGCAAATGACTTCGGATATATTCCTGTAGAAAAGCTGCTGGATTGTGCGGTAGCGGTTGTCACCCTTCAGCGCGACTGGGGAAATCGCGTCGACAGAAAAAACGCGAAGACAAGATACACAATCGAACGCGTAGGTCTCGAAGTCTTCAAGGCCGAGGTCGAGAGCCGCATGGGTCATAAATTCGAGCCCACTCGGCCCTATGAGTTGACTGAACGCGGCGATCGCATCGGGTGGATACAAGGTGAGGAAGGCCTACATCACTTAACGCTTTTTATTGAAAACGGGCGATTGATTGGAAAAAAGAAAAAAGGTGTAGCCGAGATCGCTCGCGTTCACAAAGGCGATTTCAGGCTGACCGCCAACCAAAATCTGATCATCGCCGGGGTGGCCAAGGAAGATAAGAGTGGCATTGAAAAAATCGCACGCAATTACGGATTGATTTCAGATACGACTCAACAGCGCCAACGTGCCATGGCCTGCGTATCAATGCCAACCTGCCCTTTAGCGATGGCTGAAGCCGAACGATACCTTCCAGAGTTTATCGATCACATCGAAACAATGTTGGAAAAGCACGGTATCGGAGACAACTATCTGATCACTCGCATAGCCGGTTGCCCAAACGGTTGCGGACGTGCCATGCTGGCCGAACTCGGTCTAGTCGGAAAAGCCTTAGGCCGTTATAATATGTATATCGGGGGAAATCGTGCGGGGACCAGGGTTCCCAAACAGCTCTTGGAAAACGCAACCACCGCTGAAATCCTCGAGAAGACCGACGAGCTCATCGGGCGCTGGTCGAAGGAGGGTAATCCCTACGAAGAATTCGGTGATTTCGTGATCCGTGCTGGGATTGTTAAAGAAGTGAAGCAAAGTGCCATCGATTTCTGGGACTCGAAATAACATACAGTAACAAATTAGATCGCCCGCCACAAGTGCGATGTGCCACAAATTTTTCACGGCTAGGTCATTACACTTCTAGAGCAAAAATTATGCAGTTCACTTTACGCCAATTAGAGGTCTTTCTCTCTATCGCCAGAACGGGCAACATGACCCGGGCGGCTCAACAACTCCAAATGTCGCAGAGTGCAGCCAGTAGTGCCTTGAAGGATCTGGAGACCCATTTTAACACTTTGCTATTCGACCGCATTGGAAAGCGGCTTCATTTGAACGAGCAGGGAAACCAGCTTAGGCCCAAAGCCGAGAGACTAATGGCCGAGGCGGGCGAATTGGAGCAAAGCCTACTTCATTCGGACGAGACAAGTCCCGTTAAAATAGGAGCGACATTAACGATTGCCAACTTCCTCGCTCTGCAAATGGTATCTGAATACTTGGGACAGTATCCTAACGCACCGATCTCATTAGAGATAAACAATACCGAACATATCGTCGAACAAGTACTAAACTATGAGCTAGATATGGGTTTAATAGAGGGCGAGTCTCATCAAACCAAGCTATGCGTTACTCCGTGGCGGGACGATCGACTAAACTTGTTCTGCAGCACGGAACACCCTCTGGCATCCAAAAAAGCTGTCAACGACCAAGACTTGCTGGACGCGAAGTGGATACTTCGTGAGCTTGGATCAGGCACACGCCAGAACTTCAATAGAGCGATGCACGGCCTAGTACCGGAAATGAATATTATACTCGAGCTGCGCGAGACAGAGGCTATCAAGCGGGCAGTAAAACATAACATTGGAGTTGGTTGTCTCTCAGAGCTATCTCTCGAGGAAGAACTCAAGCGTGGCGAGCTCGTTCGGATCAACTGCCCCGAGCGGGACTTCAGCCGTAAACTCTACCTTATTGTCCACGAACAAAAGCACAAAAGCCATAGTCTCAAAAAGTGGCTCGATCTGTGCGATAAGTGGAAAATAATAGAGCCGCAGGTACCTTAGCTCGTGCAAAGGTTGAGCAAGCCTCTTTTCAAAGAATTTTCGCTGAATCTGAACTCGCTAAACACCAACTAATACCGATAGTGACTGGGCTTGTAAGGGCCCTCTACATCCACTCCAATGTAGTCAGCCTGCTCCTCTGTGAGCTTGGTTAATTTAACACCGATCTTCTCCAGATGCAGACGGGCAACCTCTTCATCGAGGGCCTTGGAGAGCAGGTAGACTCCTGGCTTGTAGGTTTCCTTGTTTCTCCACAGATCGATTTGAGCCAATGTCTGGTTTGCAAACGAATTAGACATAACGAACGATGGGTGACCCGTTGCACAGCCCAAATTCACGAGGCGACCCTTAGCGAGCATGTAGATGCTGTTACCATTCGGAAAAGTGTATTTGTCTACCGCCCCTTGCGATTCATCTTTTATCACATCGATACTGATTCCTTCGTAAGCGTTTAGCTTGTCGATCTCAATCTCGTTATCAAAGTGTCCTATGTTACAGACAATTGCCTGATCCTTCATTTTCTCCATGTGCTCAACTCGGATGATGTCTTTGTTACCAGTAGTCGTTACGTAGATATCCGCTCGTCCCAAGGTATCCTCGACTGGACAGACCTCAAAGCCCTCCATCGCGGCTTGCAGGGCACATATTGGATCTATTTCAGTAACGATAACGCGAGCTCCCATACCTACAAGGGCTTGAGCACAACCTTTCCCGACATCACCGTAACCACAAACCACAGCCACCTTGCCGCCGGTCATCACATCGGTCGCCCGCTTGATGCCATCGATGAGCGATTCGCGGCAACCGTAAAGGTTGTCGAATTTCGACTTGGTAACCGAGTCGTTCACATTGATCGCAGGAACAAGCAATTTTCCCTCCTCCATCATCTGATAAAGACGGTGAACGCCGGTGGTCGTTTCCTCTGAAACACCCTTCCACTCTTCCACTACCTTTGCCCAACGACTAGGATTCTCGGCATGTATCTTCTTGAGTAGCTCCTTGATAACATGCTCTTCTTCGGTGCCTGAATCTGTATTCACCCAATCGCTACCATTTTCGAGCTCAAATCCCTTGTGGATGAGTAGAGTGGCGTCGCCTCCATCGTCGACAATCAATTGAGGACCCAGCCCTCCCGGAAACGCCAATGCTTGATCAGTGCACCACCAGTATTCTTCCAGAGTTTCACCTTTCCAGGCAAAAACAGGGACACCAGCCTTGGCAATCGCTGCTGCCGCGTGATCCTGCGTCGAATAGATGTTGCAGCTGACCCAGCGTACTTCCGCTCCCAGCCCAACAAGCGTCTCTATCAATACAGCGGTTTGAATCGTCATGTGGAGTGACCCCATGATTCGTACACCTTGCAACGGTTTTTCAGCCGCGTACTTATCGCGAATCGCTACCAAGCCGGGCATTTCATGCTCGGCAATTTCGATTTCCTTACGGCCGAAATCCGCAAGCGAAATATCCGCAACCTTATAATCAAGTGTTTGTGTATCGCTCATATATATACTTTATTTTGAAAGTTTCCTAACTGCTCTTGCGAGGGCGGTCATTTTGTTCGTTTGCTCCCAAGAAAGGTGGTCTTTCCCGAAGTGACCGTAATTGGTCGTGGAACGGTAAATCGGCTGCTTAAGTTTTAGCTGCCTGACGATTCCAGCCGGCTTGAAATCGAATATTTCACTTACCGCTGCTTCGATGACTTCCTCGTCTACCTTGCCCGTTCCAAATGTATCCACTGAAATCGATACCGGCTCCGGATGACCAATCGCATACGCCACTTGGAGTTCGGCCCTGTCTGCTAGCTTGGCCGCTACGATGTTCTTCGCTACCCAACGGCACATGTAAGCCGCTGAACGATCAACCTTAGAAGGGTCTTTGCCTGAGAATGCTCCCCCTCCGTGGCGGCCAGAGCCTCCGTAGGTATCAACGATAATCTTACGACCCGTTAGACCGGCATCTCCTTGAGGGCCGCCAATCACAAACCGCCCGGTTGGATTGATCAAATAATGGGTGTTCTTGGTGAGCATGTTCTTTGGAAGGCAATTTTTAATAACCTTCTCGATCATGAATTTCTCGATGTCTTTACGACGCACATCCTCTGTGTGCTGGGTTGAAATCACCACCGCCGTTATCTCAATGGCCTTGTCGCCCTCGTAGCGTATCGAAACTTGCGACTTACAATCGGGGCGAAGCCACTTGGCTTGACGACCCGCATGACGAATCTTCGCGATCTTACGACCAATACGATGCGCATACATTAATGCGGCCGGCATCAGTTCTCTAGTTTCGTTTGATGCATAGCCAAACATGATCCCCTGGTCACCGGCACCTTGCTCTGCGGTGTCCTTGTCCCTTGCCCTCTTAGCGTCTACACCTTGAGCAATATCCTGTGACTGACTGGTCAGGTTGTTCGTTATGAAAACCTTGTCAGCGTGAAAGATGTCATCGTCATTAACATATCCAATCTCACGAATTGCCTGACGAACGATTTCTTCGTAATTAAGTTTCGCTTTAGTAGAGATTTCTCCCGCTAACACAACTTGGTTACTCTTGACCAAGGTCTCGCAGGCCACCCGACTAATGGGGTCTTGGGCGAGGCAAGCGTCCAAAACGCTGTCTGAGATATAGTCAGAAACTTTGTCCGGATGCCCCTCGGCAACCGATTCAGATGAGAATACGTATTTTTTGGCCATAAATATACCTTAATCCTATGAACTCATTTGAGCACTATCCCAAGCATCAACATATCATAATTTATTGATATGTTCTTCAGAAATTCAAGCCAATACTGCTTCTCCCCTCTCAAATTATCCCAAAACCAAGCCATCTTAGGTTTCAGAGTCTAATGGGCTAACGACTGATAGGGCACTCTTTGATAAATCAAATCGACCCTCGACCGAGGAGAGAAGTTCTCAATTCCCCTTTGCCCTCGCAATGCTAGCTTCTCTCGCTTTGCGAAATTTTTCCCGCTGCTGCATGCCGCTTGAAAGCAGGTCACTGATAAACATACGGGCTTCCTCCTCTTTCTGGAGGGTCTCGTCATCCTTAACTCGAACGGGCTTTTTAGGGGTTGCAGGGGTGCGTCTATTAGCGGTGACAACCGGTTCGGTCCGTTTCAAGGCGACGATTTTATTCTCGTTTATAGCGATCTCTCGCTTTCTGCCCTGATGACTAACCGTAATCGTCCCGTTGTCCTCATCAAATCCAGAAACGGAAATCCCATCTTGAGCTCCGTTAAGAGGTATCCAGAGACTTTGCTTCGTCTTGGTATCATAGAGACTGATGGTAACTTGGCCTCCAAACACGAGAAGCCCAGTGAACTCCATTTTATCTAGGCGTGAAGGAGCTGCTTTCGCTGGAGCACTCACAACGACCATTTTACTAGCCCGCTCGAAGGGAGATCTCGGCTCTTCACCCCATAATAAGGAAGTTGCTGCGATCGGGAAAAGAATGACCATCGCCTTGAACAAGCGTGCTCCTCGTATTCCCTTTTCAAAAACTCTCATCGCTCTAACTGTGCCCAAGGACACCACTGCTAGGATTCGTTACAAAACAAACAACCCATTTCCAAGACAAGCGACAAAAAACGACAAAACCAGCCCCTCAAAGAGAGGCTGGTCCCCGTGATCACAAAGCCTTGCGACTTTGAAAATATTTTAGCCTAGTCAACAGCGTACACTTCGATGAGGACTTCGCCTGCACCACCGTCTTGGGAAGAAACTTGAATGGTGTAGACACCCCCTCCCAAGCTGCCAGTGGCAGCGGCACTGGTTGAAGAAATTTTTCAGCCCGATTTCATGCTCAGAAGATAGCTGTAGTGCCGCGTTAAACAGCCCCCCAAGGCTGGCGGAGTTCTCAGACTCATCAACCAGCATGTCGAATTCTGGGTTCAACACAGAGCCATCCACCCCGCGATCAAATTGATAGCGCACTTCTGGCGCCCCCGTGCGGGTAGAAAAATCGCGACTATGGGTCAGGCTTGCCGTGTAGCCAAATCGCTTCTCGCCGTCATTCGACAGCAAGACGCTATCTCCAAACGCCAGCGAAAAACTCCGGTTCAGCGGAGCGTCCCCCGCGTTAATAGGAGAGATGACCGGTGTCAGGTCATTTAGTATCTCTGACTGCTCAGCGTTGCTCAAGGTAGAAAGATTTTCATTCCGGGCTAGACGATCAGGCACCGCCCTCGTTCCATCATCCTTGCCACGCCAGTCGCTCGAACCGCCCGGATAAGAAAGGAAAGATGTACCCGTAGAGTTCGTATTGTACCCAATTCCGTAGGACACATTGTAGAAGAATTGGTCAGGAAAAGATTTCGTCTGGATATTGACAGCTCCACCCGTAAATTCTCCCGACTTGTCTGGGGTGAATGTCTTCTTGGTCTCGATCATATCGAGCAAGCCCGTCGGGAATTGATCCAGTTGCACCGACTTGCGGCTCGGGTCCGCACTGGGAACAGTCGTCCCGTTCAGAGTCGTTGTGTTGTAACGAACAGAAAGCCCGCGTACAACCATGTACTTGCCATCTTGAATTGAAGCTCCCGTCACCTTGGCGAGTGCATCCGCTGCATCGCCAAGTCCTAGTCTGCTAAACGTTTCAGACCCCATAGCGTCACTGATGGCCGGCGCTTTTTGCCGTTGGGTCAGTAGACCTATATCAGAATCCTCCAGTACTTCTGCCTTAACTAAGGAGGAATCCAGTTCGATAACATCTGACGTGTCATTGAAAAGTGGAACATCCATTTTCTTAATTTCGCCTACTTCAATATCAAGCGATTCCACCTAGGCAGACTTGTAGTGAGGAGCTGAAACGATGAGTGTGTAGGTGCCTTCTGGTACTCCACTCAAAAAGTATCGTCCATCAACGTTCGTCTTTGCAGACATCTGATTCTCCAAAATCGTGACCTTAGCGTTCAGTACGGAACCGCCGTAGTCAGCATCTTGTACTGAACCGGAAAGGATACCGGACTTTGGTTCTTGTGCAAATAGAACGTTGAGATTGTAGGCAATAACGAACATTAAGGACCCTTTTAACGCTAGGCCGAACGTTTGCCGATTACGGAAAGCAAAACTGTTACGATTCATATTTTAGAAAACCTAACCACGAAACGAAAAGTGGCCCTCTTCAACGCGAAACAACTAAACTCAGCCCTATGTTGCCCCTCTGTAACAATCGACACCTGTTAGTAATATTGCTGTAACGAAATCGACACTACAGGGCCAAGATCGGCGCGCTATTGGTGCTATCGAGCCCTAAAAACGACGTTTCCAACGACTTGGATTAGAAAACCACCCAATAGCATCCCAGCGAGTGCCCGTTATGTCAGCGACCCGACCCTTCAGCTTTCTCCCATATAGTCTTGCTACGATCCGTCTCCCCTAGTGACGAGAAAGGCCGTCCATTGGAAAGGACGGCCTTCGAAAAGTGGCGGGATAGACGAGACTTGAACTCGCGGCCTCCTGCGTGACAGGCAGGCGCTCTAACCAACTGAGCTACTACCCCGTGATGTTAAGAGACCGGTGAAATTAGGTTTCAGGTTACCCAAGTCAAGTGCTGTTTTGGCAATTTCACTCAAAATAACTAAAGCAACCAACATCGATTTAGACAAGGGATTCAATTAAGCCCTATCGAACAGACTCATTTCTCCGTACTGTTACCTGGTCGACCAAAAACGCCATATGGCACAGCTTTAACTTTGGAATGATGCCAGAAAGACCGAATGAATTCATCGCAAAGGCGAAGTCCCCAAATGCGAACAAAGTACCAAAGGGATCGAGATGAGCATGAACGAGAACTAGGAAGACCTATTCGCATCCGATCCTTCAATTCCGCTTCCCCATACCAATGCAAGTTTCGCGGAAAAGCGGCCATTGCGGATCCTTGTAGCGGACAACAATGCCATTAATAGAAACGTCGTACAAACCATCCTAAACCGGCTCGGTTACCAACCGATCGAAGGATCCGGAGGGGAAAAGGCTATGGGCCTCTTGAAAAAGGAACCGTTCGATATCTTATTTACCGACATTGACATGCCTGAAATGGATGGGGTCGAACTCGCTCAAGCGTTGAGGGAACACGTAAAATCCAGTACTATGGGATCAAACAAGACCGAAATTATTGCGATCACAGCCAACGTCAGCCCTGAGACCAAATTGAGATGCAAACTTGCCGGAATGGACGGTTTCTTGGAAAAACCCATTGATCAGGACAGAATCAAAAACCAGCTCCTAAAGAGCTGGAGACGCATTAAAACTCGACCCTCTCGATCTTGATCGTCCCGCTACTAGGCAGTCCGAGCCGCATCGATCAGCTCACAAAACGACTTGGATTCCAGCGAAGCTCCGCCAATCAACCCTCCGTCGATATCCGTCTGGGCCAAAAGCTCGGCGGCATTCGATGGCTTCATTGAGCCTCCGTAGAGGATTCGAACCTTTTCCGCGGCCGCCTCACCGTACTTCTCAGTCAAAAGAGATCGGATCGAGCCGTGAACTTCTTGGGCCATCTCAGGTGTCGCTGTCTTGCCTGTACCGATGGCCCAAACGGGTTCGTAGGCAACAACCACATTACTCAGGCCGTCTGTATCCACGCCTTCAAGTCCTCCTAGTAGCTGCCTTTTGACGACTTCGAGAGTCTCGTTGGCTTCGCGTTCTTCCAAGGTTTCACCGATACAGAGAATCGGGTTGAGCAGGTTCTCCAAAGAGAATCTTACCTTTTCGTTCACAAAGGAATCCGACTCACCAAAATACTCCCTCCGCTCACTATGCCCAAGAATCACATACTTAGCAAATACTTCTCTCAGCATTTCTGGGGAGGATTCACCCGTGTAGGCTCCATTCGTTTTCGGATAGAAATTCTGGGCCCCCAACTTGACCGCTGAACCTTCAATCGCTTGGGACACGCGATCCAAAGCAATAAACGACGGGCAAACAACCACGTCGACAGCTGCATCTTTCGAAACGACCGAAGCGATTTCCGAAGCGAGCTTCTTGCCCTCTTCCGGTGTTTTGTTCATTTTCCAGTTTCCTGCGATAAAATATTTCCGGCTCATTTGTTTTGATTAGTCTAAATTTCTAGTTGGGTACAAAGTCTATTTTTCATCGAGGGCCTCAACTCCCGGGAGCGCCTTGCCTTCGAGGAATTCGAGACTGGCTCCACCACCTGTGCTGATGAAGGATACATCTCCTCCAAACCCTGCCTGATTTACCGCTTTCACGGAATCGCCACCGCCAATAATTGAGATAGCCTCCTTATTCTCGGCTACTGCTTCCGCGATCGCAAAGGACCCTTTACTGCAAGCCTCTATCTCGAAAATACCCATGGGGCCGTTCATCAGTATCGTTTTCGCATTGGCTAATTCTCTAGCGTATAGTGCAACCGTTTGGGGACCGATATCAACGCCTTCCCAGCCATCGGGGATATTTCCGTCCACGTCTGATAGGCCGATATCGCCCACACTCATATTGTCGAAGTCGAGCGAATCAACCGTAACGTTGTCCACCGGAAGCAGGAACTTGACTCCTTTTTCTTTGGCTTTCTTCAAAGCCGCTTTCGCCGTTTCAATAAATGCCGGTTCGGACAAACTATCGCCTACCGTCTTTCCTAAAGCGAGTGCGAAAGTATAGGCCATCGCTCCACCGATCAAAATACTGTCCGCCTTGTCCAGCAATCGATCAATGACGGTTATTTTGTCACTGACTTTCGCACCTCCAAGAATCACTACAAATGGGCTTTCCGCGTTCTCGGTTTTATCTCCGAGATACTCGAGCTCCCTCTGTATCAGCAAACCGGCAACTGCAGGTTTCAAGAACTGAGCTATTCCCGCCGTTGAAGCATGGGCTCGGTGCGCTGTACCGAAAGCGTCATTAATAAAAACATCCCCGAGTTTTGCAAAATCTTGGGCCAGATCTGAATCGTTATTTTCCTCGCCAACATGAAAACGGACGTTTTCCATCAGAGCTACTGAACCGGGAGAGAGTTCTGAAACTGCTTTTTCGGCTGACGGTCCACGCGATTCTGGCACAAAGACAACGGGCTGACCGAGTTCGTCAGCGAGCGCCTTGGCAACAGGGCCTAATGAGTATTTGGCATTCACCTCACCCTTGGGACGTCCCAAATGGCTCAGCAATATTGCGGTGCCTCCCTGCTCGACAACGTATCTGATCGTGGGAAGCGCTCCCAGAATACGCGTCTTGTCAGAGATTTCGTCACCTCTCAAAGGCACATTAAAGTCAACGCGGATAACCGCTCGTTTGCCCTTGAGCTCTAAATCTTGAATGGTCTTTTTCGCCATGGCTGAATGGTTTGGCGTCTACCAAAAATCTGAAGTATTAAAATTGGAGTTGTAGGTTTGAAAGCCTGTGTCGAATCAGAATTTTGAGCGACTAGCAATTGAACCGCGTGCCTGAAGGGCACCACAAAAAAAGAAAGCCCTTTGCCTGGCATTCCAGACAAAGGACCGAAATTAAACGCAACTATTGAGCCGAAATCTTCTTGAGAAGATCGACCACGCGATTGCTGTAGCCCCACTCATTGTCGTACCAGCTAACCAACTTAAAGAAGGTATCGCTCAGCGCGATGCCAGATCCCGCGTCAAAAATGGACGATGCGGGGCAGTGGATAAAGTCGGAAGAAGCGACCTCATCTTCCGTATACTCCAAGATGCCCTTGAGGGAACCTTCTGAAGCTTCCTTCATCTTCTGGCAGATCTCTTCGTAAGAAGTCGATTTCGACGTCTTCACCGTCAAATCGACCACTGATACGGTAGGTGTTGGAACGCGAAAGGCCATACCAGTGAGTTTTCCTTGAACCTCTGGTATCACCAATCCTACCGCTTTGGCAGCACCCGTTGACGAGGGAATGATGTTCATAGCTGCAGCACGGCCCCCTTTCATATCTTTGGGCGATGGACCGTCTACCGTCTTCTGGGTAGCAGTGTAGCTGTGTACCGTGGTCATCAGACCTTCTTCGATGCCGAAGTTGTCGAGAATGACTTTAGTGATGGGAGCCAAACAATTGGTGGTGCAAGATGCGTTGGAAATGAGCGTATCCTCAGCGGTCAAGGTATCATCGTTGACGCCTAGAACAACGGTCTTTACTCCGTCACCCTTACCAGGAGCGGAAATAATCACTTTTCTGGCACCTGCGTCAACGTGACCTTGGGCCTTCTCATCCTGAACCCACAGGCCAGTGGACTCGATCACAATATCTATTCCTAGTTCCTCCCAAGGGAGGTTTGCAGGTATCTCGCGAAGGGCGAGACACTTGATCTTCTGGCCATTGACCACAAGAGCATCGTCGCCCTCCGCCTCTACGGTGCCGTTGAAACGACCTTGAGTCGTGTCGTACTTAAGCAGGTAAGCGAGGTTGCCTGCAGGAACGAGATCGTTCACGGCAACTACTTCTACTTGGTCGCCCAGGAGACCCTGGTCGACAATTGCACGGAAGACTAGACGGCCTATGCGGCCAAATCCGTTAATAGCTACTTTTACAGCCATTGTTCTCTATTTTTTACTGGTTGACGTCTTAGTTTAGGAGGCTCCTTCACTCTGGAATACCCCCAAAAATTTGGCAAACCGGGAGTAGATGGTACCCTCGAAAGAAAATCAAGGGTTTAAAACGTCACAATTCGAACGTCAGCTGTGCGAAACCCACAAACCCGTCCCTAGAGGAGGAAGTGTCAACTCCAACCTTAGATTATTGTTCAGGGATTTCTCCTCAAAGCCCCAAAATCGGTCGTGATCCGCAAGTTGAATCCAATCTGCCTCCCAATTCCCAAGTGGTACACGGAGAGTCTCCCGCTCGGGATTCACCGCAAAAAGCAGCCGGGCGTTCCCCTTGCTTCGGTCTGCGTTGAGCACAGCAACCAAAGCATTCCTCCCTTCGGTCTTTATAAATTGAAAAAAACCTTCACTCGCTCTCGAGTAGTGGCGAACCAATTCGCCCAGCTCCGACTTCCTGAAACTAATCCAATCTTTGAAATAGTCGCTGGTCAGGGCATACTCGATCCGTCTTTCGTAGTCCAAAGCGTTCAAGTCGCCCCTTCGGTAGGTGTTGTTTACCCCGTTCTTTGAGAAAAGAAAATCTTGGCCCGCATGAATCATGGGGATCCCAATCGACATCATCATGATAGCTCCCATCATGCGTGTCCGCCTCTGATCGCTTACCGACGGATGGGATCCATCGTTGTCCGGGTACTCCGTAATGGCATCGATCCACGTCCGATCATCATGCGATTCCGTGTAGTTCACCGTCTGCGCGGGCCAACTAGCATAGTCGCCAGGAGATCCCATTAGAAAATAGCTAAGCACTTCAGAGCTCAAACCGCCCCTGATATATGACTTAACGCTTTCCCTGTAACCATCGTTCCATGACGCGAAGCCCGTATTTCTCAAGTCGCGGCCGATGTGGCCACGAAAGCTCCACGGTTCTGCTATCAGAATGACATCCGGCTTGATCAATTTTAGCTCTCGCTCAACCTCCTGCAGCACCGCTATTCCCACCAAGTCCGCCAAATCAAAACGAAAACCATCGACCCCATAAAAAGCAACTAAGTGTTTGAGGCTCTCAATAATTAGGCGTCGGCTCATTGGGGCATCACATCTCATGTCGTTTCCACAACCACTCCAATTCGTCAATACACCATCGCACTCCAGATGAAAGTAGTACAGCTTGTCGATGTACATTAAGTGGGCTGGCTCCCCTACATGATTATAAACGACATCGAGGATAACTGCCATTCCTCGACCGTGGATACTGGATACAAGATCGCGAAATTCCTCGATCTGGGACGCTCTTTCCGGATCACTGGCATACGAGGAGGCAGGAGAAAAGAAATTCGCCGTCATGTAACCCCAATGGTATTCTGAATAAGACTGGCTATCGTTCTCCTGGACTGGCTGAAGCTCCAATGCGTTTATGCCCAGGGTAGCCGGATAGAAATTCTCTTCTTGAACAAAACGGCTGAGGTCGGGAAACCCCAAAGCAACCCCATTTCTCCCACCCTCGGGAATTCCCGCCACCAAGTCACGGGTATGAGCTTCCATCACAACCAAGTCTTGCCACGCAATTGGTTGGAAATTCCGGACAGGCGGATAAATTTTCTCATCCACTACGATGCCAGGCCCATCGCAGCTCACAGTTGCTTTCGCATAGGGATCAAGGATTTTGAAATTTGGATCGAAATTCCCGGTGGAACCGCTCGGACCATCAAGTCGATACCAGTAGCGAGCTCCCGCAAGATTTTGGGGGAACATCACCTCCCAAACGTAGTCATCCGACCGCTCCATTAGAGACCAATCCAATTCATCCTTCGACTCACCCTTTTGAAAAACGCCAACTTTTACCCATTTCGCTCGAGGTGCAAAAAGTCGAAACGTTGTGCACTCCTCTTCCACAATCGCACCGAGAGGCTTATCCGATTTGAGACCGAAAAAGAATGGGCCGGGGTCTAGATTCGCTTCGTGCGAGTGCAACCTTCCGTGATAGACAAGCGAGTGGTTTTCTGAAAGATCAAGCGGTCGGGATAGCCCAAAGCGAAAGCGATGCCTCCCGCTTCGCTTCAAGCTAAAGCGGTAATTACCATTTCCTTCATCGTCGCTAACGAAATTCGGAGCTTCTGGATCAGCGGGGATCCAGTAATTCTGATCAGTCACAAATTTGAAAAGGATGGCTTCCTCGATAGTCAACAACTCCAGTGGAAGTTTCAGAGTGTAGACCTCCCGCCTTTCCAACTGGGTACGCGACATCCGCCACTTTGCCTTTCCAATTGCATCCTGCCACCCATTAAAAGAACCGGCCAGATAAATCGAAATCTCTTTGTAATCAAACCTTGGATACTCATTCGGGTCGAAAACAAACACTCCCAAGCTATTTTCATCGACGTAGTATCGACTCCCAAAGGCGAAATCGCATGCGGGAATGGGTTCGAGCTTTGATAGCCTGTCCGGTTCGCCAACTAAGCTAACAAGAGGAAGTCGTTGGGATTTCCAATCATGAGACAGCTCCACTACACCTTCATTGGGAGACGTCAGAAAGGCTTTTGCGATGCGATGTGATTCGTGTGACGACATAATTGCCTCGTTGAGTGATGATCCAAAAGCTCAACTTTAAATTAGATTGATTGACAAGCTAGGAAGCAAGAAGATCTCAACTACCCTCTGCGATGCCCAATCTGATGATTCAAATCGACAGCGTTCTCCCCTGTTTGAAGGAACCGTTGGAAAAGATTACGAACATCAACCATTTATGGCTCAATATTCCCATTCTTCATTTCCTAGATTTAATCAAATACTGCTAGCTTAAACGGCTCATGAATCGCAAACTGGCAAACTGCTTCATACTTTCGAAAGGGATCCGCCACTTCGAAAAGCCGAAACTCTCCTCTTAGTTGTAATTGAAATGTGGAAAGGGTCGCAATGAAAAGACTCGCCAACTTCTCCTTCGATCCGTCAGTGAGCAAGTAGCGTTCCTAGAGCTGGATGAGCTTTCCTTTCAGCCCATGCTTGAGCTGGAAACGCATATTGGCATGATCGATGAACAACCGTTTTAGCAGGTCCTGGCCATGCAAAATTACGTAATTCACCTTCATATCGAGAAGCTCGATCAGGAATACCTCCGAGAAATTCTTCAAAATCTTCCAAGCGGAGAGTGAAGGCAAAGTATTCACGAATTCTGCTCATTGGGCATTCAAAGGCCTTACAACATCAAGCTTCTCCAGCCCACGCCTCGAGCAGACGACCATCAGATTTTGATCAGAATATTTCTCAGATCGCTCGCCCGTTTTCGCCGAACTATACAAGACCACTTTCATTAACTAATCGCCTTGCAAATCTCGCAAATGCTCATTAGGTTTTTAGAGTTCTAAAGAAGATGTAGCCACGCCGTTGATTGAGCACGCCCCGTTCCGCATTCACTAAACGCAAATTTATCCCAGCCATCACGTTTGCTACCCAGACCCTATCTACTCGACAGTTTCCCTTTGTTACGAATTCTTGCGATAGCCGATCCGCTGCGCCGCGTCTTTTGAATGAATGAGTTGCCTAAAATCTCCATCGTCACTCCCTCTTTTAATCAGGGAGCTTTTTTGGCGGAAGCACTTCAAAGCCTCGTCGATCAGAACTACCCCCATCTTGAAGTGATTATACAAGATGGGAAATCGACGGACGATTCGGTCAGAATTGCAGAGACCTTCGTTCAGCAGCACCCGGAACTTTTCAAACTCTACGTAGAATCCGATCGGGGGCAGGCTGACGCCCTCTATCGCGGGTTTGAAAAGGCAACTGGTGGAATCCTCGGCTTCCTCAATGCCGATGATGTCCTCCTTGGTGGATGTCTTCAACGCGTCGCCCAAGAAATCGATCCTAAACGCGGTCGGTACATCGTATCTGGGCGAAGCCTGTTTTTTGGAAATGATCCCGCCAAAGAAGGGAGAGACCATCCTTTCAGGTACACCTCACACTTCGATCAGCTCGCGATCTGGAAACGCCGGTACAACCAGATCCCTCAACCCTCCACATTCTGGCACCGAACCGTTTGGGACACTTGTGGTGGGATTGACTCTAAAATCTCCCACGCGATCGACTACGATCTCTTCTGTCGTTTCAGCCAAACATTCCGCTTCCACACCTTAGCGGAAGTCTGGAGCCGATATCGCCTCCACGATTCATCAAAAACGGTGAACAAGACCCGAGACCGTCTCATCGAAGAATGCATCGAGATTAGTAGACGTTATTGGGGAACCTGGTTAAAGCCACTGCGTTGGCGCTGCGAGATTTCGCACGGACTCTACCAAAGGAGCCGAAGACCCAAAGCGATTCAAGCAGTTCGAAAGGCGGAGGCTGCAATCTTAGATAAAACACCCCTAAAAGCATTTTTCCTATCCCTTGCTGCGTTCTGGAACACGCCACTTGAGCTAGCCCCTCGCATTCTCTACCCGATCGCCGCCACACGAGGTTGGACCCAATTGGCGAGGCTATTTCAGCCCGAAACTTCCGATGAACTTTGTCCCAATTTTTGGATCGGCCCATTTTTCGAAAAAAGATTGATTCTGGCCTCACCGAACAAAGTGATTCGCATCCAAGTCGAGATTCCCGAACAGCTCTCAAAAAATACTATATCTTTAAAACTTTCGATTGATGGTATCGCCCACGGAGACTGGAAATCTAGTTCCGAGCACTTCAGGGAGCTAGAGGTCCCAATCCCGTCGAACAGATCTGGCTCCGCTCACGTCGTACTCCACTGCAATCGATACTTCGTGCCGGCTCTTACAGGAGAAAACGAGGACGCTCGGCTGCTATCACTACGTTTAATAAAAATTGAAGCCGAATAATTAAGCCCTAACCGAGAGCGAAATACCACGGCAACCCTCCTACGACCTTTCTCAATCTACAGGCTTGCGAGACGTGATTGTAATTGCCTGAGTAGGCTTATGAAGAAGGTCTTCCTCGCAATGTCTGGAGGCGTTGACAGCAGCGTCGCCGCTTTGCTCCTGCAAGAGCAAGGGTACGATGTGGAGGGGGCCTATATGAAAAATTGGATCAACGAGGATGAAATTCTTGGCGATTGTCCCTGGCAGCAAGATATCGAGGATGCGGCAGCAGTTGCCGAAAAGCTTGGTATCCCTTTCCGAGTCGTGAATTTGATGAAGGACTATCGAGAGAGGATTGTGGACTATTTACTGGAGGGCTACCAATCCGGTATCACCCCGAATCCAGATGTGATGTGCAATCGTGAAATTAAGTTCGGGGTATTTCTGGACTACGCTCTTGAACACGGGTTTGATTACGTCGCCACCGGGCACTACGCCCGAATGGAAGAGACAGCTTCGGGAAAATCTATTCTCGAAGGAGTCGACAAAAACAAGGACCAGACCTACTTTCTAGCATTTTTGAAATCTGACCAGTTGGATCGAGCCCTATTCCCTATCGGCCACTTAACGAAACCGGATATTCGCAAGCTCGCTCTTGCGTCGGATCTGCCCAACGCAAAGAAAAAGGACAGTCAGGGGATCTGCTTTATCGGAAATATCAAAATGCAGGACTTCCTACGGGAGTACGTCCCTGACCGGCCAGGTCCAATCATTAGAGCAGAGGATGACGTGCCGCTGGGTGAGCACAGAGGCCTTCACTACTTCACCATCGGTCAACGCAAGGGTATCGGGATACCATCCAACAAAGACCATCAAAACTACGTTGTCGTCGGTAAAGACCGAGACCGCAACGCCCTCCTAATAGCGTTTGAATCTCCTCATGCTCCCAGGCTTTATTCGTCTCGATGTGCCGTATCCAGTTTGAGTTTCACAGGACCTGCAATCTCCAGCGAATCTCGTATTGAGGCGAAAGCGCGCTATAGAGACCCTCGCGTTCCCATATCCTATTCGCCTACAAGTTATCAATCTGTCGAAATCACCTTCGACGATCCACAAAGAGCTTTAGCCCTGGGCCAGGTATTAGCTTTTTACGATGGAGAGCGACTCTTGGGGGGCGGCATCTATTCCCGTATCGATTAGGAAGTGGAAAACCTTTATGCTCGACGATTCCAACAACAGTCCGATTGAAGACCCGAAACTCCTGCTAGCGCTCTATCGGATCAGCCAGGTCGGGAGCTCTACCTCTAATATTCGAGATGCTTTCAAAAGAATCATTGAAGAGATACAAATTCTCTTCCAGCCCACATCCGCTTCGATCTCATTAATTAGTCCGAACTCTGGTTTACTGGAAATCGAATACGCACTGGGTTACCCAACTGACACAAAGGATCTTTCGCTTCACATTGGCAAGGGCATCACTGGCAGGGTCGCTTTCAATGGTGTCGCCACAATTTCTGACGATGTAGAACAAGACTCGCGATATGTGAAACTAATCGACGGCATCAGGAGTAAAATGGCCGTGCCTCTCTTTTCGAAAGGGCAGATCACAGGGGTCATCGACGTAGATTCTGACAAGGTAGCAAATTTCACCGCCCACGATCTAAAAAGGCTAGAGGCGGTGGCAGATGAATCCATCACATCCCTACAAAGTGTCTGGAAACAGAAACAGTTGATCATCCAGTCTGACCAGCTCAATGCGCTTATAAGCGTCGGTCAGAAAGTAGTATCCAATCTCGAGCTACAAAGCCTATGGGAAAGCATCACCGAGGCCGCTCTTGATTTAACAAAGTCTCGCATGGTCACGCTTCAATTATACGATGAAACCAAGGAGCAAGTCACAATGCAAGCGATCAAGCCCCCCTATCAGGAGTTTCTCTCAAAAGTCGAGACGCTTCGCCTCGAGGAGAGTATGAACGCAGCGGCTATTCGAACTAAACGGCAGGTAGAGTTTCCCAATATTACTACTCCAGACTATTTGGGCTTAAAAGACGCTCCCAAAAGAGACGATGTTGTATCCTGCCTTTCAACACCAATGATCTACGAAGATCGCGTCATTGGGATTATCAACATTTTCACCCGCACGCGGCATCGGTTTCCCAATGACGAAAAACGCCTACTGCAAGCGTTCGCCTCGCTATCCGCCGCCGCCGCCCAAAACGCCAACCTGTACGCGAGAGTCTTTTATAGCGAGGATCTGCTGCGGAAAAGCGAACGGCTAACCACTCTAGGTCTTCTCTCTGCCGAAATTGCACATGAAATTCGCAATCCCCTTACGGTCATTAAGCTGCTTTTTGGCTCGCTTGGGCTCCAATACGAAGAAGTCGATCCTAGGAACAAAGACACGCAAATCATAACTGAAAAAATAAACCAGCTCGAGGAGATCGTGTCCAAAGTCCTTTCGTTTGGAAAGGCTCCCGAGGATCTGTACACGGTTTGGTCGATCGACGAGCTTATCCAGGACACACTTCTTCTTGTACGCCTGAAAATGCAACAGCATCGAATCGTGTTGAATCACAAAAAGACCAACACTCCCATCATGGTCAAAGCGAGCAAAGGCCAGTTGCAGCAAGTATTTCTCAATCTCATAATCAATGCCGCCGAAGCGATGCCTGATGGGGGAACCCTCACGATTTACTCGATTGTCGAAGAAAGTTCCGACGAGGAGCGACTTGCCGTTTACTTTACTGATACAGGTTCTGGCATACCAGAAAATATTAAGGAGAAAATTTTCGAATCTTTTCTGACTGATAAACCAGAAGGGACCGGTTTAGGCCTTTCCATCGTAAAACGAATAATGAGGACGCACAACGGGGACATCTCGGTAGCCAACTCAAGCAGCCTCGGCACGACCCTCCGAATCGAGCTGCCCCTAGCCCAATAAAGGGCTGCCGCTGCTGTTCCGATTTTAGTTTTCGAGCTCAACATTCCAGTAAGCGACGTCGATAAAATGCTTCCATTCATCGTGCTTCCTACCCCGAGCCGCTATGCTAATCACCGGACGCCACTGCGGCTTGGAAGGTTTCCGAGTGAGATGCATACTCGCTTCATGAGGCAAACGATTCGCCTTTATCGAATTGCATTTAACGCAGGAGCAGACGATATTCTCCCAAGTCGTTTTCCCTCCATAATGCCGTGGGATCACATGGTCTAGGTTTAGCTCCTCCGAAGCTAGCCTTTTGCCGCAATACTGGCATTGATACTTGTCCCGTTCGAAGACGTTTTTCCGGGTCAATTTTAACTCCTTCTTGGGAACTTTGTCAAAAATCGAAAGCAGAATAATCTTGGGTACCCGGACCGAATATCGCACCGTACTAACGATTTCCATGTCGGAAACGGGCTGGTTATGTTGGGAAAAGTCGACCCAATCCATCATGTCAAAGATTTGAAAATCCTCGTTTTCCTCATAAACAACACTTGCGTGGCCCGAAGCGAGTAAAGAAAAGGCTCGCTTTGCGGCTATCACATTCACGGCTTGCCATAGCCGATTCAGAACGAGCACAGGTTCCGTTAGGGCAACTTCCATGAAACTACCTTGCTAACTCTCACCGTCAGTCTGTCAAGAGAGGAGGATTCATAGTCTTTTCCCAAAGGGCCTTGTTTAGCTATGACGTAACGAGATGACCAATACAGCAATCCGTCTTGGCAGCTGTCTAGGTTACTCCGCGTCGTGCACTGCTACGCTCGCCCAACTGTCCTTATTATTGGCGATGAATTCGTCGTGCAATCGATGTTTTTGGTAAACGTCGTGATCTGCAATCGACTCGAAAAGAACGGTTAACATCAAACCGTAATCGCGAACACTGACGGGTCTCACTTCAGTATCCGCCGGAGCACCAATGTAAAGCGAGTGGACGGCCTCTATTTTCGCTAGGAGATTGCGAGCGTCATCAGCACATGCCTCGATCTGGGCATCGGAAGATTCGGGATTGAATTTGAATAAAACAGTGTGAACAAGCATAGCTTGGATTGAATCTAAGTTAATTGTTGGTTATCCGCCCATCGGACCAAACCGGTCTAAGATAGGATCAATGCACTCCTGGTTAGCCATGTAAAGCTTTAGGTTTCGAGTTCCCACAGCCTTGAGTATGCTAATAAATTGTTGCTTCTTCGCGATCTCAAGATGAGCCATTTCTCCCGTATAGCCAGACCAACGCCCCATGTTAACCGCCTGCTTCATTTGGGCAATTTCGTTCTTTAGTCCTTCGAGCTGATCGAACTCCCGGATAATTTCGCTCAGAAAAAACTAATTTGGGGAGCGTAGCAATCAGTTCTAAAGCCGCCGAGTCTCCCTTTTCCCAAACGGGAGACGACCGAATGACTTCAAGTAGCTCATACGACTCGTCCGCCTTCAGCCAAAGCTCAACATTATCTTCGGCCCAAAGTAGAACCGTCTCGGAACCACGCGAGGTTGTTCGTTTCAGGTGGAAATTTGGCGATATCCATGAGAGACTCCTCCAAGGAACCGGAAGCCTCAATCAGTCCCACGCCAGCGACGTGCTCGCTGGCACCGCAACTTAAAGATAAAACAATCCAGATGAAGTAAACGCCCAGTGAAGCTCTTATAATTTGTAACTAGAATACATATCCAAGATTTTCGTTAAAGGGATTCCTTAGACGAATTATAACGAAGATCTCATCGATCACGCTGCTTCGCCTTTCAAGCTATCGCTTCAGCGAGACCTTACCCGTTCCTTTGACTACCTTTCCAATTGCAACAGCTTCACAACCGAATTTATGGCAAGCAGCGAGAATTGAATCTGCCTGAGATGCATCAACACAAAGAGTCATTCCCATCCCCATATTGAAGACCTCATACATTTCGTCGAAGTCAATTTTCCCCTTCTCGCCAATCAATTTGAATATCGGAAGCGGCTTCCAAGAATTCGTGTCTATTTCTATGTTTACCTTGCCGTGTAGGATGCGAGGAATGTTTCCGCAGAAGCCTCCGCCGGTAATGTGGGCGATGCCGAAAATCGCATTTCCCTTCCGGAAGGCTGATGAACGGCCTGTATTGAACGTCTTCAGAAGCGACTGTACTAGAGGTGCGTAATTGGTGTGAGGAGCTTGAAGTGCCTTGAAAACGCTTTGCCGCGTTCCCGGAACCAGATCTGAACCATTTAGCTTCGCCTTTTCAAAAACGACTTTTCGAGCCAATGTGTATCCATTCGTGTGCAATCCATTAGAAGGGAGCCCAATTACCACATCTCCAGGTCGGATCGTAGATCCGGAAAGCATTTTCTTTTTCTCGGCAATGCCGACAATCACACCAGCGATATCATACTCACCCGGCTGATAGAATTCTGGTAACTGAGCAGTCTCCCCACCGATAAGGGCACAATTTGCCGCGGCACAAGCTTCCTTCATTCCAGAAATCAGCTGTTTGAAAACCTTCGGTTCGAGTTTCCCTAAACCAAGATAGTCCAGAAAAAACAAAGGTTCCGCACCAATCACCGTGATATCGTCGATACAGTGATTCACGATATCCATACCAACGCTTTTGTGCTGCCCCGAGTCGAATGCCAATTTTAGCTTAGTACCCACTCCATCAATACTACTAACTAAAACGGGCTCCTTGTATTTTGTTTTTGAAAGGTCAAACAATCCGCCAAAACCTCCAACTGCTCCCATAACTTCTGGACGGGAGGCTCCTTTCAGAGACTCTTTCAAATCTCCTTTCATGCGATCACCCAGATCGATATTCACACCCGCTTGCACGTACGCTTTCGTTTTCTTTTTTGATGGCATTTGATTAAAATAGGGTGGAAGAAATAATAGTTAAAAATTTCAAAGAAGAAATTCCTAATTCTATTTCCCTTGTTCTTGAGCTCAAGTCAGTAGCTTCTTCCTGTTGATTTCTTGTAATAGTTCACGAACGCCTGATTGACAACTCGATAGCCCCCTTGCGTCGGATAGTCTCCCGTAAAATACCAGTCTCCTCTATGATCAGGCAGGGCTTTCCTCAGTCCCCCAATCGATTGGTAGACGACTGAAACCTCACCGTTCCATTTACGGTCTCGAGGATAGACGATTTCGGCGATCTTTTTTGAAATCTGGTCTGCAGTAAAGGGAGCATAGATTTCCTTGACGTAGTTGATTCCGCAGGAATCTTCAGACTTCAGGCAATCGATACACTTGCGGTAAACTTCTAAAAGCGTATCGCGTTTGCCCACCTCATGCAGCAGGGCAATCGCCGCTTCAAAAGCAATAAACTTACCAAGCTCAGACATGTCAATGCCATAGCAATCTGGATACCTTACTTGAGGAGCAGTTGATGCAATAATAATCTTTTTGGGATTCAGGCTACTCAATATTTTTAAGATCGACTTCCGCAAAGTCGTTCCACGAACAATAGAGTCATCGATACAAACTAGATTATCTGCCTTCTGTACAATCCCATAAGTCACATCATAGACGTGGGTTGCCATTTCATTTCGGGAATTCTCGGTGGATATAAACGTTCTCAGCTTCTGGTCCTTATGTGCGATCTTTTCGCCACGGGGCCAGTTCTTCATGATCAGGTCGTCGAGGAGCTCCTCGCTCAACTCACCTTTTTCCTGGGCGTCGAGAATTGCGTCTTTTACTTGATTACGCCGATCCACCCGAAGCTTTTCCAGAAAGCCGAAATAGCCAATCTCCGATGTGTTGGGAATAAAGCTAACTACCGTATTCTCAAGGTCATGCCCGACCTCTTTTAAAACCTGCTCCGAAAGCTGCGCTCCTAGGGCTTTGCGCTCTTTGTAGATATCCGCATCATTTCCTCTGGAGAAATAGATTCTCTCAAAAGAACATTGTTTGCGCTCTGGATTTGGCTCTTTAAACTGCTCATTAATAAGCTCACCGCTCCGCTTTACAACGATGATGTGACCCGGCGGAACCTCTTTGATGTCTTCAATCTGCTTGTTGAAAATCGTCATGAGCGGCGCTCGTTCCGAGGCGGACGCAAAAACCTCGTCGTCCTCAAAATAGAAAACTGGCCGAATTCCCAAAGGGTCTCTCAGGATGAAATTGTCGCCGTTGCCAATCGCTCCAATAAGGGCGTAACCACCATCCCATGACTTGGACGCCTTGCAAAAAACTTTGACCAAATCGATCTCTCCCAAAATTCGCTCCGAAATTTCACGTGCATCGTGCCCTTCATCTCGCAGATAGCGATAAAGATTGTCGTGCGCTTCATCGAGATGGTATCCCACTTTCTCTAGTAATGCCTGTGTATCCGTTGCGAAAATCGGATGCTGACCCATCGAAATCAAGCTCTCGTTAAGCTCCTTCGTATTGGTCATGTTGAAGTTGCCCGCCAACATCAGGTTTTTTGTCGGCCAGCTGCTTCGGCGAAAGAACGGATGGCACACACTCAGCGAATAGCCTCCAGAGGTCCCATACCTCAAATGCCCCATGTAATACTCTGCGCAAAAGTCGTACTTAGATTTTATCGAAGGAACGTAGTCGGGAAGAATGTCACCGTTTCGCTGAAGCTTCTGATACTGCTTGAGAGTATCTTTAAAGATCCGGTCCAAGGCATTGGTTTTCACGCTTCGTTCGCGAAACATGTACGGCTCACCCGCTGGCATGTTAAACTTGATAGCCGCCACTCCGGCCCCGTCTTGGCCACGATTACGCTGTTTCTCCATCAGAAGGAAAAGCTTGTAGTACCCATAAAGCGGAGTGCCGTATTTCTCGGCGAAGTATTCCAGTGGCTTTTTCAGCCGCACTTGGGCTACTCCGCATTCGTGTTTGATCAGCTCGCTCATCTAAAAGTTCTCGCTAAAAATCCCTAACTACCGAAGTCGGCTCTCCGGCCACAACACGTATGGCGATTAATCTCCTCCAAAAACAGGCAAACCGCCTCAGTCATCTGGCGGTTTCCTTCCAATAGGTCCCAACAACGCATCTCGAGTGCTGCCCGCACTTACAGTCGGCCTCTCTCCCTTTCGGGATTACGGCATTCAGTCGATAACAGAGGCTAGCTTCGGGGGAGAAAAGGTTCACTTTGTTGCTCTAATGGGCTTTTTTCGAATTACCACCATACCTACGCGAAAATCTATCCGTGTTGCAACAAATCATTGCGCCTTTCTGCGAATCATTTTTTTTTAACTCCACAAGATTGTCACCTGAGACGCTTTCCAGCATCCATCGGTATGCCCGACCTTCCTGATATTTCCAACATTCCTTATCTTCCTTCGCCAACCCAAGATATGAGTTGGAGGGACCTCAACCGCTTTAAATCAAATGACCGCGGCTCCGATTTCTATAAAACCTGTCTTGACTACAGCCAAGTCCTTTGGAAGCGGAGACTTCCCGCCCGGGCTATTCTTTGCCTCGATAGGGCATGGGGAGCCGACTTAAAAGGGGATGAACCTATCCTCGAATACTGGCCGCTTCCCTATCAAGCGCTAGTCTACATTCTCCAAAATGCGCCCACCGAAGTTTTCCTCGGAAACCCTCGCGTCCACTTCCAGCACTACGCCGACCGCCTCGGCGAACCGAGAATCGAACAACGAAAATGGCGATCCTGGGCCTGCTGGGCTCTTTCCTGCAAAGCGCGTCCTGACTTTCAAAGCGACCCCGATCACGATGTTGAGGAGCCTCCATTAGAGAAGATCGCCCAGAAACTAGACCAATACGGCCACGTTGAAGAATCGAAGCTCTGGAAATCGGTCTTCCAAGCGATTGACTAAAGCCGGCATCAGTACCTAGCAAAAACTCCACTGACTTGGACCTTAGAGCCCTCAGATTTCCTCAAAGTCCCGGCGAAGCGACGCGTCAATCGCTCCAGCCCTTTTCGATCTTTGTGGTTCAATTCAAACCCAATCGCATGAATGCACGTTCGGGCTTCCCAGCCCGTAAACCGGCTTCTACCGACCCAATGAAAGTCTCATAATGTATGCCCGAATACTTGTATTTGCCATCCACTTTAACCCGTTTGTTCAGAAACCCATCCGAAACGAAAAATATCAAGTCTGGCTCCATATCTAAAGCTGATTTTAATCCTCCTTCATGACCCAGCAGGAGCTCGCTCTCGACCTTTGGGTTCCCCCGCATTTCCTTTCTAGTCCAGTGACTTGCCAAAGCCTTATCACAACAAATCGACGGAGCAAGACAAGGACCAAAGCGTCGCGACCCCTGACTGACTTTCAGGATTCCAAAAAGAGTGTCACTATCGAGATTATTAATCAGCGAAATGACTTCTCCGAGTATCAGTTCAATTGATACTCCTTGATTCCATGCTTTTTGCACAACTAATGCAGAAGTGTTGACCACGATTCGACAACTAGAATCTTGAACCCGAAAAAAGACGCCGCAGATGAACTTCCTTTCCTAGATGAACTAACTCCAAACGAGCCTATTACTCGAACATCGTGCTCGCATCATCTAGTATCTCAAGATCCTCACCATCTCGTTCAACCGTGTCTGTGGGCAGATCAGGCATCGATGGGAGTTCACTTTTCAAAACCTAGTCGACCGATAGTCGCTGAATCGGCTCCCACTGACTCATCCGTTTCTTAAAGCGTTCTCGCCGTTGATCCTCCTTAAAATCGTCTTTTTTCACCAGAAAACTCGCCTTTACCTCAATTCGGAGCGGCTCGCTTTCTTGAGTGTCGAGCACGATGACAAAAACGGTCACAGCCAACAGGAAATATTAACACGTCAACGCCATAAACAAAGTCCTTGTTGACGCAAGGTTTCCCACGATGAGAACGATCACGATGGCTTCTGCGTGCCATTCGAGGAATATTCGATCCAACCTTAAAACCTAATGGCTCTTTAAAGCCGTCAGCAAAAAGGTAGATTACGACATGTTCTACCAAGTACCAATCTCAATTTAGCCTTACGACTTATTAAAGGCCCATCGCTTCCGTCGCCAACTGCCTCAACAGACCGGTTGAGGAATGCAAAATCTTTTGCGGTGGCACCTCCACTAGGGCTCGAGAGACCTGATATTCCTCGGCAGCCATCAAGTTGATCGATAGCACTTTTGAGGCGTTTCTAAAAACCTCGACCCGCACCGGCACTTCTCCTCCCCTCAGTCGATCATCCAGCTCCGGCACCTTGAGCCCACCCGAACCGAAGAGCCAGGAATCCGCTAATGAACCCCAATTCACCATGTAGTCGTTTGATAAATACATATCGTAACGGATTCCGGCTTCACCCAAATAACGACTCAAATTCGCCCGAAAGTTCCGCAAAGCATAGGGGCCCGATTTTTCTGGCGGCTTCATATCCACCGGAGCACCCGACAATGCCAACGCCCGAAAAGCTAGCCCCAGCAAAACCTTGTCATATCCGCGGAAGCGATACGCATCGATATCATCGCCATACAATATAAAGTCGTCCACATCATGACGAAACAAGGCAGATGAAACCCCAGGTGGGGCATTGTTTGCGAAAACGTCCGCGACATCAAGCGAAGGCACACTGAGCCGGTTTTCTGTTACTATGACATCAACCTGCTTTCGCTCCACCGCCCTTCCAGTTTGGACTGAATAGCGCGAAACGACGTACCGGAGTGAACCTTCAAAATACCCGTCGCCCTTTTGAACCTGGAAATCTACCCCAAGAACATTTGAACCCACGGCCAAAAAAAACCCGACTGCCAGGTACCTGTTCCCCCATTCACGTTTCACTTTAACTAAAAAAAATCTTCCCTGATAGAATTGCAACCCCACTCGGTTCGGTTCGGACATAATATACCATAACGCCCTGTGCTAACGCATTTCAATCACCAAACGAAAACGACCATCCCTATTTACTCCTCCTTGCTTTACTCTAACTCTAGGCCCATTTATCGTGTATCGTAGGCTACTAACGCAATTTCTCCTTCCATGAGCACAACCGCTAATCCCTCTCGCCGTAGCGAATTCGGCAACATTATCGCCAATCTCGCCGGATTTTTTATACCTGAACTCGGCCAGCTTGTCAAAGGTCATAATCTCTAGGTAGCTTTCTTCGTTGTAACGACCACCACAACCCACTTCACCAGCTTTGTGGTGTTCACCTCGGCTTTCACTCTTACTTTCAATCTTTGGTACATCATAAACGCAGCAACCTTCAAGGGCTAGCTAGGCAACCAAAGAACCGCTTACTACCATCGACTATGGTTGGATCCGACAGGCCAGCAAGCAGCCCAAATGACACAATAGAACCTGCGGCTGATTGCTCGTTCTGAGCACGAGCAACCCAAATTAATGCTTCTACTTTTACCTGTTTTCAGCATGCACTGCGAAATCGTCCATGGCTGCTCCGGTGTCACCCTGCTCTTCCATCCATCTCTTTAACTCTTCCCTCAGAGCCTCTTTCACTTTTACGTACTCAGGGTTGCTTGCGAGGTTGTTCATTTCGTAAATGTCCTCATCTACCCTGTAAAGCTCTTCGGCAGGGCGTTTGTGATACTTTTTCAAAAGAGCGATCGCCTCCGGATCACCTTTGGCCTCCGCTTTTTTCAACTCCGGCCACCATGTCAATCGAGAGTCCATCAGCATGACATGCTTTTCATGGTAGGACGTATCAGGATTCAGGTTCAACAAGTAGTGAAACTGTTCATTCCGTATCGAACGAATAGGATACGGATTCCCCTCCGGAACGTTATTGTGAACTCCATATACAAATTTTCGCAAAGGCTGATCCTCACCTCTCAAGTGCCGATAAAAGCTAATCCCGTCGAACATCTCCTCACCTCCCTTAGTTCCCGTCGCCTCCAAAAATGTCGGTAACACATCCGCCATTTGCACAAGAGCATTTGAGACACTACCCGCCTCAATTTTGCCCGGCCAGCGAGCAATCAGCCCAGTATGAACGCCCAAGTCCCAGTTGCTCCACTTGGCAAAACCCAGTGCCCAGCCTTGCTCTGAAGATAACATAACCAGCGTGTCGTCCTCCTGCTCCAAGCCCGCAAGCAAATCCAGAATTTCTCCTGTCTCCCGATCGAAATCCTCAACCTCCGCCAAATAGCGTGTCATCACTTCGCGGATCGCAGGCGTATCAAACTGCAACGGATTCAGAGATACCTTGTCCGGATCGAAACGCGACGGGTCACCCGTTGTCCACGCCGCGTGAGCGTTGTTTGAGCAGATGAAAAGGCAGTAAGGCTGGTCCGAATCGCGTGTCATGAATTCACGAACACCCTCCCCGGCGGGGAATCCCTTCAAAACCTCGAAGGGAAAAGTCGACTCAGGCGACGCATGTTTCTTACCCGATAGCCCGACGCGGTAACCCTGCTCCTCGAGATAGTGGCAAACGCTTTTCGTCCCTAGTTTAGCCGAAGAATGATTCCAAGCCACACCATTTCGTACTGGATACAGGCCCGTATAGAGTTCCGCCCGAAAAGGTGCACACATCGCCATTGCCGCATATGCTCGAGTAAACCGCATCCCTTCACTCGCCAGTTCGTCAATACGTGGTGTCTCCGCATCGACACCCCCATAACAGCCCAACAAATTGTAAGTTAAGTCGTCAGCCAAAATGAAAACGAAGTTAGGCTTTTCAGACGACTCCGCTGCAACATGAAACCCTACCAACGCCAGAGTCAGTAAGGCTAAAATAGTCCGGTGGATAATCTTCATTGAAAATACCCTAGACCCACGAGTTGAGCAATCAAGAAGTAAGGTGAGAAAGAAGAGTTAAATTCCCCCCAGATCGAAGTGATATGGATTACTGTAAAATAATGATGTGCTCCAATTCGGACGCACAAGCAACACTCCCAATTACCATGGGAGAAGCCGATGCTCTACACGGTTGGACATCCGGTTTTCACGTGGTACCCTAGGCGGTCCAGCCCACGCCATCCTAGCTTCATTTGAGAAGCGAGACTCCGTGTTACCTTACGCTGATAGTCATCTTCTTCGTGTTGCTTGCTGCAACAGACTGCACACCTTTCACAGTTTTGAGAATTGGCAAGCCCTCCCCAACCCTAATCGTGTATTTGCCATTTGTGTACACTTTAGGGCGATAAGTTTTACTTTTTACTCGAGTGGTATAAAGCACATCACCTGTCGATTCTTCAATGACTTGAACTACGGGGTTTTCGATTCCTTTGAAACTCAGCTCGGGAAGGTACGCCGCCGGTTCACGACCATCGTTTTCGCTCATCTTAAAGCGCATTGGCCACCCCGGAAATTGTGCTGAATGACCTTTGCTTATATCGCTGTATCGTGGCCAACATTCAAAAACGACTTCCTGGGAATCTTTGAAGAATCGAGCGATACCAAAACCGTCGGCCCAATCATCGTCCGGACCACGCTCACCACGACGGTTCGATAGAGGATCAGGATTTGCGTAAGCGAGCATGGTGATTTTATTGCCTAGACCATCTTCGTAGTCGCCCGTCCATGGAAGCGGGCTCCCTTCGACCGGATTGGCTCCTGACTCTCCGCCCTCTGGCCACCACCAGCGACCGTAAATGCTGTTAACGATGGCTGGACTGACAAAGGTCACCGGACCATCTCTCCAATTTTCAATTCCATGACGGATCATAACGGACAAGTGCTGGTCCCCGGCTAAGTGAAACGCCATTCCCCGACGCATTTCAGTTAGAGCATTTTTGCGACCGGTTTGCGGCCAACCATTGCTATCCAAATCAGCTAGCAACCGATTCTCAAAACTGCCATGCAGATGAACAGCACCTGCAAAGTTGGTAGCAGAAAGTACGCACTTCATATCCGCCCCCGTCCAATCTTCCGACCAGTTTCGCAAAAATGCCAACTGCCTAGGCCCGAGAAGATGGACTCCTTCGATGTCCACCGCGGAGCGAACATAACTAGGGTCGTTTATATGATCAGGACGCGGCCCCATATCAGGAATCTTTCCTTTCGGGCCCGACTTGAATTTCCTGTCTTCGATGATAGCAAAATCGATTCCGCCTACATTATAACTCGTATAGTAAACTCCAATACCTTGGGCGATGGGTGTAGGGTCATACGCATCAGGAAGATGCCATGTCTGGCAGCGCTCTACCGTGCGCACGTAGTCCGAGGAGTAGTAATAACCACCCTTGTTGTGATCCCTAAGCGTTTCCGCTTTGATGCCCCCCTCTCCCCAAAGGTTGCCTTGACCAATATCATGGTCGTCCGGAATCGTAACTGTGGGACGATCCTTGATTATTGCAGCAAACTGTTTCCCAAACAGAATCCATCCGGTAGTGTGCTCCGTGTGATCATACGTCTGGTCACCAGCAAAAAACAGCAAGTCAGGATCTAGCTTTTTCAAATTCGCTACAATCGCATTGCGGTCCCCGCGATCCCAACGCGAATTACAGGACAGATTCCCGACAACAATTTCATTTTTGCTCTTGTCATTCGCTCGGATGGTTCCCTCAAACTGAGCTTCTCCTCCATGGCGCACACGATAGGGCACACTTTTACTCTCGTCCCAGCCGTTTATACGAAAGTGGGCTGACCAGCCGAGCTCGTAGATGGGCGCTGACCCAGCTTCCTGCCAAACACCGTCGATCATTAGCTCAAGTCGCACTACTCGTGGTTCGTCCGGATAAAGCGGATACATTTGGGCCGTCATTTTCAGCGTTCCCCGATCCACAGTGTAGACTGCAAACGCAACCACTTCGTCGCGCGGAACTTTGACCATCTCCAACCACGCATTGTTTCCCGTGTGAGTTTTCTCCCACCATCGTCCATTCACGGCGGTATCCAGCTGTTCCCAATCGGGACCGAAGTTGGCCCCGTAGAGCGACAGTAATCCAAAAAGCAGTGAGAATATTGCCAAAGATAGTTTTATCATAGTCATTCGAAGCATTTCCCCCCAGCCCAAGGAATGTGGACATCCCTGTCAAAGGAGATCCTTACCTAAGATATCGAGCCGCTTTTAAAGTTGGAATAACTTCATTAGATCAGTATGACGGTTGGATCGAACAGTTCTTCGAGGCGAACGGCTATTTTCATCTGGAGAAACTGGAAGAGCTTTGGTGGTTAGTTTACCCAGTGGTGAATGCATTCCTCATCAATGGGCAGGATAACGTAACCGCGGGATCGATAGACCAAAACTACAATCAGGAACACTGGAACAAGGAATACGGATTAACTTCAGAGTCGACGCCTCGATACCTATGAGCATTTTGGAATATTGGGTATCTGTTTGTGTTTGTGGTCTGCTTAAGCTGGTTCCGCTTGAGCGTATGAAAAAGATAAAGACGATGGAATTGCTCTACTGAATCCGTTCGGGATTAATCCAAGTCCCTTTTGGGGTAAATCGCCCGTTTTCAGTTTGCTAGATTAATGATTCGGCTATGAGCAATTTTTGCAACATTGATCAATCTTAACCTATTATTGGGTAGGGGTCTATCGGAAATGATTTCGAAATACCCAAAAAGATCTTCCAAAACTAGACAAAGCTACCTCTAAGTTAGACATCGCGACCCGCTCGTCGTTTTTTTAACGGCAGCTTTCCGCTCTTCGTGTGAGCGGGTCTCCCACTACTCTGCAATCGAGCCTCTCTACAATGGTCCCGATTATTGTTTCCCTTGTTTTTCTTGGACGAAACATCCAACCGCGAAATACGCATTTGCTCGCCCGATACCCAGGCTTTCTTTAAAATCTGGACCACTTCACGCGGCATTCCTTCTGGTAAATCTACCGTACTGTAGTCTTCGTAGAGTTCGATCCTGCCAATAAATTTGCTGTCTAGTCCCGCCTCGTTGGAAATCGTACCGACTATATTCCCTGGCCTTACTCCATGCTTATAACCCACCTCGATACGAAAACGCTCTGTCCCAGTTTCAGGGGGCATCCGCTTGTACTCTCTCTTATCGCGCCGGGGAGGGCGACTTTCCGAATCCAGGCCAATACCAGAACGTCGCTCACGAGGTTTCCAGTCGTCGTTCCGGTCCTGGCGGAAAGCCTTTCGTTCGGATAGCAGCAAAGGCGAATCCCCTTGAGCGATTTTTGCCAACGCTGCTGCAATTTCCGACGAGGGAACATCGTGTTCCTGACGGTACTGCTCGATTACGTCTTTGAAAAAATCCAGACCGTTCTGGTCGAGGACTTCTGTAATTTTCGTCTTAAATTTATCGATACGCTTATCGTTGATGTCCTGAGTGGTTGGCATCTCCATCAACTCGATCTTCTTGTTGGTCGTTCGCTCTATCGACTTCAAGAGACGCTTTTCCCGCGGTGTCACAAACAGAATCGCATCACCCGCACGACCCGCACGGCCTGTTCGACCAATCCGATGGATATAGGATTCATTGTCGTACGGAATGTCGTAATTGACTACGTGGCTCACACGATCGACATCCAACCCCCGCGCTGCCACATCGGTGGCGATCAATATGTCCAGCTTCCCCGTCTTGAGCCGATTGATTGTTTTTTCGCGCTTGGCCTGAGGGATGTCCCCACTGAGTGGCGCGGCCGCGAAGCCTCTAGCCTGAAGGCGCTCGGTCAACTCTGCCGTAGCCAGCTTGGTCCGGACAAATATGATCATCGCGTCAAACTCCTCACCTTCGAGAACTCGAGTCAAAGCATCTAGCTTGTGGAGCCCACTCACCATCCAATAGCGCTGGCGGATCGTCTCTGCGGTCGAGGTCGTCGTCTTGATCTTAATCTCGACAGGATCATTCAGGTGACGCTGGGCAATCCGCTTTATAGGAGCTGGCACCGTCGCCGAAAAGAGAGCGACTTGTCGGCCCGCTGGAGTCCGTTCCATAATCCAGTCAACATCATCGATGAATCCCATCCGCAGCATCTCGTCTGCCTCATCAAGAACGACGCAGGACAACGCTCCCAAATCCAAAGTCTCACGGCGCATATGGTCCATCACCCGGCCTGGAGTGCCGACTATCACATGAACTCCGCGGTTCAACTGTCGCAACTGCGCACGAAAGTCCGTACCTCCATAAATTGGGATTACATGGAAATTTTTTAGCTTTGCCGCATACTTTTGAAACGCTTCTGCGACCTGGATGGCGAGCTCCCGGGTCGGTGTCAGCACGATTACTTGCGGCTTTTTCATAATCGAAAAATCAATTTTCGAAAGGAGAGGAAGGGCAAATGCGGCTGTTTTTCCAGTCCCTGTTTGGGCCTGTCCAATCACATCGCGCCCTTCCAGCACATGCGGAATAATAGCCGCTTGGATTGGCGAGGGTGATTCATAGCCAATTTCAACCAACCCTTTCATCACCGAATCGGAAAGTCCTAAATCATTGAAAACCTGTATGTTGTCTTTGTCTTCGCTCATATCAAACACCGTTAAGCGAGAGCCAATCCTCAGCCGGGCCCGCAGAGTTAGTCGAGTATTAGGGATCGCTTCTCTGCAAGCAGCAAGAAGATTCGCGAGTGACGAAAATGGAGCCCTACCCAGCCCTAAAAGATCAAAGACTCATGCTGAAAAACCCGGAATTGTAAGGCGTCTCATCCACGCGACAACCCAGCCGAAAAAGCTAGCCACCGTAGAGTGTCTCCCATCATCGACAAGCCACTGAAATCTCGCCGTTGACAGCCAGCCTACCAAACGTTGATCATTGAAATACCAATGAAAATCACCCCAATTCTCTTTTTCATTCTCGGTTTTACTCTGCTAGGTCTATCTGAGCCAAAAAACGAAGCTGCAGCCTATCCTAGCAAACCCAACATCGTACTCATCATTTCGGACGACATGGGTTACTCAGATCTAAACTGCTATGGCGGTGAAATTGAGACCCCCCAACTAGACGCCCTCGCCGCCACCGGAATTCGATTCACGAATTTCTACGTCAACAATATGTGCTGGCCCACTCGAGCCAGTTTGATGACGGGATTGTATCCAAAATCATCCCTATCAGACGGATCCCCTATGGGCGGGTTTCATCCCGATGTCACTACGCTTCCCCAAGCACTCAAAACCGCTGGCTATGCTACTTTTATGTCCGGTAAGTGGCACTTGTCCGATCCCGAGCAGCCCAATGGCCCCAGTGCACCCCACAAACAAGGCTTCGATCGAGCATACAGCACCTATTGGGGGACCTCAGACTTTTTCGCACCTGTAGATCTTTACCTGAATGGCGAACGTCGAGATCATGAATGGAAAAATAATCCAGATTTTTACTACACCGATGCGATTACCGACTACGCGCTTGAATTTTTAAAAGATCATTCTTTGGATGACTCTAAGAAAGAGAATCCCTTCTTCCTCTACGTAGCTTACAATGCCGCCCACTGGCCCTTACACGCCAAGCCAGAGGATATCGCCCACTACAAAGGCAAATACGCCCGAGGCTGGGACGATCTAAGAAAAAAGCGCTACCACCGCATGGTAGAACTAGGCATCATCGATCCTTCATGGCAATTGTCTCCTCGGCACCCGGAAGTTTCTGCTTGGGAAGATGAGACTCACAAAGCATGGCAGGAGCGTCGGATGGAAGTGTATGCCGCCCAAATTACCTCCATGGACCGGAATATTAGCCGCATCGTAGAGCATCTCGAAGCGACTGGCGAACTGAACAATACTCTCTTCGTTTACCAGCAGGACAATGGAGGCTGCCACGTAGAGTATCCACCCGAGCGGACTGGATCCTGGACAAGGCCCTTCACGACCGATGGGAAGCGGACTCCCATCACAGCCGGCAATCTTCCTCACATCATGCCAGGTCCCCAAAGTACCTGGCAATCCTACGGCTACGGCTGGGCCAACGCTTCCAATACGCCCTACCGACTTTTCAAGCAACACGACCACGAAGGCGGCACACGTTCCCCTCTCATAATCTCGTGGCCTGAAGGGCTCAAACCGGAGCTCAAAGGTGGCCTCACCGATGAAGTTTGCCACGTAATCGATCTCATGCCCACGCTTATCGAAGCGGCGGGGGGCGAGATTGTAATCCAGAAACCCCTTCCAATCGAGGGTAAGTCATTCTTCTCAATTCTCCAAGGAGAGCCTCAAAAATTCAAACCTCACGAAGCTCTTTTCTGGGCCCACAGCAAAGGAAAAGCCGTTCGTGTCGGCGACTGGAAACTCGTGTCCGAAAACAGGAGACCGTGGGAGCTATATAATCTCGCGGACGACCCCACTGAACTGTACAACCTCGTTTCTGAAATGCCAGAAAAGGTAGCCCTTCTAGAAAAACGCCACACCGAATGGATCAAGCGAACCGACCTTGGAAAACGGTAGGGGCGATCTCCGAAAACCCATGTAAAGTAGTGCAGGCTTCCAGCCTGTTCCCAGCGAAATCTAAATAGACTAGATTGCCTGTTCTAGCCTTAAAGCTCTAAAATAACCGATGAAATCAATGCTACAATCCGTTCTATTCGCTAAACGTCTTTCTAACCTCCGAAACGTTTTCTCGATGATTATTCAAGAAACTCTCACTCCGGAACTGTGAAAAACTTACGAATCAAAAGAATTTTATAAAAGGACCATCTTAGGAAGCGGTGGGCTCCACTCTAATTAACTCAACTCGATATGCCCTAGCCCAGTTAGTGTTCCGGTTAATCAAACTTCAAGTTTCCAATACATCTAAAATGCTCGCAACAAATATCTACCCTTGGCTTACCTTCTACCGACGACAAGGACGCGATTTCGAAGCCAATCTCGAAAGTTCCATCAAAGAAATCAAACAGAGCGGCGCCGATAGTCTGGAACCCATTCTCAGCACTCCGGAGAAGACGAACCAGCTTGCGGACGTCTTGATCGATAAAGGCGTCTCCATGGTTTCTGCCTACGTTAATAGCAAGTTGCATGAGAAAGCAGACGTTCAGGAGTCCATCGACACGGTTCTTAAGCTCACCCGTGTCGCCCAGGACCGAATGGGGACAAAGATCATCGTCACCAACCCCATACCCATCCGCTGGGATGGACCCGAAAACAAAAACGATGATCAAATCAAGCTGCAAGGCGATTCACTCACCAACCTCGGGGAAGCCTTGTCGAGAGAAGGGCTGACACTAGCCTATCACAACCACGACTCAGAACTGAGATTGGCTGGCCGCGAATTCCATCACATGCTCGCTTCAACCGATCCTCAGTACGTAAAATTCTGCCTTGACTCACACTGGATATTCCGTGGCTCCGGAGATTCAAATGTCGCCCTGTATAACGTACTTAAACTTTACGGCGATCGGATCGTTGAGCTCCATGTTCGACAGTCGAAAAAAGGCATCTGGACCGAAACACTAGGCGATGGGGACATCGATTACAGTTTTCTAATGAAAGTCACACATGAAATTGGTATTCGACCTCTCGTGACAGTCGAACAAGCCATAGAGGAAAACTCTCCAAATACCATGGATAGCTTGGCCGCCCATAAAATCTCCCACGCGAAAGCACGGGATATCTTCGCATCGTTTCTTTCGTAAAGAAGAGAATTTTTTAATGCTACTCTAGCTCAACTCCTAAAACCAAATTTGTGATAAATGGGTCCGAGTGATCCAAACAAGCCAAAAATGCAGATGAAACCAGATCGATCGTTTTCTCCCCCTGATCCGGCGGAAAGATGGTCCTTTGGTGTGTAATTCATTGAGAGGAACTTCCCATTGGCCGCAAAACAGTCTCCTACGCCTCTTTTGGTCAATGAATTAGTTTTCCTTTCCCAATCGGTCCGATTCGCCTACCCTTTCCGAACATAGAATTACTGTATGATGATTCGGACGCAAATACTCTCGCTTTCATTCCTTATCCTTGCTTGTCGATTCGGCCTCTCCCAAGAGCTAGCTCCGGGTGGAATGATTTTGCCAGAGTCCTCCCTTCCCTCCTACGAGTCGGAGATTGATCACGCACGCCTGATCCAGGATGATAAGCTGACCAGCTTCAATATGGGACAAGAGATCTATCGGCAGGTCTGTCACAACTGCCACGGGGATATAAACCTGCCAGGTTCCATTCCGAGTTCCTTGCGATTCGCCGAAGGGGTTTTTCAGCATGGGAATGACCCGTATACCATGTACCAAAGTATCACCCGCGGCTGGAGGTTGATGGTCCCGCAAACCGAATTGACGCCTCGCGAAAAGTATTCAGTAATCCGTTACATTCGAGCTCATTTTATCGAGGAGCGAAATCCGGATCAGTATTTCCAAATTACCGACGAATACCTGTCCGGTCTTCCAAAGGGAAACCAACTGGGCCCGGAACCCACCAAGCGCGAGCCTTGGAAGGAAATGGATTATGGCCCCTTTCTAACAGGCACTTTAGAAATCGTACCGGAAGAGTTTGAAAACTATCGTTGGCCGAAAGGAAAGGACACTCGTGGCTACGTCGCACCCGATGCGAATCTCGCCTACAAAGCCATCGCAATCCGGCTCGATCCCGGTGAGGGAGGCATCTCCGAAGGGCATACCTGGCTGGCATTTGAACACGACACTATGCGGATCGCCGGCGCTTGGACCGGAGAAGGCTTCACCGATTGGCAAGGAATCAATTTTGACCACAAGCATTGGCATTGGCCGCGCACGCGCGGCAAAATTCTCTTCGAAACCGAGGATGTCCCCGGATGGGCCAATCCTGCCAATGGCTCTTTCGAGGATCAACGCATAGTCGGCCTAGACGGTCGGCGTTTCGGACCACTACCGCGCGATTGGACTCAATTTAAAGGGCTTTATCGATATGCGAAACGTATTATTATTTCTTATACAGTTGGCGAAGTATCTATATTGGAGAACCATCTGCTTACGAATTCAGGAGCTATTGCTCGAATACTGAATATTGGAAAATCAAAGAGAGATCTGAAACTGCGACTCGCCAATTCAGGGGTTACGATTTCCGTGCAGGGAAGCGATGCCATTAAACTTGAGGAATCCGATGGTTTTCTCACTGCCTCTATCCCAGCGGGAGCGACTCCTTTAAACGCCGCGTTCATTTCTGGATCCGGTTCCGTTCAACCGACTGATCTCGACCTCGCCCCTCTTACGAAAGGAAGCCCCTCGGAATGGCAGCAGGGTGTTCCCTCGCCGATCGTTCGCGGAAGACAAAAGGGACCCTTCCAATGGGACAGTTTCACTCTTCCCAAGGCAAATCCCTGGAAGAGTTGGCTGCGAACTTCTGGAGTAGACTTTTCGCCTGACGGCGAAACCGCCTATCTATGCACTTGGGATGGGGATGTCTGGCGCGTTGAAGGGCTTAACGACGAAACCGCAATCAATGCTCAGTGGTTTCGCATCGCCGCAGGGTTGTTTCAACCGCTCGGTATTAAGCTCGTTAATGGGGAGATCTTCGTATCCTGTCGCAATCAGTTGGTCCGACTCCAAGATCTGAATGGTGACGGCGAAATGGACTACCATGAAGCGTTCAATTCCGATCACCAAGTGACTCAACACTTTCACGAATTCGCGATGGGGCTCCAAGTTGATGACGAAGGGAATTTTTACTATGCAAAAAGTGCCCGCCACGCCCGACCACCACTCGTTCCTCATCATGGCACATTACTGAAAGTTAGCCACGATGGAGAACGAACCGAAATTTTGGCCAATGGATTTCGAGCCGCCAATGGCGTCTGCATCAATCCAGACGGGTCATTTATCGTCACGGACCAAGAGGGCCATTGGAATCCCATGAACCGATTGAATTGGGTTTATCCAGATGGACGCTTCTACGGCAACATGTGGAGTTACGGGGCTCCAGAAGACAGTTCCGATTCGGCAATGGAACGCCCGCTCGCCTGGGTAGACAAGGGGTTCGATCGATCGCCTTCTGAACTCCTCTGGATCGATAGTCCGTCCTGGGGGCCGCTTGATGGAAAACTCCTAAATATATCCTACGGCCACGGGCGCCTAGAGATCGTTCCACACGAAATCGTCAATGGCCAACCACAGGGTGGACTTCAGCGTTTACCTATTCCCGATTTCCCAACCGGAACTATGCGTGGACGTTTTCATCCTCATAATGGCCATCTTTACCTTTGCGGAATGTCGGCTTGGGGATCGGCTCAACTACATCAGGCTGGAGGCTTCTACCGTATCCGAAAGACAGGTTCACCTGCTCATTTACCCATCGGTCTTCGGGCCAGCGAACAGGAAATCGAGATTGAGTTTTCAGATCCTCTGGCACAACTATCGCCCGAGATACTCCGCAACTCTATAATCGTCCGTACTTGGGCCCTCAAGCGAACCGCAGACTACGGATCCGCACACTACGACAAAAAGGAAATCGAAGTCGCCGGTGCCAGCCTGTCGCCCCACGGGAAAATTCTTAGATTGAAAATTCCCGACCTCGAGCCGGTATGGCAAATGTCCATCAAGTACTATCTCAAGGGAGCTAATGGCGAACCGGTTGAAGGAGAAATTCAAAACACCATTCACGAAATAAAAGCGAATTTGTAGTTAATCTCGGCTTTGAATTTTTCTGAAGGCAGAAAACAAGTGGTCTCACGGGACAAAATAATCACTAAAACTCCCTTGGTAAATACAAACGGAAGCCAAATCGTTCTTGGTTTCTAGGATTTCGTGTTCGACCTCTGAAAGCTTATTAAAGTTTTTTCTCCCAATCGAGCTGGATATCGTCAGGTTAAAAGCCACTAATGACGCTCCTCAAGTTTCTAAAACTACCCCTTCTCATTACCTTTTGGCCTCTCTGCTTGTTTGCACAGATTGAACCCCCCAACGTTCTGTTCATCGCGGTGGATGATCTGAACAATTGGGTCGGCTTTCTGAATAACCATCCGGGAGTAAAGACGCCTCATATGGATCGTTTAGCGGCTAGGGGAATGGTATTTACGAATGCCCATTGCTCGGCTCCGGGTTGCAACTCCTCGAGATCCAGTTTGTTCACTGGTCTGCGGCCTTCTAGCACAGGCATCTATGCCAACGGACATGACTGGCGGAAGATGGAGACAACCCGAAACGTGGAAACGCTGCCGGATACCTTACAAGCCGGCGGGTACAAGACCATGAGAGGCGGAAAACTCTACCATGCTCATACCATTAGCGAATCGGCGTACGAGGGGTACTTGGATCCGGAACCCTGGAACGGCTTTTTTCCGTCACGGAATCTTCAACTACCTCCCGAAGTAGAGCCTGCCAAGTGGCCATTGAATACCAATAGGACTTTCTATCAGGGGCGATTCGATTGGGCCCCTCTAGATATAGACGATTCAGAAATGGGAGATGCCAGGGTCGTTGCCTGGGCCGAGGGCGAGCTTTCCAAAACGCATGAGAAACCGTTGTTTCTAGCCGTTGGCATCTACCGTCCCCATTGGCCGTGGTGGACTCCGCAACCCTATTTTGATCAGCATCCCTTGGAAGAAATTGAATTTCTGGATAACCCACACAATGACCTCGACGACTTGCCTGATGCAGGACGGAGTATGGTTCGAAAAAAGTGGGATGACTGGATACTTGAAAACGGAAAACGCAAGCAGGCCATGCAGGGCTATCTTGCGTCAATGACGTTTGCAGATGCCATGGTGGGGCGATTGCTCCGAGCTCTCGAGAAAGGTCCACTCGCCGACAATACAATAATTGTTCTTTGGTCGGATCACGGATATCATATCGGCCAGAAGCACCACTGGGAGAAATTTGCGCTTTGGGAGCAAACCACAAATGTCCCACTGATTATTGCGGATTCTCGTAATGGGCAATCCGCTACGCGCTGTTCCCAGCCTGTAAGCCTACTCGATTTGTATCCAACTCTGTTGGACCTCTGCAATATCGAGAAACCGGCCCATTTGGAAGGCCAGAGCCTTCTCCCCCTGATCAAAAACCCCGAGAAGTCAACGGGCCGAGGCGTTGTTACAACACAGGGATTTAATAACCATGCCGTTCGAACTGAAAATTGGCGATACATTCGCTATGCGGACGGTGGAGAGGAGCTCTACAATCATCAAAACGATCCGCAAGAGTTTACAAACCTAGCCAGCCTCACCGAGTTTGAACCGGTAAAGCAAAAGCTCTATGAGATGCTCCCGAACAAAAACGTCAAGCCTCCAACCAGAGGGCTCGATTGAGTATCTGGGATAATCGATTAAAGCTGTTTGGCATCCAGAAAATACGACTTGAACTTTTCAAGCTTCCGCTGGTACGTACTTGAAACGCCATTAACTCATTCTGCGGGTACAAGCTTTCGTACCCAACCATCGCCCTTCGTTAGCAGATATAGCTCTTTGTCTTCATCAATTCCCAATCGAAGGTCTGCTCGCAATCCCCGATTGTAGGTATTCGGATACCCTACAGTATCTAACAAGTTTTGCTCACGACCTTCGATCATCAACCGCAACTCTTTTATTTCTGCTGGGGTTCCGGGCTCCAAATTCCCCGCATCGATGTAAAATACCCGACCGCGTACTATATCTGCGAATACAAACTTTCCTTTCAACGATTTGATTTTCCGTCCCTCATAGGCGAAGCCGCTACCGATCGCCCTTCCTTCCTCATGATCGTATTGGGCGACGGGATCGATAAACGTTTCTGGCCCATCGTGAGGGAGCTCAAATACCGGGCCCACTTCGACTCCCTCGATTCCGAACCCCGTGGCAAAGGTGCCCTCCCTGATTCGCCATCCGAAATTACCCCCAATTACACCGATATTTACCTCTTCTACCTCCTTTTGACCAATGTCGCAAATAAACATCCGTCCCTTTTTATCAAAAGAGAAGTGCTGCGGGTGCCTCAGCCCATAGGCCCAAATTTCGGGAGCCACATTCGATTTTGAGACAAAGGGGTTGTCATTGGGAATTCCGTACGCTCGGTCCTTCGAACGACCGAGCGGATTGATCCTCAGAATAGCTCCTTGAGGGACCTCCAATGACTGCCCATAATCCTTAGGATCGAATGACGCTCCTCCATCTCCCAAACTAAAGTACAAGTTTCCGTAGTCGGATGATTTTCTTTTGGCACTGGGATTGAAAGATAGGGTACCAATGTTATGGTTCGGTGCAAATTGGCCGATACGAAGAACCTCGCGATAGGTGCCCTTGAACGGAATGGCCGCAGGATCTGTCGCCGTCCATTCCAAGATTACGCTCTCATGGCTGCCGGCATCATCCTTCAAGTAAGTCGCCTCACCCGACCCGCTGGTCGCGCTGAAAGCCGTATAAAATTTCCCATAGCCGGGTCGACCTATGGCATAGAAATCGGGATGAAAGGCAAATCCCGCTAATCCGGTTTCATTCGGCATGGATGAATTGTCGAAGGAAATGGGGTAGTCGCGATGATTAAGGTAAAGATGGGCCGCCTTCCCCTCTGTATCCGCCAGATAGAGGGCTCCCCGTAAATCGCAAATGGCCATGCGACCTGATTTAGCACCCACCGGATTGAGATATTGTATCCGGGCGTGAGCGTCCGTAGTTGCTCCACCCGCACTCATATCCTCTAGGCGTGGCAGTCTGAATCGTTTCTCCACCGCAACCATAATATCGCCCTTTTCTATCTTTTGCTCAATGGGATTATGAAGTGGAACTAAAACCTCACCGGCCTCTGATGTTTTATGGTGCCCCCCGTAGGAATAGGGAAGAAAGATTAAAGCAATAGCGGTCAACCGCCAGGCTTTCGATAGGTTTGGGAAGTCCTGCACTTTCATTTTCAGTTCAATTTTGGCTTAAATCAAAAATACCGATGATGAGCAACCCCGATGACGTTCCCGGAATAGCCAACCGCAGCAATCAAACTCATAATTTGCATGACATCGCGGGGCAGCATCCCTAGAAAGACATTTTATGGACCCCCTGTTTGTTCTCCTCGTTGGAATTGTCATTGTTTTCGTTGGCATCCTCTATTTTAAATTACACGCCTTTTTTACTCTCACACTAGCCGCGATGGCCGTGGCGGCCCTTTCCGCCCCAGAACTCATTAGTGGCTATTGGATGGGTGAAGGAAAGTCAGCCGCTGAAGCCGCTAGCCTAGCAAGCTCTCCTTTTGGGCTTAGGGTCGCCACGGCGTTCGGAGTTACCTGTGGGAAGATTGGGATTGTCATTTGCATGGCCTCCATCATCGGAAAATGCCTGTTAGACAGCGGGGCCGCCCTCCGAATCGTACGAGCCATCCTCAAAGTGCTAGGCGAAAAACGAGCTCCTGCTGCTATGGGCACAAGTGGTTTCTTTTTAGGCATACCTGTATTTTTTGACACTGTATTTTATTTACTAATACCTCTCGCAAAAGCCCTTGCTGCATCAACTAAGAAAAACTATGGCCTGTATGTCCTAGCAATTATTGCGGGCGGTTCCATAGCACATTCCCAGATTCCTCCCACCCCCGGACCGCTGTTTGTAGCGGAGCAATTGGGAATCGATATTGGCATGATGATGATTTCCGGTGTTATTGTTGGGGGAATCGCAGCCATAAGCGGAATGGTCTATGCGAAGTGGATCAACAAGAGAAAGCCGATTCCCTTTCGCGACTTGGAAGAAGGCGGTGACGAAAAGATGCAAAAGTGGGATGATATTACCGATAGGGATTTGCCCAATCTGTGGCTTTCGATGACCCCCATCATATTGCCGCTGATTCTTCTGTCCGGTAAAACGATAATCACGGGTATCGTCGGAAGCACTGGCCTCACCTTACCCGCAGCGATATCCAGCATCGTTAGTTTGCTCGGTGATAAAAATGTCGCTCTCACAATGGGAGCAAGCGTAGGGTTGTTCACTCTTTTTAAAACAAAAGGCGGCGGTCAAATAGCCGTCAAAAGTGCGGTACTATCAGCTCTCTCCAGTGGCGGGATCGTATTGATAATCACCTGTGCAGGAGGTGCCTTCGGAGGCATGCTACAACAATCTGGCATTCGAGGAGTTGTCGAACAGATTGATGTTGCAGGAGGCATGTGGTTTCTGCCGATGGCGTTCGTTTTGACTGCCATGATTCGTACTGTGCAAGGCTCGGCTACCGTGGCTATGATTACCTCCGTAGGAATCCTAGGTCCTGTAGCCGCTCCAGAAATCCTAGGCTTCCATCCCATCTATCTCGCCATGGTAATTGGATTTGGCTCCAAGCCGGTCCCTTGGATGAATGACAGTGGATTCTGGGTAATTAGCAAGATGAGTGGCATGACCGAAGGAGAAACACTGACTAACTTCTCTGTCATGGCAACGATAATGGCAGTGGTTGGCTTGATTGCCTCCATAATCGCCTCTAACGTCCTACCGCTCAACTAAAAGTAACCGGAAAGGAGCCTAAGATTCATAATGCTCACCCGCTTCAGGTCTGATAGCTTTGTTCCCCCCGGGTCCTTAGCTAGCGAAGATTTCGTCCCGATAGGCCGTTTTAAATCGCAATGAAAAAGCCCAATATTATTCTTATTTTGGCTGACGACATGGGCTACTCTGACATCGGATGCTACGGCGGCGAAATCGATACACCCAACTTGGATCGCCTCGCATCTCAAGGTTTGCGATATACCCAGTTTTACAATACAGCACGTTGCTGTCCAACAAGAGCCAGCCTCTTGACCGGTATGAATCCACATCAGGTGGGAATGGGTCACATGACGCATTTCGACGATGACATCGACGGTTATCGTGGGGACCTGTCTAAACAGTGCTTAACCATCGCCGAAGTATTGAAACAAGGAGACTATGGCACTTATTTGTCCGGCAAGTGGCACGTTTGCAAACCTCTTTCCCGAAGGACAGCACACCGATGCCCGGCCGTCTTATCGGCCTGGGGTTCGAACCTCCATTCGACCCAGGATACGACAACCGTTCCGTATCCCTAGTTCGGTGCTTCAAACCCCAAGATTTGCCCCAACTGCACGGCATAGTCAGACCAAGTACGAATCTTAAGTTTTGAGCACTCCATTTCGAGTGAAGCTAACAGCCTGTCGTCTAATGCTATTTTTCGAATCCCGGTCTCGATTGCTTCGACATACCTCATATCGACTCTCACACAGCCCCCACCCCGAGCCACTTCCTCCATAGCTCCAAAACTGGCGCACAAACAAGGCTTCCCAAACCAGAGACTTTCCAATATCGGAAGCCCAAAGCCTTCCGCAATGGAGGGAAAAACAGTAAGGCGACAGCGAGCATAAAGCGTTTCCAAATCTTCGTCACTGACTCCTTTCAGCCAAACAAATCCTTTCTCATCCTTACAAATTTGATCTACCAACTCAGCCAGTTCCTCAAACCCTGAATACGCATTCCCCACAAGGACGAGTTGTGGTAAAGCCTCACCTTCCATCAACAGGTTTCTCCAAGCCTCCAATAGCTTTAAGTGATTCTTTCGCGGCTCCACTGTACTCACACAAAGAGCGAAATCGCTACTAATACCTTCCGGAAGTGTACGCTCATCTATCTCCGCAGATTTGTCTCTAAACTGAACTCCATTTAGACATACCTCGATTTGCGGCAAATCGATTCCCGAGCTCTCCGCCCAATCCAAATAACACGTCTTTGAATACTCTGAAACAGGCAAAATGTAATCTGCCTGGGCAATTGATCGCATGTACTGCTCATGGTCCTCTCGATAACGCTTGCTCACTAGCTCTGGAAACTGGACGGGCAGCGCGTCGTGAAACACTACTGCCGCTTTTAGCCCGTTTTTCTTCACAAAAGAGAAAACGTTTTCCAGCTCGATGCTGGTCATTAACTCTGAAATCAAAATCCAACTTCCTCTTGGCAGGATAAATCGCCTGGGAAAAAGACGGTGCCTGAGACGCCCAACCTTTTCGATACACCTCTTTATCTCCTCGACTTCCCCCTTCTCAATGGAGTCTTCAAAAATCCGTCGATATTCGATAAGACACTTTAGCAGATGCCAGTCCCAGTCGCTCTTCAGATCGAGACGTCTTTGATGCTCCGATCGAAATCGGTCAAGTGTCAGGCGTAACCTCACGACCTTCGAGATGAAGCTACGAATCAAACGTCTATCCGATGATCGCTGTCTCAAATTATCAAATTTACGAATACATCTGCGTAGTACTCTTCTTGCCGCTCGCGGGACAGGCAAAAGGGAAACCCATTCCAGTACTCTAAACTCACTCCGATCCAATTGCCCCACCAATTTTTCAAAATTTCTCGTCAGGGCTTCCGTCTGAGAGGAAGTCAACGCCCATCTTGCAAAAGGGTCCTCAAGGAAAGGTTTCAGCACTACTTTCTCAGCACGGATTCTGTATTCATATTTCAATTTAGAATAATTCGCGTCATCAAGATATTCACCTTTCTCTTTTCCCAGTTCATTGAGAACACTTTCAATTTCTGTCCTCATTTCCTTCATTTGCTTCCACAGCTCTCCAACACATTCGTCTCGACTCGTTTCTTCCTCTCTTTCAAGATCTTGCGAATGCACCCAACACTTCCTCAGGAATTTCAAAATAAGATCCACTCTGAGCCGATCCTGGAAAGTTTCGCCTCCACGGTAATTTGCCAAGCCCTCTCCTGATGAAACTGACCGGTACAATCGTCCCAGACTGGACTCGTTCGCCTCATAAATCAGGGAAAACAACTTTGCTCGTTCCATCTCAAGCTGCGCGTCAACTCCCACGTGAGGTGGACCACTGAATCGCGAAAGTTTCCCCCGTGCCACTTCGTCGAGCAGAATAAATCGATCCTGTTCGAGAAACCACTCCAACAATTCGGAGTCCTTGTACCTCTGCAATACCTCTTTCGCGATCGAACGCGTCACTCTCTGAATACCGCTATTCACTTGCGAGTGAGCCGTATGGCCTACCGACACGTAAATAGAGGACTTCTGTACACCTCTCGCTGGTGTAAACAGCCTTTGTCGCCAAAGGAAGGGCAGCATTAGTTTTTCCAATGAAAAGGGCATCAATGTTTGACCCTTCCTACAAATACAGCAGGACCCATTCGTTCAATCACCAATCTAAGCTAAAACGCGAACCACCAGTAACTGCGAAGGGGACCACTCTCTTTTTCATCGCTGGTTCTTTTTTTAGCTTTCGCTGCGCCCTACTTCTTTCAGGCTTGTACGATTGCAAATCCAGAGTCAGTAAATACATTGCTCGTTGATGATTCAGAATCCGTTACCTAGCGATTCCACTAAATATGCTATAAAAAAGCCTAGTCGCTCCGCCCACAGTGCGGTAACATACAATCGGGTCGACTGAACCCTGGACCTATGTCCTCTCCCCTTCCGATCAAGGTCCAGTTCTTTCTGACCTACGGTGTTCTCGGTAGCCTGAGCCCGATCGCCGCTCTTGTCCTTCGCGATGCCAAGGGCTTCAGCCCACAGCAATTTGGAATCACGCTCGCCTTTTCATCGCTTGGTTTACTCTTCTCCCCCGCTGTCACTTCCTGGCTTGCAGACCAAAGCGTCGATACCCGCATGATTCTTCGTGGGATTTTCATTATAACCACAATCGCCCTCATCGCGGTTGTTTTTTCAAACAATGTATGGACGGTAACCATCGCATGGGCTGTCTACAGTATTCTGTACGTTCCCACGTGGCCCCTGCTAGACGGCTACTATTTCAAGAACGAACGTGAAAATGGAATCGAGACTGCAGGACAAGAAGGATCCTATCAGTTTGTCCGTGTTTGGGGCACGATCGGATACCTTGTCCCTAGCATATTTCTCTACTTCGTTATCACCAACACTGGCGAAATTGCCAATGCTCTTTGGGTGGCTATTGCTTGGAGCTGTATGTGTTTTACGGGTACATTTTTTCTAGAGTCTATCACTCTGAAATCCAGAACTCGAATAAAAGCACCCACCTTACAAGCTGCGAGAACGCTTTTTTCCAAAGCAACCTTACCTCTATGCATCGGTCTCTTCTTTGTCCACACCTCCGCGAGCACCTACTACCCTATCATGTCTCTTTTTCTTCGCGACGAGGTAGGCATCGCTGACGAGTGGGTCGCTCTGGTCTTATCCGTTGGAGTCCTGATCGAGATCGGCTACATATTTGGACTGGGGCCTATACGAAAATGGCTACGTATCCGAGGCATCATGATCGTCGGGTTGTCCGCAATGGCCGTTCGTCTCGCCCTTCTTGCCCAATTACCAACTGTCACTATTTCACTTGTGATCCAACTTGCCCACGGCATGGAAATTCTTGCCGTGTTCATAGTGCCTGTTATGTATCTGGACCGCGTTGCAGGTGACGGCTTCCGCAATTCGATCCAAGGGGTTTTCACGATCATAGTCGTTGTTCCCACGCGTCTCATTGGTCCCCTTCTAGCAGGACAGATACGTGGGGTCGCGGGGACTACCGAAGTGCTCTACATCGCAGCCGCCCTATCGGGCATTGGCATGCTAATAATTTTCTTTTTCTTTCGCCCCGGGTCGGTTAGCGTATTTGACACAGGCTAATAATACAGCAGCCGGTAACTTTAGGGCAAAGTCCTGATGTATTTTGCGTCAAGATACGATTCTATTTGTCGTCGAACGAAGTCGGCGACAATGGGATCGATTCCTGGAGAAGGAATTCTGCTCTCTGAAAATATAACTAAGTCGGAAACTTAAGTTAACAGGAAGGAATTTCGATCTTTTTAGGTGACCTCGAATCATACGGAATTTGGTTAATAACGATCACTATTTCAATCAAGATTTTGCACTACAAGAACAGGGTTATCGTTTTAACTTATTACCCTAGAATGTAGGTATTCGATATCGAATTACATTGAACCGCCATTAGTAACATGAATATTTCCGGCTTATTGGTAAAGATAAGTGATCTTGTTGATCTCTACCTCCTTGGGAAGGGCACTTTTTTTGTCGAATCGCTGTCAAGCGGGATAATCCGCGTCCATCGCAAATTCCGTTTTACGAATTGATTGGTAGTATTGTCGATAACTGGTGTGCAATTTTTAACATTAATCAATAATTATGATACATTTCTCCCACACGATATATATAAAGGCCAAAACGATATCTTCATTCCGAAACGATTGTGGAAAAGAGAGAGAAGAGAAATCCGGAAGGCCAATCTAGGCATCCGCCTACCCATTAACTGAATCTAAGCCTTCGAATATCCATCAGAAATAAGGACAATGCGTAAACCACTTGAGGCCTCAGGTCACACAGATTTTTCTCGCTAAAGCGTACAAGCAACGAGTTAAATTAAGGCTCGTATGGTTCGGGTCTTATCCTCACTCCCTTTTTTGCTTCCGATTTGCACCATCGCCTCTCCGTTGACCGTCTATGATCAGACTGGTCTGGGGGGAACGGGAACCCCCATTCCCCTGCAAAATTCCATCTACAGCGATTCCGAAATCCCCAACGGTTTAAACGACAGAATTTCTTCCTTCCGTCTGGAAGCCGGTCATATGGCGGTCGTCTCCGACTTAAGCAGCGGCTTGGGCCCCGGGAAAACCTACATCGCCGATCAAGAAGATCTGATCGTAAGCGCTCTTCCTGAGGAGCTGGACAACGCCGTTTCATTCATCCGAGTCGTGCCTTGGAGATCCAGCAATAAGAAGGGTACCGGTGGTGATTTGAGCTCTAGCCCCAGCGTAGATGCAGCTTGGTACTACCGATGGAGCCGCGATGTTGGCGAAGGCCAGGCCTTGGGAGAGCGCGAATACGTTCCCATGAGTTGGGGAGCCGGAGGGGCCAGAGACGAGGCACTGCCTGACTACCTAGCCATGGATCAGGTCACACACATCCTAGGTTTCAACGAATCGGACGACTGCGATGGTCAAAGCGGACAGTACGCCAATCTCTGCGATGTATCAACCGCCGTCGACTTCTACAAGAACCTACAGAAAGTCGGACTTCGACTCGGATCTCCCGCAACGCGAGAGGAAGGGGCGCAGAATACGAACGGCTGGCTCAACCGGTTCATGACTCAGGCTGAAGCAGCCGATATACGCATCGATTTTGTTGCCCTTCATTGGTATGACTGGGAAAGTCAGCCGAGAGCTAACCCGGTAGTTCCCGCCAGCCAAATCTTTCGTCGCTTCAAGCGCTACTTGAGTAATGCCTACCATAGGCATCGCAGACCACTGTGGATTACCGAGTTCAACGCTAACATCAATCGGGCTACGGACATTCAAAATGAATTTCTGCAGCTCGCCCTACCCTACCTCGAGGCCATCGGCTACGTCGAACGCTATGCCTATTTTCAACCCCTCACCGGGACCGGAGACTTTTTCGAGAATGGCCAGCTCACTTCCACTGGAGAGATATACCGAGACCAAGTCTCCAGTCTCGCGTACACGCCCAACAAAATGCCATCGATTTGGGAGAGTCAGGACGTCGGTAACGTAGGCCTACCCGGCACAACCATCCATGCAGATGGAACATTCACAGTTTGCGGTTCGGGTTCGGGCATCGGAGGCATCGCCGATGAGTTCCACTTCATGTACGCTCCTCTCACCGGAGACGGATCTATCATCGTCCACGTCGATGCCATTCTGCAACGAGGCGACTCGAAAGCAGGACTCATGATTCGGGAAACCTTGGATACGGGTTCCAAACACGCATCGATGCTGCTAACTGAAGACGGCCAAGCCAGATTCGAACACCGCTCCTCCATGAACGGGAGTACCGGTGCCACCATCAAGAGCAATCTTTCTGGACCCTACTGGCTAAAGCTCGAACGCCAAGGAGACGTGATCACCGGATCCTATTCCGATGACGCCGATAATTGGACTACCCTGTCCGAGCAGACTATCGTATTGAGCGAGGACGTCCACGTTGGATTAGCCGTATCTTCCCAAAATGACACCAATTTCTGTGATACGATTTTCAAAAGCCTCAGCGTCTCCGACGACTCCGACAACGACCAACTCCCAGATCAATGGGAACTCAAATTTTTTAAAAACCTAACCACTTCCGAGGGAGGAACGGGCAACTATGATGGGGATTCAAATACAGACCTTGAAGAGTACATAGTCGGCACCGATCCAACCGATCCTCGTTCATTCTTTAGTTCCTCCCCCACCAAAGCAGATAACGGCTTTTTAGAAATTACATTCCCGGGAATTGCTGGGCTCACGTACACCCTAGAAGTAAGTAATGATCTATCTCCAGGTAGCTGGAACCCCGTTAAATCAATCTTCCTAAACTCAGATGGTCCACAAATGCTCAACTACACCCACCCGGATAACTCTAGTCCCCTATTCGGACGCATCAAAGCAGAAAACTAGTTGGGCGGGGCCATACTCAATCTCAAAATTCCACGCCACCGAACTCGTACTGGTATCTTGCGATTTTCGACAGTAATTCGCCGAGCTCGTCTGCCTAGCCAATTACTCTCTCGTGGTTCAATCCTTCCCTACCAAAACAATACTGAAGGTTTGTGCCTTGTGACCTAGACCACCCTCATTGCCAAATCCCGGAGGCCATCCAAATTCCATATTGATTACAATGGGGGTTCGTTCCAACTAATTATGAGATTCCAGATCAAAGGCTGGGTAGTGAAGGTATTGTCCAAATCCGTGACCAGTCCGTGCAGGATTAACTACCCTCGTTTGTGAGTATCTCAATCCGTTCGGTTGATAAAGTTTAAATTATGGGATACCTCGACGAACCGCACACCCGATTGAATTAGGCGTTTTGCGATTATGCATCGCTACCCAAAATCGCCGATACCTCGGGATATCGGAAATTTAGGGCTGGCGCCTTCTTTCGGAATCTTGCCAACCAATGCGGTACGACATTGATTAGCTCAACGACGGAGCGAAAACGGAATTGGCAAATCCATCTCAAACAGTTCGATCTAATCTTCCGTAAAAAATCGTATTATGTGCGGGCAGCAAACCCCATGAATGTACTAGACTGAGAATTAGTCAGAAAAATCTAGATACAGATAAGTCCACAATGAGGCTCGCTTTTCCATTCGGCTGACCAATGATCTAACCGGTGCCTCAACCTACCTCATGCTGAATCATTCCATTACAGTCAAAGCGGCAGTAGCTGCAATAATTCTCAGCGTCCTTTGGGGTGGGAATACTCCCGCGATTAAGATCGCCCTAGGAGGAGTCCCGCCTCTCGCACTTGCTGGGGTCCGATTCATTATAGGCGCGTTGACCGTTCTGGCTTGGGTGCTGTGGTCACGCATTCCTCTCCAGCCGAATCGCAAGGAGCGACAGCTGCTATTCTTCCTTCTTATCCTATTTGTCCTTCAAATCTATACCCTCCACGTCGGTACCGGTTTCACTCTCTCCGCCCACGCGGGGGTTTTTGTGTTAACGGCTCCTTTGTTCGTTACGCTCCTTGCCCATTTTTTCCTCCCAGGAGATAGGCTCAACTCCTACAAAATCGCAGGGTTAGTCCTGTCATTCGCGGGTATTCTAGTAATTTTCGGAGAAGGATTTCTGACCTCAGCAATGGACTATCTTATCGGGGACGCCATTGTCATTCTTAGCGGATTTCTCTTGGGAGCTCGCCAAGTTTTCACGAAGACACTTACTCAGTCCATTCATCCTGCTCGACTTTTGTTTTGGCAGGCGACCCTCAGCGTTCCCATATTTTTCGTCCTAAGTTTTATCTTTGAGGACCTCAATTCCATCTACTTGGACACGAGAATAGTGCTATCCATCCTCTACCAAGGTGTGGTAGTCGCTGGATTGTGCTTTATCTTTTGGACCCTGATGCTCCACCGATACAATGCGAGCCGATTAAGTGTCTTCGGTTTTGTATCCCCCATCGCTGGAGTCATCATCAGTCACTTCTTGCTCGGAGAACCTATGACCAACGCGTTTATCGTTGGAGTGTTGCTCGTTGCCGCTGGTATAGGGGTCGTCAATTTTCGAGGATTGGGTGGCTCCACTAAATAGAAACTTCTGATGTGCACCTGACAAATGCAAAGTTTGTTTTTAAAGTTAGGGCTGAATATCCCTAAGTAATCGAAAAAGAAAACTCCTCGCGGCTGACTAGGGATATTCAGCCCTAACTTTCGGCTCACGAGATGCTCAGGTACCTCCCATTCAGAGAACACTTTCACCTTACTGCTGCATCCTCGAAGGATCAATTCTTTACCCATAACTGAAAAACTGATTCGCTCCTGTTTTTCCCGAGAAATATCGTGCCCTATTGGCAATAAGTTTCTATGCACCATTCAATCATCAGTCTCCTCTCTCTATCGCTCTTTTCTCTAACAGTTTCCGCAGAGGAGAAACCAAACATCATTCTGATCATATCAGATGACCAAGGCTATGCGGACCTTTCGGCGATGGGGATCAGGGACGATGTCTCGACGCCGAATCTTGATCGCTTAGCCTCCGAGGGTACTCGCTTCAGACACGCCTATGCCTCCTCGCCGATCTGCAATACCTCTCGTTGCGGCATTATAACAGGAGTCTATCAGCAACGCTTCGGTATGCAATGGTACGGTGGACCTGGTATCACAGGATGGGAAAACCCAACAATAGCTGAACTGTTGAAGAAGGCGGGCTACACCAACGGCTACGTGGGGAAGGTTCACTACGGCTCCCCTAACGGTCCCGGAACGCGAAACTTTCCTCTGGAGCACGGCTTCGACGAATTCTTTGGTTCAGAGAACCCTCGTATCCATTACTTGATACACAACCAGGACGCGATTGACGCATTCGATGCCGCTCGAGCGAAAAACCCGGAACCCAGCAATTCTTGGGGAATGGGACCCTTTCGCGATGGAGAGAAAGAAGTCGAAATAAAAGGAATGAGTACTGAGATCTTCGGGGAAAAGGCCCGCGACTTCATCAATAGAAATCAAGAAAAACCCTTCTTCTTGTATTTATCTTTCAATGCCGTCCACAACTTCACCCATCAGTTACCCCAAGAGTATCTTGATAAACATGGACTCGAGCACTACGGTGACTGGGATCCCACCGCCGAGCCTTACCTCGACTGGTACTACCGCTCCCGTCGGCCCAACAATCCAGACGGCCGGGCTCACTACCTCGGACAGCTTCACTACCTCGACCAAGAAGTGGGCCGTCTAATGGATTGCGTAAACGCACTTGGTATCCGGGAAAACACACTAATAATATACATGGGGGACAACGGCGGATCCCGTCCTATTTATGCAGAAAACACCCCTCTCAGAGGAAGCAAGTTTACCTTGTACGAAGGCGGCATACGCGTCCCACTAATCATCAGCCAACCGGGCAGTCTCCCGGAGAACCGAATTTCTGATAACGTAGTGAGTGCCTTTGACCTGCTTCCCACCATGCTATCCGTAGCCGGAGAGGTCGTTCCCGAATTTGCAGATGGCATCGATCTTATTCCCCTCCTTCAAGGAAATACACCTGAACTCCAACATGATGTGCTTCATTGGAAAACAGCAGACGAATGGTCAGTCAGACAAGGCGACTGGAAATTGCACACCGTTCACGGGGAGGGAGCGGCACCCGTTGAGAAAGTGGAGCTCGAGCAGGGCGTTTTTCTGAGGAATTTGAGAACTGATCCCTCGGAGAGGATCAATTTCGCGCAGCAAAATTCAGATATCCTCGCAAAGCTGAAAGGGTTTCACCAAGAATGGATAGCAACTCTCCCGAAGAGCTTGAGTAAAGTACCGTCTGCCACCGAGTGGGCCGAAGCCCCCTAGGAGAAATAGAATATAGCCGAAAGAAAACAAATCCAAGAGACTACCTCGGCACGATGGGACTTGCCCACGAAATAAAGCCCGAGCAACAAACAAGAGGTGAATTTTTCCGCAAGAGGAAACTCTTCTATTTCGGCACACTAAGATTCCAACTAGCATTGCTGTCCCTTATTGTTGGCCACAACAAAATCAATGGGCAAAACGTAGAGCCCAATCAATCTTACCTATGTTGAAAGCCACCTAGAAAGGTTACGGTCTCTGGAGGCGAAAGACTTTAAACCAGTGAATAGCGTCCCCAGCACTTACTCCTGGAGACCAGACGGTCTTCATTGGTCCAGCCAACCGGTCAGCGTTTTGTGAACCGCAAACGGATACACCAACTTAGAAATAGTGGCCGAGGGAAGCCATCAGGAGGCTGTCTAACCAATCTATTTTCCTGATTAAGATTGTAGGACGGATCGCTGGCTCGCAGATCAGAATGTATGTCGGCTACTCCTTGCACAGAATTTCGGCTGGGGCGGTCAGCCACCGACTTGCCTGGGTCTCCGAAGAGACGCTCTACACCTTAGCAACTAGTAAAAACACAGCCAAATGGAGGTTTGATAGAGCGGGTTTTCCGAGAAAAGAGCGTCTTTCTAAACTTGAAGCTTTGGTTAGTGCCTTGAAATCCATACGCTTTGTTCATTTGCTAAAAAAAGGTCGATTCAACCAAATACCCAATGTCGAAAGACTCCCCTATGACCCAGCTTGTAAGAAGGAATTTCATCAAAGGAACAACCTACACGGCCCTAGCCATGATCGGAGGCCCCTTTATCGCCTGCTCCCGCAAATCGATTCCAGGCGAATTCAAGAAAGCAAACGTGCTTTCCCAAGACGTTTTCATTCCTTCGCCAAAGCCAGGAGTCGCCACTATGGGAGCCAGCTATTACACTACCGTGGGGAAATCTGACCTCATTAGCGTTCACAAATACATGAGCCGAAGCGACACCGTGGACGTCGCCTATGTCCGACAATCCGACGACAATGGTCGCTCGTGGAGCGACTCTTCAGAATGGGTAACGCGATTCGACCATCCTCAAGGCACTGGCCGACGGCATCCACGTGGCGGATACTCGGACCCTGTCACTGGAAGGTACTTAACCGTTTGGACCGAAGGCATTTTGCCAAACGACGAACCCCTTGAAGGCATGATGCATTGGAAGCTTCATTACTCCATTTCAGCAGACGGCGGCAAATCGCACATCGTGAACGAGCAGATCATCCACGACGGAGCGGAGTTCGATGAAATACATCACATGCCCGGTATCACCGTGGGTAAAAATTGTCTCATGATGGGAGATCTCGGCCAGCGACCGCTAACAAGATCCGACGGCACAATTTTACTACCTGTCCAAAGCACCCCGGTGGGACCCAACGGAGAGTACTTCAACCCGGGCGAAGGCTATACCTATACAGACTGCCTGCTCCTTTTCGGAAAATGGAAACAAGATGGACGACTCTCTTGGACGGCGTCTGAGCGAATTTTGGGCGATCCACAAAAAACCACTCGCGGTCTCATTGAGCCGACTATTGCCGAACTGGCAGACGGGTCGATTCTCATGGTCATGCGAGGCAGCAACGACGCCCGACCCGAATGGTCAGGATATAAGTGGTACTCAAAATCTCGTGACGGCGGGATGACATGGGCTGAAGCCAAGCCATGGACTTACAAGGATGGAAGCCCCTTCTATTCCCCCAGCGCAACCTCGCAGCTCATTCCCCACTCTGACGGAAGGCTATTATGGATGGGGAACATCTCGAAAGAGAATCCAAAGGGAAACCGCCCACGCTATCCAATCGTCTTTGGAGAAGTCGACCCTAACTCTGGCCTGCTTATCCGCTCTTCGGTGGTCTCAATTGACGATCTACAGCCCAACGAGAGTCCCTACCTCACCCTTTCGAATTTCTACGCTCGCGAGGACCGGGAAACCGGTAACCTGCTTTTACACATGACCCGCCTTTTCGCCCAAGACTTCCGCCTCGAAGGAATCACCAATTGGACCGCAGACAGCTTAATCTATAGAATCCAATCCTAAACCGGAATTTATGAAAATACATAAAGGTAGGATCACTATCATAAAAACTGCAGGTTTATTCGCATTGTGCTTCTCTTTCCTTGGGCTGATCGCCCCCGAATTTTCAGCCCAAAAGCCCAATGTTCTCCTCACCATAGCCAACGACCTTGGGACGGAGATTCTAGCTTGCTATTGAAACACGTTCCAACAAACGCCCATGCTCGAACGAATGGCGACCGAAGAAGCTGGCTTCGAAGACGCATTCTCAAGCCCCGTGTTTGCACCCACACGGGACTCGATCCTAACCGTCCTTTACCCCAATGGAAACGGCCTTCCCTGATGACCTCAAAAAGAGGGAGCGAATCTCCATGCACACCTTCACCTAAATAGATGGCATTAAGGGACGACTGCTCAACACTTTAGAGTGACTGAATCTTGATTAAGACACAACCGTCTTCTTCACGGGTGACAACGGCACGAGCCCATGACTCACCAATCGCTTCTGCTCCTTTCATCACCGGGGAGGCAAACACATGATGAATGAAGCTGGAACGCACGTCCCTTTTATCGTTTGCTGGACCAGCAAATTTCCTTCTGGAAAACGAACGTCTTTCTTCACATTGAAGGATGTACCTCCCAAGATCGCCTCGACCGCCAAGGTACCCTTGCAATACAAGGTCAATGGCATGGACCTATCCCACAGCTTTTTCAATACCGACAGAATAGACTGAACAATGTTTGCCACGGCCTTAGAAGGCGACCTCTACTTCGTGTACGATCACCGTTTTCGACTGCACCAGAATCACCAACTCTAAGAAATACAAGCTTCCAATAAATAATCACGATAAAATATGGAAATCCTCGACTCCAGCCTTTACGCGGAAAACCGATAACGCCTCTCGAAAAATCTCGATGCGTTCATGAAGATCCAACAAACCGACACTTCCTAAACCATCATCCCTTGGTTACCAACGGCGACATTTTCAAAAACGAACAGAAACGCTCAAGCAACTTACGTTCAATAGCAAATTGGAGATTGGAAATATTAGAATGCAAAACAAGGGATCGGATATTGAAGAGCTAATGTTGGACTTAACATCTCGAATTGGGAAGGTCCTAGATGCTCTGCCTGAAACAGGACGAGGAAGGCATATAGCGAATCAATTGATTCGACTAGGGACATTTCTGTGCCCAACTATTCAGAAGCGAGTGCTGATGAGAGCGAGAAAGATTTTATCCACAAGTTAGGGATCGTACTAAAAGAACTGAGATAAACCCGAACGCGGTTGAAACTTATAAATATAATCAAAATTACTCCCAACTGAAAAAGTAGCATTGATTTTAGACAAATGCTAACCGCTAGGAAACATTATCGGAAAATCACTGATCACGGCGAAACAAAAACCTCAGACAATCAAAATGAATTTTCTACCTCCCATTTTAAAATTTTCATTTTTCAATCTAATATTTTCGATATCCGCGATTGGCTTCGCTGCGAGTGGCATGCCAAATGTCCTGATTCTCCTCACCGACGACCAAGGCACGCTTGATATGAACTGCTACGGGGCCAAAGATCTCAACACGCCCCATATGGACTCGCTCGCGAAAACGGGTGTTCGCTTCACTCAAGCCTATGCCCACACGGTTTGCTGTCCTTCGCGGGCTGCTTTGCTTACCGGCCGACACCCCAACCGAGGCGGAGTGCAGAGCTGGTTACAGGGCGACCGCAATGGAAGCGACGCCCACCTGGGTAACATGGATCCTTCAGAAACAACCCTCGCAGAGGTTCTTAAGGAAGCCGGCTACGAAACCGCACTTTTTGGCAAGTGGCATCTCGGAGCCAAGGTCGGTCACGGCCCATTAGACCAAGGCTTCGACCAATACTTTGGCCACCTCTCGGGCTTTATTGACAATTACACTCACTACTTCCTGCATGGTCAGGGGTATCACGATCTCTATGACGACAACGAGGAAATATTTCGAAGAAACGAGTATTTCCCGGCCATGATAGTTGACGAAGCCATTGAATACATCGGCAAAGACCGAGAAGCTCCCTTTTTCGCGACCGTGGCTTTCAATCTCCCCCACTACCCCGAACAGCCGCTTCAGGAACTCAAACAAGCCTATCCCGACCTCGAAATGCCCCGCAAGTCCTACGCCCGAGTCGTGGAAACCGTCGACCGCCAAATCGGTCGCCTCCTCCAGAAACTCGACGAAACTGATCAACGGGAAGACACGATCATCATTTTCAGCAGCGACAATGGTCATTCCGAAGAAAATAACAGAGGCATCACCGTTGGCTACCACAATAGCGGGTACCCAATCGGCCACTACTACTTGGCTCATGGCGGTGGCGGATATACGGGCAAATGGATCGGTCATAAAGCGACGTTCTTGGAGGGTGGCGTACGCGTGCCTATGATCATCAGCTATGCCAAAGCACTCCCTCAAGGAATCGCCCGCGACCAAGTGATCACAATTATGGACTGGATGCCCACCCTTTTGGATCTCATCGATCTGCCCGCTCCCCAACACCGTCTCGATGGGCATAGCCTGCTACCCATCATTAAAAACGCCAACGCTACTTCCCCGCATCCCGTGCTACACTTCGACTGGAGAGAGGATTGGGCCGTGCGCGAGGGCGATTGGAAACTCATCGCCAAGAAAAACCGTCAAAGCGGCGAAATGGTTTATTCGCTTCACAACCTCGCCGACGCAAAACCAGAGGTAGCAGACTACGCCAGCGAAAAACCCGAGCTCGTTGCCCATTTTAAAACGCTTCACGAATCTTGGGCCAAAGAGGTTAAGCCTAAGTAGCTACAAGCTAAAGAGGTGCACGAAGCAAATAGCAAGCAGGCGATCTCCAAGCGCCCCATCAGTCAGTATTTTTGGTGGCACCCGGAGATAGCCCATTACCGGGGAATCTGAAACAATCGCCGAATTGCATCTGTATCCATCTCGGCCCCATATTCACAGGCTTCAAAAGTCTCAACGTTGACAACAGCGACGCCTCGCCCGTCGCCATAGTAGCGCTTGAGGAAATCGCGGGCTTTTTCGCTCGGGCGACTGAAGCTTCTCGCAAATCGCGAGAGGGCTTCTAACCGCCGTTCGGGGTCTGCTGGCGTTTCTATTCCATGACGGTCAATCCAAGGTAGCCACTCGTAAAACTGTGACTCGTGACAATCCAGCATTCGTATCTTAGTATCCATGACCGAATCGATATCCACAGCTACATCGGGTACAAACGGCGACGGCTTTTGAAAATCATCCGAAAAATAAGCGATAACTGGCGCTTTTTCAAGACGAGGTGTATCCGGACAGATATTCGGAACACCCACTAAATAAGAACAGTCCTGAACTAGTTGGGATGTGTAGCGATGATCAGGATGATAGTCGTTGGGGCGATGTGTGAGAATGAGGTCCGGCTGAAACTCGCGTATCAGTCGAAGTAACTCCCAGCGCTCCTCTAGTCCCGGAATGAGTTTTCCATCTGGGTTATCCAAGACTTGATACTCGATGCCCGCGACCTTGCCGGCCGCTTTTGCTTCCACCCTTCTACGATCCGCCAGCTCCTTACCCGATTGCTGATGGTGCCCCGCATCGCCATTGGTCAATGAGACAAATCTAACTGCGGAACCCGTTTGGGCCCACAGAATCGCACACCCTCCCGCCTTTAGATCACAGTCATCCGGATGGGCACCGATGGCCAATACACGAGGTTTCTCTTCTGTATCGGTTTCACACATACTAGACAAATTTTAATCTACCAATTTTAAATAGGCCTCGGCGTACCGCTTCCCGAAGATTCTGAGCGACCTCGTATCGAAGTGGACAATGTCACCATTGGCAGTCAAACCGTCAGACGTCACGAACGCAACCTTCTCCATTCTCGTGGAAACCGCGATATGAGCGGCGTTGACCTGCTCTCTGTACTTATCCCAAGGTTTCGCAGGAAACTGTCCCAGCTGACCGAGAACAATCGGAAGGTCAGGGGCGTTGAACTCTGTCCTAAACCTCTGGAACAAGTCTTGCAAATTCCCCTCGTATGCCTCCGCGAGTCCTAGTTTCCCATCAGATTCCCCTTGATGCCAAAGAATGCCTTTCAATACCCCGTTGTTCATCGCCACACGAGCTCGAGCGATCGCATCATCCCAAGGGTGGGATTTCGTTTGGCTGTGGTATCCGCCGGGTTTCCAAGTCGAGATGCCTGACCCTCCACAGGCTGCAGGTATCAATCCAATTGTGACATTCGGATACTTCTCTGCGATTTCCTCCGCAAACGATAACGCCAATCCTTCTCCCGCTACCTTTTTGTCGAAGTGTATAGGGGCTACAGCCAGTCTCCATTTTCCGTCCTCGCCCAACGCCAAAACTCGCGGGTTAGGCAGCTTTTTGGGTTCTTCTATGATGCCCCGTCCGGCCATATTCGATTGGCCCGCAAGCAGGACCAAATAGAAATTTTCTTTATTAGGCAAGTCCACCGGTGTACTCGTCTCTCCTTCTATTGGAACTCCTAGGCTAAAGACGGAGCCCATGATCCCGATTATCAAATTTTTCATGGGCCAAGAGATTTACTGGCTTTCAACGCACTACTCCAATCCTCATTCGCGGCGCCATCAATAGCATATAATTGCACCTGTCTAGCCCGTTCACGCAAGCACTCTACCACTTGGTGCTCCTCCGATCGGTAAAACGGTTTCGCACCATCCATAGACGGAAACTCGATCACCGCCAATCGAACCGCTTCCTTTTCACATTCCAACATATCTAACTCGCCTCCGCGAACAATGCATGTCCTCCAAACCGATCGAATACTCGAAGCGTGCGGCGTATATTTTGTCCATACGCAATGGGATCGCTGATATTTACACGAACCATAATGTAGGCTAACATAAGTCCACTCTCATGAACTCAAGACGATTGATCAATCGCGAACTGCCCTTCGCATTAAAAACTTAGAGTCTGCCGCTCTGAGCTCTCCCTCATTGAACGAGATAGGCAAGTAGGTCGGCCATCTCCTCCACCGATACGGAATGCTCAAACCCTTCCGGCATCAAAGAGCGGCCCACACCGGTCATGCTTTGAACGGCCGTTCTGGGAAAAGTCTTGGACTCGCCACCAGGCAAAAGAAGAGTGACACTCTGACTGTTTTCGAAACCAATCATTCCAATGTACGCTTCCCCGTTTTTCATTCGAAATTGAAAAGCTTGATATTGAGGAGCCACCTCTTGGTTCGGGTCTAGGATATTTCCGAGAATCGACGCTTTCCCGGCCGATTTAAACGAAGCGACAGGGGGCCCAAACCCCAGCCTACCTCCATCAAGCCCTTGGTGGCAAAGCACGCAGGCCTTTTCGAAGGCCGCTTTCCCCTTCATCCGGTCACCTGAAATATCCAAGGCCGGCTGGTAACGAGCAACGACATCGGATCGAGACTCTACCTTAGGGAGCACTTCCAATGCCCGGGACACTACTTTTTCATCCGGATGCTGACGCAGTTTTCGCAAAGCTTCCGCTGGTATTTGCCCGAGCGATACCTGCTTCGATGCAATCGCTTCGAGAAATCGGGTCGCGTCTTCCCCATTCTCAGTGAAACGCACTGCCGCGGTTCGAAAAGCCTCTTTTGGGAGGCACTCAATGTGCTCCAATAAAAACGCTGTATCCGCAATTCCCTTCGCCGCTTGAACGACTAGCTCTTTAGGCGATCTGTTGCTGGATATTAGGCTCTTACGAAGCGGTTCACTCGAAGAGCCACCAGCCAATTCCAAGAAACGAAGACCGACCAATCGCGAAGCCATATCGGATTCTTCACTGGCAGCAATCAACTCCGCCTGGGAAAAAAGGATGCGAAGACCCTTTTCATCCTTAACTGCCTCCCAACTCAACCCGCTGTAAGCCAGCCCATCTTTCAACGCGACAACCTGTTCTAACTGCTGAGTTGAGAATCTTCTTTCGGCCAATTGCTCGACCGCGAACCCAACAAGGGCCCGATCTCCCGTCCGTCCCGTAAGTCTTGCTAATTCGAGCATGAATCCAGGCGACCCATCAATATCGTTACGTTTCCACGCTTCCTTGATATCTTCGATCTCTTGCAACGAATTAAGAAGCGTCGCTTCAAGCCAGGGATCCCCATCCCAATAAGGAAAACGGGAAAGGAGGGAACTCTCACTGCTCAGTAGGGCAGGAAAAGGAGTGGGGATGGCTTTGGCAGGGAGCGGTCTCTCCCGCTCAAATAGCAAACGACGGGAAGTCGTCTGATGCCAGTCGTCACTTGAATTCTGAGCAAGCTCAATGAGTGTGACATCGGAGGCCTCTGACAATCGAGGGACAGAGGGACGCTGAAATTTTTCTGGCTCAATTCGGTAGATGCGTCCGCGATCGTTTCCACTGTTTAAATCGAGGTGCTGCTTTATTCCTGGTGGCAGTGACCAGGGATGCTCAATCGTCTCGCGGTACATGTCACAAATGTAAAGGCACCCATCAGGGCCAGTTGCGAAGCTGGCTGGCCGAAACCAATTGTCGCTACTACGCAGAAATTCAGTTTCTTGCTCGTCATCCGGGCGGGTAGCCAAGGGTTGGACCCAACCGGGATCTTGCCGAAGGAGTTTTCGATGCACCAAATTGCTGCCGACGTCGCCAACAAAGAAATTGTTGTGAAAACCTTCTCCCAAGGCATCCCCCCAATAGGAGTGAATACCGCTGGCCGAGGTAAAGTAGCCAGAAACACGACCGCCTCCTTCGATCATCCCTCTCACGACACCAGAAACGCGCCATCGCGTCCGCACCACACGCCAGGGCTCGTCATAACTGATTCGAAAGACGGGCGCCGCCGAACCGTCTTCAGGAATACTCACAAGCGGATCGGGCAATTCGTAATAAGGATTCAACCTAACTTGATTCCGTTCATAAGCTACCCAAAGAACGTGTCTCGAATTGCTGCATACATACCTTCGACCCACAGAATCAAAAGTCATTCCGTACTGGGCCGTGCCACTTTCCGCCCTGAAATCGAGTGTTTCAGGATCGAAAGAAAAATCTGCGCCGCGAATAGGAACCGTTTCAAATGAAGGATCGTCCGGTCGCGTCACATTCCCTCCACTCGACGCGGTCGCACCCCAAATACGATTATCAGGACCCCAGCGAAAGCTGTTGAACAGGGCCTGCATGTTAAGCCGCGAATCCTCAGGCCCAAAACCCGTAAAGACGACACGTTCTTCATCGCTAACGCCATCACCATCATTATCCTTGAAGTAGCTCAGATCCGGAGTCGCTCCCACAAAAATGCCTCCCTTGTAACAAACAATTCCGGTTGGCCATTGCAGTTCGTCCTTAAATACAGAGGAGGTTTCGAATAGGCCGTCCCCATCCAAGTCTTTCAACAAACGGATACGCCCTATCCGGTCATCCCTCCGCTCTGAATAGCCGCGCATTTCGACCACATACAAAGCACCGTTCGCATCGAAGGCCATGGCGATGGGATCTACAATGTCCGGTTCGTGGGCCACGAGTTTGACCTGAAAACCAGCTTTAATCTCAAAGGTATCCAGCACGTCTTCAGGCTCAACAGCCGGAATGCGTGGCATCTGAGCTTCGTCGATCTGCGGTTCCTGACCGAATACTCCTGTGCCAGTGCAAAGAACCAAAAACCATCGGAATAAGTGCCCTAGCACACTGTAATTAGACCGGCCATTGAAGATGAGGTTTCTACGCATGAATCCACTATGCTTATGGATCGGAGACAATTTGCAATCACTTCTGCATCTGGATTAGCCGGTTTGCTGGAAGCCTATCGGCCAAAGGAAGAAGTATTCGATATCCATCAGCACTTGGCCTATTCTGGCCGGAGCTATGAAGATTTTCACAAACATCAGGATACCATGGCATCACTCGCAGTGTTCTGCTTCCTTCCGCTTCCTATTTGAAAATGTTCTCCACCCATATGGGAGACTCCAATGGTCTCGAGGCACGAGTGTCCGTTACCGAGGCGGCTGCCAAGATGACCGGACGCTTTCCTAATAAATTTGTTTTCTTTTGTAACGAGATTCCGGACCTCGAAGGGCCCACGCAAAAAAATGGAGTCATGGCTGAAAAAAGGAGCAGCAGGCATCGGCGAGCTAAAATTCAACCTCCCTAGCGACTCATCCCTTTGGTGCGACTATTCGAATTGGCCAACGAGTACCAATTCTTATTCACTTCCAGTACAAGATATATATCATGGGTCTTAGTGATTCTATAAGGTGATTGAACGCTTCCCGGATGTGAATTTCATCGGGCACGCTCAAACTTGGTGGGGCAATATTGATGCCAATCACGATCATTCGATTATGTATCCAAAAGGCAAAGTCAATTCTGGTGGCTTAATCGATCGCCATTTGGCCGACTACCCCAATATGTACGTCGACCTTTCAGCAGGCTCAGGGTGCAATGCCCTTAACCGGGACCCGGAACACGCGATCGAATCATCGAAATACATCAGGATGAACTATGCTTAGGTACGGATTACCCAGACAGTGCAGGCAGGGGAGACGACTGCTCTGGATCGCAACAAATCGCCAATGTGAGACAATTTTCTCTTGGCCCCAAAGTGGCCACTAAGATCCTGTCCAAAAATACTCGTCGCACTGTTCGGTTTCCTTCATAGCAAACCCGAACCCCTGCCCATTGGGTACTGTTAATATCCATTCAGACTCTTTTGGCTCTCAACAACAAATTCGGTACGCTCAACCCTTGAAGCCTATGTCCTATTTCTCCCATTGGGTCGAGGTAAAACGATTAAAGGCATGGAACCTTTGAACTGGCGGATGATTGCAAGCTTGTCGTCACTCAAGGTGTGATCATCCGAGAAACACGTTCAGAAGGGTCCGACAAATCTCCTCTGCTGGCAGTAAATTTTTCTAATGCGATTCATCACCTTTATGATCCCAACAACTGTTCCATGGATGCAATCTGGTCGGTTAGTTTAGCCAAGGTAAACGAAAATGTTCCCATACCCAGTTTCGCCACGATCCTTAGCGAGCGGGATATGGAAAAGCTTATAGAGTACTTAGAAAGCCCCTAAAGGTACCAATTTAAAGAAACCCGCCATTTAATTAGTTCGCTAAATCCGATTACAGTACAACAATAACCTTTTCGAAGAAGAACCACCCAACTTAGTGACAAATCATTAATCTGGAGCTCGATTCCTCTCCCCTTCCCAGCACCTCATGCACTCAACTAAAATCCTATTTTTTCTCTTAATTCTTGCACCCTCCTCTTTCCTCCTTGGTGCTAACCCCTCTACCCATATCATACTCGTCATGACCGACGACCAAGGCTGGGGGCAAATGGGCTACATGAACCATCCGATTCTGAAAACGCCTCATCTCGATGCCATGGCCGCCAATGGCCTTCGATTCGAGCGATTCTACGCCGGAGCTCCCAACTGCTCCCCCACTCGTTCTACTGTAATGACTGGACGCACCAACAACCGAAACGGTGTCGAAGATCATGGTTTTCCCCTTCGGCTTCAGGAAAAGACCCTGCCACAGGCCTTGCAAAAGGCGGGCTACGCTACCGGACATTTTGGGAAATGGCACCTCAACGGTTTTCGCGGCCCCGGGGCGCCCATACTGGGTTCGGATCCGAGGAGTCCTGGCGCCTTTGGTTTTGACGAATGGCTCTCCGTATCCAATTTCTTCGACCGAGATCCCATCATGAGCCGCCAAGGCACGTTCGAAGAATTCGAAGGCGACTCCTCTGAAATCATCGTAGAAGAAGCTCTCGAGTTCATCGCTCGACAAACCATGGCGGAAAAACCTTCCTTTACAGTCATTTGGTATGGCACGCCCCATTCGCCTTTTATGGCCAGCGAAAAGGACAATGCTCAATTTCCCAATCTTGAGGACGCATCCCGGAACCACTACGGTGAGATGGTCGCCATGGATCGCAGTATTGGTACCCTGCGCAAAGGTCTCCGAGATTTGGATATCGAAAAAAACACGCTGCTCTGGTTCAATAGCGACAATGGGGGACTGGGGACAATCAAACCCGACACGGTTGGCGGACTGCGCGGTTTTAAAAATACAGTATTTGAAGGGGGACTACGCGTACCCTGCGTCATCGAATGGCCCGCAGTTATTAAGCGGGCCCGTGTCACCAACCATCCTACAGCCACCATGGATATCTTTCCCACCATTGCCGAGATCGTGGGGCTACCAGAATCCAGCATGCTTCAACCCCAAGACGGGGTCAGCGTCAGGACTCTATTTGATAGTGAACCCGGTCCACGTACGAAACCGATAGGGTTTCGACACCTGAGAAAAGCGGCCTTCATCGACAACGATTACAAACTCGTCGCCCCTGATTTGGATAAGGACGTTTACCATCTATTCAACGTCGCGAAAGATCCGAAGGAGACCAACGACCTCTACCAAAAGGAGGCTTCAATCGCCCAGCGACTGCACAAGCAATTCGAGAAATGGAGCGAGTCTGTCCAATCAAGCTACGAGGGGAAAGACTATCCTGAGGAACGAGTCGACCCGGACCATCCCGGTAGGCGCGACTGGACCGTTTCCGAGGAATATGCTCCCTACATCGAAGGGTGGAAGAATCGACCAGAATTTGAGCCCTACCTGAAACCCTGATGGCTCAGCGGTTGGCGTTGGTTCTTAGCTTTTGACTCAAACGCGACATAAATTGGGCCATGAACACCTAATTTGACGACGAACCTACTCCATTGGTGCGAACTATCGGTCCCATTGTCCCGACTATTTCACTCTTTCTGAGGTGAGGATTTGATTCCATTTAAGAGTACAGGGTGTGGCGGATCGCTTACCCCTAAGCGATCCGCCGCCTTGTATTCTTTCTAACCCTATGATCTCGCTAAGCGAGAATGACTTCCACTCAGCCAGATTCGTGCCAATCTCCTAAAAAGTCTTCAATCAACCGAATGATTGCGCCTGGTAATTTGGATGCTCAAAAACGAAGCTCAAATTGATGCAGAGAATGATGATTCAAGAACCGAGCCCTCCCTGCTGAGTTGCGCGGAACGGTCATTCGATTAGTCTTTGTAAAATGAATGCCATTTTCAAACGATTCAAAATAATACATTTTGCAGCAGGAAGTGCCTTCGCTGGAACCCCTTCCATTTTTGCTGAACTCCCGGCCAATTTTAGGAAAAATAGCCTAGTGTCCTAGTGCATTGCACACCGTTGGGATACCGAGGACTGCAGCCCGGCAAAACTAGCTTTAATGCTTTCGGGGCTGGGAGTGGCACGACTCGCCTGAAACTGGACACACCAAGATAACCCTCCGTTTGGAGAGGAAATCCTGCATTACCAAAAACACGGTATCGAGTACTCCGCCTTTTGAAAAAAAATGAAGAGGCCTTCAAGCTCTTCGAGAAATACGGGCTTCAGCCTCAGATTTGGAAGATCAGCCCCTCGCCCAAGCTAGATTCGCAGGAAGAAAAAGTCGGTGCAGCCGCCAAACGAATAATGCCATTTGCCAAACGGGCCAAAGAACTGGATTCCCCATTTGGCCTCTACAACCATCTCAACTGAGGAGGACAACCGGAGAATTTGATTGCGGTTTGCGCGAACTAAACCTTTTGGGATATGACAATATCGGCATCGTCTATAACTTCCATCACAGCCACGAAGAAATAGGCCGGTTTCCTAAATACCTTCGTTTGATGAAACCCTATCTCCTTTGCCTCAGCCTCAATGGTATGGCTAAAAAGGATACCCTCATCAAACGATCCCTAGAGAACAAAATCCTCCCCTTTGGCTCTGCAATTTAAGAGAAGGCCATGATCCAAGCGGTCATTGATTCTGGATACGGTAGCTCTATGGGAATAATAGGTCCCCTTCCCACTCAGGATGCAGAAAAAAGTCTCCGAGATAATATTGCCAGACTTGATTCCATCTAGTCTGAATACAATAAGTGATTTTCTAGGAAAATAGAGCTCAAGACAGGTTAGTTGAAGACCAGCTAACTCCTTGCCCTTTGGAGCAAAGACGCTAAACATGTGCTAACAATGGTGATCCAGTCATCTAAGTTTCGGGTTCTTTCTTTACATGAAAGCAATTTCCTATTAACCGTTCTCACGTGTTGAAATCTCTCTCCTCATCCCTTCTCCTCACTCTTCTAATCACAAGTTGCTCCCAGAGTGAATCCGGGCTCAAACCCATCTTTAATGGCAAGGATTTGTCAGGCTGGACCGCGAATGTAGATGCTTGCTGGAAGGTTAAAAACGGAATTCTTCACGCTACCAACGACCCCGAACAGAAGGGCGACATTCTGCAAACTAAAAAAAATTACCGAAACTTTATCGTTCAGGCAGACTTCAAATTCGGCTCAGGGCGAATCGATACGGGCATCTTCCTTCGCGACACCAAAGAGCAAATACAGATTGGCGAGTCGGGTAGCCTAAAGCGAGACATGACTGCCCTCCCCTATATCCCCGGAAAAGGCTATCCCATCCAAGTCGAAACAGGTACCAAAGCCCTCAAGCTTAACGATTGGAACACCATTAAGGTACAAGTTACCGGAAACACCTACACCACTTGGCTAAACGGAACCCAGATCACGACTTACGATTCGGAGACCATCATTTCCGAGGGCCCTATCGGCATCCAAGTGCACCCCAAGCGTGAAATGAGTGTCGATTTCCGAAATATTCTCGCTCAGGCACTAGAATAGTACAAGGCTACTAGTGATAACAGATGCTTATTCTCGAATTTGATCCCCCAGCCGGGCTTGTCGCTAAGGTACAAGGTTCCGTCCTCCACGCGCTCCCCGTGCCCTATGCGGGTTCGTGCGGCCTCAAACGATTCTTCAACTGACTTCACATTTTCTGGATACAAAGCGGTTGTATTTGGACTGGCTGCTCTTGACACGGGGCCAGAGGGATTGTGGGACGAGACTTCGCTTTTTCCCTTGCCCATTTCGATCAATCCAAGCAACGGGCCAAATCCTCCCACTGATCACCGAAATTTAGCGGAATCTTGATTTCTGGTATTCTTATTCCTCAGAATGGCGTTGTCTCGAATAATATGGGGACCAGTAATTTGATTCGGACAGGAATATTTAAATTGAATGCAATTAGATTCCAATCGATACATTAATAAATTCTAGTTTTCTGGCCAACACGTTATTCCCCCAATTGCCTAAGATTTAATGAACACGATGATCGACTGGTTCGCTCGCAATGGAGTAGCCGCTAACCTCCTGATGGTTGCCATAATTGGCGGGGGAATCTGGTCCCTCAAAGACCGAATTATTCTCCAAGACTTTCCCGAGGTGCCCGACCGCACCGTAACCGTGTCCGTTGCCTATCGCGGTTCGACGCCCAGCGAAATCGAACAAGCGATTGTAACTCGCCTTGAAGAAGCACTTCACGATATTGAAGGCATCGACGAGATGGACGCAATGGCTAGTTCTAGCATTGGACGTGTAATATTGGATTTTGAAGAGGAATACGACCTAAACGAAAAGCTGAATGAGGTAACCAATAGGGTCGCCACGATTCAGACTTTTCCTCCCAATGCCGAACGGCCACAGATTAGCCTAAGAACCAATTCTGAGAGAGTCATCACCATGGTGTTATCCGGTGACCTAACCGAAAAGGACCTCAAATTGATGGGCGAACAGATTCGGGATGAAGTGGCCAATCTACCCGCTGTATCCCTCGCCTCGCTCAAGGCGATTCGTCCGTACGAAATTGCGATTGAGATATCCGAGCGATCTCTTCGCGAATTCGGGTTGAGCTTCGATCAGGTTACGAGAGCGATCCGAACGTCGTCTATCGACCTTTCTGCCGGGAGCATAAAAACCGATTCAGGACGCATCCTACTCCGTACGGATCAACAGGCGTACAACTACGACGATTTCTCGTCCATCACCTTGCTGGTACGAGATGATGGGGCAAAAATTAAAGTTGGGGACATAGCCAAGGTAATCGACGGTTTCGACGAAACCCCTATTATAGCACAACACAACGGAAAACGGGCGATCGCAATCGATGTATTCAGGACAGGATCACAGAGCATTATCGAAATCGGAGATTCGATAAAGGAGTTTATAGAACATAAAAAAAAGCAACTGCCCGCCGGCATTGGTCTTGGCTACTGGGGCGACAGTTCGGAACGGATCAGGGCACGCCTTAGCACATTGTCGAAAAGCGCGGTGATGGGATTCTTTCTCGTACTAATCGTTCTCGCTCTATTCCTACGCCCTTCGCTGGCTCTATGGGTCGCTTGGGGAATCCCGATCGCCTTCGCAGGCTCTTTCTGTTTGCTTCCTTTTCTGGGGGTGACGATCAACGTCGTAGTTCTGCTGGCATTTATTATCACCCTCGGAATCGTCGTTGACGATGCCATCGTTACGGGTGAAAATGTATTTGAGCACATGCAGCGGGGGTCCAAACCGTTAACCGCCGCCATAAAAGGAACCCAAGAAGTAGCAGTGCCCGTCTTTTTTGGAGTCGTCACCACTATGGTTGCATTCTATCCACTCAGCTTGATGTCGGGCCGGTTTGGAGCCTTTTTCAAGAATATCCCACTAGTCGTCCTACCTGTTCTGCTTTTCTCGCTTGTCGAGTCCAAACTAATCTTACCCGCCCACTTAAAGCATTGTACCCATTTCCCGGATTCAGGAAAATCCAAAAACCACTTTATCCGATTTCAACGCTTTTTCTCTGATGGCTTGCAGAACGCGATACTTAAATACTATCGCCCCGCTCTTGACTGGGCTTTAATCAATCGCTATATATCCTTTTCCATCTTTGTTTGCTTCCTCCTAATCTTTCTCGGACTAATAATGGGGGAGAGAATTGGTTACACCCAAAGGCCAAGTGTTCCCAGGGATACGACTACTATTGCCCTACAAATGCCCTCCGGCACAACTTTTGAAACTACCTTGGAGAAGGTGAGGCTTATCGAAAACGCCGCCCTCAGTCTTCAGAAGGAAATCAACAAACGCTTCGATGCAGAGGTCATACCCAATATTTTTGCCACCGCTGGAGGACAGCCCTTTGGCAACACCCTTCCCAATAGCGGCGAGAACCAAGCTGGAATAGATGAACTAGGGGAGGTCGTCATCGAAATCGGAGCTGAGCCATCACAAAAATACGGGTATACAAGCCGCGATCTAGCGGACGAGCTTCGCAAGATGGTGCCTCCCATTCCTGAAGCCGAGCGATTGAGTTTTTCCTTCGAGCGAGGAGGGTCAGGAGGAGCCCTTACTTTTGAACTCATTCACCCAGACATTGATCTGCTTAAGGAAGCCTCCTCGGACCTGCAAAGGCATCTAGAGTCATATGATGGGCTGTACGACATTGTGGATACATACGAAAATGCTAATGACGAATATAACTTGGAACTGAAGCCTGAGGCTGAATTTCTAGGCGTTACCGCAAGCAATCTTGCCCAGCAAATTCGGGCTGCGTTCTTCGGAGCAGAAGCACAGAGAATTCAGCGAGAACGAGACGAGGTACGGGTGATGGTCCGCTACCCAGAAAAGGACCGACGCTCCTTAGCCTCTCTCCAGAACATGATGATCCGCACCGCCAGCGGATCGGAGGTACCCTTTGAAACCGTCGCTAAAGTGGTACCCGGCAAAAGTCTTCCCTCGATTCGCCGTGTCGACCGAAATCGCATCATCCAGGTCAGTGCAGATGGCGACACCAACAAATTGGACGTTGAATCCATTGAGGTCAACATCCTCGAGGAATTTCTACCCGACTTAGTGGCGGCCAAGTATCCCGGAATGGGATTTGACGTACGAGGACGTGCCGCGGAGGCCCGCGACAATAATCGCGAAATGACCTCTGGCATCTATTTCATTCTGGCCGTTATATTTGCCCTTCTGGCGATCCCCCTGAGAAGCTACTTTCAACCCCTTATCGTAATGTCCGCTATTCCGTTTGGGGTCGTTGGAGCAATCATGGGGCACTGGTTGATGGCCTGGATCTTCAGTTGGAACGGTGGTGAACCGAGACTCTACCAATCTTCCATATTTGGAATGATGGCATTGTCTGGAGTCGTAGTAAATGACAGTTTGATTCTGGTCCATTTCATGAATACGAATATCAAAAAAGGCATGGCTATCGAAGAGGCCGTTCGGATTGCGGGTGTCCGTCGCTTTCGTCCAATTTTACTGACTTCGTTGACGACGTTCTTCGGTCTCCTGCCGTTAATGTTCGACCCACAGCCTAGCTCCTCCTTCCTAATCCCGATGGCGATTTCATTGGGCTGGGGCATTATCTTCGCAACCGCTATTACCTTGGTTCTCATACCAGTCCTCGTCCTCATTTTCGATGACTTGAAGCGGCTATTTTGTCGTTTATACAATATCAATCCTAATTTGTCTGAGGAAGAAGAAGATAAGGAGTAGGAACTTTAAATAGTCTAACAGTTGTTTCCGGCAGGGAAGTTCGGCTCGTTTCTCCTATGTCCAATCCCAAAAATCGATGGACAAATAAATCACTCCCTAACGTCCTTTGATAGCCCCTGCCGGAGGTGGCAGGCCAACCATTTTTGCAGCCCGACCGGCGATCTTAGGCTCTGGATCATTCTGTGCTATAAAGGTTAGCCAATCACGCACCTCTGAATCCTGAGCCAGTGACTCCAGCGCTTCAATCCCGTAGTAACGTAATCGACCGTTCTCGAAGCCGTTCTCAACCTCTAAATTTAAAACAGTCAGCACATCATCGCGATGCTCCTGGGTGACAAGCCCCTTCAAAGCAAGCAACGCAGCTGCCTGGTCATGCGGCTTCTTCGGATCCGAAAATAGCTTCCACATGGAATCGACGGCTCCCTGATCGAACTGGCCATAGCGCTTGAGCAATCTGGCTTGTTTCGCTCGCTCCCAAGCCGGACGCTTCTCATCCACCAAGATATTGTAGGCGTTTACCAACTCGCGTTCTTGCGTTTCGATAACACCCAGCGAATCGATGCTTAATGCAAGCTCCGCGATGTGTTGCTGTTGAGAGCTTAGCTCTTCAATCCGCTTCTCTATGAGGGGGGCTTCTGTCTCCTCTAACCCTGCGGGTCGACCCAACGCTTCCAAAGCGGCGAGCCGTTGACGAAGGTCCTCAACCTCAGCTCGGAGGACTGAGTCTGAAGCAGCGGATTCCGGAAGAGCTGAAATATCCCTTCTAATGATGGCAATGGCTAATGCTGCTAACGATAATAAAAGAGCGATAACTGGGGTAGGTTTCATAAATTACCCTCTAATCTCTAGGTAGCGACTCGTGCAGATGGATGATATTCCCATCGTTATCGCGAGTAATCGGAGGTCCTGCAGGAGCACTCGCACCGCCCGAAGTGCCAACTCCATGCCGCCCACTCGGGTCGCTATCGCCTCTCGCAATTCGAGCTGCTCGTCCTCGACGCCCTTCTCGAAACGGAGCGTTGCGTACCATATCTGCAAATACAGCGTTGTTGGCCATTATTTTTTCGACTACATCCTGATGGGTATCAGCTATATTATTCGTTTCTTTTGGGTCATCGTAAATCTTAAACAGTTCGACAAGTTCCGGATCCGAATTAGGCGTGTTTCTATTGATGTTCGAGTGTACCAGCTTGTAATCGCCCGAGTGTACTGAATAGGACGTTCCGGTGCCGATAACCATATCGGTTTTACGCTCACGCTTTCCACCCGTTTTAAGGACGTCCCATAAGCTCTCACCGTCAAAAGGCGTATTCAGATTTGTCTTAAGGTCCAGAGCCTCAACGAATGTCGGAAACAAGTCGTAAACCACCATAGGCTGCTCGCTGCGGATACCCGCAGGAATTTTACCTGGCCAACGGATGATAGCGGGCATGCGAGTGCCTCCTTCGTAAACGAGACCTTTTCGTCCTCGGAAACCACTGCTATCCCCGACTGTAGTCGGACCATTATCCGAAAAGAAAATCACTATCGTGTTGTCTCGTATTCCTTCGTCATCGATCGCCTTGAGAATGTTGCCAATCGCTACGTCTAAGATTTCCACCATTGCACAATAAATGCGGCGATCCCCATTTTCGATGTGGGCATACTTGTCTACGTACTCTTGAGGTGCTTGCAGGGGGGTGTGTGGTGCAGTGAACGCGACATAGGAAAAGAAAGGTTTCGAGGGATCGCGATCGCGGATCAGGCGACTGATTTCGTTGCCGAACAAATCGGTCACATACCCTTTTTCAAAGACGGTTTTCCCATCACGGGCCCAATCTTTTTGCTCGCCTCGCCCGTGTGTCCAGTAGTCCGGCCCTGCTCGCAGCGATCCGTAGGTATGGTCGAAACCACGGTTAATAGGAAGATCGCGGACATGGGTCATGCCTAAATGCCACTTGCCAGCCGTCATAGTCGTGTAACCCGCTTCCTTAAAAGCCTGATTCATAAGCTGCTCATCGTGAGGTATCGTTAAGTTGGCTGGTATCGGCGAAAATATGTCGTGACGCATCGAAATGTGCCCCGTCAGGAGTGAGGTGCGAGTGGGTGAGCAAATCGGGTAAGTATAAAATCGGTTCAGCTCCATTCCGTCCTTGGCGAGCTGGTCGAGATTGGGAGTCGACATCTCACCTCCGTGGTATCCAACGTCCCCCCAGCCTTGGTCGTCCGAGACTAAAAGTACAACATTAGGTTTGGTAGAAGCGGCGAATGCAAACGAGCTGAGGCAGGTAAGAACAATTGAAACGAAACTGGAATTAATTACTGATAACTGTTCGCACATGGCACGGGATAAGAAGAGAGGATGAGATTGCATAGATTAAAGGGCTGGCCATTAGGAATAACGGACTACCTTGAACTAAGACCTTCTCACCTAGGAATAAGCAATAGTAATCGCGGCTTCTCCAAAGTTTAGCCCAATCAGAAACTGAGTGATGATGCGACTCCAGACCATCCACCTTTTTGATTCGAAAGCATCCAATTTAGCCCTTTTGTCTGGGAGTCAGTCTAGCCCCACCTGCCTAACAATCAAGGCAAGGCAGATCGAGCCTTCGTGACTCAATCTTTGAATTACATGCTAATTCCAATCAAACAAGTTGCAAAACCTGTAGGCATCATACGGGACGTCCCTTGATTAATCGTATTCTTCGTCATCGCAGTTAAGCTGACTTCCTTTGTTAATGCCGCAAAAGGCTTCAATTAAACGCTCCTGCCAGCCCTCGCAGAAAATTGCATCAAATGCCACGGCAAAGATGACAAAATTAAAGGGGATTTGAACTTAGTGGAGATTTCGAATTCGAAGAACTGCCGCCAGAGTAAAAACCTCCTTTTCCAGCAGATTCTAGACAGGAGATAATCGCTGAGCTGCAATCACTGATGAAAGAGGCGATCACCGCTCGCACCTCATTTCCGAAACCCCGATTCGGCACGTGAGCCGCTTTAAATACAACAAAGCGGTCTGGGACTTGTTCGAGCTCAACGTGGTAGTCTTTAGGCTTCCGAAATGTTTGTTGCGGGAGTACGGCGACTACTTTAAACCACAACCAGGGATCATGCTATCATCTATTCAGGCAGCTAGCCGACCACTGGGGAAGTCCCAGATGATCGAACCGCGACTAGCCGGGGTAGGCACCTTAACACATCGTGAAGCATATGCGGCCATCCATCAATTTTCTACTTTCAAATTGTCCAATCCCCCCCATTTTATGTAAAACTTAGGAAAAGGAATCTTATACTCTCGCAGTCGATTACTCCAACGAATTTCCAATATTCCTTTCTCTTCCATGAATACGACAGAAAGTAGCTCTTCATCCGGCCCGACCTCCAAACCCGATTCACCCGATTCCAGCAATTCCTCGTCTCCTTCCCTGAATCGTGCATTCTTTGCAATCCTTCTTCGAATCGTTCCCCCGGTCCTAATTATGGCAGTCGGCATATTCGGCTATCTTCAACTTTCCGTCGAACCCGAGGAAACCAAAAAAGGAAAAAGCAAGCCGCGACCCATTAAAACCCAAGTCGTCGAGTTGGTCTCTCAAAACTACCCTACCCGCATAACAAGCCAAGGCAACGTCCGCCCCCACGATCAGATCACGCTCAATTCTGAAGTGGCTGGACGCATCGTTCGCATCAGCCCCAACTTCGAAGACGGAGCCTTTTTCAGCGAAGGAGACGTCCTCGCGGAGCTGGACACCGCCGACTTCGAAGCGACCCTGGCCAATGCTGAAGCGCAAGTGGCACGCACCACTTCTTCCTACGCCTTGGAAAAAGCCCAGTCCGACCAAGCTCGCCAAAACTGGATTCGCCTGAGTTCGAACGAGGATGAACAGCCCGACCCGCTTGTGCTGCGCATTCCTCAGCTAAAGCAAGCCGAAGCCAACGTCAAATCCGCCAACGCCCAACTAGATCGGGCCCAACGCGATTTGGAACGTACTCGCATACGCGCCCCCTTCGATGGCCGCGTCCGCAAACGCTCGGTCGGTCTCGGCCAGGCTATCCGCATTAATTCCACCCTCGGCACGATCTTTGCCTCCGACTATGCCGAAGTTCGCCTTCCTATCTCCACTGAGGATCTACCGCTGCTTGCGTTACCAGAAAACCTAGGCGACCCGCCTGTAGGCGTAGAACTGAGCGACAGCCTAAATCCGGGAAACGGGGCCCTCTGGAAAGCTGAAATCGTCCGCACCGAGGGTGCCTTAGACGCCAGCTCGCTGGAACTCTTCGCCATCGCCAAGGTAGACGATCCGTTCGGACTGCTTTCAGGCAAGCCACCCTTGCGTATTGGGCAACCGGTTACAGCTTCCATATCCGGAAAAATTCTGGAAAACGTGATGCCTCTCCCCAGACTAGGCGTCAGGCGCCTGGATCAAGTTTACTTAGTGGATCCCGATAAAATGACCCTGCATAATCGTACCATAGTAGCGATTTGGGCGGACGAAGACCATGTTATCATTCGTGATCCAGATATTCCTGATGGTATGCTAATATCCACTACAAAACTGGGGTACGCACCAGAGGGAGGCCAGGTAGAGATTCTTCCAGATATCAATCCCGACGCCCTAAAGAAATCAGCGTGGCTCGAGGCGATGGGCGTTTCAAACAAACCAAAAGAAAAACAGAATTAGTCGGAATGATAAGCTGGTTCACGAAAAATGGAATCGCCGCCAACTTTCTCATGGTTGGCATTTTCCTTGCCGGCTTGTACACCGCCTTCTTCAAAATCCCGCTGGAAGTGACCCCAGCTCTGAGCTGGAACCTTGTAATGATGGATATGAGATATCGAGGAGCGACTCCCAAGGATATCGAAAAAGCCATCTTGATCCCGGTTGAAACCGCCTTGGAAAGAGTGCAAGGAATTGAGCAACTCAATGCCGACGGCGGCAACGGGCGAGCCCGCTTTTACCTGCGAGCCAAAGACGGCGTAGATTTGCGCAGCTTGATGGACGATGTCAAAGCCGCCGTCGACACCATTAATACCTTCCCTGCTGAAACCGAACCGCCCCGCATTTTTATACCGGAATCGGCAAACTCGCGAGAGGTACTCACGATCGCGGTTTCGGGTTATTTGAGCGACCACGACCTCCTGAAAGCAGCCCGTCAAGTTCGGGATGATCTTCTGGAGATGCCAGGCATCAGCAGAATCAATATTCAAGGAGACCGCGCTCGCGAGATTTCGATCGAAGCGGATGAGCTAAAACTCCGATCCTATGGAATGACCTTCCAGCAAATAGCCGACGCCATTCGCCGGAATTCTATCGATATGCCTGCCGGCACGATCGAAAGCCAAAGCGGTCGGTTAACGGTCAGAACTCGAGGCCAAGCCTACACCGAAGAGGATTTTGCTAAGATTCCGATTCGCTCGAAAGACGGGGCTGATGTCCTCATTGGAGAGGTAGCCAAGATCATCGATGGTTTCGAAGGTGGTACCAAATACGTCGAATTCAACGAACAGCCGGCTCTCTATGTAGAGGTCATGCGGATTGGACAGGAGAGTGCCATCGGCATCTCTGACAAGGTTCGGAAATACGTAGACACCGCCCACAATCGATTTCCGGATGGTGTCGAACTGCATATTTGGAAAGACGAGTCCCAGAGCATACGCGGCCGCCTGGATACGCTCGTTGATTCCCTCTTTCAGGGGAGCATCCTCGTCATGATCATACTAAGCATTTTTCTGCGTCCGCAGATCGCCTTCTGGGTCGTGCTGGGTATTCCGATCTCCTTTGCCGGCGGAGTCTTACTTATGCCCTTCTTTGGGGTGACAGCGAACATTATGAGCCTTTTCGGCTATATTCTGGTACTAGGGGTCGTTGTCGACGATGCGATTATTACAGGCGAAAATGTCTATTCCCAACTCAAGACCGGGATGGACCCGACTGAAGCCAGCATATTGGGGACGAAACAAGTGGCCGTGCCCGTCACCTTCGGCGTCATAACAACCGCAGTCGCCTTTTTACCCTTGCTCTATTTCGAGGGCGTTTGGGGAGATTTCGCAAAGCAAATTCCGCCTATCGTTGCCCCAGTACTGCTGTTCTCGCTAATCGAATCTAAGTTGATTCTGCCAGCGCACCTTAAAAATGTGCGCATCAAGCCAACTAAAAATGCGTTCGGACGCTTCCAGTCGCGGGTCGCCAATGGCATGGAGCAATTTGCGAAGAACGTCTATCAGCCATCGTTGAATTTCGCTGTAGTCCATCGCTGGTGCGTATTGTGTGTATTCGCGACCATGGGATTACTCATGGCCGGTTACTGCATGGGTGGCCGCCTAGGCTTTCAATCCTTCCCAAGCGTCGACACCACCCGCCTCACGGCCATCTTGGCCCTTCCGGGCGATGTCCGCTTGGAAACCACAGACCACTACATTAGAAGAATCGTCGATGCGGTTGATCAGCTTAAAACCGAGTTCGTCGATCCGGAGACCGGCAACCCGCTGGTGCGGAATGTTTCTTTAGTATCTGGTGCTAAGTACCCAGGAAAAGGATACAGTCAGTCTCAGGGATTCGTCCAAGTGGAGGTCGTTCCTCCAGACGGTAGAAGCGAGCCGGGACCGCGCAATAGCGTGATCGCCAATCGGTGGGCTGAAATCATTGGGCCCATCCCCGAAGCCAGAACGTTTCGAGTCTATTCCGAGTCCACACTAAAACAAGGGGGTGAGTACAATGAGGACAATCTGAATCTTGAACTGCGCGGTCCGAACTCAGAAGAAAAAGCGATAGTCGCTGACGAGATCCGGATGATGTTATGGGGGTACGAGGGTATCAACAATGCCTGGGCCAATGTTAACTTTCGGGCCGATGAACTGGAAGTAACCCTTAAGCCCAGAGCCGCTGAACTGGGCCTCACGCAACAGCTTCTTGCCCGTCAAATCCGACAGGCATTCTACGGGGAGCAGGCTCAACGGGTGTTGCAAGGTGTCGACGACGTTCGAGTTATGGTGCGTTTGCCCGAAGACGCACGAGAATCCTTGTACACGTTCGAACGCATCAAGGTTCGCACGCCTCGGGGAGCCGAGGTACCTCTTACCCTAGTAGCCGACGTCGCCTTCACGCAAGCTCCCACCTCTATTGAGCGCAACGACCGAGCCGAAGTCATTCGCATCGGGGCCCAGCCGATCGACGAAACCGTAGACATCGTTGGAATCTCGAAAGAAATTGAGCCTCGAATTCAAGAGCTTTGCAACGAGGTGGAGGGCTTGTCTTTCAAATGGATGGGGTATGTGGCCGAAGCCGAAGAATCGAGACGCCGCACCATTATCGGCTCTCTGGCCCTGCTATTTATCCTCTACGCCCTTCTTGCTATCCCATTCAAATCCATGACACAGCCCTTCTTCGTCTTGATCGCCCTTCCATTTGGCATCGTCGGGGCATTGCTTGGGCACATGATTATGGGCCTTACGCCTTCTTACCTATCAATCTTCGGGATGTTGGCTCTAGCTGGAGTCGTCGTGAACGACTCTTTGGTCTTGGTCGATTTCGTAAACCAACGAAAGGCAGCCGGTATGAGCCTCCGCGATGCCGCACTTGAGGCTGGAGGTAAACGTTTCCGCCCCATCATTCTTACCTCCGTAACTACATTCGTTGGTTTACTTCCGCTGATGATAGAAACCTCCCTGCAAGCCCAGTTTCTGATACCTATGGCCGTATCTCTGGGATTCGGCGTCGTCTTCGCCACTGTTATCACCTTATTCCTCATACCGTGCTCCCTTCTAGTTGCCGAAGACCTCGGGACAATGCTCACCTCAGTAAAGAGCTGGTATTGGAAGCCCTTCGAGTCAGAGAAAAGCCCAGAACATCATGTCTAATTTTTCCGCGAAGTTACTGAGTTACCGATTTCGGAAATCAATTGTTCAAGCTCTTCTAACGGACCAGCGGCATTGAATTCCAACAAAGGTAGCGAAACTAAAATTATGATGCGTATCAGGGCCATACTATGACTCTTACCCCTCTCCAAAAAATCGTCGCAAGTGCCTGATGAAGGCTGATTGAGACCAGAAGCCCTTACCGAGTCGTAACCCACTTAGGCAATTGATAGCTCACTTCAAATAGGCCTATTCCCGATGGAGCCTTGAAGGAACCACCGATTTCGACAAGACTTAATCTATAATCCTCTTAGTAATCAGGTTAGGAATTGCCGAACGTCAATTTAGATCCATTGTTTTTTTTGTGCGTACCCACCTAATAGTTTTCCTCTTGGCTCTCGTCGCTACCCAGGCTTTCTCGACAGACCGGAAGCCGAACATAGTGCTGCTTTTGGCAGACGATCTGGGGTGGACCGGGCTTCGCTCCTTTGGCAGCGATTATTACGAAACTCCCCATCTCGATAGCCTCGCTTCAAAAGGGATGTCATTTACCAATGCCTATGCGGCCTGTACGGTTTGCTCGCCCACACGTGCGAGCATCATGACAGGTATGTACCCTGCTAAACTGCGACTCACCGACTTCATTGCTGGCCAAAACCGCCCTTACGCCAAGATGAAAACCCCCGAATGGACTAAGGGGCTCGACAAACGGCACATTACTGTAGCTGAGGCTCTAAAAGAGAATGGCTACAAAACGATCCACGTAGGAAAATGGCACCTAGACTTTCCCGAAAAGGGCAATCAAGGACCGACAGCTCACGGCTTCGACGTATCCCATGACAAGCCGCAGGGAACCCGGGGCTACTTCATCAGCGATTCCACCGTGAATTCCCTTGGGCTCCAGTCAAACTACTCCACCGATTATCTGACATCCAAGGCAATAGAGGAGATCCAGAAAGCGAAAGACGATCCTTTCTTCCTCTATTTCGCCTACAATGTTCCTCACACACCGATCCAAGGTAAAGAGGATCTTATAAAGTACTTTATTGAAAAAGTGGATACATATGCGATCCACAAAAATCCAACTTACGCCGCAATGGTCAAAAGTCTGGATACAAGCGTGGGACGCGTTATCGAATTGCTTGAAATTGAAGGTATCCTCGAAGATACCTTAATCGTCTTCACTTCAGACAATGGCGGGCTCACCCAGCGCCATGGCAACCACGATAACTTCACTGAAAATATTCCTCTGCGTAGAGGGAAAGGTTCCGCCTACGAAGGCGGGGTCCGAGTTCCAGCAATAGCCAGCTGGCCAGGGTTCATTCCAGAGGGAGTTAAGAGCGATACGCCTATTATGACGATTGACTACTTTCCAACCTTTCTAGAGGTGTCAGGCGCAGAGGGTATCGCAAGCCACAACGAGTACTTGGATGGCAGGAGTCTGGTTCCTATATTCACTAAACCCACTCAAACCATCCGTCGGAATCTTTTCTGGCACTATCCCCACTACCATGCGGGTGGAGACGGTCCCTACAGTGCCATCCGATCTGGTAATTGGCGCCTTATTGAGTTTCACGAAACGGGAAGGTTAGAGCTCTACAATCTCAACAAGGACATCTCGGAAACGCACGATAGCTCAAAGATCAATCTGAAGACTCGAGATCAGCTCCGACATCGACTCAACAACTGGAGGGCATCCGTGGCAGCCCAAATGCCAGTCCCCAATCCCAATTACGATCCGGCTCGAGAAACCGAAGTCGTGAGGAATCGCTGAATGTTGGCGATCTTTCGAAGGTTCTGATGCAAGTACCGTGCCGTTCGTAAAGTTCGGCCATCACATGGCGTATTAAGTTTCGTATATCGGGTGCATTCTCAATTGTGGACAGAGAGTGCATCCGACCATTCATTCTGAGAGGGAACTCAGGGAAAAAGTTAGGATAGGATGGGGGTTTGCAATGCCAAGACTCGCTAGTGCAAATACAAAAGGAATGGGTAGGTAAATTCTCATGAGCTAGATCGAACTATTTCGAGTGGATCACGACGGTCTTCAACTCCGTCATTTCTTCAATCGCATACTTAGGCCCTTCTTTGCCGGTACCACTTCCCTTTAGGCCACCATAAGGCATGGCATCGACCCGCCACAATGGCCCCCAATTGATGTGAATATTTCCACTATCCACTTCCCGGGCAAAACGCATCGCTTTGTCTATATCTTTAGTAAACACACCCGCTCCAAGACCAAACTCTGTGTCGTTTGCCAGTCGAATCGCTTCGTCGACATTGATTGCCTTTACAACAGACACCGCAGGGCCAAACAACTCTTCACGGCAAATTCGCATGGAATGCGTCGCACCATCTAGCAGAGTCGGCTGCATAACCGCTCCTTCACGTTGCCCTCCACATACAATACTAGCTCCGTCGGAAACTGCGTCTTGTATCCAATTTTCAACACGAACAGCATCGGATTCACGTACCATCGGTCCAATTCCTGATGTTTCGTCCAACTGGTTTCCTACTGACAAGGATTCGATCTTCGGTTTCATGATGTTGATTAGTTCGTCGCGGACCGAGTCCATGACGATCATCCGTTGAGTCGAAATGCACACCTGACCTGCATTGGCATAGGCTGACGCGACTGCAATATCTGCGACTTGTTCCAGGTCCGCGTCTGGTAACACGACTAAGGGACAGTTAGAACCCAGCTCCATCGTGACTTTCTTAATACCAGCAATATTGCAAATCCGCTCGCCCACTTCTTTGCTACCGGTAAAGGAAATCTTGCGCACTCGAGAGTCGGAACAAATCCTTTCTCCGATCGTCTTGCCACTTCCCGTGATGCAGGAGAGTGCTAGAGGAGGCAAGCCCGCCTCCAAGAGTATCTCGACTAATTTCAACGCGACCAAGGGGGTATCGCTCGCAGGTTTTAAAATGACCGAATTTCCACCCGCTAAGGCTGGGCCGACTTTGTGGCAAACGAGATTGAGAGGAAAATTAAAAGGAGCGATTGCCGCCACCACGCCGCATGGAACTCGCAGGGTAAATCCAAAACGATTTCGCACATCCTTGCTTCCATCTAACGGCAAGACTTCACCCGTGAGACGTTTGGCCTCCTCACTACTGATTTCCAAGGTCTGGCTCGCCCGATCGACTTCAAGCCGTGCCTCTCGCAAAACTTTACCTTCCTCAGAACTAAGGGTGTGAGCCAAATCCTCAGAACGTTCACGCAGTAACGCCGTCGCTCGATTCAGGATCTCGTATCGATCGTACCCAGAAAGAGCTTTCATATCCTCTGCTCCTTTTTCCGCAGAAACGATCGCATCTCCTACATCCTGTTCAGTCGCTTTCGGTACGGTATCGACCACTTGACCGTCAAAAGGGTTGAGTACGTCGATTCGTTTATCGCGCTGTTGCCAAATTCCGTTTAGATAGAATTTCATTTGAGTGCTGCCTTTGTGTTCAAATATCGATTAGAGCCACGTTGATACCTATCTCAAACTCCATACATTTCTTTGAGGATTAAGTTCGAAAACAAATAGCCATTGTACAGCAATATGGCACCGTCCGGTTTCAACGCAAGTACCACGTTTCAATCCGACGCTTCGTAGGTGCTGAGGAAGCCTCGATTCTCTGCACAATCCCATCACTTCGCTCATAGCCGCCCCCACCGTTCCTTCGACTCCGATTGAGCGACCGATATGAGCGATCCACTCCTCGCGAGCAGGACGCATAAATTTCAAAATCTCGGGCAGAAAAAACCCATTACCCGCACCATGAATACATTGGCATTAGTTGCCAATCAGATATTCAAGCGAGTGCACTAGTTCGACTCGGCAATTGTAGATGGCAAATTCGCCCAGAGTCGCCGCCAAGGCCATGCCTAGCCGCAAATCCAATTTGCTGGTCTCATCTACCGCTAGCAAAAAAATTCTCTGAGAGGTTTATTCGTGAAGTCACATAAACAAACTAATGCTGCCGTAACATCAAAGCGGACTGTAGGTTTTTTATTGGGGTTTTCACCCCAAGTTTTAAGCGAGTGTTGGGAATCCTCGAAACTAAATTAACTTAGGCGTTGGAATGAAATACAATATTACTAAACAGACATGCTCATCCGTTCCCAATCCTTCTGTTCAGACTGTTACGCAATATCGGTCCCACCCACAATCTACATACACCTATTTTAATGAAACCATTGATCCCACCACAACCCTCGAAATTATGAAAAAAACATTCCCTCTATTCGTTGCCTCCATTCTCGCCCTCTCCTCTCTCGCTGCCAAAGACTCTCCTCCCAGAGGTTTCAAGAGTCTTTTTGATGGCCAAAGCCTCAAAGGCTGGTACTTCATTCCGTCTGAAATCGAACCTATCTGGAAGGTTGATTCGAAAAAAGGCACCCTCGGTCGCGTCGGTAGAAATGGAGCTATTTGGACCGATGACACCTACGAAGATTTCATTCTACAGCTGGAATTCAAGCTAAGCCGCAACTGCAACAGCGGTATTTTTGTCCGGAGTGATCCTCAAAACCCCGTACAAGGCGGCTTTGAAATTCAGCTATTGGACTCTTACGGGAAGACATCCATCGGAACACATGACTGCGGTGCCCTCTATGATGCCGTGGTGCCGAGCACGAACGCGGTCAAAAAAGCGGGCGAGTGGAATCAAATTCAAATTCGCTGTGAGGGCCCGATTATTGAGATTACGCTTAACGGGCATAAAATCGTCTCTGCAAATCTCAACCGATGGACAACTCCCGAGCAAAACCCGGATGGCAGTAAGAACAAGTTCAAAACGGCTCTCAAAGATCTGCCACGAACCGGCCACGTCGGATTCCAGGACCATGGCCATAATGCATGGTTCCGAAAAGTTTACCTTAAGAAATTATAAAATGTAATTTTTAAATAAATACAATATTTCATGCGAATTTGAATATGAATTTCACTAGAGTAGCCGATACTAAACAATCTAATTCGAGTGATTTATGGGCAAGAAAGCTCATTAGCCTAGTCTTCTTAGCCAGCGGACTCTCCCTCTCTTCAGCTCAAGATAAGCCCAACATTGTTCTCCTCGTTGCTGACGATCTTGGATACGGCGAGCTCGGTTGCCAAGGAAACGAAGAAATTCCAACTCCCCATATCGATTCAATCGCGGAGAACGGCATTCGCTTCACGCAAGGGTATGTCACCGCTCCCTTTTGCAGTGCCTCGCGGGCCGGGCTCATGACCGGGCGCTACCAAACTCGATTCGGCTATGAGTTCAATCCGATCGGAGCAAAAAACGAGGATCCCGAAGCCGGACTTCCTTTGGGTGAAAGAACGATTGCTGACATTTTGGTAGATTCTGGATACATAACCGGGCTAATTGGTAAGTGGCACCTCGGTGGGACGGCCAAATACAATCCGATCCGCCGCGGTTTTGACGAGTTCTTCGGCTTCCTTCACGAGGGACACTATTTTGTGCCTCCGCCCTATAAAGGTGTCACCACTTGGCTACGTCGGAAAGTCCTTCCAGGCGGCGGTGAAGGCCTGTGGATCTCCCAAGACAAAAAGCGGCTCTACACCACCCACATGGGCAACACCGAGCCCGACTATGATGCCGATAACCCGATCTACCATGACGGCCAACCCGTACAGGAAACTGAATACTTAACCGATGCGATTACTAGAGAATCGGTTTCTTTTATCGAAAGACACGCTGATAAACCCTTTTTCCTCTTTGTTCCTTACAACGCCGTACACAGCCCTCTTCAAGGGGCCGATGCTTACATGGAAAAGTTTGCTCAGATCGAAGATATCCAACGACGTATCTTCGCGGCAATGCTCGCCAATATGGATGATAGCATCGGGGCCATTCTGACGAAGCTGCGTGAGGAAAGGCTCGAGGACAATACCCTCATTTTTTTCATCAGCGACAATGGGGGTCCCACCCGGGAACTTACATCCAGCAACCTTCCACTTCGGGACGGCAAAGGGAGTGTATACGAGGGCGGTAATCGAGTGCCCTTTCTCGTTCAGTGGAAAGGGCAGCTCCCCGCCAACCGAGTCTACGAGAATCCGGTGATTTCCCTGGATATTTTCGCAACCGCTGCCGCGTTGTCGAACGCACAGCTTGATGAGAGAAAAGTCTACGATGGCGTTAATCTGATTCCGTTTCTGAAAGGTGAGAAAAATTCCCGACCTCACAATACGTTGTTTTGGCGTATCGACAAACGCTCCGCCATCCGAGTGGGTGACTGGAAACTTCTTCGAAACCCCCGCCGCGGGCAAGGTGACCAGTGGGAACTCTACAATCTTACCGAAGACATCAGTGAGACCAACGATCTGGCAGCTTCCCTCCCAGAAAAACGATCTGAGATGATTGCTGCTTGGGAAGCGATGAACCGCCAAATGATTGATCCTGTATGGTCACCGAATAGCCGACGCTAATTTCAAGATTTCCAGTATCGTTTAAAACCCTCTTTATCGGATTGTATAAAATCGGCAGATTTTGGCATTCAATCTTGCTCAGTGCTAATTGGGATTGCCCCATTCCGCAGGCTCTCTTTCTCTTTTATTGTGAAACATTACTTGCCCCACCTCGTTCTTGTATTGGCCACTGTCCTTTCCAACGCGGCCGACAAACCCAATGTTCTCTTCATCGCAATCGATGACCAAAACGACTGGGTTGGTTGTATGGATTCTCACCCAATGGTGCAGACTCCTAACATCGACCGACTTGCGGATCGCGGCACGGTTATGACCAACGCCCATTGCCAAGCACCCCTCTGCAACCCGTCGCGAACCAGTCTGATGGTAGGCCTTCGTCCTAGCACAACGGGAATTCACGGACTCGCTCCCTGGTTTCGGGACGTTCCTCAATGGGCCGATCTCATTTCGTTGCCGCAACATTTTGAGACCAATGGGTATCAAACTTACAGTAATGGTAAAATCTACCATAGCATCCGTTCCCAACCCGCAAACGAACCAAATCCTGAATTTCAACATTGGGGCTCTAAGGGAGGCGTCGGCTCCAAACCTTCCCAAAAGTTAATCCCAACGACTCCCTTTGGAAACCACCCCCTAATGGACTGGGGGGTTTGGCCAGACGACAACGACGATTCAACCAAGGGGGACTATGATGTCGCGGACCATGCAGTACGAATGATTGAGGAGATGCCTGACGGAAAACCGTTTTTCCTCGCAGCCGGATTCTTCCTTCCCCACGTGCCTTGTTACGCAACTCAAAAGTGGTTCGATCTGTATCCGGAAGACACTTCGGTTCTTCCACCCATGCCGGAAGGGGATCGCGACGATACCCCAAGGTCTTCTTGGTGGATCCACTGGAGCCTGCCCGAGCCTCGAAAGAAGTGGATCGACGATAACGATCAACAAATTAACCTCGTACGCTCCTACTTGGCCTCAACCAGCTTCGTGGACAGCCAAGTGGGCCGTATCCTCGACGCGCTTGAAGAATCAGGACACGCCGACGATACTATCGTCGTCCTATGGAGTGACCACGGATACCATTTGGGTGAGAAGTCGATCACCGGAAAAAACACGCTTTGGAGGAATTCGACTCGGGTGCCGCTTATTTTTGCAGGACCCGGGATAACCGCTGGACAAAAAAGCTCTAAACCAGCCGAGCTGCTCGACATCTACCCCACCCTAATCGATCTGTGTGACCTCCCCCCACTTGACCATCTAGAAGGCCTCAGTCTCTGGCCTCAATTGCAAGACGCCGACGCACCTCGGAGACGGCCCGCTATCACTTCCCACAACCAAGGCAATTTTTCAATCGTGACGGAAAAGTGGCGCTACATTCACTATGTCGATGGCGAGGAAGAGCTTTACGATATTAAAAGCGATCCTCACGAATGGGACAATATGGTAAGTCACTTTCCAGAAGTTGTCTCCAACCTCCGGAAATGGCTCCCCGAAAAGAATGTAGGTCCCGTTGCAGGTAGCCGATCTCGAATTTTGACTTACTACGATAGGAAACCTGTCTGGGAGGGCATTACGATTGGCAAAAATGACCCTATTCCACATGACAAAGCAGATCGCGAACTGCATCTGGGCCAATAAGCGCAGGGCTAGCTGACAGGTCGGTCGTAGTTTTGGCTTAATCTGGTCTCTGGAAAGCCGCAGTAATCCCCCCTGCTTTGGGATGAACGGCTCCAATCATCATGAAACATCTAAATTCAATCATCGTATTCTCGATTCTCTGGACTTCCAATGGAGCAACCGAAAAGCCCAACATCCTTTTCATTCTTGCCGACGACCTCGGCTTTTCCGATCTAGGATGCTATGGCGGCGAAATTGAAACGCCCCACCTCGACGCTCTCGCGAAAAATGGCCTTCGGTATACACAGTTTTATAATACAGGACGATGCTGGCCCTCTCGAGCCGCCCTTCTAACCGGTTACTACCCACACGAGATACACAGAGATAAATTGCCTGGGGTCAAAGGTGGCAATCGAGGGACGCGCCAAAGCTGGGCTAAGCTTTTGCCAGAGTACCTTCAGCCTCATGGCTACCGCAGCTACCATAGCGGGAAGTGGCACATCGATGGAAAAGTTCTCGATGGCGGATTTGATCGCTCTTACAACACTGCCAACCAGGGTAATTTTTTCAGTTCGAACGGGGTACTCGTTGACGACCTTCCTCTCAAAACCCAGGAAGACGAAAGTAATTTCTATGTTACAACCGCTACCGCGGACCACGCGATTGATTGCCTCCAAGATCACGCAGCAAATTATGCGGACCAGCCATTCTTTCATTACCTCGCTTTCATCGCTCCTCATTTCCCACTACACGCCTTACCCGAAGACATAGAAAAATACCGCTACCGCTATCTGGGCGGATGGGACCAACTCAGGAAAGAAAGATTCGCGAAACAGAAACGTATGGGAATTGTAAACACAACCTTATCGGAACTCGAACCGAAAGTTGGCCCTCCTTACTACTTTGAAAAAGACCTTCACAAGCTAGGACCAGAAGAAGTTTATCACCCATTCCCCTATGACAACCTCGGAGAGGAACAGAAGCGCTTTCAAGCCACGAAAATGGCGATTCACGCCGCCATGATCGATCGAATGGATGTCGAGATTGGCCGGGTTATCGATCAGCTTAAACAGATGGGGGCCTTTGAAAATACGATCATCTGCTTCGCCTCCGACAATGGAGCGAGTGCGGAAATCATGGTTCGCTCCGGAGGACACGATCCCAGCGCACCTCCGGGAAGCGCGGCCAGCTACCTTTGTCTCGGGCCAGGATTTTCGAGTGCCTCTAACACTCCTTTCCGCCGTCATAAAACATGGGTCCATGAAGGAGGAACCGCGACCCCTTTCATCGTGCACTGGTCGAAAGGGATAAAAGCTCGCGGGGAATTGAGGAGGACGCCCGGACACGTAATCGACTTCGTGCCAACCATTATGGATATCATCGGGTCCAAAGCACCAACTTCCTCTAAAGCTAAATCCATTCCCCCAATGGCTGGGGAAAGCCTCGCACCTTCATTCCAAAAAGACGTCGCCATTGACCGCAATCTGCTCTGGTGGATGCATGACGGGCACCGAGCTGTGCGAGTGGACAACTGGAAACTGGTTGCAGATGAAGGCGAAGCATGGGAGCTGTACGATCTGAAAAACGACCGTGCCGAATCCGTTGACCTTTCAAAGTCTCAACCCGAGAAGGCTAAGGCACTAGAACGCGTTTGGGAACGCCAATTACAAGGAATGATCGATACAGTCTCCAAATCGGATTAGATATACGCGAAAGTTTTTCCAGATAATCTCAATACCATTCGATATATTATTTTTGTAGACGCGGTCAAAGACCGCGTCTACTGAAATCCTAAATACAACTTATGGCTACCTATCGCTTAATCCCAGCTATCCTAGCAGCCTTCCTGCTCGCCAACTCCTACGCCAACGAGCGGCCAAATGTTCTCCTGATCGCGATTGATGATCTCAACGACTGGATAGGATGCATGGATGGGCACCCGCAGTCGCTAACGCCAAACATCGATAAGCTCGCTTCTCGCGGCACCCTTTTTACGAATGCCCATTGCCAGGCTCCGATCTGCGGACCGTCGCGGGCTTCGCTGCTTTCTGGGCGCTACCCTCACGAAACCGGCGTCTACAATCAGCCAAAGAGTGGAAACGCCCTGTCCAATGACTCAGTCTTGTTCCACGGCCAGCTACTCCCACAATACTTTGCCAATAATGGATACAGTACATATGGAGTCGGCAAGATCACTCATGGGTACGAACAGGAAGCTGTCTTCCAATTCGCTGGTTCACGCGGCAATTCTGGGCCCAAACCTGAGGGACCCAAAGCACCCAACGATGTTCGATTCCACTATCGTCCGAATTACGATCTTCCCTACACCGGCACGCAAACGGATTGGGGAACCTTCCCAGATCGCAACGATCAGATGCCTGATCATCAAACAGCATCATGGATAATCCCCCATCTCGAGAAGTGGCATGACAAGCCTTTTTTCATGGCTGCAGGTTTTCATCGCCCGCACGTCCCCTTTTATGCCCCGCAGGAATGGTTTGATATGCATCCTATTGAGAATGTCATCGTGCCTGAGATTCCAGAGGATGACTTTTCGGATATTCCTGAGATCGGACGGCTCATTCACGAATTGCCCCGCTATCCGAAGATCGACTGGCTGCGGGCAAATAACGAAGAGCAGTTGCGACTATGTGTCCAAGCCTATCTAGCCTGCACGACATTCGTGGACGCTCAGGTCGGTCGCGTGCTGGATGCTCTCGATCGATCGCCGCATGCTGACAACACGATCATTATTCTATTCAGCGATCATGGGTACCATTTAGGCGAAAAGGAGCGTGTATCCAAACAAGGACTCTGGGAAGAGTCGACGAAGGTACCCTTTATCGTTGCTACTCCCAATGGCCGGGGATCTGAAAAGCGTCACCAACCGGTTGGACTTATAGACATCTATCCCACGCTTGTGGATATGTGTGGCCTTCCAAAAAGACCGCAAAATGCAGGGCACAGCCTGGTTCCCCTGATCGAAAACAGCGGAGTGACCTGGAGACACTCAATCATCACCACCTACGCAATGAATAACCATGCACTCCGTTCCGATCGATTCCGGTATATTCGCTATGAGGATGGGTCAGAAGAGCTCTATGACCACTTTCGTGATTCCAACGAGTGGACGAACCTGGCAAACAATTCTGAATACGCTAGGGAACTGGATGCGTTTCGGCAGGGCCTTCCAAAAGACAACGCGCCCTACCATCCCATCGTAAGTAGCAGACCAATCAATCCTTGGTTCGCCGAACACTACGAGCGACTAAGAGTCGACAACCGGTAGATGTTGTAGGTGCGATCGGTGGAGCCAATTTTAGATCTATCCAATTGTTGAGCGGATTTGCTTAAAAATGTAGAACAGGCACTTTGCCTTTTCCGACACATGCCGGAATCCTATCTTACTATTATTCGCTTTCACAGTCCTTCAAGCCCATTCAATGCTCAGCTATATACTCATCGATCATCTTATCCAAGACGGCAAGCGGGACGGGTCCACCTCGAAGGACAACGTCATGAAACTCCCGAATGTCAAACCGCTCTCCTAAGGCCTCTTTCGCTCGTGCCCTGAGTTCGAGAATCTTGAGCATACCTATTTTATAGGCCGTCGCTTGGGAGGCCATAACGATGTGTCTCTCCACCATACGTATGCAGTCTCGCTCGGTATCCGGAGTATTGTTTTGATAGTAAGAAATTCCCTGCTCTCGCGTCCATTTCTTATGGTGAATTCCTGTATCCACAACAAGGCGACAAGCTCGCCACAACTCCATTGATAATCGCCCAAAATCGGAGTAGGGATTCGTGTACAGCCCCATTTCCTTGGGGAGTAGCTCGCAATACAACCCCCAGCCTTCGATGTAGGCAGTGTAGCCACCAAATTTCCGGAATTTAGGGATCCCCTCCAGTTGCTGAGCCAATGCCAACTGCATGTGATGACCCGGAACGCCTTCGTGATAGGCCAAGGCCTCTAGCTTATATTTCGGCATATTGGCGGTGTCGTAGAGATTCGCATAATAAATCCCCGGACGACTCCCATCAGGAGCAGGTGGCTGGTAAAATGCCGTACCCGCCGATTTCTCCCTAAAAGCTTCCACACGCTTAACGATGAGATCCGCTTCGGGCTTGGTAATAAATAAGGTATCCAAGCGTTCCTTCATATCATCGATTACCTCCACCGCTCGTTTGATGTAGGCCTCTTTCCCTTCCTCGGTATTGGGATAATAGAACTGCTCATCGGTTCGCATGAACTCGAAAAAATCCTGGAGATCGCCTTCGAACTCTACCGTTTTCATGATCGATCGCATTTCGTTATGGATACGCTTCACCTCGTTAAGGCCAATTTGATGAATCTCTTCCGCCGTCAACTTGGTCGTCGTCGTTAAATGTAATGCTTCATTGTAGAATGCATCGCCATCCTCGAATTTCCAAACGCCATCATCCGTCGTTGCTCGCGAACCCTGTTCTTGTAGAAAAGCGATGAGCCGTTCGTAGGCCGGTTTCACCAAATCCACCAACGCGTCTCTAGCTTCTGTCTGCAGCTGTACTTTCCTAGGTTCCCCAAGATCGAGCTTCTGCAGCTTCGACCGGAAATCCTCCCACAATGCCGAATCTTCAGCTGAATCGTCAAAAGGAGCGCCTTTTATGACATTCCTGCTGGACTCTATTGCTCGCGGGAAAACGAACTTCGGCGGGAGAACCCCCAATTTCTCCCGCATTTTTAGATTGTCGATTAGCTGATCGAAAACCTCACCGATCCCCTTCAATCGCTCGACGTAATTCACGGCATCACTGTCATCACCCGCAAGGTGCATGTTGATCAAAAATGACGGCACACCCGTGTGTCTGCCAAACATCTGATTTACTGGGTAATTATAATTTCGATACTTAAAATTCCGTATCTGATCTTCCGCTCTCTGAACCCACATCAAATAACTAATCTTCGTTTGGACATCGAGCTTCTCGTAGTCGATCGTCTCATTTAGCCAAGCCAGATTCTCTTTCGTGATCTCAAGCTCCTGTCGAGCCATGGCGTCAGACGAATCGTTCCAATCCCCGTAATTATCTTTGATACCGAAGTACGTTTGCCGCTCAGGGTATCGAGCTACACGCTCGTCAAAAACGCGATCGAAAAAGGTGTTCGCTCTATCTGACTCTGAGATTGTATCCGGCTGAGCAAAACAGAGTGACCCCATGAACCAATATATATAAAAAACACCAACCATTGGCCACCGAACTAAGTTCATTGCTTCGACTGAGTTCAAAATCTATTATTGAACACTCCCGAGACGGCGAGCATCCATCTTCATTTCTTCCTGGAAGGTTACTGCCATCCCTCTGATTTTGCGGGAAATATCCCGATCTCTCAACGGCTTCGACTCTCCCAGATCGGCCTCCAGATCGAAGAGCTCAAGCGTCGGATTCAACCTAAGCTTCCATTTGTCCCAGCGAACCGCCGCTAGGGCCCCTTGGCTACCATGGTAGAAAAAGGCGTTTATATACTCCTCACGCGTGAACAACGGATCCCACTCTCTCGCCGGATCCCAGGAGCGCCGCAAAACGACGTTGGCATTGAGAGTGTCGGAGGTCATCGGCGAGGGAATACCTTTACTCTTGCCTGTAAGATAGGCGCTGATATCGCGACCATCGATAACCCTACCCTCGGGAATACGAATACCCGCAAAAGTAGCCAAGGTTGGATACCAATCAAGAGCCGTCACCAATTTAGAAGACTCATATCCCGAACGAATCCGTAAACCAGGTCCCCAGGCAATTCCGGGGACGCGAATGCCGCCTTCATACGTGGACAGCTTCCTGCCTTGAATCCTTTGAAAGCTGTTACGACCAGGCCCACGTCCATTGTCCGATGCATAGATCACGACGGTTTCGTCTTTAATGCCCAAGCGCTCCAGAGCATCGAAAATGCGGCCGATATTGTAATCTAGTTCATGAATCGCATCGCCGTATTCACCAAATTGAGACGTTCCCTTGAATCGTTCGCTGACGCCGATTGGAACGTGAAGCATCGTGTGAGGCAAGTAGAGAAAAAACGGATTGCTTTTCTCCCGTTTCATAAAAGCGATCGCTTCGTCCGTATAACGCTCGGTCAATTCGGCTGGATCTGCGGGTCGCTTTACAATTTCGTCATTTCGCATCAACGGCACCCCTCCCTTCCCCTCAAAATAAATAATTTCTACCGGGTCTAAATTGTGTAGAAGCCCAAAATATTCGTCGAACCCTTGCTGACGCGGGAGGAAAGGCTCGAGAAACCCTAGATGCCATTTCCCGATGCAAGCAGTGGCGTATCCATTTTGTTTGAAAAGCTCCGCTATAGTTAGCTCTTCGGGGTTCAATCCATGTTTTGAGTCGGCCCGTTGTACCCAAGTTTCCATCCCAATTCGCCGTGGATAGCATCCAGTTAACAATCCAGCCCGAGATGGACTGCAAATCGGAGCAGCTGCGTAATAATCGGTGAAACGGATCCCTTCCTCGGCCATCTCGTCAATCCGAGGCGTTTCAATCTCAGTCGCCCCGTAGCACCCCAGATCATAATATCCTTGATCATCGATGAGAATAAAGACTACGTTGACTTGATCTTGATCCGAAGCGTTAGCCACTGGGTAACTTAAGACGCTGAAAAAGTAAACAGCGAGGGGAAGGAATCGGATCGAGAACATATCAAATATGAAATCAAATAATTTTGGCAGCACCAGTCAAATAGTTACCCAAGGTAACGACCGAGGAAACTAGCGCATCATTTCCGGATTCTTCGGTTTTTTCGGCTGGCCCAATTTTCGCTCTTCTTACCTAAGCCTCTCAACGTCCTGAGTCATCTTTCTTTGAATCAGTATAGCTATCATGACGGACCCTCTCACGACGAGGGACAGAATGAGTAATTTCGAAATAATTAACTTCACCTTGTTAAAGGTTAACGCTCAAAGCCTTTTATCACACCCTAATTTATAAACTAATTCCTCCCGGAAACGTTCATTAACGGTCGTTCGCTGGACACGATCCCCACCTTTCCATTAAGGAATCTGAACGCCGAATATAGTTCGAATCTGAATTATCACTCCAACAATAATTTCGAGAGTTCATGGAGAGCAATGACTACTCTACCAGTCACCGGGAAACATCAATGTTACCATCAACAATTTCCCTTCTCGGTGCTTGCTCTTCTTCGCCCTAAAAAATCGCTATATGCATTCACAATTTAACTACAATACCTTTATTTTCAGATTGCGAAACCAGACCCGATGCCCATGATCTTGAAGTCCGATATGCCCCTTGCCATTGGACGCGTAGTACTCCCAGGTCTTAAATTTCGAGTTTGCCACCTGCTTCTTCCACTTCGGACTATGCATCTCATACGCAGCGGTTTTTACGTCGTTCAGCCAGTATTCAACCTGATTACCCTTGACCACAATCCTACTGGCGTTCCAATCTCCAATTGGCTTAGTTTCATCACTCGCTGGAGCCTCAATCGAATAGTGTGATGCGGTGTGTTCCTTGGGAGTTACAGGTAAACCCTTCCTGTTACGAAACCCAAGATTGTCCAAAATTTGGTATTCAGGCCCAGTGAGGTAAGGTTTTCGTGGACCTTCACCAACATGAAACATGACTCCTGAATTAGTGCCCGCTTCCAATTTCCATTCGAATCTAAGATCGAAGTCGTCATATTGGGATTCCGTAATAATGTTCACTTGTACCCCGTCTTGAGAAATCGGCTCCAACTGCAGTACACCATTTTCAGCTGTCCAAGATCCCTGAATCTCAACACCGTTGTATCCTCGCCAACCCTGGAGAGTCGTCCCGTCAAACAGGGAAATCCAACCGCTTCCCTCGTCCATCGAGACTAAAGAGTTTTTTGATTCGGAGCAGCCCCAAAACAGGGACAGCGATAAAACTGCTAACACTATGATTCCAATTTTCATGAGGATGTGTGGATTTCGTAAAGTTCTCTTGGCATTTCAGTAATTTGATCCTAGCTCCGTGTAGCTTTGGCGAATCCGCGCTTCCCTGATTGGAAAAATTCTAAGAAGTGTCTCGCTTCTTCGATATCACTGTATTCACCCTGCAACATTTCGGAAGCTCTTTCCTTTACGTTGCTCGACTCCACCAGGACATCCTTATAGCACTTCTTCAACGCCTGAATGCTATCACGGGGAACTTTGCGTCGGCGAAGTCCAACCAGATTCAAACCATAAAGCTCATTTCGATCCGCGACGATCGTGAAGGGCGCAATATCTAGGGTTATGGCTGCATTCCCTCCAATCATCACCCCTTCACCAATACGATTGTACTGGTGGATACCGGCTCCTCCTCCTATGAATGAGAATCGTCCGATTTGCACGAATCCACCCAACATGGCCACATTTGCGAGTACCACTCGCTCACCCAGAATACAGTCATGCCCCACATGCGACTGGGCCATTAAGTAGCAATTCTCACCTATGACGGTTGCCCCCTCACGTTGCGTCGCTCGATTCACAGTCGCTCCTTCTCTAAGTTCTGTTCCGTCGCCAATAATCGCATACGTCGGCGTAGCGGGATCAAATCCTAAGTCTTGAGGCAAACCTCCGATCACTACATAGTTCCCAACCGAAACATCCTTCCCGATCCGGGAACCGCTCTTAACGATAGCATGACTGTCCAGCTTTGAACCATCCCCAATTTCGACATCGCCTTCAACAACAACATAGGGACCGATTTCCACGTTTTCTCCAATCCGAGCGTCGGGAGGAACAATCGCTGTCGCATGAATCATGATACGCTACAGCTGCCGACTGCTGCCCGAAGTTATGATATAGTTCATTTTTCTCCGAAGCTCTGACACGATCTCGGGATTGTCGTCGAAAAGATTAACCGTTTCTCCTATATCCTGGCTCAAATTGTAAAGCTGGGCTTCAGGTTCCGACTTTTTGAGCTCTTGGGCCGCCCCCACCTTGGCTTTTGCCGCGAGCGGATCCGAGCCCCTTAGTCTACCCGAGAATCCTCCAGATCCTTGACCTTCAATAAACTTCCAATCGCCGGACCGTATGGTCATCAATCCTCCACTTCCTGACTTCATCACGAACGTTTCTCTGATCGGCGTCTTTCTCGGTTTTATTTGCTTCAAGGCGGGCAGGAAACTGAAACTGTCCGGACCCATCGCCTTGGGAAGTTTCACATCGTGAATGTCCGCAAACGTCGCAAGTAAATCGGTAAAGCAAACTAGGTGATCACTAACGCTCCCCCGTTTCACTTCACCCGGCCAGCGAACAATGAAAGGCATGCGATGGCCGGCTTCCCAAGCATCGGATTTCATCCCACGCAAGCCTCCCGAAGAATCGTGATCGAAGCGCTCCACATCACTATCGTACCAAACGGGCCCATTGTCAGACGTAAAAATAACCATCGTGTCCTCCGCCATTTCTGTTTGATCCAAAGAACTCAGCACTCGCCCAATTTCACTATCAACCATCATCAAGAAGTCGCCGTACATTGAGGCTCCACTCTTGCCCACGAATTCGGGGGAGGGCAACCAAGGCGTATGAGGAGCTGGATACGCAAGATAGAGCATCAGTGGTTCCTTGTTTGGACCTCCAATTCGAGCATGGTCTTCAATCACTTCAATCGCCTCTGTCGTAAATCGGGGCAAAACGTCTTTTAACTCTAGACCCGGAGCAATTCCGCCTTCACGCCAGAATTCACCCTGAATGTTGGTCCAACCTTCACTTTGCCGCTGCTCGATAAATTCCGTCGGAGGGCTGATCGCCATGTCATCGCGAATGTAGAAGTAAGGGGGAATATCCGTTGAAGCTCGAATACCAAAGTACGTATCGAATCCACAGTCTATCGGTCCGCCTGGCAGCGGGTTCTCATAACCATTTTCCTTAAAGCCCAGATGCCATTTCCCCACCATGGATGTGCGGTACCCTCGAGCCTTGAGCAACGAAGCGATTGTCATTCGCCCCTCGGCAATCAGTGGTAGCCGCGGCCAAATACCCACGTCTATACGAAATGGATAACGTCCGGTCATAAGCCCATAGCGAGACATGTGGCAGAGGGGTCCCGGAGCATGAGCGTCGCGAAAGCGCATACCCTCACTTGCCAGACGGTCGATGTGAGGCGTAGGGATTTTGGAATCCTGATTGTAGCACCCTAAATCGCCATAACCCATATCATCTACGAGGATGATCACTATATTCGGGCCCGCTCCCGGCAAAAGCGTGCCTACGGAAAAGAAGCTGAGAAAGGCGAAGATGAATCGTTTGGAAAGTCTCATAGATTAATTAATCTCGGCAAGTAGTTCCAATATTTCCAGAAAAGTCACGCCAACAACGGCTTAATAACTTTTCCGTGAACGTCGGTAAGCCTGTAATGCCGGCCTTGGAACTTATAGGTGAGCTTCTTGTGGTCGACCCCCAGCATGTGAAGGATTGTCGCATGGAGGTCATGGACGCTTACTGGGTCTTTGGCAATATTGTAACTAAAATCATCCGTCTCCCCATAGCTCAATCCCGGATTTGATCCACCGCCTGCCATAAACATGCTAAAACAGCGAGGATGATGATCTCGACCATAGGTTTTGTCAGTCAATTCATCTTGGCAATACACCGTCCGGCCAAACTCACCTCCCCAAATAACAAGCGTATCCTTGAGTAGGCCTCGCTGTTTGAGATCTTGGATCAAACCGGCAGATGCCTTGTCAGTGGACCCGCATTGGCGTTTCTTTACGTTCGGGAGGTTATTGTGGGCATCCCAACCTCTATGAAAAAGTTGTATAAACCGGACGTCACGCTCGGCTAAGCGACGGGCCAGCAAGCAATTATTAGCATACGTTCCCGGTTTCCGTGCATCTTCACCGTAGAGCTCGAAAGTGTTGCTCGGTTCGGATGAAACATCGGTTAGCTCAGGCACCGACGTCTGCATCCGAAAAGCCATCTCGTACTGCGAAATTCGTGTTTCAATCTCGGGATCACCATAATCATCGAATTTCATCTGATTCATCGCTGCGATGTGATCCAGAGTCTTCCGGCGAAGTTTCGAGCTCATTCCGTCCGGATTATTCAAGTAAAGAACGGGATCCTTCCCCCCTGAAAACTTCACCCCTTGGTGCTTGGAAGGCAAAAACCCCGCACCCCACAATCGGTCGTAAAGAGGTTGTCCCCCTGTACCCGAACCACTGGAGGTCATGGCTACAAATGTTGGCAAATCCTCATTCATGCTACCCAGTCCATAGGATAGCCAAGCACCAATGCTAGGGCGGCCTGCCAGTTGGAAGCCTGATTGGAAAAATGTGATCGCAGGATCGTGGTTAATGGCTTCCGTGTGCATCGATTTAATAATGCACATCTCATCCGCCACTTTCGCCATATGGGGCATGAGATCGGTATTTAACCAATTGCCACTCTGTCCAACCTGCTCAAAATTGTAGATAGATCGGGCCACTGGAAAGGACGTCTGGCCCGCGGTCATCCCGGTGAGGCGTTGCCCATTGAAGACAGAATCAGGAACCTCCTGACCGTGGACCTCATTCAAGTTCGGCTTATAATCGAACATGTCGATCTGCGAAGGGCCACCGGATTGGAACAGGTAAATAATTCGTTTGGCCTTCGGAGCGAAATTAGGAAATCCGGGAAGACCACCCACAGGGGACTGAGCGGAGAAGAGATTCTCATTCAGCAGTGAGGCCAAGGCAACACCCCCCAACCCCTTTGCCGACTTCCCGAAAAACTGGCGACGAGTCATCGTAAGCGGATTATCAGAAAGTCGTGAATAGCTATGACACTCACCATCAACAAGCGAGCGGCAGGAATGATTGTCGTGATTATCCATTTCGTTCTACTCCTTAGTTATCACCTCGTCCAAATTCAAAAGCACATTAGCAAAGGTAGTAGCCGCAGCAAGTTGCGTGGGGTCCAGCCTATCGTCGATTTCCGATTCCCCAATTCGTATAAACTTATGGGCCTCATCTGGCTCACCATTGAACTCCTCCTTATACTCTCGATACGCATCGTGAAGCAGTGTATGCTCTCGCTCACTCGGGAAACGACCCGTCACCGAACGAAAGGCAAACTCCACTTGCGATTCAATAGAATTCCCTCCTTCTAGCAAAATTCGCTGCCCAAAGTTTCGAGCCGCTTCGACAAACGCCTTTTCATTCAGCATGGCAAGAGCCTGTAATGGGGTATTCGTTCTCTTGGTTGCAACGATGCAAGACTCACGGTCCGCAGCGTCCAGCACAGCCATTGAAGGGGGAGGAATCGTGCGCTTCCAGATTGTGTACAAACTTCTTCGGTATAAATCCTCACCCGAAGATTGCTTATATTTCATATTACTCAATAATTCCCAAAGCCGGTCCGGCTGGTATGGACTAACCGAGGGACCTCCTATTTTCTCAACCAACAAGCCGCTCACCGCTAGGGCTTGATCTCGGGTTGCGTGAGAAGAAAGCCGCTCGCGAGGCCCTCTCGCCAGTAGAGTATTCTCGGGATCACGCTCTCGCAAATCGGGAGCCATTCTCGACGACTGTCGATAGGTCGCGCTGGTGACGATCAGCTTTTGCATCGCTTTGACATCCCATTTCAAGCGAACAAACTCATCCGCAAGCCAATCCAACAACTCAGGATGACTGGGTCGCTCACCCTGAATCCCAAAGTCTTCCGCCGTTTTGACCAAACCTCTCCCAAAATACTTGAGCCAATATCGATTGACCGCTACCCGCCCCGTCAGAGGATGTTCGCCATTCACAAGCCACTGAGCCAGACCCAAGCGATTCGGCAAAAAATCGTGATTCGAAATCGAAATCGCCTCGGGTAATTTCCGCTCTACCTTTTCGCCAAATTGGTTGTAGACCCCACGCTTGCGCACAAAGGTCTCTCTTGGCTCCGGCAACTCCTGCATAACCATCGTGGTCGGAAGTGAATCGTAGTAGACCGATCTATCGCTTCGCACGTCAATAAGCCTTGAATACAAATCTCGAAATTCCTGTGGCGCTTCATTTTCTAAATAGTAAGCACGTAGCTTTGAACTCTCTGAAACAGAACGCTGAAATTGCTTCTTCAAGGCGATCGCTCGAACCCCAAGGGGTTCAGCCAAAATCGCGATTTCGTCGTTCCACAACTCCCGCGTATAGATCCTTAATTCATCGATCTGTCCCTGAAAATCAGCCCCAAACACTCCCCCCCCAATACGGAATTGAGCCTTCTTTGCGTGCTGCCCATCGTTACTATTGGAATTATGCAGAATCCGAGTTTCCGCTCGTTCGCCATTTACAAATATTTGCATGCCTTGCGCTCGCTTGGTCCCGTCATTAACCAGAGTAATATGTGTCCACTCTCCGGGTACATGCTTTTCAATAGTTTCAATGGCACCCACCCCTGCGATCCATCGCGTAATGATGTAGAACTGCAAATGTCCCTTCTTAAACTCCGCTGTGATACCCGGCCGCTTTTGGTTGTCGTCTTGCCGCGATAAAATCACGCCTTCATCGACCGCATCCGGCTTGACCCAGAAACTCACACTAAATTGATGCTCACTAGCAAACGTTCCCTCGCTCTCAACGGCAAAACTGCTTTCCCCATCGAAAGTCGCCGCTGTACCGGAAATCCCCTTACTGAACCATGGCTGCCCTTTCATAACAGATACCGATGCTTCGTTTCCATCGAAACTATAGGCAAACTTGCGTCCTTGCTTCAGCAGCTCCGTCTCACGACTCGCCTCGGAACCATTCGCTTCCCATAGAGCTTGAGCTCTAGACAATTCGTTTTCCTGTATTTCTAAAGCGTCTCGAGCACTCTCGATCGCCGCATCCTTACGAGCCAATTCATCGAACTGACTCTTGGTTGGAGACAGGATCCAAGGTTCCGAGTTACCGAACTTTTTTGCCCGTCCCGACTCGGGGATGCTATTGAAATAGGAAATGAGCTGATAGTACTCCTTGGTGCTAATCGGGTCATACTTGTGGTCATGACAACGTGCACAGCCCATCGTCAGCCCCATCCAAACAGTGGAGGTAGTGTCCACCCGATCCACGGCGTTCTCCAAGCGGAACTCCTCGAAAACGATTCCAGCTTCAGAATTGTACCTGTGATTTCGATTAAACCCTGTCGCTATGACTTGATCCAGATTCGGGTTCGGCAGCAAGTCTCCCGCTAGTTGCTCTATTGTGAATTCATCGAACGGCTTGTTCTGATTGTATGCATCAATCACCCAGTCCCGCCAGCGCCACATTTCACGCGGGCCATCATTCTGGTAGCCATCGGTATCCGCATACCGGGCGGCGTCCAACCAGGGCAACGCCATTGTCTCTCCATAACGAGGCGATTCCAATAAACGGTCCACCATTCGTTCGTATGCATGAGGGGAGCCCTCACCCAAGAACTGGTCCACTTCTTCAGGGGTCGGCGGTAAGCCCGTCAAATCGAGACTCAATCGGCGGATCAGGGTCTCCTTTTCCGCTTCTGGAGATGGTTTGATTCCCTCTTCCTCCAGCCGGGCGAGCACAAATCGGTCAATTCCGTTACGGCTCCATTCCGAATCCTCAACCTCTGGAAGCTCCGGCCTCACTACTGGCTCGAACGACCAGTGGTTCTTCCAATCCGCTCCTTCAGCAATCCATTGGCTAATCCGCTCCTTCTCTTCAGGCGAGAGTGACAGATTTGAGTCCCTAGGAGGCATCAATTCCTCCTCGTCGTCCGCATTGATCCTCCAAACTACCTCACTCTTGCTCGGATTGCCGGGGACAATAGCAAAGTAACCGTCACCAAGATCCGCAGTCGCCCCATCCCTCGTGTCTAGCCTCAGGTCCGCCTCGCGGAACTCTTTATCGGGACCGTGACACTTAAAACATTTGTCAGAGAGGACGGGAAGGATATCTCGATTGAAATCGATCACTTCTCCCTTCATATTGACCACTAAAAAGCAGGCAGACACCGCACCTAGAAGGGCGAGCCTTGCACTTTTTGGGTTTTGACGAAAGGTCCAGGTTGAGCTCATAAAACAGAAAATTGTCCAAGGTGTCACCAGCTCCCGCAAAAAAACCAGCGATGGATAGCACATTTGGGGATTTTGCGGCCACTCGCAAGTGCCCTTTTTTGATAATTTAAACTAGTTTCGATAGACAGAACCATCATAAGTCGTTTATCGCTAACCATCTCCGTTTTCGTTTCCTAGATAATACCATGAGATCCGCACTTGCCCTTTTCCTTGTTTCTCAAATCTTCGCAGGCCTGTTTGCCTCTAAGAATAAGCCCAATTTCGTCTTCGTACTCGCAGATGATTTGAGCCACTTCGATGTAGGTTGCTATGGAGGCCAGGCCATCACCCCCATGATGGACGGACTGGCTAAACAAGGCATGCGGTTCACCAATTGTTTCCAGGCTGCTCCCACTTGCTCACCCACCCGCCACAACTTATACACTGGACAGTCTCCTGTAAAAACCGGCGCCTACCCGAATCACACTTTCGTCAACCCGGGGACCCAGAGCATAGCTCACTATCTCGAACCACTTGGCTATCGAGTCGCACTCAGTGGCAAAACACACATCAAGCCGAGGTCAGCTTTCCCCTTCGAGTATTTGAACAAAGGATCCAGTCCAGACTTTGAGGCCATCGAAACATTCATAAAATCGTGCCAGCAGGAGGGCACCCCCTTCTGCCTCTTCGTGACTTCCAACGAACCCCACGCTCCGTGGGACAAAGGAGACCCCAGTCAATACTCGGCCTCGGACATCCAGCTACCCTATACTTTTGTAGATACGCCTGAAACGCGAGACGCCATGGTCCGCTATCTCGCCGAAACGACTTACTTCGATGGACAGGTAGGGCAAGCCCTCGATTTGATTTCCAATTATGACCTCGTCGACGATACGCTTTTCATAGCCACTACCGAGCAAGGTTCCAGCCTGCCTTTCGCCAAATGGACCCTCTACGACGCCGGGCTACATGCTGGCTTCATCGCTCGATGGCCCGGAAAAATCGAACCCGGCTCCGTTTGCAAAGCGCTAATAGAATACGCTGATGTTGTGCCTACGTTCATAGAGGCTGCCGGCGGCGTACCAGCACCCGTTCTTGACGGCAAAAGCCTCTTGCCGCTCTTTGCGGGCCAAACAGTCGCACACAAGAAATACGTTTTCTCAGAAATGACGACCCGTGGCATTATCAACGCACCCGACCATTTTGGAATTCGTTCTATACGGTCATTAAAATACAAGTACATCTGGAACTTTACTCCCGAGGTGAAATTCGAGAATGTAGTCACCATTCCTGAGGACACCAAATGGGGGGAAGCTCAGGTCTTCAACTCGTGGAAAAAGAAAGCAGAGTATGATCCCGACGCCGCGGAAAAAGTAAGGCGATACCACTTTCGTCCGGAAGAAGAACTCTACTTTATCGAGGAGGACTATCACGAATGGAATAACCTCGCTTCAAACCCTGAATACGCTGACATCAAGAAAAGACTTCGGTCCGAACTCCTCGCTTGGATGGAGGCCAACGGTGACCAAGGTCAGCAAACCGAGCTCGAGGCAGACCTCCGCCATAGCCGAAACTCCCCGAAACAATGATAATTCTCAAAAAATCGCGGTGTCTTATGGCAGGGCTGCTTGTCCTACGTAGCCACAATACTAGCAAACAAAACAGCCAACTAAAGGTAGTCAGCCGTACTGTAATGAATAATTCACCCCTCCTTACTTATCCTTCCCAGCGATGCTAAATTCCTATTGCTAGTTTCTGTAGACAATCATGCAACAACGAAACGTTGCTAAAAACCCCAATACCTTCTCAGCCAAATTTCGTACTGTAAATCGAATCACTAATCATGAAGCCTAAATCCCTGACTGTTTTTGCTGCAAGTGCGCTAACACTCTCAACTACTCTCCAAGCGGCTGACTACTCTCTCAATCTTCCCTACAACGTGACTCGGCCCTGGATCGCTCCGGAAATCTGGACCACGCCAATGATGGATTGGCAACTTTCCGAAGGACGCATCGAGATCATTCAAGGGGGCCGGGGGCATGATCTTCAACTCCTTACCCACCAGATGAAGCCCGGCAACGGCCGCTTCAACATGAAAGTACGTGCCGGTTCCCTTCGCGACCAATCCAAGGAAGAAGGCCTAGGAGCGGTGGGATTTCGTTTCGCGGTAGTCGGGGCAATGCCTGAAGAATACCGCTCTAACCTGTTCGGTAGTAGCGGCGTCAACGCGGGCGTCACAACAGAAGGAAAACTTTTCATTGGAAACAAATTTTCACCAGGGGCTATTGATCCCAAATTGCTCAACGATCTCCAGCTCGATATCAAAATCGATTGCGTTGGATCAAATGCTACTGCAACTCTGCTAGCAGCATCTGGAAAGCGCCCAAACCGGGTTGTTGGCCGTTTTTCCGCTACGATAAAAAGCGATCCTCTCATTGGCAATATCGGCTTGTTCGCGGGCCCCATTGATAACAGCGGTCAGTCCAACGCCTCCCGGCGTGCCGGTTCTAACGGCGACTACCGCTTCTGGTTCACAGATTGGGAAGTCACAGGGGACAAAATCACTAACAGAGAGGAGCAGCGTTTCGGGCCGCTCCTGTGGTCCCAGTACACCCTCCATGAAAATATCCTAAAAATGACCGCTCACGTCGCTCCCGTCGGCAGTGGCGAAAACAAAACGGTCATTCTATCTCTCAAACAGAATGGCCAGTGGAAGCCAGTTGGAAGAAGTGCATATGACCCACTTTCTCGCACCTCCCATTTTCGCATTGAATCTTGGGATAGTACAAAAGATACGGACTATCGATTGAGTTTTGAATACGAAACTGCGGACGGTTCGAAAACCGATTATTGGGAAGGCCGTATCCGCAAAAATCCTACTGACCAGCTGGAAATTAAGCTCGCCGCCCTATCGTGTATGGTCGACTACGCTTTCCCGAATCAGTACATTTCCGAGAGTGTCAAAGCCCAAAATCCGGATCTCGTCTTTTTCGCCGGCGACCAGATCTACGAAAGTGTTGCCGGCTACAACGTCGTACGGACTCACTCCGATGCAGATATTCCTCGAGCCTCGCTTAACTACCTACAGAAATACTGGCTCTTCGGCTGGAGCTTTCGTGATGTTCTGAAAAATCGCCCCTCGGTCATCATTCCGGACGACCACGACGTTTACCATGGTAACATATGGGGCCAAGGGGGTGCCGCAATGCCGAAGGAAGCCAAGTCGACTAGCAGCTTCGGGGGCTACAACATGCACCCGAAATTCGTGAACATGGTTCAACGAACACAGGTTTCCCACTTGCCAGACCCGTTTAACCCGACTCCTGTCAAACAAGGGATAACCGTTTACTATACGGAACTCAATGTGGGAGGCGTAAGCTTCGCCATATTGGAAGACCGCAAGTTTAAATCGTCTCCTGGCGATGTTCTCGACGAACCGGTCGGCGGCAGTTCCCGCCTCGACCATGTTATGGACCCAGACTACGATACGACTCAACTGGACAAGCCGGGACTTAAACTTCTTGGAGAACGCCAATTAACGTTCCTCGAGCATTGGGCCAATGAATGGAAAAATGACAAGATGAAGGCGGTCCTATCCCAATCGCCTTTCGGCTCCGTCGCCACTACACATGGTGGGCCTAATAGCCGTCTTGCTGCAGATCTCGACTCTAATGGCTGGCCTCAAAGTGGGCGTAACCGGGCTCTGGAAATCATTCGCAGAGCCCACGCCATTATGATTCACGGAGACCAGCATGTGGGCACTCTGACTCACCATGGCATCGACGACTGGAACGACTCCGGCTGGTCTTTCGCTCCCCCTGGCATTGCCAATGGATACAAGCGGCTTTGGGACCCACTCCAACCCGGCAAGAATCGTCAGCCAGGATTTCCTGATTACACCGGTGAGTTTCTCGACGGCTTCCGCAATAAAGTCAATGTCTGGGCGGTCAATAATCGTCCTGATACCTACAACCCCGAATTTCAGCCATTTGACAACACCATGATCGAGAGGCTTCGGGGAACCGGGAGCGGTTATGGAATCATTCGATTCAAGAAAGATAAACTCGAAGTTGTCGTGGAAAACTGGGGACCTGATGAAAACTGGGCCCCTCAGAATAATCGAGGACAATATTTCGGATGGCCGGTTACCATCAGCGTAGAAAGGCAATACGGCCGGAAAGCCGCAGGGTACTTGGCCGAATTGAGGGCTCCAAATATGGCAACCAACATCCAGCTTATCAACGAATCTACAGGTGAAATTGAATACACCCTACCCGTTAAATATGGGGAGACACTCTCCCCAAAGGTCTTCGATATGTCCGCCACCTACACTATCAGTATCCGAGACATCCAGAGTAATGAACTGAGAAAACGGGTGAATCAGACTCCAAGATAGGGAGAGTATTTTTCTTTTGGAAATTCGCAAAGACTAGTTCCTAATGCTCCGTCGAGCCGTGTTTCTGCGGCACGGTTATCATTGACACTACGCCGCGTCGGTTGTTCTGGAAGCGGCACTCGCACCGAGCCCTAGCCAAGTTCGACAGCCCACCCCCCGAATTATTGAAGTTTCTCTGAGTCGACAAAGTGCCTTGGTGCTGGGGAAATAAATTTTAACATCGCTTCGCTTGTTGATCCTACGGAGCAAATGGGTGTCTCTTTGAGCCCATGGATTTTCAAATTGACGAATGTCGAATCTAGGTAGGAAAGACTGGCCCATTCCTCCAATAGTAATTCAATTATATGAACAATAAACTTTCTTCCTGAGCGGTCAATATCTGAGCCCTCAGAGGTAGCCTGTGGTCGGCAACGCGACTTAGGCCTTATCCTAATCAGCAACCTATGCTGCCACCCACGAGAGGCTTTGACCCACAAAACAGCTATTGCTCGCGGCTAGAAATTCTCTTGAGGACCTCCAATCTATTCTTTCGAAGTAAACCCTTCCGGTATCTCACCAACAAAATACACATCACGATCCGGCCGTGAGCCCGGGGAATGGATGTCCAGCATTTCGAGCGGGACGTCGCTAGTAACAAACTTGTGCCGCGTCCCGGGTGGCAAACGCAGAAAATCTCCGGGGTTTAACTTGTATTCAGAATCATCTAGTATCGCCTTTCCGACCCCGCTAACTACGTAATAGCATTCCTCGGCGATTTTGTGATAGCTCTCACTCGTTTCTTGGCCTGCTTCGATCCTTACACGATAAGCAGTTAACTGCCCCTCCTGATCCGGAGTGATCAAGGATTCGATTTCATAGGGGCCTAATCTCTTCCTCTCGTGCGAAGATGAACTACGTTGATGCAGAATTTTCACATTTATGGACTTACGGGTTTCATTCAAAAGACACAAGGCTCAGGATCACTTATCTTGCGTTCCTTCCTCCAAGCGACTCATCGCATAAAGAGAACCGATCAGTATCGAACCTCCAACTACAATCCCTATTCCTACCGTTTCATTCTTTAGAACGATTGCCGATTCGACCACGCCAAATAGCGGTATCAGGAATCGAAATGCAGAGAGCACATTGACACTGTAGAGCTCAATAAGCCGATTCCAAAGGGCAAACGCGGTCGCAGATAAAAGAGCCAAGTAAACCGTTACACCAAAAGTCGCTAACGAATACTCGCTGGCAAACGCCCGCCATTGGAAAGAACCGACAACCGACAACATAAGCCCCCCAATGAAAAGTGACAATGCCGTCACAGTCCTGCTTCCAACCGTTGGTGCAATTTGCTTCATCGCGATCGCGCCCAGAGCACCTGAAAGTCCTACTAGTGCGAAAGAGACCACTCCATAAGTGACGTTTCCACTCCCGACGCCTGGAGCGTAGACAGCAATTGAAATCCCCATGACGCAAGTCAACAGGGCCAACGATTGTTTCCCCGACGGAAAGGCCGACTTCACCACCAATGGAGCGAGGAGCACCCAAATGATGCTACCAGAACCATTCAACAATGCTCCCAAAGCACCACTCGATACACTCAATCCGTAGTAAAAAAATATGTACTGCCCGAAGGTCTGTCCCAGAACGACCCCGAATAGCAACCCTTTAGGAGCGTCGAGGTAGCTTTTCCAAACACTTCGACGGCAGAAAAGCATCACCATCATACCCGCAAGCGTAAACCGTGTACCCGCAAAGAGCAGCTTCTCCCCGTAAGTCTCCAAGCCAAGATGTGCGTAACTCAGCTTGATTACTGGAAACGCACTTCCCCAGAGTGCCGCACAGATTGCGGTTTGGAGATAGAATTTGATTGGAAGCTTTTTCACTGAAAACGTCCCGTTGAAGAATCCCATGCTCACGAATGCCCGCAATCTAAAAAGTACCGCACAGGAAGATACTTGAAGGCACAAAACTCGTATCCCTGTTTGGGTTACGCCGAATTACGAAGCGCATTTCCAATCCATCCATAAAACGATTGCCTTGACCCTGAAGAAACGTAGATGGTTTAGCCGAAGTACCGCAAACTATGTCAAAGTGCTCACCCTTTCACTTCTGCCACAGACTATGCATTCATCGCACCTCAAAATTGTTTCTTTGAACTGCTCCCAACGAAGCAATTTGTCCCGCCTAGTCGATTTGCTCCCTTTAAATGAGGGTATGAGTTCGCTCAAGAAGAGCATAGTCTATATATCAATGTGCTTCCTTTCTATCTTATCGGGCTGCGCCATCGTTACTTCGCCTCCCGTTCCGGAGTTTGACGTCCCAGACAAGTTTCTCAATTCGGAGGTCCAATCCGGTAATTCGACCAATGCAACACGTGATTGGATTTCACTTTTTGAATTGGAGCCTTTGCAGGAGCTTATCGAAGCCGCCCAAACCCGAAACCACAATCTCAGAGCCGCGTACCATTCCATCCAGTCGGCCCGCTCGATCACCCGCCAATTCCGTTCCGATTCGTGGCCGCAAATTAACGGCTCACTATCCGAAAACTCCTTTTCAGATTCAGCCGACATCTCACCCGACCGAATTTCAGATAGCGGCGAACGCTTTGAAGCGGTGCTTTCCGCAGGCTGGGAGCTCGACCTATTTGGGCGTATCCGGAAAAGCATCCGATCCGCCGAAGCAAACGCTGCGGCTCAAGAAGCTCTCTACTACGAAATATTGTTCACTCTCCAAGCGGACGTAGCGTTGTTCTATTTTCAGGCAAACTCGCTTCAGTCGGAAATCGAACTTCTTGAAAAAAGCCGAGACACACGACAAAAGTCCCTCGAGCTGGTTCAGGAACGCTTCATCACCGGAACGGTTAGCGAACTAGACGTAGCCCAATCCGAGACGCTCTTGGCCACGGCCGAGGCGCGCCTTTTCGAACTAAGGAGAATCCAGAGCAGTTTCGTCTACGCACTCGGCGTACTCGTTGGTGAAACCCCATCCACATTCGATTTTAAGCCCAAACCGCTGGAACACAGCCTTCCCAAGATACCGACCGGTCTGCCAGGAGCACTTCTAACACGCAGACCAGACGTCAAACAGGCTGAGCTTCTCCTAGCGGCCGCGAGTGAGCAAGTAGGCATTGCTAAAGCGTCCTTCTTTCCTCAAATTTCCCTTTCAGGCACTATTGGCTACGCCAGCTATAATTTGGATGAACTTTTTAAACCCTCGTCCTATCTAGAAAACTTAGGGGGTCAGGGCTCGCTTCCTTTTTTCAGAGCAGGTCGTCTCCGAGCGAGGCTAGCCCAAAACAGAGCCCTATATGAAAAGCGGCTGGAGGAATTCAAGCAAGTTACCATTGAGGCAATCACAGAAGTCGATGACTTACTTCAATCCACCCACTTGTTAGAGCAGCAATCCGACTCACTCACCCTAGCAGTCAACGCCGCACAGAGAGCTCGGGAAATTTCGTCGATCCAATACGAGCGTGGACTGGTGGACTTTATTACAGCTCTAGATGCGGAGCGTACCGCTCTCGATATCGAACAACAATTTGTACAAGTCCAGCGTTCCCAAATTGTAAATACAGTCAATCTACTTAGGGCCCTGGGTGGGTCCTGGCTGCCAATGGGCTCAGACAAAGAAATTTCCTCATGATCTTTATTAAAGACCACTCTCTCCGCTACTCCTTGCTTGCCCTCGCGGGATTCCTTGCGCTTACCCACCATATAGCACTCGCACAAAATGCTCCACCGGTTGTAGTGGAAAAGCCTGAAACCAATGCCGAACCCGCAGTCTTCCGATTCAGTGGGACCATAACGTCCAAACGCGAAGCCGATCTCTCACCTCGTGTGGCGGGGCTGGTCTCTGTCGCCGATGCGGAAACTGGCTTCACCGCAAAACGAGGCGACGTCCTCGTCCGTCTAGATGACACCCTAGCGGGTATTGAGCTCAAAGAAAAAGAGCTCGCCCTCGAGGCAGCTCTGGCGGAGAAGGCAAACGCGGTACGTCGCCTCAACGAGGCAAAGCAACTCGGCGACGCCAATTTTCCGCGCACTGAGCGCGAAACGAGAGAAACCGCTTTTCGACTTTCCGAGGTTGCCGTACAACAAGCAACCAATGCCGTAGAACGCCAACGAGAAATCGTGCAACGACATCAGATCATCGCCCCATTTGACGGCGTAGTCATTTCGAAAAGAGCCGAGGTGGGCGAATGGGTTCAAACAGGGAACCCTGTACTTCACTTCGTGGGTACCAGCGAACTACGACTCGATTTAGAGGTTCCTCAGGAACAGCGGGATGTCGTTTTGCAAACCCAATCGGTATCGGTCTATCTTTCGAGAAGAGAGGATCAACCTATCCCCGCTCGGATAGAGGCGAAGTCTCCTAAAGTAAACCCTCAAACGCGCACCTTCATGGTGCGACTTGCCTTAGACAATCCTCCCATTAGCATTAAGCCAGGCATGTCCGCAGAAGCGAGCTTCAGGCCAGCATCTAAGACCAGCCAACTCGTAATATCTCGCGACGCGATTATCCGTAATGGCGATGGTAGGACCGTTGTCTGGGTGGCTCAAAATACAAACGGCGAATATCGAGCAAAACTGCGAGAGGTCGAACTGGGCAGTACTCGCGGCAATCGAATAGAGGTCGTCTCAGGCTTGGAGGATTCTGAACTCGTCGTTGTTCGAGGGAACGAATCCCTACAGCGGGAGCAGCCTGTCCAAATAATTGATGCTTCTGGCAAAAGAAAGGAGCCCCGCTAGAATGTTCGGCTGGTGCATCAAACACGGCGTGCAGGTAGCAGTGATCGCACTGCTCATTTTCGTCTTGGGAATTGTCGCAGCGATGCGAATACCCGTCCAGATGATTCCTGACTTAGATGTCCGTACAATTTCCGTCGTAACAAGCTGGCCCGGAGCCACGCCCCAAGACGTGGAAAAGGAAATTCTTATCCAGCAGGAGGACTATTTGCAAAACGTCGCTGGTCTACAGCGAATGATTTCCTCGTCATCCACTGGTTCCGCCTCGATTGAACTCGAGTTTCCCGCGACCGTTGACACGAACGACGCCCTGATCCGGGTTCTCAATGCTTTAAGCCAAGTTCCCAACTATCCTGAGAATGTGGACGAACCGCGCGTCCTCGCCACTTCCTTCTCCTCTAATGCGTTCATGTTTTACTCCATTCAGGACATTTCTGGAAAGCGAACGCCGGAAGAAGTTTTGCGAATGTTTGATTTTATTGAGGAGAGGGTAAAGCCACGTATGGAACGGGTTCCCGGGGTATCGCAAGTGCGCATGCAAGGAGCACCCGAACAGCAGATCCGAGTTACGGTTGACCTCGCCCGTTTAGCTTCCGTGGGTCTTACGATTCAAGAATTGAGAAACTCTATTCGCGATCGCAACCGGGACATTTCCGCAGGAGACATCAGTAGCGGTAAACGTTCTTATCTGGTTAGAACGATTGGAAGACTCGATACCCCCGATGAGCTTTCGTCGATCATCCTAATACGTCGTGGCGATTCCGTGACAACACTTGGAGATGTCGCTGAGATTGAGCTGGGCCTCTACGAAGCGAGAACCTTGAGCTACCAGGAGGGTCGGCCCAGCATATTCGTATCCGTATCTCGAGAAATCGGCACCAACGTAATCGACATACGAGACGCTATGGAACTCGCCATTGAGGAAATCAATCGCGACGTCCTAGGACCCGAGGGACTTTTGATTTACAAGACTAGCGACGATGTTCGCTATGTTGAAGCATCCATCCAAAACGTATGGAGAAACTTGATCGTCGGTGCTCTCGCAGCAACCCTTATATTGTGGCTTTTCCTTCGCTCCGTACCCGGCACTCTACTCTGCGTACTGGGAATTCCGGTTTGCACGATTTCAGCCTTTATCAGTTTGCTAGCCGCGGACCGTACCATTAACGTCATTTCTCTAGCAGGAGTTGCCTTCGCCATCGGAATGACCGTGGACAACGCAATCGTCGTACTGGAGAGTATCGAAAAGCTTCGACGCAAAGGAATGGGTCGCGTCGAAGCAGCCCTCAAAGGAGTCAGTGAAGTCTGGTCCTCCATTCTCGCTTCTACTCTGACAACCATAATTGTCTTTGCCCCCATTTGGCTAATAAAAGAGGAAGCAGGCCAATTGTTCTCCGATATTTCAATAGCCATTTCCGGAGCTATTTTCGCTTCGATGCTCGTAGCAATTGCGATCATCCCAACCGCTTCCACTCGCTTTGAACGCTTGGGACGGAGCGAATCGAATCGAAAGTCACCTTCTAAGGTATTCACATTCTTCAATCAATCTATCCGAAAAATCGCCTATTCATGGAAACGAGCTTTAGCAGGGGCTCTAGCGACCGCAGGGCTCAGTTCTCTGATCATCTATACGCTAACCCCTTCTGCCGAGTATCTTCCGGAAGGAGAAGAAGCTAAGATTTTCTCGCGGCTTATAATGCCTCCCGGATATAATCTTGAGACGATGGACGAAATTGCCCGTGAGGTGAATGGTTATTTCGCTCCTTACATTACCCGGCTCAACCCCGAGGCCGAAATCCTCCGCAAGGGAGACGTTCCTCCGGTTGCGAGAATGTTGATGATTTTGAGGAATGGGATGATAATGATCGTGGCCGAATGCGAAGATCCTACACGCATCGATGAACTCAGCGACGTATTTTCCAACTACTTTAAGAAATTTCCGGGCATAAGGAATTTCAATAGCCGAGGATCGATCATCTCCAGCAATGACGGTGGATCACGTAGCGTAAATCTAGATATTAGCGGAGCAGATTTATCCAAGATCTACACCGTAGCCGACGCCGCCTATCGGAGAGCATTCGAGGTGCTCGATTCACCTCAGGTAAACTCTGAGCCTTCCGCATTGAGTCTACAACAGCCCATGGTGGAGATTCGCCCCAATTGGGATCGAGCCGCCGAACTGGGATTCACGAACCAGTCGTTTGGCTTCGCCTTATCTGCCCTCACCGACGGTGCCTATGTCGACGAGTTTCTCCTAGACGGACAGCGTATCGACGTTTTTCTCTACAGTCGCGCAGGAGAAATAGGAAGTCTAGATGCATTGGCTAATCTACCATTATACGCGCCTGCAGGAGGCATCGTCTCAGTCGATGCAGTCGCGGACCTTGTAGAAAAAGTGGATACTTCGTCTATTCGTCGCCTGAACGGAGAACGAACGGTTACCTTGAATATCATCCCTCCTCGGTCAATCGCTCTAGAGGATGCCGTCGAGATCGTTCGAAACGAAATCGTCAACCATTTGAGGGACCAAGGTAAAATCGATTCAAACATCATAGTTGATGTTACGGGTGCGGGCGATCAACTTCAAAAAACCCGCGAGGCCTTGATTGGCAACTTTCTAATCGCGGTTGTTCTCTCCTATCTTCTGCTTTCAGCAGTCTTTTCCCACTGGGGATTCCCCTTCATCATCCTAGCGACTGTGCCTATTGGGATCGCCGGAGGGATCGCCGGCCTGTGGCTCCTAAACGCTTCCGGATTTATATTCAACTTCTTTGGACTTAAACCCATTCAGCAGCCTTTCGACATGATAACGATGCTTGGATTTCTTATACTACTTGGGACCGTAGTTAACAATCCAATACTCATCGTCAGCAAGACGATCGCAAGCCTGAGGGCAGGTATAAGCATCTCCGAATCCATTCACTCTGCCACTCTATCAAGAATCCGTCCAATTTTGATGTCCACGACAACAACCGTGTTCGGGATCGCCCCATTAGTCGTCTTCCCAGGAGCAGGAACGGAACTTTACCGCGGGGTTGGTGCAATTGTCCTTTTCGGCCTAATGTTTTCAACCTTCGTCACATTAATCTTTCTTCCTTCCTTTCTCACCCTGTCGCTCCTGACCATCGAGAAGCTATTTCCTCAGAAGGAGACTATGTCTTCTTAAATACCGGCAATGTGAATGTTCCCGTTCGTCTGAGAAAAGGAATTGCTGAGATCTGTATTTTGATCAGCCTTTTATCCATGTCCAACAATCACACCCCAAATTTGCCCAACCGTCGCGAGACGATAAAGCAGCTCGCCGTTGGAGCAGGAGCCCTTGCCCTTCCCAAGTTTCTTCAAGCCAAAGGCACTCTCGCATCCAATGGACTCACCCTAGCAGTCCAACAGTATTCCTTCAATCGGCAACTCAGAGACCGGACCTTTGACATACTAGATTTTCCAAAAACCGTCGTAGAGGGCACTGGAGTCACCGCTTTGGAATACTTCAATGGGCATATTCTAGACAAAGTAAAAGACACTCGTTTCTTCCGAGAATTGAAGAAACGAAGCAACGATGTCGGAGCCACTTGTACAATGATGCTTTGCCGGTCGGATGTTGCTCTCGATTCTCCAGACTCATCAACGCGTTACAGTGCTGTCGAGGGCTATATTCCTTGGATGGAGGCGGTTCGCTTGCTCGGCGGAAGTGCGATACGTGTCGACTGCCGGTCCGACGGAGACTTCGAGGAACAAAAGAAATTTGCGATAGATGGTCTGCGACAGCTTTGCGATGTCGCAACCCCTTTTGGGATGAACATCCTAGTCGAAAATCACGGTGGATTCTCCAGCAACGGAAAGTGGCTCGCCGATGTCATGAGCAAGGTCAAGAAGCGAAACTGCGGCACCTTGCCCGACTTTCAGAATTTTCATGGGTACGATCCCTACAAGGGAGTTGAAGAAATCATGCCCTATGCCAAAATCGTCTGTGCAAAGTCCAAGGAATTCGACAGCGAAGGCAACGAAACCAATGTCGACTACAGGCGGATGATGAAGATTGTCCTGGACTCAGGATTCAAGGGCTCCATTGGGATCGAATTCGAAGGTCGTGGCGTAGACCCCGTTAAAGGTATCCTAGCGACCAAGCGACTGATCGAACGCGTTGTTGGCGAACTGGCTTAAGCTTCAGGCAGCACGCGATCTTGGTTAGGCAGAGCTCACCACCCAGAGCCGTCCGTTGGGCCCAGTACCCATTTACCAATATCAGATTAATCAGTTGTGAACCGTCTGTCGAAATGGGTGTAACCCCCATCCACATACAAAATCTGCCCAGTTGTGTGCGAGGACTTAGGCGACGCTACAAAAACCACCGTGTCTCCGATCTCCTCGGTCGTCGTCATCCGCTTCCCTAACGGGATCGAATCGCAGATCGCCTTCAAATCGCCTTCCGGATCCGACTGCCGTGCTATCCACCGCTCGTAAAGCGGGGTCATCACCTCAGCGGGAATGACGCAATTGACGCGGATGCCGTCGCCCGCCAAATCTAGAGCCCATTCCCGAGTGAGCGCATTCAGGCCTCCCTTGGACGCCGCGTATCCCGAGGTTTCTCCTTGCCCCGTTTCCGCGACCTTGGAACCAATGTTTACAATATTGCCTCGGCTCGCCTTCAAAGCGTCCAAACAATGGTGTACCAGGGAGTAGCACTGCGTCAGGTTCTTTTCCAGCGAACCGCGAAACGACTCTACACCAGCCGCCAAATCGACCCCGTCATTCACGCCGGCGTTGTTAACCAGCACATCGATCCGTCCAAATTCCTCCAGCGTCTGGGAGACAGCCGTGACCACCTCCGACTCTCTGGTCAATTCTACCAACCGGAAAGCCGCTTTTGCCCCTTCCGATCGCAGAGCCTCGCAAAAGGTCTCCCCCTCTTCCCGATTGCGACCGAATACCACAACGATGGCTCCCTCCCCCGCGAACGAACGGGATATTCCTTCGCCAATTCCCTTATTGCCTCCCGTGACGATCACAATCTTGCCCTTCAACTCTGTATCCATGACTTTCCTTAATGACGTCCAATCAAAAATCAGCAACCTCATACCGCTCAAATTAACTGAAACCTTCGAGCGACACACTCAAACGATTAACTCTGTTGGTTCGGCTCCCAACACGACCCCTACGCAACAAAAACCCTACAGGTGTGTGATTTTGGGGTTTATCATTTGCATTCGGGTGACGAGCCGTCCTAAATTCCCACCCATTATTGCCATCTCTATTCCTTAATGACCGCACCCACCACTAATCAACTCCAACTGGCGACCTGCCTCTTCGTCGGACTCATCTCTCTTGTATCCCTGTCCGCTTTAGAGCTTCCTGAAGGCTACGCCCTCCAATACGAACAATCCTTCAACTCCAAAAATTCGTATGACGACTTCATGATGACGGACTCGTCTGCTTGGGTACTAAAAAAGAAAAAGGGTAACCAGTTTCTGGCCCTCGAGGGTGAGAGCAAATACGAGCCCCCACACCGTTCGCCCCTGAATATCGCCCTAATCAAAGGGATGACCTTTGGAAGCTTTGTTCTCGAGGTGGATATCCTCCAAAGTGGCGTCAAAGGCACTCCAATCGCCCAGTTCATGAAGGAAAATCCAGACCCGACCAAAGCGGGAGGGTACGCTCATAGAGACCATTGCTTTTTCTTCGGTTTCAAAGATCCCGCTCACTACATGTATATCCACGTAGCAAAGACAGGTGACAACAACGCTCACAATGTTTTCGTCGTTAACGAGTCGCCCAGAACTCCTATCACAGACTTCCGGACCGTGGGAGTGGACTGGGGAGTCAATGTTTGGCGTAAGATTCGCATAGTCCGCGATGCGGCGAAGAGCACTGTCGCTCTATACTTCGATGATATGCTCACTCCCATAATGATCGCTGACGACGTGCCATTCGAGCAAGGATTCATCGGATTTGGCTCTTTCGACGACATCGGTTGGGTCGATAATATCAAGATATGGGCGCCAGAATCTAAAACCAATACTCAGACCTTTTTTGAATAGTCCCTCCAGCCATACAAGGCTATCCAATATGAAATTCGCTATTTGCAACGAAACTTACCAAGGCTGGAGCCTGAGCGATACGTGTGTCAGCGCTTTCGACACAGGGTATCAAGGGCTCGAGATTGCTCCGTTTACGCTGAATGAGGACCCAAGTAACCTGACGATACTTGAGGCAAAGTCCATGGGTAACATCGTTCGAGAGCATGGCCTCGAAGTCGTCGGATTCCACTGGCTCCTCGTCAAACCGGAAGGAATGCATTTGACGACCCCTGATTCAGCGGTTCGCCAAAAGACGCTCGACTTCGGGAAGCACCTCGCCGACCTCTGTGCTGAGATGGGCGGTAAAGTGATGGTTTGGGGGAGTCCCAAGCAACGAAATTTGGATACAAATGATTCCTACGATGATGCGGCCAACCGAGCCGCTGATCTGCTTCGCTCGCTTGGCGAGCATTGCGCTGCGCTCGCCGTATCCATCGCGATAGAACCGCTTGGACCGAACGAGACGAATTTCCTAACTTCCGCAGCAGAGACGATTAAGTTGATAGACAAGATCAACCACCCAAACATCCGCCTGCATCTCGATGTTAAAGCCATGTCCGCTGAGGCTGGGTCGATTCCCGAAATCATCGATTCGAGCCGCGACTACACGATTCACTTCCACGCCAACGATCCGAATCTCCTGGGTCCCGGTATGGGCGACCTAGAATTTCAACCCATCGCAGACGCCCTCGAAAACGCCAGCTACGACCGGTGGGTTTCCGTCGAAGTCTTTGACTACTCACTTGGTGCCGAGAATATTGCCAAGGAAAGTCTACAAAACCTCAAAAACGCATTCAAAAGCACCCCCTCCCTATGAGCACAGAAGAATCAAATCGCGAAGCCGCCTTAATCGCCGAAGCAGAAGCCTCTACCCTAATCAAACGGCTGGGAATTTTCACCAAACTATCCGGTCCGGGTTGGCTCCAAGGTGCCATCACCCTCGGCGGCGGCTCGCTCGCCGGAGCCCTCTACCTAGGTGTAATCGCAGGCTTCGGGCTCCTCTGGCTGCAACCTCTCGCAATGATCTGCGGCATAATAATGCTCTCGGCCATCGCCTACGTCACCCTCTCGACCGAGAAAGCACCCTTTGGGCTCGTCAACACTCACCTTTCTCCCGCTCTGGGCTGGGCTTGGATGATCGCCACCATAATGGCCAATGTCGTCTGGTGCATGCCCCAATTCAACCTCGGCCGAGCCGCCATCCAACAAAACCTGCTGCCCTTCGTGGGCGACAGCAACACATCGACCGCTATCATATGCCTAATTCTCCTTGCGATCGGATTCGCCATCAACGTCCTCTACGAATCCAAAGGCAAGGGTGCCAGAACCTTCGACCGAATCATCAAGGCCATGGTCGGCATGATTGTTATCTCCTTCATTCTAGTCGTCATCAATCTGGCAACAACGGGAGGCATTCAATGGGGCTCTCTTTTCGGCGGCTTAATCCCTAATCCCAAACTACTCATCTCTCCCGCGGCAGGCTACGCTGATCTTATTGCCGCTTCCAGCCAACCCGACTGGTGGACCAGCAAAATCATTACTGACCAAAGGGACATCATCATCGCCGCCTTCGGTACTGCCGTCGGAATCAACATGACCTGGCTGCTCCCTTACTCACTGCTCAAAAAGAGCTGGGGGAAGACCCATCGCTCCTTCTCGATCTTCGACTTGTCCATTGGCCTTTTCATTCCTTTCTTTCTAGCGACCAGCTGCGTCGTCATCGCCGCTGCCTCCCAGTTCCACACAAAAATCGGCGATGTCGACCCCAACTCTCCCGTCGCAGCCGGAACGCTCGCCAAACTCCAAGAAGCCTATCCCGGAACGACCAACACCGCCGACCTTGAGCTGGCACTCAGCTTAGTCAAACGAGACAATTTCCAGTTGGCCACCGCTCTCGAGCCGCTCGCAGGGAAGGTGGTCTCCCAAACCATTTTCGGACTCGGCGTCCTCGGAATGGCTGTATCTACAATCATCATTCTGATGCTGATCAACGGGATTGCTTTTCAAGAGCTGCTCGGTAAACGCGGCGATAAGAACGCCCACTACATTGGGTGTGCCGTTTCCGGTATTGCCGGATTCGCTGGCCCCTTTGTATGGACTGGAGGGGCCGCGGCCGCCTTGGCTATCCCAACCTCTGTAATTGGCGGCTCGCTAATCCCAATCGCCTATTTCACTTTCTTCCTAATGATGAATTCCAGGAAGGTGCTAGGTGACAACCGACCGGAGGGTACCACCCGCATTATCTGGAACGTCCTTATGGGATTCGCCACCGGCGTCGCCACTATCGGCTCCGTCTGGGTTCTCTACGGGAAGTCTCACATGAGAGACTGGCACGGGATGATACCTGCGGCAGGTCTCGTCCTCCTCGCAATTCTGTTCATCATAGGAATTTACTCGTTTCTCAAAAACGAACGCGAATCATGAAATTCGGTATCATTGGATCTGGAATGATCGCGAAGTTTCACGCCAAGGCGATCGAGGCCATGGCGGGCTCCGAACTGCATTCCGTCTACAGTCGCAATCCGAAGAGCTCAAAGGCGATCGCTGATGAGTTCGGCTGTGCCGTCAGCATCGATTTGGATGCGTTTCTAGCCGACCCTGAACTGGAAATCGTCACGATAGCCACGCCGTCCGGAGCGCATCTAGAACCGGCGATAGCCGTAGCGAGGGCGGGCAAACATGTTATTTGCGAAAAACCATTGGAAATCACAACGGATCGCGTTGACGAGATGGCAGCTGCAGGAAAGGAGAATGGCGTTACTGTATCCGGCATTTTCAATCGGCGTTTTAACCCCGGGCTTGTCGCACTGAAAAAGGCCGTCGACAAAGGGCGATTCGGCCAGATTTGTCTAGCTGATGCCTATATCAAATGGTATCGAGATCAGGACTACTATGATTCCGGCCAATGGCGCGGCACCTGGGCACTAGATGGTGGCGGAGCGCTCATGAACCAGTCAATTCACGCAATCGACCAACTACTCTACGTTGCAGGACCGGTTAAATCCGTCACTGCATCCACAGCGACATTAGCTCACGAACGGATTGAAGTCGAAGACACTGCAGTTGCCATGCTCGAATTCGAAAGCGGTGCTTGCGGAGTCATCCAAGGCTCGACTGCCTGCTGGTCGAAAGACGGACATTCCGCTGAGGTGCAGATTTGCGGGAGCGAAGGATCTGCTTTCCTAGCCGATGACAAATTTCGAGTTTGGGAATTCAAAGAAGAAACGGCTGAAGACGATCGTATTCGCTCTGAGCTCATGGTTAAAACGGGAACCAAAGGAATTGGAGCAAACGATCCGAACGCCATCGATTTCTCGGGTCACCAACTCAATTTTGAAGATATAGTAAAAGCTATTCAGGAGAACCGTTCTCCAATCGTTAATGCGTCAGAAGCACGCAAGGCCGTTGCACTCATCAATGCGATCTACGAAAGTGCGAAAAACGACTCCAAAAAAGTCATTCTTTGAGCCTCTTCAATCCCCGGCTAGAGTATCGTCTTCCAAAACAATCAGGTTTCGGATATCCGGCAAAGTCCGGCTTCTTCGTCCGTTTCCAAGCTTAGCGAGAAAGGGGTCCTTGGAAGGATCTCCCGCAGCAGGTTCGTCTTCCTCGTCAACATCTTCCTCGTCCTCATCATCAAGGAAAACATACTCATCCGCCTCATCGAAGAGTTTGGAAATCCGTCGTGCTTCTGGCTCGAGAACCAATGACGGATTGGGAAGGCGGCCCTTCTTAACAAGCACAAACAGGCAAGGGTAATACTCTTTTAGGTACCGATCTTGAAATTCGTCAATCCACTTGTTTGAAACCCCACTCCTATTGCTGAGCAAAACTACATCAGAAAAATGGATACAACAATCGTACCATTGAAGCAGCTTTCGTTCCTGCTTTATCCGATTGCAATCGGCAATGGTTATTATCCGACCCAATTCGTAATCCGATCCTTGCAGCCAGTTGAAAAAAGCGTCTATAAAATCCGCTGGATCCGAGATCCCATCTGCGACAACAAAAACCGTTTCGCTTGAAGCATCCACAATAACGCCTTCGTCAGCACCTTTCCACAAATACCGCTTCTGTTGACAGAGGGCATGACGTATAGGGAGCCCTGAATCCCATTGAGCCGCATCATCTTCCGAAATGAAAACCTGAGATTCGTTAGAGGAATCCAGTCCAAAATCTACTAGATCTGAGACAACCGTGGATCGGTCACCGCCACGAGAACCCAAAAGGAGATAGACAAACCGTTCCGACATATGCCCGAAATACTGACCCTATATTCTCGGAATGTTAAAATGAAAACAAGCGATTTTGTGCATGCTGACGCATCCAATGATCAATCGTCACTAGATTAGCCATCGCTTCAACAATCGGGACGGCTCGCGGCAAAACGCACGGATCATGTCTTCCTCGGGCCTTCAATTCAGTCTCATTTCCATCTTTGTCCACTGTCGGCTGTGACTGAAGAAGTGTTGCTGTTGGTTTGAAAGCAACGCGAAAACGGAACTCCTCCCCATTCGTAATTCCGCCTTGAACTCCCCCTGAACGGTTTGTCTTTGTTCGAACTCGACCGTCTCGAATCTCGAAGTGGTCATTGTGCTCTGAGCCCGACAGTCTTGTCCCCGAGAACCCACTCCCCACCTCAAACCCTTTGGTGGCAGGAAGGGAAAGCATCGCCTTTGCTAAATCCGCCTCAAATCGGTCAAATACCGGTTCGCCGAGCCCAACCGGCAGGTTGCGTATCACACATTCGATGACGCCGCCCACAGAATCGCCTTGGCTTCGCACCTTACGGATTCGGTCGATCATCGCTTGGGCCGTGCCTGCATGTGGGCATCGAACCGCGTTTACCTCTATCAGTTCGAGGGATACATCGGCATCTTCGGGCATCTCGATATCCTGAATCCGCTTCACATAGGCAATCGTTTCAACTCCACCCACAAGACCAAGAATCTTCTTCGCTATGGCTCCCGCGGCAACCCGCCCGATTGTCTCACGGGCAGAGGAGCGGCCCCCTCCTGCCGGATCTCGATGTCCAAACTTCGTTTGATAAGTATAGTCAGCGTGGGAAGGCCTAAACTTCTCCTCTATTTCAGCATACGCTTCTGGGCGATGATCTTTGTTGAAGACCAACATGGAAATCGGGGTTCCCGTCGTACGGCCCGCATACACTCCAGATAGTAGCTGAACCTTGTCCAACTCTTTTCGAGGCGTGACGATATCACTCTGGCCTGGCCGTCTCCGGTCTAACTCGAGTTGAATTTCCTCAGCCGTTATCGACAGATTTGGAGGACAACCATCCACGACAACGCCCACAGCTCCCCCATGGCTTTCACCCCAGGTGCTAATCGAAAATAGTTTACCGAAAGTGTTAGGCATAACGACAACCCTACGAGCTGACTGGGGCGAATAAAGGAAAATCTTAATCTAGATTTCTAGGCAGAAACCTTGGAGAACTAGATTCTAGGATCGAAACTTGTAACATCGCCCTTCCCGAACTGCTGGTTCATCCCCAGAGCAGGCGTAGTCTCTTTGCAAGCCCCAATATTTTTGGCGGGAACGCCAGCAACGGTGCAGTGCTCTTTAACGCTACTAAGCACCACACTACCCGCCCCAATTTTCGCTCCCTCCCCAATTTTTATATTACCAAGGACTTTTGCTCCCGCAGCGATCAAGACCCCGTCACCTACCTTAGGGTGCCGATCCCCTCTCTCTTTTCCCGTTCCACCTAAAGTGACCCCGTGCAGCAGCGAAACGTTATTCCCTACAACGGCCGTTTCACCAATTACCACCCCTGTTGCGTGGTCTATGAGTATTCCATGACCAATTGTCGCTGCAGGATGTATGTCTACTCCGAATACTTTCGAAATCAAGCTTTGTAGATACAAAGCAAGAGTTTTACGATCCTCAGACCAAAGGTAGTGAGCAAAGCGATACGCAGACAGAGCATGGAATCCCTTGAAGAAAAGGAAGGGTGAGAGGTATCCGCCTGCCGCTGGATCCCGCTCTTTTACCGCTTGCAGATCTATGAGAATGCACTCTCGAAGCCCCTCCTCCAATTCGAGGATTTGAAGAAACAGATCCCTCAAAGTAATACTGGGGAGGATGTCATCCCGCATTTTTGAGGCGAGCGTATAACTGAGAGCGGCTTCAAATGAATTTTGCCCTATTACCGTTTCGTCGAGATAGGCGACGAGAAGACGCTCATCTTTCGTCGATTGATCCGCCTCTTTGCGAAGCGACTCCCAGATAATGTCCCTTAGAGCATTCATATTAATGTTTGTGACTCAACCATGACCCTGAACCCTATACGCAGGAACATCGAGCGACAATGCAAATCAATTTAGAAACTGTTTTGTTCGAAAACTCTCCCCGTCAATATTTTATTGTAAAACACTGGTTCAATCTATCGTCAGTGGACTTTCACTAATAGGATTGGAAAAAATAGGCTTACGTGGCAGTAGATTGTGACCTCTAATCCATTCGGATGTATCAAATCGGAAACCCTAGATGGGGTGGAGTCACTCAATCTTGAAAACCATATGATAAGTGTAAATGAATTATTAGCTTCAATAGCGGTCTTAGTGTTGTTCGAGGTATCTTCGGTCGGCGACGTCATCGACACTAAATCTGGCATTACAATCGTAGGTACAATCTAGGAAAACGACGGCGGAAAGATAAAAATATCGACCGTCTTCGTGGGAGACATATTGGTCAACAAAACCCAAGTCTAATAAATGACAACCGACGCTCCGATTTTTGTTTCGATTGAGAATGCTCCCTCTTTCTCAAAAAAATAACCGGCTCTGATGACGGATCTCCAAACGTCTCGACCTGATCCGTCAGGATGACTACCTCTGTTTCCAATATCATAGAAAGCTGGCAGATCGGGAACATGAGTCCCATCATAAGGAAAATGCCCCGCAGTTGGGCTTACCTAGGGGCTTTCAACCTCAAAGGCAAAAGCGAGAACAAATCCAGCACTGGATTCGGAATCAGCTTCCGAGCCACCCTAAACGGACCGGATGATAGGATGCCTTTCTTTACAAGGGCAAATTTCGAAGAAATCGACGGGACTAAGGGTGCCGATGACCTAGGGGTAGGGGCAGACTAATCGAACCAGATCAACGACTAGTGGAACTGGTATGACAGCTGCGAACTAGGACACGATGTCATCAAGGACACAGATTTGTTCGTCAAAACGGCAGGCGGTTTCGGACATACGATAACTAATACCGATTCTAGATTCCTCAACATACCCAGTGGTGCCGGCTATCGGTTTGAGGAATACAGCGATTTCTCCACCCGGATCCGCTAGCAGCTAAACGCTAATCTAGACTTTGATCTCTAGCAAAAGGAAACGCTCACGTAGGGTAAGTCGGTCAAACGTATAAGGTTTACACATATACAAACGAATAATTTGGAAGTTTCCCCCTCTACTATGACACCGCTCTCAATCTTCCTCTCAAGGCCGATCAATACAGCGTCCGAATAGGTTTCGCTAATGACTATGACAGTGACGGGGATCTGAGCAAAAAGAAGGAACTTAATACCACCTACTACATCCGCCTCGTGCTAAACTGGCAGTAGTTGCATCAACACCTCCTTCCCAACGCCACCGTTTTTCATAGCCGAGACAGTTTTAATATCAAGACCTCTCCCTAACGAATCAGGCAGAGACTTCCTCTTCCAATCCGAACACCGCATCGACGTAATTGTCGATCTGGTACGCCTGTAAATCCTCAGCCTTCTCACCAAACCCCAAAAAGTAAATTGGCAATTTCAACTCACGGTATATTCCTACGAGAGATCCTCCCCTGCTCGTCCCGTCAAGCTTAGTCACAATCAGTCCATCGAGACCAAATTTCTCGTGAAAAACACGAGCTTGCTCGATGGAGTTTGAACCTAAACTTCCATCAACCACCAAAAGGCTATAATGCGGTGCCGATTCATCGCGTTTTTGCAATACACGCCTAATCTTGGCTAGTTCATCCATCAAATTGCTCTTCGTATGCAACCGACCCGCCGTGTCGATGATCAGAGTGTCCTTTCTTCGGCTCTTGGCAGCCTGCCACGCATCGTAGGCAACGGCCGCCGCATCTGCGCCACGTTCTCCGGAAACGATCTCTAGATCCAATCGGTTCGTCCACTCTTTCAACTGCTCAATGGCTGCGGCTCGAAACGTGTCGCAGGCCGCCACCAGAACCTCTCTTCCCCTAGCCTTGCATTGGCTCCCCAGTTTCGCGGTCGTGGTGGTCTTTCCAGATCCATTTACCCCAACCAGACAGATCACCGTGGGACGGTCATCTTTAAACTCGATCGTTCCCTCCGAGCCATCTAAAACGCGCCTAAGGACAGATGATCCGATTTTCGCTACATCCTGACCGCACAGTTCCTTGTCTTTCCGGTAAGCCTCTTTCGTTTCTTCAACGATTTCTTCTGTCGTCTCGTATCCAAAATCTGCTCCATAGAGTGCTTCTTCCAATTCCCCGATAATCGATGCATCTAGCTTCGCCCGACGGAAGATCCCGCCTGTCTTGTCAGCGATATTCTTAGCGGATTTCGAGAGCCCCTCTTTGAATTTCTTGAAAAGTGATCGCATAGTCTAATCGAATCAGAGATTTTTCTTAGCCGGCCTATACCGAATTTCAGCTAAATTGATGCTCAATCCCAACTCGCCTGTCTCGACGGCCGGCTCAACTGCCCACGAAGTTTGTCGAGTATTCCATTTACGAATCGACGCGACTCCTCCGAAGAATATATTTTGCTCAGGTCGATCGCCTCATTGATTGTGACTACTGGAGGAATATCCTTTCGCAAAAGCAGTTCGTAGATCGCCATTCTCAATATCGATAGATCTATTTTGGCAATTCGATCGAAATCCCAATTGTTCGCGATTTCTTTTATCTTATCGTCGATCGCATCTAGATTTTCAATCACGCCAAAGATCAGCTCGTCAGCGAATGCGTAGTAATCTCGTTCCTCCTCCTGGTCTTCGTAGAAAACTTTGAGATCTTCATTAATGTCTTCGGGATGGTTGATCAACCACGAATAAAGGTACTGCATGCAAGCGATGCGGCACAGTCGTCGTTGCGGTTTTTTGACTTCTGACATGGCTGTTACCTGTAATCGCGACGCAACTGCGCCATTTCGAGAGCGCATTGCCCAAACTCCGCTCCCTTGGGAATCCGTCCCACACAACGTTCTTTCACTAGATCCTCATTGTCTCCAACAATTACGCCATTCACGACCGGAATACCCGACTCCAAAGCCACTTGCTGCAAACCGATATTCGAGGAATCCGCCACCAACTCAAAATGTTTTGTGCCACCCGCTATGATAACACCCAAAGCAACGATCGCGTCGAAATCTGCTTTGCCTGCCATGAGTTGTGCAGCGATAGGAAGCTCGTTTGATCCCGGCACCCGTTCGATGATAGTTTTCTCTTCTAAGACACCCGCTTTCGCCAAGGCCGCCTGAACCCCAAACAATAGACCATCCACATAAATCTGGTTATAACGAGCAGCAACAATCGCGACCCTAAAATCGGATCCGTCAATATTGGAAGGTTCTGGCGATAAGCGGCTCATATTGAGAACAAGGTGAGAAGAGACATGGGAATGAGCCCGTTACCTAGCCATGTAAAGTAGGAATTCGGATTAATCTAAATTCGGTCGCTCGGCATGGCCTTTGTTACAGTGAGACCTGCTCCACAATTTCGAGGCCGTAACCGTCTAATCCGACCACGTTACGACTGGTATTTGAGAGGAGGCGGATTTTCTCTAGCCCCAGTGCCACAAGAATTTGGGCTCCTATCCCATAGTCACGCAGTCCCATGTCCCCGGTCTTTCCGGCTGAATTGTCGATTTGAGAAAGTCCGTTGTCTGGACGACTAATAAAAACAACCGCTCCGCATCCCTCCTTGCCAATGCGGGTCAGCGCCCTTTGCAGCCCGTCGCACCCCTCCCTTCCGGTTTTTCGAAACAGATCCGTGAATAGATTCTCTGCATGCACACGCACCAAGGTCGGCGAAGGACCAATCTCTCCAGAAAGCAACGCATAGTGCTCAATGTGGTCGAGCTTACTCCGAAAAACCTTAAGACGAAAAGATCCAAACTCACTCTCAAACGGCAATTCACTTACCTCATCCACGAGTTTGTCGCGCTTGCGACGATACTCAATCAAGGCCGCGATCGAAATCATTTTGAGCCCAAACTTCTCCTTGAACACAAAAAGCTCAGGAATCCGGGCCATCGACCCGTCGTCGTTCAGAATCTCGCAGATGGCCGCACAAGGGAAGAGTCCTGCAAGTGAAGCCAGATCAATCGCCGCTTCTGTATGACCCGCTCGCTCAAGGACACCTCCATCCCTTGCTTTAAGCGGAAATATGTGGCCAGGCTGGACGAATTCATCGGGAGAGGTATTAGGATTTCCCAAAAGCTGGAGCGTACGAAATCGGTCATAAGCACTGATTCCCGTTGTAATGCCATCCGCCGCATCGATGGATATCGTAAAATCGGTCTTGTGGGACTCCCGATTTTCATCCACCATACTGTTGATTCCTAGTCGCTGCAAGTGGTGGCCTGTACAAGGGGCGCAAATGAGCCCCCGAGCGTGCTGGATCATCATGTTCACCACCTCCGGAGTCACTTCTGAAGCCCCGACGATGAGATCTCCCTCGTTCTCTCGCGACTCGTCATCGGTCACGATAACGGGCCGACCCGCAGCAATTTCCTCAATTGCCTCCTCGACACTATCGAACGCTATTTCTTCTTCGATCCGACTCATTCTGGACATCAGTGAAACGCAACTCTCAGCAATGACAACTCGATACATTGGATTCCCGCAAGTGATCCGGGTATCAAAAAGCAGGGCCTCATCCCAAAGCCCTGCCTTTTAACAATACGTCTAATTGTAGGAACAATATCAAAAATACAAAAACGTCTTACAAAACTCTTCGTGACCGTTTTGCCGGACAAACCCACTGTTTCTTTGCGTAAAGGCACTCACTTTTTTTCGTTTTTCTGCGGAAATCACTCATCAAACAAGCAAATCACACCCTAAAGGTCGGTATCCAAGCATAGGCTTATTAGACTATCAGATTATCTACCAACAACTTAAAGCTCTAGCAAAATCAGACGAAAACAATTCTATCGGAGATAACTTCAATAACGCTTTTTTCTCGATAATTCTTCTTGAACGTACCTTTTTACCTACAAGCAACACGCCGAAAACCGTGATAGTCGCCGAAAACCTCACAAAAACCTTTCGTGATAGGAAACGCGGCTTCGTTAAAGCAGTCTCCAATATCAGCCTAACTTGCGAACCTGGAAAAATCTTCGGCCTCCTCGGGGCAAACGGTGCCGGGAAGACCACTACCCTCCGAATGCTAGCTACACTTCTCGAACCAACGAGAGGAACCGCGACCATCGCGGGTTTCAGTATTCGGGATGATCCTCAGGAGGTGCGACGAAATATCGGTTTCCTGTCCGGGAGCACCGCTCTTTATGGCCGCTTGAGTGCTCGAGAGATGATCCAATATTTCGGCAAACTCAACGGAATGAGCGGCCCCGAACTAACTAGCCGAGTCAACGACCTCGTAGAGCGCCTCGAAATCGGCGAATTCCAGAACGGCCGTTGTGACAAACTCTCTACGGGTCAGAAGCAGCGAGTCTCGATAGCACGCTCCATAGTACACAGTCCACCCATCATGATCTTTGACGAACCCACCAGCGGCCTCGATGTGATGACTTCGCAAACAATCATGGCATTTATCGAACAGTGCCGCAATGATTCACTGACCGTTGTGTTTTCCACTCACATCATGAGTGAAGTTGAGCGTCTTTGCGACCACGTCGCGATCGTTCACAAAGGAATTATTGCAGCCAAGGGAGGAGTTCGGGATTTGTACGCCCAGACAAGCGAAACCTCAATCGAGAAAGCCTTCCTGAAAATTGTAAATGGAATGGACACAGAAAATGTCTAGACCGTCTCTAACATCTACAGTATTTTTGAAAGAAATACGGGAAACACTTCGTGACAAACGGGTTATTCTCGGCGTGATCGTTTCACCACTACTCGTCACGCCTCTTCTCATTGGCACTGTTCTCTTTTTTGCCGGCAAAAAGGAAATCGAAAAACAAGCCTCTATCGTTGAAGTCGGGATCGTGGAGCAAGCGGCCTTCCCCACGCTCGTCAAACGGCTCAAAACCGATGAAAGTTTCAACGCCCATCAATTCGATTCACGTGAGGCCGCCAAGCAAGCTATCAAAGACAGGACGATTAGAGTGGCTCTCATTGTTGGTGAAAACGCCCAGACCGAATTCTCCTCCAACAATTCTGCTCCTCTAGAAATACTCTACAACTTTGCCAACGAGAACTCGCAATTCGCACAGGTCCAGCTCAGGAACTTTATTGGAAAATTCGACGAAGAAGCCCTAGCGGACCGGATCGAAGCCGCCAGTCTATCTGAAAAGTTCGCAAAGCCAACTAAAGTGGAGACAACCAACATCGCCGCGAGCTCCTCGGCGGGTTCATTCGTTCTCGGACTTTTCCTGCCCTACATCATAGTTATGAGCGCAGCATTCGGCGGAATTCAAACCGCGTTCGATCTCTGTGCCGGAGAAAAAGAGCGAGGTACAATGGAAACACTGCTAGTGTCACCCGCATCCCGATACGAAATCGTCACAGGCAAGCTTCTGACAATCCTGACTATAAGCTTCATCGCATCCTGCTGTGCCATTACCGGAATCATCGCCCCTGTCGCTTTCGGGCTCGAGTTTTTTAAGAAACTGGTCGGAGACAGTATCTCAATCAACTTTGCCTCGATAATCTGGATGATGCTGATTGTCATACCTCTTGCACTATTCACCTCCTCTCTACTTTTGGTTATTTCCAGTTTCGCCCGAAACCAAAAGGAGGCCCAAACTTACATTCTCCCTTTTTTTTCGATAGTGATTCTTCCCGCTGTGCTGTCGACTGTGCTAGGAGCAGAATCCCATATCTACACCGCATTCGTCCCGATATTGAACATATCGCTCACCATGAAGCAGATTTCGGGGGACCTATTCGACCCTCTCTACTTTGGCATCTCACTGGCAACCTCGTTTCTCTACGCGTTCCTCGCCATGAGGCTCGCCGCATCCTTTTTCCAGCGAGAGCAAATCCTTTTCCGAACCTAACCGTTCACGATAAAACGAGTTCACCCAATCCACTAAGCTTCAACCCTAGTGCTACCGCTCATAAACCCTCAAAGCCAAAGAGCTGAACTAGTGGTTTCGGATTGAGGTCTACACTACTAGGCGACAAGACTCTTCGCCTGGGACGGGGACTGCGTTGAGTAGCGATTGTGTGTATTCGTGCTTTGGATTTCCAATCACTTCCGCTGTCTGTCCTTGCTCAAGGATACTTCCGGCCTTCATGACCACCGTCCTATCAGAAATTTTCTTCACCACACTCAAGTCGTGAGAGATGAACATGTAGGAAAGGCCATAATTCTCCTGAAGCTTTATCAAAAGCTCAATCACTTGCGCTTGAATAGTAACATCCAAGGCACTCACCGCTTCGTCGCAAATAATCAGCTCTGGTTTGAGAGAAAGTGCTCTCGCAATACAGATACGCTGCCGTTGTCCTCCACTGAATTCATGGGGATACCTAAAAATGTGGTCCGCTTCGAGCTGCACTTCTTCCAGTAAACGCACTGCCAATTCTTGCTTGGGCTCTCCATTCAGCATCCCATGCTCCTCCATCCCTTCGGTTAGAATATCCAGTATTGTCATACGTGGATTAAGCGAGCTAAACGGATCTTGAAAAATGATCTGCAAATTTTTCCTGAATGGAAGAAACTCTTTTCTATTCAGCCCAATCAGTGAATCTCCGCGATAAGCAATATTACCCGAAGTCGCTCTCTCTAACCCCAGAATGGTTCGTCCTAGTGTACTTTTACCACTACCAGACTCGCCCACCACGGCCAGTGTTTCCCCCGGGAATATATCCAAAGAGAGATCGTCAACTGCCTTCACATGACCCACGGTTTTGGAAAAGATTCCTTTCTTGATAGGGAACCATGTCCTCAAATTTCGAACTTCAACCAAGGGGGTTTCTTTTTCTAAATCACATACTTTCGCCTCATCCGTCAGACGGGGAACTGAAGCTAGCAGGACCTTTGTGTATTCCTCTTTCGGTGAGGCGAACAGGTCCCGAAGTGCTCCCTCTTCCACTTTCTTAGCCTTCTCCATAACCATCACCCGATCACAAAGCTGCCAGATGACCCCCATATCGTGGGTAATAAAGATTACGGAGCTTTCCTTTTTTCTGACCCTAAGAATTAATTCGAAAATCTGAAGCTGAGTGGTTACGTCCAGAGCAGTGGTGGGCTCGTCAGCAATTATAACCGAAGGCTCTAACATGAGCACGAGAGCAATCATGACCCTTTGACGCATCCCACCCGAAAACTCAAAAGGGAAAGAGTGCATCCTTTCTTCGGGTTCAGGAATACCCACTTTTTTGAGCCATTCTATCCCCAATTCCCACGCTTCTTCCTTTGAAATGTCTCTATGCAATTGTAACGTCTCTACAATTTGTTTTCCTACTTTCACCAGGGGTGATAAAGCGGTCATGGGTTCCTGAAAAATGATGCCTATCTCTTCTCCTCTGATTTTTTTTAATTCATCAATTGGCATTTTGAGTAAATCTGTACCACTAAAGTTAGCAGTTCCTGAGACAATTTTTCCAATTGGATCAGGAATCAGTCGTACAAGACTCATACCAGTAACAGATTTTCCACTACCTGACTCACCAACGATTCCGAGTATCTCTCCTTGCTTTAAATCAAAACTGAGATTGTCGACCGCACGCACGATCGTGTCCTCAGTCTTGAACTCGACCGACAGGTTTCTGACCTCTAGCAAATTTTTAGTTTCAGGCATCATGATTCGAAACGACTGTTTACCCGCGGATCGAAGGCAGCTCGAACGCCCTCGCCGATAAAGACGCCCAACAGGATTACAAGGATGAGTGTTGCAGTTGGGTAGGTAACCAACCACCACGCAGACCTAAATTCCTGTGCCTGTGAAAGCAACTCGCCCCAACTCGGGGTTGGAGGAGGGAGCCCAAATCCAAGATAGTCAAGAGCGGACAAAGAGAAGATCGCTCCGACCAAATAGAAGGGAAAGAAGGTTATGATTGGAACGAGAGAGTTCGGCAAAATATGTCTCGACATGATCTTCCATCCCGGAAGGCCTAGGCAATGGGCAGCCTCAACAAAGGGTTGTCTGCGAAGCTTTAAGAATTCGCCGCGAATGTAGTAGGAAATCGATATCCAATTGAAAACCCCGTAAACAATTAGAAGTAATGTAAAGCCTCTTCCAAAAACAGACCCCATAAAGATCATGATATAAAGGAAAGGAAGGGATTCCCATATTTCAATGAGTCTCTGACCTCCCAAATCAAAAAACCCTCCCTTATACCCTTGTAGTCCTCCAATAATTACACCCAATATCATCGTTCCGATGACGAGGGCCAGCCCAAAGTTCAGTGAAATACGCAGCCCATAGACTATTCTAGTCAAGACATCTCTACCACTGCTATCTAGCCCAAGATAGTGATTGCCTACAGGGCGGAAAGGAAAGCGAACGATCTCCTTATCGAAACGGACCGAGTAGGTTTTTCCTTCCCATTCAAATACCTGATCATCGACCCGCTCTCGCCCCACTCTCGCGGCAGAAGCCGATATTTTAGCCTTTATTTCTGAATCGAGCTCGCCCCAGAAACGGTCTCTATTAGTCGGTTCATTCCCATTTCCCCTAAATACCCATTTTATGGGATCACTATCTCCAATTTCTTCTCTTAGTGTGATCCTGACCGATCCCGGAGGCCGAGACCTAGGACTGAAAGCCGATAGACTCGCCTTTACAGCCATTCCTTCTAAAGTAGTTATTTTCTCATCAAGTGAAGCTAATTCCAATTCGTTCGCGAACCGAGCGTTGATAGCTGACAGAAATTCTGATGAAAACTTCAAACCATTCTGCACAGGTCGGCTCCTTAGATCCCTCTCGCTTTCAACGGCAAAAAAATCGGCTCCAGCATTAGATCGGCTAATTTTCATTTCAGAGTCTACATTGAGCGAACCTACAAGTTGTTTCCGGTTAACACTAACGTAAACGACGTCATCTAAGTCTATACTAGATGCCGAAATAGTTTCATAGGGACCATAGGGAATCAAAGGGAAAATCATAAAATTCTCCTCGGAATCTGCAAACTTTGGTGATTGTTTTATAAGTTTGTAGTCTGGTCTTGTATACAAGCCACTATCAGTAAACAAATCATCTGGATAAAAAAAGAAAATCGGGAATCGCCACTCACCATCAGACCGAACCACCAGTGGCTTTTCGTTGCTTACAACTTCCGAAATTAAACTAAGTGCGTAGAGGCCAATCAAGATCCAGAAAGAATAGTAGGACCGTTTGATTGACTTAAAACGACGCAGTCTTCTTTCGGTAACCGGATTTAGTTTGGGTTTCCACATACGACTTTACTCGCTTGAAAATGAAATCCTAGGGTCGATGAGCACGTAACAGAAGTCGGACATGATTCGCCCTAGCAAAGCCACGATTGAGGTCAAAGCGAGGACACCCATGAACACCATGTAGTCGCGGCTTACAATCGCCTCTAAGCTCAGCAATCCAATACCTGGAATATTGAATACGCGCTCTATCAATACTGATCCTGCGAACAGTATGGATAAAACTCCTCCAAATCCAGTCGCAATTGGAATCATGGCATTACGAAACGCATGCCGCCAAACTGCTGTCCTCATCGTTCCACCTCGTGCCACCACTGTTCTCACGTAATCTTGGCTAATCTGCTCCATTAGCGAGTTCTTCATCAACATCGTGAGCACCGCAAAATTGCCGATCACATAGCAAAGTACAGGCAGAAACATATGCATGAACTGGTCTTTCACCTTCGCCCAGAAACTAAACTCTTCCCATCCGTCTGAACGAAAGCCACCAATTGGAAAGATATCCCAGAAATTGTCCACCGTTCCGGAAAAGAACATTTTTAGCAACATTCCAAACGCGAATGAGGGTATTGCGTATCCGATAAATACGACGAAACTCGATATCAAATCAAACACACCGCCATCTCTAAGAGCCTTCGCGATTCCCAGAGGAATACATATCAAATAGGTAAGGATAAATCCCGTTATCCCGAATGTGAGAGATACTGGAAACCGTTCAAAAATGAGGCTTCCAACGGTTTTATGGCTGTAAACGTAAGAATCGACAGTCATGCCAAGCTTGTTGACGACAAGCCAATCCCAATATCGCCGAATCAGGGGTTTATCGAAGCCAAAGTGCTCTCGAAGGGCTTCTCTTTGAGCCTCCGAAATCTCCTGTGATCCGAGAGCTCCATCAGAGCCGCTTGAGTCGCCACGCATCTTGAGCATTGCCTGCTCCACTGGCCCTCCCGGTACAAATTGGCACAGCAAGAAGGAAGTAAGCGTAATCCCGATAAACGTCGGAATGATAAGTAAAATTCTTCGTGTAAAGTAGGCAGTTCGACCGGTCATTGTGACGAGAGGTTCGCTGGTCTAGTTTTCAGAGAATATCTCATCGAAGACGATCGTATCTGCCGTTGGTGGGAGCCCCTCGACATTCGCCTTAGCTGACTCAAAGTCTGCCTGTAAATCTGGATCAACCCACCAATAATGCAGAGCAGACGCCTCGTCATTAAATTTGTCATAGACCGTTTCCGGAGTTCCAAACTTGTTCCAGTACATGATTCGCTGAAAGTCGATCATCCATATCATCACCATCGGCACTTCGAGTTGAATCAATTGATCAATCTCGCGAAGAATTTCCATTCGCTTGCCAATATCGAATTCCTTGAGCTGCTTTTCGATCAGCTGATCTACCTTGGAATTTTTGAATCCATAAATGTTATTGCTCGACTTTCTATCTGCTTCTCTTGAATGCCACATCCCCTCCGGCGAACGAAAGATCGGAGCACCCCAAGCCGCCAGTGTCATCTCATAGTTGAACTCGTCCATGTCTTTGGTCCAAGCCGCCCAGTCTTTTTCCTGAATTCTCATCTCGATGCCCACATCTTTGAGTGCCTCTTGGTATATGACTAAATATTTGTTGAAATCAGGGCTTCGTCCCAAAAACGTAAATACAAAAGGCTCTCCATCTTTTTCCAAGATACCCGTGTTCGGATTAGCTTTCCAACCGGCCTCATCTAGGAGCTTCCTCGCTGTTTCGGGCTCATACTCGTACTGTAAATTGGTGTTCGGATGATCTTCGCCATAAAGATCATGGTATATTGAGTTCTGCATGAAATAGTCACCAAACAGCATCGTCTTATTAATAGTTTGGCGATCAAGCATATGGGCCATTGCTTTACGCACTCGGATATCATCGAAAGGTGCCTTACGCATATTCATGGGAAAACCCTGTATACCAATTGGGGCCTTGTTGTAAATTTTGTGCTTCGCAATCCAGTGCTTGTCGAATGGCTCGCCTTTCGCGTCTTCATTCCAAATTTGAGCCGTCGCGTAGGCAAATATATCTACGTCGCCCGTCTTAAAGGCCTCCCACATTAGATCACGCGTCGCATAGAACCGGAACTCGATGGTTTGAAAATTATCTGTCCCTATAAATCGCTTCTGGTCATCCAACCACCAGTTACTTCGGCGTTCCATTCGAAGGTAACTCCCTTCCTTCATTTCGGAAATCTTGTACCGCCCAGAGACAATCGGGAATTGAAAGTCTTGGTCATTGAAATCAAGCCCTTCGAAATGGTGCTTAGGCAGAATAACGAAGGAAGCGAGTGATACCATATTGCTCCAATCAACTTTATCAGCTTTTAGCCGAATCGTCTTTTCATCAATCAGTTCAGGAATCTCGAATTTTTCCAACGAATGCTTATGAACACCCGCGAGGCTTTTCGGGTCTAGGATGGTTTCCCAGGTGAATAAGAAATCTTGCGAAGTAATTGGCTCGCCATCACTCCAAACGGCATTCGAATCGAGATGGATTGTAAACGTCAACTGATCGTCGGAAACCTCAATCGCACTAGCTAAACGCGGAGACCAATCCAGAGTCAATGGATGCACGTCAAACAAACTATCGTACAACAAACTGAATACAGCCAGACTCTGGGAAGTGTAGTTCGTATACAAATTAAAGCTACTTGGATAGGGTCCCAAAACCATCTTAAACTTGCCGCCAATGATCGCTTCAGGACTAGCGATTGGGTCGTAATCGTCTTTCCAATTCGGACCAGGGTAAACCGCGGCAAGCGCATTCGAGCATAAAAATAAAAACACCTGACCCATCATTAGTATGCAAGTGGCCAAGCGAAAAAGTTTCCGGTTAATTATCGAATTTTCAAACATGATTCAGTAAATTCAGAACATCGGTATAACGATTGAGTTCTTCAAACCGTTTCAACGCTATAGAACCCTAATCAAATTAGAGCGAACTTAGGTGAAATTATCACTCATTACGAGCATCAAAAGCTCGATAAACGCGATCATGTTTGAGCATTCTTTCAAATTGAATTGCTCGGACCCTGTCCCGAAGGAATTCTTGGCCTATGCATGTAAGCTCAATTCGCGAGATAGTACGATTTCCACTATCGGCCAATCAAAGACTACCCCGCTGAAGCAGAGCGGATCGCTTACATTCTGTAGGAATTCGAGACTCAGCCAAAAGACATCCTTGATGTCTCTTGTGGGACTAGCGAACGGGCTCGCATTCTGACTAAAACCTATGGCTACTCAGCTGATGGGATCGACCTAGAACCAAATTTCGTCGAGATCGCCCAATCTAGGAACCTAGGAGGGGAGTTCACCAGTGCCGAAATGTGGTCCTCTACGCTTCCATAGCAATACGACGCCATCACCTGCCTTTTCAGTTCAATCCGCTATTCGGAAACGACCACAGGATTAGAATCTGCCATCTATTACATGGCATGACACCTAAAACCCGGCGGCTAGCTCATCCTAGAACCTTGGGTCGAGCCCGATAAATGGAAGCCGGAGCTAGTAGAAGCAAACGAAAGCTTCGACGAGAAATCCAAGGTCAAAGTTCTGCAGGCACGGCAAGCCAGTACCGATGGGGGCGTTTCAGCCCTGCGAATTGACTTCCATATCGAAACTCCAGCTGAGACGCTAGATTTCAGCAAGACGCATCAGCTAGGATTGTCTAAGCACGAACAAATCGAGTCCACCCTCAAGAAATCCGCGTTTGAATCCCGCTATCTTCCCAAGGGAATGCTGACGAATCCATTGTACATCGCTTGCTACATAACTTAATCCGACTTAGATACCAATCCGTCCGCTATTCGCTCGGCGATATCCCCTTCAAATTGTAGTGAACGAGTTGGAAACGCCATCAATGCACCGCGGGCTTCGACCGCTTTCATAATCTTGATATTTATCCGCTGCCGAATGTCCATGTGGGCGAGCCAGGCCGTGGTGCTGGTGAAGTAATAGACAAGGATTTGCAACGAGCTATCACCAAAATCGGTAAAGTTCACGAGAATGAAGTCCTGTTGGACGCCTTCGTCTTCCCTCAGTAACTCCTTAATGTCCTCAACCAAATCGTGCATAGCGTCAGCCGGCGTGCTGTAAGTGACACCAATGTACTGCTTTACCCGCCGCTTGGGCATCTTGCTCCAGTTCTCGATAATTTCGTTGGCCAATACCTTGTTTGGAATCGACATGAGAGATTTTGACCAGGTCCTTACTTTCGTGGAACGGAGCCCGATCTCTTCAACATCTCCATCGACTTTGCTACCGACTTGAATCCAGTCCCCGACTCGGAATGGGCGGTCTGCCACAAGCGAGACCGAACCAAAGAAATTGCCCAGCGTCTCCTGAGCTGCCAAGGCCACTGCCAGTCCGCCGATTCCCAAGCCCGCAAGGAGCGAACTGACAGAATAGCCCAAGTTCTGCACCACCAGAATAACCGCAACGATGAACAAAAATGTGCGAGTCGCTTTCTGTATTAGCGGTATAAATCCGTGAACCGCCATATCGCGCCGCTTCGCCAAACCCATCATCGTTTCCGCAAATACGTCTATCCCTCGCAGAATTCCCCAGAAGACAATTGTCATCGTTGCCGCCTTGACGCCTAGTACAATCGCCTTATCCCACTCCGGCGACAGATTCAATACAGTGAGAGCGACAAACAACCCAATGACGAAAACCATCCACCCCACAGGTCCTCGCATCGCAGGGATCATTCTGTCGTCAAATTCCCACGACGTCTTTTCCGTTATTCGATGCAACCAGTTTTCAAAAAGGTATCCTACAATTTTCCGGGTAATGTAAGTCAGGAAAATAATTATAAAGCTAACTAAGAGCCGGCCCCACGAATTCTCTCCCATTTCCTCTTGAAAAATTTCTGACAGCATGGTCATCGTCTCACCTAGGATCGACGTAAACTCACTCTGTCCAGAACTGGAGACACTTACCGATTCAGCCGCTTGAACCGCATTTTCGCCTCCGTCATCTTGTCCCAAGAGGAACTGTCCAAAACAAAGCGATACAAGAGTAAGCCAAACTAAGTGATAGTTTTTCATGGATTAAAGAAAGACTAACTTCAAACAGCCCCTCAAAGCAAAAGCAACACCAGATCCACTACGTCTGGAGCGTAAAACAAAAAACGCCGGCTCCCCTCCACGGGAACCGGCGCCATTCCTTGCACTCAATGAGATTATGAAATCTCTATCTTGCGCGGCTTTTTCTCTTCCTCCTTTGGCAAAGTAAGACGAAGCACACCATTGCTAGTTTCAGCCGAGATGCCTCCTTCGGCAACGCCGTCTCCGACCATTAGCTTCAAACGGTAGGCGAAAGCCTCGTGGTCGCCGCTTATCGGCTTCCAGTCTTTGGGCACCTTCAAGTTTCGCTCGCCGGTGAGCTCCAATATTCCATCGCACAGCGTCAGCAATATGTCTTCCCTTCCCACTCCGGGCAAGTCTACTTCGATACAAAAAGCATGGTAATCTTCTGTGATTTCATAACTAGGCCGTACGTATGTGATATCCTGAGATTCGTCATTCGAACTCGGTTGGGGGCGACCCGCAACCGAGGATGGTTTAAATACCTTTAATAATGTCATTTTAGTTTCCTCCTGTTTTTGTTGTTAACTAATTTTGATCTGACGCGGTTTGACGACCTCCGTTTTGGGGAAGGTCACACTCAATACCCCATCTTGATAGCCTGCTTCCACCTTGTCGGTATCTACACCCTCTGGGATCGAAAAAGACTGCTTATAAGCGAGAATACTTTCCGAATCGTCTTTGCTGGACCGCGTTTTCCTTGCCGCAGAAAGCCTGAGCACGTTGTCGCCTACCTCCAGAGATACTTCTTGGGCCTCGATTCCAGGAAGCTCGAGTTGAACGACAAACGAATCATCATTCTCGTACCACCGTGGGCTCAGCGACCGGCATCCCGCTTCAGGGATCCATTCACTGCCTAAATCGAAAAGACTCGGCAAGCTGCCAAAAAGGTTTTTGCACTCCTTTTCCAGATTCGTAAACGAATGTCCTGAAGGCGGGGTGATTCCATATCTTGAATTAAACGGACTTAAGTATTTCATTTTTTCCTCCTCATTTTGAATTTGTTAATAGGATTAATAACATCTATTGTGCATAAATGATACCAATTTATATTATTGTCAGGGTGTTGTTATTCAATTAGTTAACACAATTATACACAAGAGATAGAGACACTATGTCTCATTATTACCCTTAGTAATTGTGCCTCGACACATCAGCTGGCAATGACGTCTGGTCCATCAATCGGGTACTCCGGATCCCTCCGAATTAATTTTGTAACCAGACGCTTCTAGAATGCTACCGCTTGTAGGACTGATGGCACAGTTGCTATTTAAAGAGATTGAACTCTGGCAAGCATGACTCTTTCTTGCCGCAGAACCCACGCGATGGACTCGATATTCGACCAAGTACACGAACGCCGACACACCGATAGCCAGAAATGGCAGAAGTATGCAGGTCAGGACATCTTGCCCATGTGGGTAGCTGACATGGACTTCAAGGCCCCAGAACCCGTCTTGCAAGCCTTGCACGAACGAATCGATCACGGCATTTTCGGCTACGCCTGCCCGGAGGAAGGTACTATCGAAGCGGTCATCGGGATGCTGCAGCACAACTATAACTGGGCCGTAGAAGAGGAATGGCTAGTCTGGCTGCCCGGATTAGTCGTAGGGCTCAACATTACTAGTCGGGCCTTTGCGGAACCTGGCGAAAACATTCTGACGACGACCCCTATCTACCCTCCCTTTCTCCTCGGCCCTCGTTTCCAGAATCGATCCGTTAAAAAAGCTAAAATGGCTCTGGACGGAGAAAAGTGGGTGATTGACTGGGAGGCGATGGAAGCGGCCGTCGATTCGCAAACCCGGATGTTCTTTTTCTGTAATCCACATAACCCGTGTGCACGGGTATTCGACCGGTCAGAGCTAGAGGCGGTCGCATCGTTTTGCCAACGTCACAATTTAATTCTATGTTCCGATGAAATCCATTGCGAGCTATTACTCGATGGACAGTCCCACACACCCATTGCCACGTTGTCAGAGGAGGTTTCGAAAAACTCCTTTACCCTAATCGCTCCGAGCAAGACCTACAATTTAGCGGGACTGGGCTGTTCGCTGGCCATTATCCCCGATAGGGATCTTCGCCATCGGTTCAATTCTGCGACTCGAGGGATCATGGCAGAGGTCAACAATCTCGGCTATACTGCTTGTGAAGCAGCTTATCGGGATGGGGGTCCTTGGCGAGAAGAGCTCCTTCGCTATCTCGGAGCCAATCGGGATTGTATACACTCTTTCGTAAAAGAGCGCATTCCAGAAATTGGAGTCTACCAGCATGAGGCGACTTATCTTTCTTGGTTGGACGTGACCGCCTTCGATTTAAGTAATCCCGTGGCCCATTTTGAATCGTACGGAATTGGGCTTACCGACGGAGCTTTCTTCGATAGTCCCGGTCACGTTAGGCTCAACTTCGGATGCCCCCAGTCAACCTTAAAGGAAGGGCTCGAACGAATGGAAAAAGCGGTCGACGCGCTGCGCTAATTGGGGAACGCATTTTTCTAATCGTCTCGGACTTACTTAAGCTCAAAAACGCGGTCTCCGAGATCCTCTTGGATTTTCAATGCTTCCTGAAAGCGGATTCGCATCGCAGCGTCTCCATTTTGACCGCACTCCCGGTTTTCGAAAAATCCTTTCGAAAGCCGAAAGCACCCCACCCCTTTGAATTGAGTGATTTGCTCGCAGGTGGATTTGTTGAGCAACAATTCGATAATCGTATTTGAATTCGTGTGGACTTCAAAGTTTTCCGATCCAACATCCACTCATATCAGTAAGTCACCTGTAGCAAAACGTGCTCCACGATCACCTTCGACTGGTTCAAGGAGAATCTCCAACTCCCCTGAAAAAAGCATCTCTAGCGTCAAAGAAGTCCAGGTCTCCTTGGACTGGCCGCTCCCACGATAATGGTCGTACAAGCTAATCGGATACCCATGAAAATCGCCTGATAGAGCCTACCGCTCCCCGATCCCTTCCCCCGCTTGCTCGGAAAGATTTTTCGCTGCAACCGAAAACGCTTCTCCATGATCTCGAACTGAGCCAGCATCGCCTATCTAGAACGTCCCAGCAGGCGATGGACGATAAAAAGAAGCACCGCAAAAATGGCTCCTATGATGAGGATGTTCTTAGTTTCAATTAATTGGTAAACATTCCGAAACCTCCGACACACGCCTTGTCAAAGGCCAGTGTTTCATACATTATATTTAAAGATGTGCGGGCGTTATACATTGGTCAAGAAACCGATCTCGATCGGAAGGGACAATGAGGGAAAAATAAGTTTTCCTCCACCGAGTGGCAGCAAAGAATATTCATTCAAAGCCCGCTACAATATCGCTCCAACCCAAAACAATCTTGTCATTAGGAAAGACTTAGAGGCGGGTTCGTTGACCGCGAACGAGATGCGTTGGGGGATCGTTCCCAGTTGGTCAAAATCCGGTTCGACTACTTCTCTCCTCATAAATGCCCGTTCGGAAACAATCGCAGACAAACCAAGTTTCAAGGCGGCCTATCAGCGACGGCGTTGCCTTGTGCCTGCTAACGGGTACTACGAGTGGAAGCGTCAACGGCACATTAACCAGCCCTACTATTTCCACCTAAAGGACGAGGCGTTATTCTGTATGGCTGGCATTTGGGAAACTTCGCACGATCCAGCCGGTAATTCCTTTGATAGCTTTGCTATTCTAACCACCCAAGCCAACGCTCTCGCCTCAAAGCTTCATGATCGCATGCCGGTCATACTTCAGGGTAAGGGAGCCCACGAGTGGCTGGATGGAAATCCCGAAACCATAGAAACGGAGTCTCGATTTAATTTGTTCGCCGCGATCAGTTCCGACCGAATGCAATGCCGGCCGGTCAATCCAATTGTAAACAACAACCAAAACGATTCGCCCGAATGCATCGAGCGACCCTGGGCTGAAGCAAGCACCCAGCTCGATATGGGTTTTTAGAATCAGCAGCTCCCTTGGGCTGAGAAAAAAGATAGTGCACGGCGTTCATGCCAGTACCCCTCGGGTGCCTTGCGACCCGGGAACCCACAGTGTCCTCCAGATGCCGGAATTTCTAAATGGAAGAGAGAGCTAGATTGTGCAATTTCGCGAGGGAAGCAGGAATCCGAGAGAAACGGATCATTCCTTGCGTTCACTAGTAAAGCCGGGCGATCCAGCCGATTCAAATACTGCTTGCAACTTGATTGGCTCCAATAGTCGATCGCGTCACGAAATCCATTCAAACGTGCTGTGTAAACGTTGTCGAATTCATGAAACGACTTCATCTCAGAATACCCCTCTTCGTATTCGTATTCCTGATATTTTTTTTCCTTTTCTCTTAGTTTCTCCCCTAAAAGCTTAATAAATCGTTTCATGTAAAAAGCGTTTCGCGATTCCGCTAAACAGTCGGCCGCCCCCGCCAAGTCACACGGCACGCTAAAGGCCGCGGCAGAACGGACAGATTTTGGGACTCTGGCAGGGTCTTCACCTAAATACTTTAGCAATACATTCCCACCGAGGCTGAAGCCTGCTAAAAAAATTCGTTCGTATCGCATGCTAACTCGATCCAGAACAAAAGACAGTCCTTCTGTATCCCCACTATGGTAAAACCGCTTCAGGCGATTAGGCTTCCCACTACAACCCCTCAAATTCAAAGCTCCCACCGCATAGCCTGATCTCCGAAAAGATCGGGCCATTGACTTTACGTAGGGTGCATGGCTGTCTCCTTCCAGACCATGGAGAATTATGCAACAACGGGCCTCATTGTGAACTGGGTTTGATTCTAACCAATCCAGATCCATGAAATCGGAGTCGGGCAATTCGAATCTCTCGCGTCTATACTCGACCCGTATTCTTCGCCTGGTGACATTGGGAAGAATCGTCTGCCAATGAGCGCTGGGAAAAAACCAAGGAGCCGTGTATGTGGATGCTTCGAATAGCGGCACGGCAATTAAAAGAGAAAGATCATCGACGCGGCGCAAGTAGCAAATTTCCCGGATATCGTCTCTACACTGGACCCCTCACCCGGTTGACTTTTTTCCATTTTATGGAACAGGCGACTTGAAGCTGATCCGTGAATCCCTACAACTAACCAAATGACGGAACGGGATGACTACAATACGACAGAGCCCGAGGCATCATCCCTCCGATCCAATCGTCTGAAGGACATGCATCCTAGCGATATCGCAGCTGAGATAGAGAATCTGGAGCTGGACGAAATAAGAGAAATTTTCCGCTCCCTCAGCGACGAGGTCATTGCCGACGTCATAACCGAACTTCCGCAGGAGCTCCAGACGGAACTGATGGAGAACATGCGGCTCGAAAGGGTAAGTGAGATTATACCCGAAATGTTGTCCGACGATGCTGCCGATGCACTGAGCGATGTTTCGCCAAAGCGGCTTCACGACATCATGGAGCAACTTCCTGATGAGGAAGTGGCGGAGATCTCCGACCTGATGGAGTACCCGGAAGACTCTGCTGGCGGAATCATGCAGAAGGAGCTCCACGCGATTGGCGAAAACCTCACCCTTGGAGAGGCAAGAGAAGCGATCCGACAAGATGAGGACCAAGAAGACGACAGCGCTATTTATGTCTACGTAACTAACGAATCGGGTCAGCTAAAAGGTGTTCTCCGCTTGAGAGACCTTCTGTTCAGGGATCTCCGACGGAAAGCTAACCAAGTCATGGTAAGGGAAGTCAGGTCAGTCCCAGTCACGGCAGACCAAGAGGAAATCGCGAATCTTTTCCAGAAGTATAACTACAGTTCGCTTCCCGTTGTGGACGACGAGGGGATTCTCATTGGACGTGTTACTTCGGACGATGTGCTCGATGTCGTTCAAGAGGAGGCTACCGAAGACATGCAGCGCATGGTAGGGATCTCTGGAGAAGAGTCTGCATTCACCGCTTGGCCTCAATCAGTCCGCAATCGACTCCCTTGGCTTTGCGTCAATTTGTGTACGGGATTTTGTATCGCCTGGGTTGTTTCCCTTTTTGAACCCGCCCTAGAAAAGTACGCCCTACTCGCTTTCTTTCTTCCAATAATCGGGTTGCTTGGCGGCAATGCGGGCAATCAAACCCTGACAATCGTTGTGCGGTCTCTAGCACTTGGCGAAATCGAGGATAAGGAATGGAGACAACTCCTCATCAAAGAACTCTTCACCGGCTGCATCAATGGCCTAGCCATTGGTGGTATCGCAGGACTTGCATCTTGGCTCTGGATAGGGAAACCAGTCCTTGGGGTGGTTGTATGTGCTGCGTTACTACTCAACATGATCGCTTCCGCTGTTGCCGGAGTTATGGTGCCGATCAGCCTGCGTACCTTAAAAGTAGATCCTGCTCTCGCGTCTTCCATAATGGTTACTACAGCGACCGATATAATCGGCTTTTTCTTATTCCTAAGTTTCGCTACAATCGCCATAAACGCCTACAGCCTCTAGACCACGGTCCAGCCGATTTAGGAATTTCCCATTCCAACGCCGCCCCGAAATTTTCAGATTAATTTCCAAAAAACCCGGACATCCACTTCTTGAACCTTAAGTTCTTTGATGGAATCCGTGCCTCGATTGAAGGAGGCTTCCCGAGGAGCTCGTAGCTAGAAACTGTTCGATATCGCATTTTCCATATTCCATTCCGTTACCACTGAACAATTGCGCGATTTCGTGAGCAAATCGCTCACAAAGGTCCTCAAAACGACGTTTTGTGCGAAGTGTCAATTAATAGGTTTCGAATCGTGTTCAGGGACTCAGTCTCTTAGCCTCAGGGTGGACCCAGAAAAAGATGGAAGCAGCCTAGTGTTCGCGGCATCCGTCGGATTCACTGGCGAATTAAACGGCGTCTGCTGCCTGTTTCTAGACGACGCAGAATGGCTGCGGCAATCGGGATGAATTTTCGCATGATCATCTGTATTGGAGTTAGTATGGTGGCCGCCTCCAAGTTAGAGGAAAACCCATTCATAAGCCTAGGATTTGGCATCGCGTTAGGCCCTGTTTTTGGAAGTCTTGCCGGACGATTTTTCAAACCGGTCCGCCGTTACGAGCGAATCGCTTCAAGCCATTCCTTCGATGGCATGCCGTTTGAAACGGAGGAGGAATCCGAGACCTTAAACGAAGACAATCCTAATGAAAATTAGGCACTCTCGCACCAAATAAGATGCCTCCTCCCTCCTATATGTTTTGAAAAATGAGCCGGTAGAAATCCGGATGCGACAGCCATGTTTGAGCACTGATTATTTTTCCGCTTATGGTCGCTTCTTCTTTGATCCACTTTCCTCCCGCAGCTTCTGCTTCAGGTCGGCAATGCTCATAACACGTAATGTTTAATTCGTTGAGAAGCCCCGCCGCAGCGAGAATCTGTATGCCGTGGCAGATGCTGTAGATCCACTTCCCCTTAGCATGGAATTCATTTACGATCTCGAGTACCGTGGGATCATTTCTCAAATACTCAGGAGCCCTTCCACCGATAAGCATCACTGCGAAGTAATCATCGACGACAACTTCAGGAAAAGTAAGATCTGAGTCTGCCCCGTAGCCCGGCCTTTCAATGTAGGTATCCCAGCCTGGAGCAAAATCGTGAAGCACAAGGTTCAAAGCTCGCTTACACGGAGCGGCAATCTCAGTCACGAAATTCGCTTCTTGAAATCGGTGTAATGCGTACAAGACCTCGTAACTCTCTCCACCGTCACCTGTGATTATCAATATTTTCTCGCTCATGTTTCGTTTTATTCTATCGGGCACTCTAGTCGCATCGGATTGTCGCTTCGATCCTCACAGCCGCAAGTTTATATTCACTGAGCGATCGGGGTCCACAACTAAGGCGAATTGAAGCCATTTACTTCAGCAAGGCCCAGAAACGAAAAAACATTTGCCTCGTTTTAGCCCCCATTATTGCTTACTCGACACGAAGTTAATCCCACATTCAGATGACCAACAGCCGCAATATAGTTTCCCAAATCATGCGATTCATCTTGGTCAGTGGAATTGCTTTTGCGATCGATGCCGGAGCCTACTTATTTCTCTCTAATCAGCTAGATATCGACGGATCGTGGGCAAAAAGAATCAGTTTTGCTTGCGTTTCAATTTGGGGATTCTTCGCCCACAAGCATTTCACCTTTCGCCACCGCGTTTTTATTACAAGCGAGCCCATTCGATTCGCGATCGTATATCTAACCGGATGGATATTAAACAGCGTTATCTACGACGCGACCATCGCACTGGACCAATCCTCTGTACCGGCCTTTCTTACTGCGACGTTTGCTTGGGCTTGCTGGAACTTTATTGGTCAAAAATGGTTTGTCTTTGCTGAGCCAAACCCAAACGAAAAGGCAGATTAGAGGAAAGCTAATCCCAAGTTGAGAGAGCGGTTTCTGGGCATCTGACCGCACTATCTGGCTACCCAATCTTTTGCAGCAGATCTAAGCGCCAACCACTCTCATTACCGATCCCTCCTGAAGACTTGAATCAAATTTGAATGAGCTTCCACTCGCCCGAATGAGTTAGGAAATTTCCAAGATCTAGGAGCAGAGTGACCTTCAATCCTCAATCCTTGAGGGTGCCGATCCAGGTAGTCTGCTATCTATTGAGACCAAAAAGGATATTGAAAGAGCCTGCTTTGAAGGAACCTTCCGGCAAAATCCTCATTGGTGACGATGTTTCTTTTGATTTTAGAGTACCTTTCGGCCCTTCAAACTTTAGTCTTCGAACTAGTAAATGACTACGCTCAAGGGATCGAGAAGATCAGCGTCCAAGCAGACTTTGAAAACTATATCGATACTGAAGTTGATGAAGAATTACTCGAAAGCGTCTTAATCAACCTTCTCGAAATCGCAATTTACCAATGAAGGGAAGACAGTGTGAAGCTACTCGTTTATCGTAATTAATATCCAATTACGTTCGCTTTCGATTCGAAAAGAAACCCGCTCGCATACGGAGAGATCGACGAAAGCCAGACAAACCGAATCGGTGACAAGTAAAGAACATCTTGGATTCAATATCGCCGCAAGCCGAAATAAACTCGCCGAATTTGCCTATCGGTTTTCCTCACCAACTACCGGAGCAATCTCAGATTCCTCGATGACCCCCGGAGGCAGCTCCATAATGCGGATGTTCCGAAAGTGAATCTCTGCGCCCTCCGATTCCAGACAGAGGTAGCCCTTTTTAATTGAAGACTCTCTCACACCGTTAACAAACTTTCCGTTAATCGAGAGTTTCACAACGCCATCTACACAGACGACAAGGTAGTGATTCCACTCTCCTTTTCCTTTGCAGCGATATTCCACGGACGAACTTCGCTTCCCTCTTGGGTGATCTGGAATTGTCGTTACTGATCCCGCTCCGAAAAGCTCTCCACTCACATACTCTCTTACCCTATTATGGATGATCGGATAGTCATTTTCGAGCATCTGGACTTCAACTCCACTCGGTAGTCGGTTTGCTGTGTACACTTCCCCTTCACTCCACACAAAAACGCCAGAATTACCACCCGCCTCAAGGTGCATCCATTCGATCTCTAGTATGAAATTCTCGTATTGCCTTTCCGACCGCATCACTCCGATCGGATCGCCACTGCAAACCAAAATCCCATTTTTAATGGTCCAAGTATCAAGCCCTGTATTCACATTTACCCACCCATTAAGTGTCTTTCCATCGAAGAGAGACTTGAACTCGGGAGCGGCGTTCGCTCGTGGAACCACTAATAGAAGAAACGAAAGGTAGCAAAATATCAAACTTCTCATAACAATCTCCTCCATTTAGTCAATTTTCCAACCGACTGGCTGAGTCTACGCCTTCTTCTCAAAATCGCTATATTCATCGTATTTAAAATATGGAGATGCATTACTGTGCACAACGGCCCGAACAAAGAGTTCGTTTCCCTTTAATAGGTAGGTAGCCCGAGTTCCTTTTTTGGACATGAACGTCTTGCCATTGATATGGTCGAGATAGTTGGCTGTCACCGGGTGTTCAATTCCCTTCTCGTCAACTACATCAGGAACGTGCTCATGCACTATTGACACCTTAGACAACGACCCCTTGAACTCAATCTCATATTGAACCCCTGGCTCAGCATCCACTTCTACCGTAAAGGTTTTATACAATGGGCTGAAATCCAGTCTCTTAAGTAGAACTCCAGTGCTCGAGTAGAAATCCCCTTCTTTCATGGCTCCTGTAATTGAGTCAGCCGTCAGCGATTTCGCCCTCACCATAACCCAAGCAGTTCCAGGTCCATTGACTACTGGATTTTCCCGGTGATAGTCGTGCGTATCGTCAGTCGCCGTTCCAAAAATGGGCGGCAGTCCATCGCTTTTAAGTCGAATGGTGTTAGCAATATCCCAAACTCGCTCGACCGAGGGTCGCAATCCATCACCAAGATTGTAACAGTTAGAGCTTGAGTTCATTATCTCAACACCGTCTAGAAGTGCTAAATCAGCCATTTGTTCGCCCGTAATTGAAAACTTGAAGTTAGGGTGATTCACTTGCCAGAACACCGGATTTCCTGTTGCGTGCGAGTGCCTATTCACCAAATGTGAGTGAATCTCCAGTTCTTGTTCGACGCTACGTTTACTCTGTCTCTCGACACTTAGCAGCTTGCTCACATTCATGGAATTCGTATGAACCGCTAATCCCTCCATCGATGTGGTCATTTCGAGTCCCTCTATCATGATGAACTCACTTGGTTCTTCCAACAGGTCACGCACCTCATTAAGTGGCAGCAGACGAACCTCCTTGGCTCCGTCCATGATCCGCGTTCTCACATGTCCACGACCCCAACGCTTTTCTGCCTTATCAATCGCGATATTCGCCTGGTCGGCCCGAAGTGCTTTCCGTTTCTCTCCTCGCGAGAGGATATTGTGGTCCGACAATACAAGGAAATCATATCCATGATTTTTATACCAATCCACCACCATCTCTGGAAAGTCATCTCCATCAGACCAGAACGTGTGCGTATGGATATTCCCCTTATACCACTGAAGCACATCTCCTCTACACGTAAAAACGCCAAGAGCTGCACAAACTAACAATATAGCTTTTACCATTTGGGCCTAATCTAATCTATGCACTTCACAAATTCACGATTGTTCGCGAGAGTATTCGATTCAATTAACTTTTCGAACCGTCCCCTCTAATTGATTCAGGGCTCTGTTTATAACCCGTACTACGTATTTACCATTTGCATACAAATCTTCTCGAGGCTCTAGCGCTTTATGCATACTGGCAACTACAGGCCAAGCCATCTCGTCGATTTCATCGAGTACGATGGCGGCATGAAGACGCTCCCATTGTTCTCCACCATTAAGTTCTTTCACTAACACCGGAAGAGCATCCTTTGGCTGACCCAAACGACACAACGCCCTTGCGGCCGCGGTCCGGACAACGGATGATTCATCATACAAAGCCATCCGAATGGCACTCTCGGCTTTTCTCGCTGCTGGCCCAATATTTCCCACTCCGACTGCACCCCAGTATCGAATGGCGGCATCCGGATCCTTTAGTCCTGTCATAAGAGCTGGGAGCGCTTTCGGCCCATCCGAGGCCTTGACCGCAATATCCGCCAGTCTGTTGTTAAAATTAACGTCACTTATCTGCCTGAGGACGCCGTAACGGTGCCCAATCTTCTTTTCCCGCTCAACCAGTATGGGTTCCGCAATTAATCCGGTATCCCGGGTACTCTTTACCCAGTCCAAATGGGATTGGCGGAGCTTCTCCAAGGTCTTGGTGTACTTTGGATCTTCCGCAATATTGTTTATCTCATGGGGATCATTCCACGTGTCATAAAGCTCTTCCACAGGTTTGCTGGGTGAGAAATAGTACTCCGCAGCGGGTGGCAATTTCCCTTGTTCATGAAGTCGCCTCAAGTCTGCCATCGTCTTACCCTTTTCAGGCGTATTCATATATTGGTAGTAGGTTTTTAGCGGCTCATAGTTTCTTATGTATTTGAACCGCTTGTTCCTCGCCATTCGTATAATATCGTAGCGCTCATCCATACGATCTCTTGCTCCGAATACAAATTCGCGGGGAGTTCCCAAATTTTTGCCTAGGAATGCCTTCCCCTGTACGTGGGAAGGAATCTCAACACCAGCTAGATTTAGCACCGATGGCCCGTAGTCGATCGAGCTTACCAGTTGGTCCGTAACATCTCCCGGCTTACCCTGCCCATTTTCTCGCAGAGCTTCTGGAATCCTAACAATTAAAGGAACTCTTGTTCCCGAATCATAGAGCCATCGTTTGGCTCGTGGCAACCCCACCCCGTGGTCAGACCAATACATAATGATCGTATTCTCATATAGCCCATCTTCTTTAATTTGCCTAATCAGGTCACCTGCCCAAGCGTCCATAGCCGTAATAAGCTCATAATTACGTTTCCAGTCTTCGCGAGAATCAGGCGTTTCCGGATAGTAGGGAGGAAATGTAGTGAGTCCATCAGCGTCCTGCCGCTGACTCGGGTCTAAATCCTTTGTTACATCTTGGTACTTGCTGGCACTAGCGATTCCGCTTTCGTGGCAACCTGTAAAGTTGAATACGGAGAAGAATGGCTGGTCAGGATTCTTCCGATTGCGCCAATGGCCTTTTCTACTGGAGTCATCCCAGACATTTTTTGGCGTTGCAAACTGATAGTCCTCTTTACTGTTGTTCGTGCAATAATACCCGGCCTTTCGCAAATAGGCGGGGAAAGGCACAACTTCCGGAGGTAGCTGGGCGTGACCCCTCATGTGCTGCGTACCAAGCGTTGTCTGATACATCCCTGTTATGATTCCGCTGCGACACGGTGCGCAAACACCAGCTGTCGTAAATGCATGGGTATAGCGCACTCCTTCAGAAGCCAATTTGTCTAGGTTGGGAGTGATGGCGTGAGGGTCTTCATAGCATCCCAAATGGGCACTGATATCTTCACAGCTAATCCAGAGTACGTTTGGCTTTTGTGCTGATAAATGGGAAGCCAACGCAAGGCTCGCAAGAAGGGTTATTGGTCTAAGCATAAATTTCAAAGGGTTCCGCGACTCATTTGTAAGCTGGGACAGAGTGAAGTTCAGCAGGAGTTGACTCATATTTCAAGGCGCCAATTGAAAACCTTGTCACCGAAATTGAAGCGTGTTCCGGCGCAAACATTGAAGAGGACTGACTGAACCAAGGATCGCTCAAAGGAAGCGTGTACTCATGAGATCTGTCTTCATTCATCTATGCTACGTGCTATCGGTTTAAACATGCCGACTATCGAATTAGGATTCGGTCTCTAATACCTCGGATACCAACAAGGAACCAAGCAGGTAGAAATAGCTAGTGCGGGAACCGGGTCTCCTTCTAGAATCACCCCACCGAAACCAGAAGAAGCAATCTCTCCGAAATCTACGCCCAGCGTATCGGATCAGAATAACTCCCTGTTTATCCCGGGCGAGCGATCCAATAGAGTCAGTGAGATGGTGAGCGACTTCGATGCTGCTATCTCAAAGGCGGAGTCCATGAGTTCGCGAGAACAGAGATTCCACTTCGCTGGACTATTCAAGTTCATCACCGAAAACAGCTCACCTCGGGGTGCCTTAACCATCGGAATCGCTCAAGCGGGCACGACTCGCAGATTCGCGTTAAAGGCCCAGGTGGGCGAATGGGCGGCGGACCAGAGTCTTCCTGAGAGCGAGCAAGAAAGGCGGGTGCTCGGCTTATCTGAAGGGCGTTATGGACTGGAAGCCGAACTCGCTTCGTTCCTTGCCAAATCGTCCACCAATCCTACGACCGCCTCCGCTTGGATAGAAGCCTTTTCCCGCCATCCAAGCTGGACCGAGATCGTAGCACCACTTTCCCCCTTGATGCCCGACTTCGATCCTACCAAAACATTAGCCATGGCCGAGGGAGGGACCGATTGGGAAAAGTCCCGATTCGCTGACAGCCTCGTCAAAAATTGGTCGAATCAGGATCCGAAAAGCGCCTAGGATTGGTATTCCGAAAACCCGGATACCCTTTCCGCCAACGCCGCGTATCAAATTCTCAATAGCTGGGTCCAAAACGATTCGTACGCTATAACCCAATCTTTGGATACATTCACCGATCCTGAAGACCGGCGTTTAACAATCGAGGAGATATCGGCGTCCCTTGCGGAACAGGGGACCGACCGGGCTCTCGATTGGGTAGAAAGTCTTGCCGACGCCGAGGAAAGAGACACGGGCATGCAAGCCGTATACCAAAACACTTCAAAGGGAATCAGAGCTTTATTAAAATTGGAAAGCGGCTTTCCTAAAATTTCGGACATCATGCCCAAAGGGGGACTCGCTTCAACCGATCTCCGAGAGGGAGATTTGATCGTACAAGCACAGGACTCCGACAAAGACCCACACAACCTTTACGGTAGAAATATGCGGGATATCTTCAGACTCCTTCGCGGCACCCCGGGATCAGAAGTTGAGATACGCTTTCTGAGCGAAAATCAAGCTACTGGACCGCTCTACGAGCATTCAGCTATCTTAGAGCGGGACTTGCTCTTTCTCGAATCTTCGGATCGCAATTAGGTTTCCTATCGACAGAACCGCTCGCGAGGTCTCTGCTGGCTTTCGCATGTCCTCCCTTTCGCCAACCACCATAACGATTCAATCAGATGTAATTGAACTCTGCCAAATTCTAAAGTTCGAAGGGCTGGTTTCCAGCGGCGGCGAAGCCAAACAGGTCATCGTAAACAAGCTAGTCAAAGTAAACGGGGAAACCGAAACTCGGAAACGTCGAAAGATCTCCCATGGCGACACGATCGAATATCAAGGAAGCTCGTTTTTGGTCGCTGGGCCAACCGCCTCATAGAAGCTGCCAAACAAATTTCAGCGATGGATCGAATTTTCATCGACGCTAAGAGCTAGAGCATAAACAATTTTGCACTATTCATGAAGCAATACCTCGACCTGCTGCAACGCGTCCTCAACAACGGGCACTATCGCGACGATCGGACCGGAACCGGAACTTACTCCGTTTTTGGGGCTCAAGCTCGATTTGATCTGCGAAACGGATTTCCCTGCCTAACCACCAAGAAACTTCACCTGAGGTCAATCATCCACGAATTACTCTGGTTCCTCAAAGGTGATACCAACGTGAAGTATCTCAACGACAACCAAGTTACCATTTGGGATGAGTGGGCGAATGAGAACGGAAACTTGGGACGGGTCTACGGGGCCCAATGGACCGACTGGAAGACACCTGAAGGGGGGAGTATCAACCAGATCGAGCAGGTCATAGACCAGATAAAGACCAATCCCACAAGCCGACGGCTCATGGTCAGTGCATGGAATCCTGGCGAACTTCATTTGATGGCCCTCCCTCCCTGCCACAGCCTTTTTCAATTCTATGTTGATACAGAACGGGGCGAATTGTCCTGCCAGCTCTACCAAAGGAGTGCCGACCTTTTTCTGGGAGTTCCTTTCAATATCGCTAGCTACGCGCTACTGACTCTTATGGTCGCCCAAGCTTGTGATTTGAAAGCGGGAGAGTTCGTGCATACCTTCGGAGACCTCCATCTATACAAGAATCATCTGGATCAAGCCAAGCTCCAGCTTGAACGCGATCCCAGAGAACTGCCCACCATGCACATCAATCCGGATGTCAAAAATATTGGGGACTTCACTTTCGACGACTTTAAGTTGGTAGACTACGATCCCTGTCCCAGTATCAAGGCTCCCATTTCCGTTTAAGACCTAGGTTCGACTGATATCCATGTCCCAGAACCAAACTTGGAGAGCGATTGCCGCGATGAGCGAGAACCGAGTTATCGGAAACGGTAGCGAAATCCCATGGCGAATTCCTGAAGACTTTAAGTGGTTCAAAGAAACCACCATGGGGGGCGTCCTTATCATGGGACGTAAGACTTGGGACAGCATCGGCCGACCTCTCCCTGGCCGTAAAACCGCGGTTGTTAGCCGATCTCAACCCAGTTTGCCCGAAGGTGTAGACCTTCTTGACGGTCTTGAAGCAATTGACGAACGAGGCTACCCTGATCCCATCTGGATTTGCGGAGGTGAGGAGATCTACCGACAAGCGCTATCCCGTTGCCGAGAGCTGTACCTGACCCTAGTCAAGCGAGAGTTCAAAGGTGATGCTTTCTTCCCGAACTTCGAAGACCAATTCCAACTCGATTCCGTAATTAGAGACGAATCCGAATTCCAAATACGAAAGTATCTGCGGGAATAAGGGGCCTAGCAGAAGCGAGACCAAAAGCTGAAATTAATACCGCTTCGCTAGTTGCTTCTACGGAGCAAATAGTTGAGCCCTTGGGCCATTGCTTTTTTTAACTGACAACACCTATTTTCCGCCACGCGGAAACCCATTAAACTCCCAACGCGAGGGCACTATGCCAGCAGGCCGATGTTAAAATGCCTCAGCGAATGCCGAATCATTCTTAGTGAATACACTCTCCAAGATCACGCCACAGAGCTATCCCACAAGGAAATAAATTCAACCGCTAATTCAAAACTTCTCGTTTTTTTGTTTCCAACAAAGCTCTCAAACGCTCGAGCGTATCCGAGTGCTGCTCCATTCCCACCAGATTCGTGAACTCCTTTGGGTCCGCTTGGTGGTCATAGAGCTCTTCACCCTCATTTCCCCAGCGATTGTAGCGATAGCGATCCGTGCGGATTGATTCTCCAGAACTTCGAGTAACCGTATACGCCAACTTCTTCTTCCCTTTGGAATCTGGGTTATCCAGCAGTGGCCGAAGACTGATCCCATCCAGATTGGCGGGAGCTTTATCCTTCAGCCCCGTCAGATCCAAGAGAGTTGGATACAAGTCAACCAGCTCAACCAGACCTTGGGCTTTCTTCCCAGCCGCTTTCTCAAAGCCAGGGGCGGAGATCAGGAGAGGCACCCGGGCACTTTCTTCAAACAGGCTCAATTTCTGCCACATGGTGTGTTCGCCCAAATTGTATCCATGATCCGAGGTGAAAATTACGATAGTATTTTCACGCTGGCCCAATCGATCTAATGCATCGAGCAACCTTCCCACTTGCTGATCCATGTAGGTAACACTCGCGTAATAAGCGGCAATCGATTGTTTCTGCTGTTTCTTAGTCATCCAATAACGCCCCTCATTGGCCATGGCAGCTGCAGGTTCCGGCAGATCGTCCAAGTCACCTTCCGGGACATGTGGCAGCGGGATACTGTCCTCATCGTACAGATCGAACATCGACTTCGGAGCGACTAACGGTACATGCGGGCGCACAAATCCAACTGCTAGAAAAAAGGGTTCTTCAGGGCGAATGAACTTAGAGAATTCTCCTCCACGCGCCCGGCTATCTAGAATCGCAATTGCCTGTGTCGCGGTGAGCGCATCCGCTTGAGTTTCGATTTTGTCATCCGGAACGATGATTCGAGCAAAATTCGATCCGTAGTGAGTTCTTTTGGGCGAAAGTAATTCAAGGACTCCCGGACTGGCCGTTTCAGGCGCCATTACGTCGATCGCCCGATCCCATGAATCTGGATCATCCCCCCCTGGCTCACCCGCTTCAATACCTCCGGGAACACCCATATGATAGATCTTTGAAACTCGCAAAGACACATATCCATTGCGCCGCAAGAAGCCCCCAATACTGGGGTGATCCGCCAGTTTAGGATTCATCGCTCGATAGCTGCCAAGCGTGTAGCTATTGCCCATCATCCCATTACGCTTGGGATAAAGACCACTCATAATGGAAGCTCTAGACGCCCCGCAAACCGGATACTGACAATACGCCCTATCAAACTGAACGCCTTCACTTGCGAGCCGATCCAAATTGGGCGTTTGACAAATCTCGTTACCGTAAGATCCCAAACAGGCGGTCAGGTCGTCGCTAACGATAAAAAGGATATTCGGCTTGGAGGCCGAGAGTGATCCACCCCAAGCGAAGACGAACGAGGCAAAGAGAATTAGAACTAAAAAGCGAAGCATCAAAGCAATAAGAACGAGAGACCCAGCTCGCGGCGATCAAAAACTACCCGAATGGCCCTACCTCCGTCTTTTCTCTACTTGCTTCTTGGCCTTAGGCTCTTGTTCTAAAAGCTTAATCATGCGTGCGAGAACATCCGGTTTGGAATCTGCGAAATTTATGGTCTCCAAGGGATCTTTCTCGTAGTCGTAAAGCTCATACTCGGTCTTCCCGACAGAATGAGGCTCCCATTGGACCAGACGATAACGCTCCGTTCGTATCGCTCTTCCCAAGTAGCCTCCTCTTTTGTACGCATGGTAGGCATACTCACGTATACGTTTTTTTGGTTTTTCAAGAACCGGGGTCAAATCAACTCCATCAATTGGCTGCGGAGCTGCCGGTTTAGAAAGCCCGGCCAAGGACGCCAATGTCGGATAAATATCCACGGTTTCCACTAATTGACGCGTTCTTGTCCCCGATTTAGTTACACCGGGTGCGTAGATGATGATGGGGATCCGGTTCGCTTGTTCATGATTCGAGTGCTTCGTCCAAGACCCATGATCTCCCAAGTGCCATCCATGATCTCCCCACAGTAGGATGATCGTATTATCAACGAGCCCGAGCTTCTCAAGTTCGTCTAACACTCTACCTAACTGAGCGTCCATGTAGCTGACACTCGCATAGTAGCCGTGTATCAAGTCACGCTTAAGATCATCCTGAAAAACAGCCGTATCCGTTGGGACGGGCTTGAAAGCCGTTATCTCCCCTCCTCTTTTGACAGCAAACTCTGGTGCTCCTTCCGGAGCCTCTTCAAACTCCGGCATTGGCAAAGAATCCCTATCATACATATCCCAATACTTTTTGGGTGCTGAAAAAGGCAGATGGGGACGAACGAATCCTACGGCGAGGAAAAAGGGCTGATCCGAATCCTGAGATAGCGAACGCAGACGGTCAATAGCATGAGTGGCAATCCGTCCATCGGCATAGGCTTCATCGAGTACGTCAGGACTTTCCCAGGCTGCTCCACGCGGCAGGCTGCGGATCGGTTTGCTAAACTCATTTGTGAAGAGCGCCTCTTCCCTGGTCAGTTGACGATGATTGCTCTCCGGTACCAAATACTCGATCACTTTGTCCTTTAGATGCGGCACACTCCAAGAGGCATCATCGTTTGTGTTGCCATGCCCGATATGAAACACCTTCCCCATGGAATGGGCCACATAGCCATGATTGGTGAAATGCTGGGGCAACGTAATCGCATCCGGGTATACCTCGCGAAACTGGGTCCCAAACGAATAGAATCCTGTCGATGAAGACCGGCTACCCAGCATCAAATTGTAACGCGACGCCATGCAGACCGATTGATTGCAGAAAGCTAAATCGAATCGCATTCCCATCGCTGCCAGCCGGTCGATGTTCGGGCTGACCGCTACTTCGTCGCCATAGCACCCCAAAGTCGGCTTCAAATCATCCACTAGGAGCAAAAGAACATTCGGCCTATTATCCGATTCGCCCCAAACGCTTCCTGTGAAGACAATTAAGATCACGAAAAAAGAGCCGAATCTCGTTCTAATTAGAGTACTAAACATAATTCGGTAAACTAGACCAAGGGAAACTACAGGCAAGCGATCAGTTTCCACAACCCTCTACTGAGGATGAACATTTTCACACCAAAGAGACACTATTGTATTTTTCAGACTCTTTAGCCTCTCAGGGGGCTTGACGGCCCAGCGAGCCGCAGCCCGAGTCGCGTCTGCATAATCATTCCCAATCCTCAAATCTGCCATCGGAGCGGAGGGACACTCGCCCTAACTTCGTTAGCCCTCCGCAAAGGTCGCCGCGAATTCTACGGGTTGCCCTTACTTTCTGAACTCTCGGGCGACCACTTCCCACAATGGGTTCTCTTCCTCTATAATAAAATCGCTGTATCCTTGGGTCCCTGCTTTGATAGCCTCCCTCTGGTTCCAATTCAATTTTTGCATACCTAGCTCGTAGTTCATACTATCCCATCCGCCAGCCCGAAAGGAGTAGAAGGCCCAGTGCCAGTTCTCTTTGTTGGCCAGGCCGATAACGTCCGAAAGGTACTGCTTCGCCCCTTCCACTTTTCGACCGCAGCCGAATTCGGCAAAATGGATACGGTTGGCTGGAATCCCGTGTTTATCCGCCCAATCACGCACAGGCTTCATTCGCAATGCGATATTCTCAATCGTCCAAGATTCGGTCTCATCACCGTGCCCAGTCGGCATTCGGTCCGGATAGGCAAAGCGACCCTTATTCACTCGAAGGGTCGTGAAAATCCACGGTTCATAGTAGTGAAAGGAATACAAAACCGCTTCGTCCTCGATCGGCTTCAAGGTGGCAAAGCCGGCAGGATTCGCATGAAACCGACTGTCGACTATGATCGGCGTGAGCGAATCAACACTTCGGATGGCAGCAAACATTTGGACGTAGAAACGGTTCAAGTCTGCGATGCCGCCTTCATTGTTCTGCAACCAATGCTCAAATCCATCCGCTTTATCGGCCTCAAAGCCGGCTTCTCTTTCCGGATGGGGTTCGTTGACAATGTTGTAGCCAACGATTGCCGGGTGATCCCTTAGTTCAAACGCTAGCTCCTGCCAGAATGCCATCGCCTGGTCCTGAAACGCGTGGTCGTTCCACAAGCGAAAATCGAATTCCATATCGTTGTGCTGCCGCCAGCGGCGGCCCGGCAAGCTGAAAGTCGTCAGCACAATCTTAATACCTGCTTCATCCGCCCTATCCAGCACTTCGACCAGCATTTCCAAATCTCGCTCCGGAATCCCAAAAAACGCGTCCGCATCTCCCATCAAAAAATCACGGCTATCCGACTTCATGCTGGTGGGGCTCAAACGGATGTACTCGATTCCTGTCGTTTGTGCCGCTTCGAACCATTCAGGCGATCCATCTTCTGCACCGCCATTAGCTCCCTTTCTCTGCTCGTCCCAAAATGCGAGTTTAGGATTCGCTTCGATAAGCTGAGTTGCCAAACCGAGAGCAATAATCGCGATTGCTTTTATTGTCTTGTTTCCAATCACTAAACACACTCTGTCGGAAAAAAGACATCCAGCAAACACTTTTGTAGATTAAAGATGGCGATTTCCCAACTATAGACAGGATCCGGGATTTCGATTCTACCTCGTGCCGCCGACCCCGCCCCACCTTTTTTGAAAGAGGATACGAAATCCGGTCTACTATGGTTTACCTTTACCTAAGCACCGAAAAATCGCCAGATACACGATAAGCTCACAAGTTGGCTTGGAAGGGAGCAAACTTCAAAGGTGCCAATAGTCTGAATTCTCTTTGACAGATCTCGTCTTCAGCTTGCACCACGCGAAAGCTGATAAGCCCGGAGGGGTTTGCTCACAAGGCACGAGCCGAGAAGGCCTGACACCCACGACCAAACCCGACCATCTGAGGGTGTTCTAAATTGTTTCATTAAGAAAAGCTATCGCTTTCGCCAAATTCCTCCAGTCTTTCAGCATCACTTCAACGGCTCGGGATCCGGCGTTGGAGTCGAATGTGCGATACGCGACCAATTTCAGCGGAAGTCCGATACGCTTCGTAGAGTCGACTATTCCTGAGTTGTGCCATTCGAGTCGCTTCTCAAAATATTGGTTCGAGCCAATTTAGTGGCGACCGCTCGTTCCTTGTAGAATGTGAACGAACGACATAGCGAGATGGTGGGCCCGGAGGGATTTGAACCCACGACCAAGGGATTATGAGTCCCCTGCTCTAACCGCTGAGCTACAGGCCCGCTCAAAAAAGAAAGAGGAATAAAACTGCCCAAAACCGCATTGGCAAGTTTTCATTCGGCACTTTTGGTGATCCGTTTTCTATAGCGACCTAGAGAGTTGAACCCCAGACCAATCCCGACGAGTCGGGGCTGCTCTAACCGCTGAGCTACAGTTTAGCCTCGGAAAAATTGGGACTTAATCGAGGCAATCAATGCAAATCTTAAACTATTCGAGATGGGGTTTCGCTTCAGCTCCAGTTGCAATCCTTTCGCGATTGGCTTCCGAATCAGCCGATGCGAAAGACTCTTTTTCAACCCTATCGCCCTCTTCTGCAGAGTCGCCCTCAATCTCTAGCTCATAAGATTCCGCTTCTCGACTTTTTTCTGCTGCCAACTGCTTAGCAGTGGGGTTCCACACGCCTTGATCATGCATCTTCGTCATTCCCGGGCTTCGGAAAGTCGACGGTCATTTGCGGCTTCAGACGGATTTCAACAAGCGAATCCCCGGCGGATCAATATCTCGTTCAGGTATTCGTCTGCCATCAAGTTGATCTCCGAAACTAGAATCTCCCCCAAGTCCAAGCGTACGGGTTTCACCCGGATCCGTTTTCCTTACACCTCATTGTAAAGGAGATCGAAAATCTGCTCATCAAGCATTTCTCTTTCGCTGGCCATCTTCAAACCAAACAACTTTATCGCGCTGGATCGGCGATCATCTAAATCCACGAAGAGCGAATCCTTGTTTAGGATTTCTTTAACGGTCCCAATACGCTCCTGCGTTTCATTCTAATGATTCAGAGCGAAATAAACCGAGAACGCCGCAATGGGTCGAAGTGCCATTACCATATCAAATGTACAGACGCTACCTAAAGCCTTGGCCTTACTAGCTAACAAGGGGACGCCTTTTTACACCCCTTTTTTCAAAATATCGAGGTTATCCCTTCAGATCGCGAAGCGCTTATCCTTTTCTGACAAACACACCCCAATGCGCTATGCCGTCATCAGTCTAAAACCATTTTGGTCGGCCGGTCTGACCAAACCCTTGACGAATCCAACTCGATTCGATTCTAAATCCATGCCCAAACCAAACTTGGGCATAAACTCAACTCTGCCCAAAACCGGTAGGGGCAACGCACCCATGCTAGACGCTGAAGTCATTTCCAGTCTGCAAAACGATCGAATCAAAAACCTCGTCAAGCTACGCAACCGCCGCGCTCGAGATCGCCGGGGCGTTTTTATAGCAGAGGGATACCGGGCAGTGAGCCGAGCCTTGGAAAAAGGAGTCGTTCCCAAGGAGACCTACTACTCCCCGGAGTGTTTTCTAGGCGACAACGAGGAATCTCTGCTCGAAACGCTTCAGAAAAAGGGCTGCGATCTCTTCGAGGTCAGCAAAGCCGCTTTCGAAAAAGTTTCCTACCGCGATCGTCCTGAAGGGATTCTCAGCGTAATAAAGCAATGGACGTACGGGTTAGATGACTTGAAGCTCAGCAATCCGCCCTTCCTACTGATCGTCGAGTCGATCGAAAAACCAGGCAATCTAGGCACGATTCTCCGTTCAGCTGACGCGGCAGGCGTCGACGCCGTCATTTGCTGCGACTCCGTCACTGATCTATTCAATCCGAACGTCGTCCGTTCCTCGACAGGCGTGCTTTTCTCGATACCAACCGTCATGACCTCTACCGAGGGCACGATCGAATGGTTGAAGAAGAACGAAATCCGTTCGATAGCGACCACGCCCCACGCTCAAGGCATTCATACGCAAACGGAGCTCACGGGCCCAATCGCCATAGTGATGGGCAGCGAACAATTGGGTCTATCGCAAACTTGGCTTGAGGCGAGCGATGCCCAAACGAGAATTCCCATGGCGGGCCAGGCGGATTCTCTAAATGTCGCCATGGCCACACTCGTGACGCTCTTCGAGGCCGTTCGCCAACGGAGCGACGAACCATGAATCTAAAACAACTTGAAGCGAATTTCGAAGCGCTCGCCGAAGACGATCCGCTTTGGACCGTTCTTTCGGACAATGAGAAGCGCGGCGGCAAGTGGGACGAGGCCGAATTCTACCGAACCGGCGAGGGCGTCATCGATGACCTAGAGTCGCGTCTCAAAGGGCTCGGCTTGGACCTAGCGGGCAACCGAGCAATCGATTTCGGATGCGGCGTAGGCCGCCTAACCTTCCCCTTAGGCCGCCGTTTCAAATCATGCTGCGGCATCGACATCTCTCAAAGCATGGTCGATTTCGCCGAATCCCGAGCGGATCGAGGACCCAACTGCCAATTCCTAGTCAACGCGTCCCCTAGCCTCCCAGCGATAGACGACGCTTCCGTCGATTTCGTTTACTCGGCGATCGTATTTCAACATATCGCTCCACGCTTTACGCGACAGTATCTAAAATCTTTCGCGCAAAAGCTCAAACCTGGCGCCCTCCTAGTCTTTCAGCTGCCCAGTCATCTCAATCCGCAGTTCCCGGGAAATCGGAAACCCATCCGAATTTTGAGAAAGCGTTTCCACTACTTCACGAAAGCGATCGCTCAGCGGATCCCATTCTTGAAAAGCGAGAGCTTCTTCGAAATGAACGCAATTCGTCGAAAAGAGCTCCTTCCCTTCCTCGAGGAGGATTGCGGTCTTGAAGTCATAAATAATCAGGACTTTCCTGCAGCTGGCCCCGCATGGGTCAGCTACCTGTATATCGCTCGCAAGCGATAGGGGACCCTGACTCTCGTCGACAGAGGATCTTTCCCGTTCTCATACTTTGATTACTCAAAATTATGTTTTTGCATTGTGAATTTTTCGATTGACAGTAGTCGAAGTATCCGGGAAATCAACTCACAATCGCGTTTCTTCCTAAGAACGGAAACGAGCCGCGAAATCGAATCTTTATTGACTAAAAATCTTTATATTCGCGATACCATGGAACCCCGTTCTTTCGAAAACCGCTTTTTCTGGATGACAGCTGCTCTCACTTGCTGTGTCGGAACTTGCGTTTGCACAGGAGCGTCTGATGGCCAACCACTTCAATTAGATCCTTTGCAGGTCGTTTCGACTGCGACCCGAACCGAACGCCTCGTCAAGGAGCTGCCAATAAGAACGGAAATCGTCTCATCGAACGTCTTTTATTCTGCGGGGGCACGCGATCTAGGCTCTGCAATCGAGTACTTGCCAGGCGTACGCAGCGAAGCGAATTGCCAAAACTGCGGAACCACCGAAATTAAGATGCTCGGTCTAGGCTCGGGCTACAATCAACTGCTATTCGACGGTCAACCGCTTTTCTCCGGCTTAGCCTCCGTATACGGGATCGAACAGATTCCAACCGCATTCATCGATCGCATTGAGGTTATCAAGGGGGGGGCATCCTCGCTTTATGGGCCCGGAGCAGTCGCGGGCGTGATCAACATCCTTCCAAAGGAACCGGTCAAGTCCAGCGGAAAATACGACGCCTCCGTCGAAAGCGTCGACGGCAGCGCCTTCTTCAGTTCGTCAGCTCTCTACAATTGGTCGAACGCTGAAAGCGATCTTGCTCTTTCTTTGTATGGACAATTCAACGACAACGAATCTATTGACCTCAACGGTGACGGCTTTTCGGAGATAACGGAAAAGCGATTTCGCACCCTAGGTCTCAACGCCTGGACCTATCCAACTGAAAATGGGAAATTGAGCTACAATTACTCCTACAGCTGGGAGAAACGGCGTGGAGGAGATCGTTTCGATCTCGTTCCCCACGAAGCTCAAATCGCCGAACAGCTCGAACACAATTGGCATCGCGGGGGAATGCTCTGGGAACAGGGAAATGGAGCAGGAGGCGTCTTCAAGCTCGGAGCCTCTTTCTCATACGTCGATCGTCATAGTTACTACGGCGGCATCGGCGATACCCCATTCCCGGCTCACCCAGGCTACAACCCCGAGGTCCATGCTCAGGCGATTGATTATTCTCGTTTACTGTATGGATACTCGGATACGATGCGCTACCATCTTGACGCTCTCCATACCCAGCAATTCGGGGAGCACTATCTTTCGATTGGACTGCAATACCAGATCGACGAGCTATTCGACGAAAAGAGAGACGAGCGGGGCAACTCTCTTAGGAGCGATGGATCCCTAGCGACATTTCGCGGCGAAGACCCGATAGCGAAAGACAACTATTCGAATGGCGGCATCTTTATCCAAGACGAATGGATGCCCCACAGCAAACTAACAGTTATAAGCGGCCTACGGGCCGACAAGCACTCCAAGCTTGAAAAATGGATCGTGTCTCCAAGAGCCGCTGCTCGCTATTCCGCCAATGAGGACTGGACATGGAGAACTTCGGTATCCACTGGATTCAGAGCCCCTGAGATCTTCGATGAAGACTTTCACATTGAGATTCTCGAAGATACCACCCGTACGCGGAATAGCCCTACTCTCAAAGAGGAATCCTCAATATCCTATTCCGGCGGATTCGTCTGGATTCCTTCCATTCTCCAAAGTCAATTGCAAGCTGAAGTCGAAATCTTTAGTACAACAATCAACGATACCTTTCATGTATCCGATATTGTACACACAGGCGCCTTAGGCAATGCCTATAAGGAAAGAACGAACGCAAGCGGTTCAAGCGTATCGGGAATCGAAGCCAACATAGGTTTTCGATTCTCGAAGAGGTGGCGGACCGATATCGGGGCGACGCTTGTCGATGCTCGATTCGACGACAAGCAGGAAGTCTTGCCCGATATCTATGAAGATCGATATTTGGAAACGCCGCGATGGACCGGAGTCGCCCAGCTAAGATACGAAAACGAAGCCCTCTTCGATTTCTTTATCAGCGCCGTGTACACAGGATCGATGATCGCTCCCAAGGAGGTTGAAGGCGTTCTCAATCGGGACACTGACGATTTCATTGCTATCGACCTCACTTTTACAAAGCACATGGATCTTTCCTTCGGCGCTCGCGATATTCATTTCGACATTATCGCCGGTCTCAAGAACCTGCTCGACGAACGCCAGAAGGATCTGACCAGCGGCCCCAATCGCGACACGACATACTTCTACGGTCCTCGCTTCCCTCGCAGCGTCTTTGCAAAGTCAACCTTCGCATGGTATCGCCTCAACATTATGGCGGACTAGCCTTATTCGCCTTGGCCCTTGCTAGCTACTGCAGGGCTGATTCGGATTTCCCGCAAAGCGTATGGCATGAAGACTACAGCGAAGCGGAAGCGACTGCCCGAGAGAGCGACAAAGTGCTGCTTCTCTTTTTCACCGGATCCGATTGGTGTATCTGGTGCCAGAAACTCGAACGAGAAGCATTCCGCGAAACCGCTCTCTCAGGGAGCCTCGCTTCCGACGCCGTTCCCCTCCGGATCGACTTTCCTCAAAGCCGGGCCTTACCGCCAAAACGACAACGAGCAAACGCCATTTTGAAGGAAGCATGGAACGTAGATGCAGTCCCAAGCGTCATTCTCTACGACCCTGTCTCTAAAAAGGAGTTATGGCGACATGGATACGTGCAACTCTCGGCAGACGATTATATCGATCGCATCCGAAGAGCCGTCGTATTCGAGCGAGGGCTGGACAAGCCTCTAAATGGCCAATAAGGAGCTTTCGAAATTCAATTTCTTCCACCCGTATTCAAATGAAACGTCCGCGATCTGCGTTATTCTTCCTTACTCTGTTGGCGATGGCATCCATCTCCTGCTCTCCAACCTCGAATGATTCAAACGACGAGCGCATCAAGGCCGTCGCAACGACGACATTCGTCGCAGACTTGGTCGGCTCCATTCTAGGGGACGATGGCGAAGTCATAGGACTTATGGGTCCGGGCGTGGATCCCCACCTCTATAAAGCGACTGCGGGCGACGTGAACCAACTCCAGTCAGCAGACGTGATATTCTACAACGGGCTGCATTTGGAGGGCCGCATGACGGAAGTGCTCGTTCGCCTAGGGAGACAAGGAACGCCTGTCTATGCTATAACCGAAAGTATGCCTGAATCCAGATTGCTCGAGCCAGCAGAATTTGCAGGCCACTACGATCCACATGTCTGGTTCGATCCTGATCTTTGGATCCATTGTGTGGATACCGTTGTATCCGCCCTAAGCAAAGTCGATCCAAGCCGTGCCGGCACCTACGAAAATCGAGGAACTGATCTTGTATCCAGGCTGAAAGAACTGAAACGCTGGGGCGACGAATACGCCCAGCATATCCCTAGGAAACAGCGGATCCTAGTCACGAGTCACGACGCCTTTAACTACTTCGGCCAAGCGTTCGACTTTCAAGTAATCGGCGTTCAAGGAATATCAACCGTAAGCGAAGCCGGCCTAGCCGATATCGTCAAAGTCAGCAAGTTCATAAGAGAAAACGGGATCAAAGCGATCTTTGTGGAATCTAGCGTCTCGCCCGCAACCATCGAGCGAATCAGCGCCGACTCTGGGGTTTCCATCGGGGGCGAGCTATTTTCAGACGCTTTAGGAGAACGTGGTCACATGGAAACCGGTCCCGACGATTCCTCATACGACGTTGGAACCTACGAAGGCATGTTCCGACACAACATGACAACCATCGTCGAAGCTCTGAAATAACGTATTCAAATGCCACTCGCACAAACAGACGCCGAGTCGAAGAAGATTGCGCCCCCACTAGAGATTCATGATCTCACCGTGGCGTATACGAAACGGCCCGTACTGTACGGTATCGACCTCGAGATTCCCAAAGGCTCCATCGTCGGCATCGTCGGACCCAACGGAGCGGGAAAATCCACGCTCATAAAGTCCGTAATGGGCCTGCTCCCTTCAGCTAGCGGCTGGGTCAAAGTTTTCGGCAAGCCCTTTAAGCAAGCGGTCACCCGCGTCGGTTACGTGCCCCAACGCGAATCCGTCGACTGGGATTTTCCCGTGAACGCCTTGGACGTCGTGCTTATGGGTCGATACGGGCGCCTCGGCCCATTCAAACGTCCAAACAAATCGGACAAGAATATCGCTATGGCCTGTCTCGAGAAAGTGAGGATGGCTCCCTATGCTAAACGTCAAATTTCAAACCTCTCTGGCGGACAACAGCAGAGGGTATTCCTCGCACGCGCACTGGCTCAGGAGAGCGACCTTTATTTGATGGACGAACCCTTCGTGGGTGTCGATGCGGCCACAGAGTCCGCAATAATTGAAATCCTAAGGGAACTTCAGACGCAGGGGAAGACACTCATCGTCGTACATCATGACCTAACAACGGCCCCAGACTATTTCGATCGTATTCTACTTTTGAATATGCGAGTGGTGGCCTACGGAAACACCAAAGATGTTTTCACCTTTGAGAATCTCCAAAACGCCTACGGCGGTCGATTGAGTATCCTTTCAGAAGTCGCCTTGAGCCGGGCTCAAAAAAATGCGGAAGGCGACACACCAGAGGACTTGCTGCGATGAGAGAGCTATTGCCACACGCCGTTTCCAATGGTACCAAGCAACGGCTTGCCTTCTCCATCTTCGGAATCCTCACTGCTTCCACAATCGCTCACGCCGCCAAGATCGGGAAAATCTCGGAAACGATCTGGACCGAGCAAGCGCTCGATTTTTTGTCGTTAGAAGAACCTGTGGTCCGAACAGCCGTTCTTGGAACACTTATCATCGGATTTTGCTGCGGCGTCCTAGGCAGCTTCCTAGTGGTAAGAAAACTTTCCCTGCTCGGCGATACCCTTTCCCATGCGGTTCTGCCCGGGGTGGCTTTAGGTTTTCTCTGGAACGCCTCCAAGGACCCGTGGGCTATCTTTATTGGAGCGACCGCAGCGGGAATCCTCGGAGTGGCACTTGTTGGCTGGATCAAACAGACGACTCACTTAAAAGAAGACAGCGCGATGGGAATGGTGCTCGCCGGATTCTATGGAATCGGTATTTGCATGACCACTATGATCCAAAATATGGCGATGGGGAACAAGTCTGGCCTCGACAAGTTTTTCTTCGGTCAAGCTGCCGCTCTCTCAAGTGGGGACATCCAACTGCTGGGCATCATTTCTATAATTACAGTCGTATTGGTGCTAATATTCTATAAGGACTTTCTAGCCATAAGCTTCGATACAGGCTTCGCGCAAGCCATTGGGATGCCCGTCCAAGTATTGCACTACGCACTAATGGCATTGCTAACATTCGCGGTTGTCGTATCGCTTCAAGCAGTCGGAGTTGTACTCGTTTCTGCATTACTGATAACTCCAGCCGCAGCCGCTTTCCTCTTAACCGATCGAATGCATTGGATGCTGATTCTTGCCGCGGGATTTGGAATGCTCTCGGGCGTTCTAGGTGCTTTCATTTCCTACCTATCGAACAACTTGCCAACAGGGCCTCTCATCGTCCTTGGGGCAACGCTCATTTTCGTCCTCGCTCTTTTCTTCGGTCCACGGCACGGATTCCTCACCAAGACATTACGGCGAAAAAGACAAAGGCAGCGTATTGCATTGGAGAATGCCCTCAAATCCGTGTTCTACCTTTGTGAAAATTCCGACTTCGAGCGGAGGGAGTTCGTGGTTGCCGAACTGGCGGTCGAACGAAATTCAAACTTGCCCGCAACGGAAAGGGAAATCCGCAATCTGGTGAAAGCAGATATGGCTGAGTGGATCGTCGATTCGAATACCCCTTCGATGAGCGGTCAGGCCCGATTCAAACTATCCAAAGAAGGCTGGTATCGCGCCTGCGAAATCGTCCGTAACCATCGACTTTGGGAACTCTACTTGACAAGTGCCGCTAGCTACGAGAGCGACCACGTTCATGACGACGCGGAGGAGATTGAGCACCTCATCGGCGAGGGTATCGTCAAACGCCTAGAGGACCGACTCCAAAATCCAATCCACGATCCCCACGGACGTCTCATTCCGAGAAGGGATCAGGTTATTGCTTAAAGTGATTCAATGACAGAATGCTTCACCGTCGAATCCATTACAGGGTTGTTTTCGCTACAGACCCAACGCAATCGTATCGACTGCTTAGGGATGAGCAGCCCCACCGTTGCTACCTCGAACTGCCTCGGACTTGCCACGGGGATACCTTATTTTTTAAACCTTCAGCTTTAGACCGTGCGCGAACAATTTTTCCCAGCCTTTGATTGGCACGCAGTCTTTATTCAGCCCTGGAGCGAGTACGCAGTAAATTCGTTTTGGATTGTTCTAATGGGATTCCTTGTAGCCGGAACCTGTGGTCTTGTTGGCTGTTTCGTAATTCTCCGACGCATGGCACTTGTGGGGGATGCCATTAGTCATAGCATTTTGCCAGGCATTACTCTGGCTTTCCTCATCACCAATTCACGGGATACCCTTCCAATGATGCTTGGCGCGGTCGCGGCTGGCGTGGTTACAGTCGCTCTAATCGAGGCGATCCGCTACACTTCTCGAATTAAACCAGACGCTGCTATCGGAATCGTGTTCTCCAGTCTCTTCGCAATAGGAGTCATACTCATTTCCGTTTTCGCAGACGAAGTAGATTTAGATGCTGAATGCGTTTTGTATGGAGAACTTGGATTCATTCCACTTCAGGATATTGCTTATTTCGGTGAAATCGTAATTGGGCCCGAACCGGTCGTCCGAATGGCGATTATTACCCTAATAGCGATCGTCCTTCTATTTGCCTTCTTCAAGGAGATGATCGTTACTTCATTCGATTCAGGTCTTGCCGCATCTCTGGGGATCAATCCCACTCGCTACCAGTACGGACTCACGCTTTTTCTATCCATTGTGATCGTGAGCTCATTCGAATCAGTTGGAGTGGTACTTGTAATTGCGATGATCATCTTTCCCGGGGCCACTGCGTTGATGCTCACTGACCGACTTCCCATCGCCCTCGTGCTTTCCACCGTAATTTCTGGAGCTTACTCATTATTCGGATTTCACCTTGCCACTTGGCTAAACGCTTCGATTGCGGGCGGTATGACGGTAATCGCGGGAATCGTTTTTGGGATTGTTTGGGCATTCGCACCCCAGCGAGGGTTAATCGCTACCTTCGTCCGAAATAGGCAGATTATGGAGGGGTCGGCTCTAAATTTCAGCCGAGAAAAGAAGTAGGCGAGCCTTAGGGCTAAACGCCACCCAGTGCGGGGCTATCCGACCATAACTGAATCGACTTATTGGCCCGTGCACATCTTAGCGATGAACGAGTCCGGCTCTTCCACCGATTGAGACACTTGTTATATCAAAGCATCCACTTCACTACGCATTCCAAGAGTTGTCTTGTTTAAGGCCGCGATTGCCTGCGAATTCAGATCGTGTTTGCGGAATAACGTCTAGTCCCAAAGCGGCACGCTCACTGGGTCCATTTTCTCAGCAGTCCCTTCCATCGCACTAAACAACTTCAAATACAGAATCTTGGTTTAATTCATCTGATCTCGGCTGCCTTATCGCAGGTCCTGATTAGTGTATTGCCCCAATTTGGATTCCCATTCCTTGAAGAGCACTTTCGAAACGCCTTTGATCGAATCGATACGATCCCACGATCCTTTCACCCGTTTTTTGCTCAGGTCAAAAGAATCCTGCAAGTGCTCATTGGCCCTTTTCAAATCCCCTATTTCCACATTGGATACGGCGACAAACTCTTCGAACACGCTGGCAAACTGTGCTTTCGTATCCTCCTAGGCTTCCCTCCCCTCCTCTACTCATTCAACTAGGAAATCACGTTTTTCCGTGCCCATTTTCTCAATCGCTCCATCGTGCATAGACTGGCAACCTGTGGCAAATAAAGGCGCTACAACGAATAGCTGGAGGGATGCTTAAGGCACAAAACAAAGGTGCTTCATTGCATTTCTTTGTAGGCTAGTTGATTGGATTTTGAAATCTGAATTTTTCTACGGGTGAAGGAATTTCAGATTGTTCCGCGAGTTCCGCTAGTTCTCGCACCAATTCAGGATGCCGAGAAGCAACATTTCGCGACTCACTGATGTCGATAGAAAGATCATACAATTCCCAATTAGCATCTGGATCCTTGTCTACGTTGTATTTCACAAGTTTCCAATCCCCTTTTCGTATCGCAACCCGACCGCCCCTTTCATGGAAAGCCCAATACAAATGCGAGTGCTTCTGCTGCTCCCCTGACTGAAGAAGCGTGGGTGCAAAGGAAATGCCGTCTACTCCATCTGGAGTCTCGGTTCCGGTCAAATCGCAAACCGTGGGTAGCACATCCCAAAAAGCGGAAATATGTCTTGTTTTTGATTCAGCTGCAATTTTTCCGGGCCAACGTGCCAGCATCGGCACGCGGATACCCCCTTCGTAAAGGTCCCGCTTGAGACCTTTGTAAGGACCGTTGCTATTGAAGAAATCTGGGTCCGCCCCTCCTTCTTTATGTGCCCCGTTGTCCGATGTGAAAATAACTAAGGTATTTTTCTCAATTCCAAGATTGCCAAGCTTATCCAGAATTTGCCCTATATGGTCGTCCAGCATCGTAATCATTCCCGCAAACGCCGCATGGCTCTCAGGTTGCGTGCCGTATCCACCCACTCGATAATTGGGTCCATGATCTGTTCCTTCGTAGTGTTTCTCAGGCAGCAGCTTTCCTCTAAAACGGGACATATATCGCTCAGGAACGAACAGTTCCGCGTGGGGGATGACGTGTGGAACGAAACAGAAAAAAGGCTTGTCCTTGTTCTCTTCGATGAAGTCGAGTGTCTTTTCCTGTATAAGCTCCGGAGCATAAACGCCTTCATGCGTACCCTCATTGGCTTCTAGCATAAAGCGCTCGTCATTGTCCCAAAGATGGTAAGGGTAATAGTTGTGGGCTATACGTTGGCAGTTGTACCCAAAAAATACGTCAAACCCTTGATTTACCGGATCACCCTCCGAGCCAGGAAATCCTAGCCCCCACTTTCCAAAGGCTCCCGTTACATACCCCTCATCTTTGAGAATCTCTGCGATCGTCACCGATTCCGCCGGCAACGCCATTTGTCCCTCAGGCTGCACTTCAAAGTTGCCGCGAATCGGCGTGTGGCCCGTGTGTAATCCAGTCATCAAAGACGAGCGGGAGGGAGCGCATACAGTACTGCCCGAATAGTGCTGCATAAACTGGATTCCGTCCTCCGCAATTCTGTCAATATTTGGGGTTTCAAAGTGCTTCTGGCCGTAAAGGCTCAGATCCCCCCAACCCAAATCATCCGCCAGAATATAGACGATGTTGGGCCGGTCTCCGGCTTGAACGCTTCCCACGAAACCAAAGAACACGGAAACGATAAAACTAATCAAAAAGAAACGACGCATAGCATACAAGTGATGAGGAAAGGTAGTGTAGAAGCCTTCTCAAGACAGTTGCAAGGGTTGCTTGTCCGAATCTCTTCATTCCTCTAGGGGATTATTACTATCAACTAATAGTCCCAATTAGCCGCTGTAGAAATTCGATTGCCCCTCAATTATCCATCCAAGATAAATCAACCCTGCAATTTCGACTAGATCCCACTGAACTTATTTTTTTAACCCTATGCCCATGAAAACGCTAAAAAATCAGATTCTTCTAGTGGCCACAGTGTCATTGGCGATTGCCTCGGCCGACGTCTCTAAGGCAGCCGATTCGCCCTCCAAGCCAAACTTTCTCTTTATTCTGGTCGACGATCTCGGATGGCCAGATCTTGGATGCTATGGAAGCGAATTCTACGAGACGCCGCGAATCGACGCGCTGGCCGCGTCAGGAGTGCGTTTTACCAATGCCTATTCCGCCTCACCCGTTTGCTCTCCAACTAGAGCCGCCATCATGACCGGTCAGTACCCTTCCAGAGTTGACATCACCGATTGGATTCCCGGAGCAGTCGCAAAAAATCCCAAGCTAATCGCTCCTGAAGATCGAGACAATCTGGACCTGAAAGAAACCACCTTGGGCGAGGCATTCAAAAAGAAAGGCTACGAGACCTTTTACGCTGGCAAATGGCACCTTGGAGAAGAAGGCCACTTCCCCGAGGATCAAGGCTTCGATTTCAATAAAGGAGGCCACCACAAGGGCAGCCCCCCCGGAGGTTACTACGCTCCTTTTAAAAACCCACGACTTGAGGATAAACCGGACGATCATTACCTGACGGACCGCCTCGCAGATGAGTCGATAGAGTTCCTCGACTACCGCGACGCCTCCAAGCCATTTCTTCTCTATTTGTCGTTCTACACGGTACACACCCCCATACAAGGTGCCGATAAGTACGACGCCTATTTTACAGAAAAAGCAAAAACGCTAACCGGATCCACTAACCCCATCGTGGAGCGAGACGGTAAAACACGCTCTCGACAAAATGATCCAAAATACGCCGCTATGGCAAAGTCGATGGATGAAAATATTGGCCGCATCTTGGACGCGCTTCACGCCAAAGGTCTCGATGACAACACAGTTATCATTTTCACATCTGACAACGGTGGTCTTGCCACGAAAACGACTCCAGGGCCCACCTCAGTTTTACCATTACGAGCCGGAAAAGGATGGTGCTACGAAGGCGGGATACGGGTTCCACTGATCATTCGGGCTCCCGGAGTTAGCAAGGCAGGCCTTGTCTCTCACATTCCGGTAATTAGTATGGATTATTTTCCTACAATGCTTGAGCTAGCGGGCTTTAAATTAATGCCCGAACTACACAAGGATGGGGTCAGCTTGGTCAACCCGATTCAAGGCAAGACCGTCGAGCGGGATACTCTATACTGGCACTACCCTCATTATCACGGGTCCATGTGGAAGCCCGGAGCCGCGATTCGAGTGGGAAACTGGAAAGCAATCCAGTTTTATCATTACGGAGAGGCTGAACTATACGATTTGAGTAATGACATTGGAGAACGGAACAATCTCGCCAAATCTCATCCTGAGAAGCTGGAAGCTCTATTGGCCAAGCTCGCTTCTATTCAGAAAAAAACCTCGGCACGGATCCCGACTCCAAATCCCGCTTACAATGGAAACTTGGATCTAACAAAAGCAGAGTCGAGATGATACCATCACCCTCTTGGAAGGGTCTTAGCCCTAGTCAGCCACACAAATCTTAACTCAAAAAATGGCCCTACGAAACAGGCGAAAACCAACCCGATGAAATCCACTTTACTTTATTTATTTTCCATAATTCTTGCGATTGCCTCGCTTTCCGCCTCCTATCCGGATCAGCCGATTAAGATTATTGTACCTACCGCAGCGGGAGGTGGCCATGACACGATGGCCCGCATCTTTCAGCGGACAATACAAGAGGAATCGATATTGCCGGAAAAAATGGTTATCGTAAACGTGCCAGGGGCGGGTGGTGCTGTGGGAACTCGAAAGATTAAAGACTCCCCAAATGATGGATACACAATCGGTATCTGGAATCCAAATGCCCTGATTTCAGCCAAGCTCATGGGTATAACCAATTACGACCACAGCGACTACGAGATCCTTGCCATGACAGGCTACACGGGCTTAGGAATGGGAGTCAAAGAAGACTCAAGCATATCCTCCATCGCCGAGCTCATCAAGCAGGCACAAGCAAAGCCGGGCTCAATGAAGCTCGCAACCGAAATCGGCACGGCAACACACATCATTCCCATGATCTTGGGGGATCAGGCGGATTTCGAATTCCGTATCGTCAACGCTGGGGGCGGATCCAAGCGACTAGCGTCTATTCTGGGAGGGCATACCGACATTAGCATCTTCTCTTCTCAGGCTCTGATCAACTTCAGTGTTTCCGGAATTCGTCCACTCCTTACGTTTTCCGAATCCCGCATTCCACTCCTTCCCCATACGCCTACCGCAAAAGAAAGTGGTATCGATATTGTCCTAAACGAATCCAGAATCTGGCTGGCACCTAAAGGAACCGATCCTGCAAAACTGGAAGTTCTGCGCCAGGCGTTAAAGACGGCAATCGAATCTCCTAGCACCCAGAAACAGATGGAGAATTTAGGAATTTCTCCTATTTATGGGGACGGCACGGCAGTAGTCGAGGACATCGAGCGCATGCGCAAACTATCCGAGCCAGTCGTCGCCAAGATGAAACGATAAGAGAATGATGGTTGCGGGTAATCCCAGAGCACCACTAGGATGAATTGTCGTGCATCTTAAGTATACAGTCGGCATAGTTTAATAACCAGCCCTAGGATACTGTATTATTAGAGACTCTCTAGGGGCTGCCAAGGTTATGTAGGAATGCATATATCAGAAATACCAATACAATTACCGTGAACCCGAGTCCCTTAGCCATTCTCCATGTGCCTTCGGTTTCTGGAGACAAGGAGATCGTTTCCGCTGAATTCGATGCTGGGAATGCCTTGCTAAGAACAATCATAAGAGCACACATAGTCACAAAGTTGATTGCCGTAAAATGCAGCCAATGCAAATCCACTCCAAAAATTGAATTATTTAGCATCAAGGTGGATATTACAAATAGACCCATCCCAGAGAAGAGGGAGATCTTCGCCGCTTTCGTTGAAACACTCGTGGTTACCATACCCATGAAAATGATCGCGAGTATCGGCACATTGGTGACCGCCGCTAGCTTCTTCATCAAATCAAACAATCCTTCCGCGCCTCCGATCAATGGAGCCAGAGCCATCGCAATAATCGCTAGAATTAACCCAAATCGCTTTCCTGCTCGAACGGTTTCCTCATCCGAGGCATCGGGTCGCATAATTCCCCTGTAAATATCCAGGCCATACAAGGTAGAACAACTGTGGAGTCCGCTATTGAACGAACTCAATATGGCCCCGAATATGACGGCCCCGAAGAAGCCAACCAAAGCCGGAGGGAGCACTTTCGATACGAGCATTGGATAGGCCATGTCCTGCTTTGCTAAATCTGGCCCAAACATTTGGAAAGCAATGATACCGGGTAAAACTAGGTAGAATGGACCGGCTAGCTTTAGACAGGCTGCGATAAGGATACCTTTTTGACCCTCTTTCAAAGACTTCGCACCGAAGGTTCGCTGAACGATCGATTGATTCGTACACCAATAGTACACATTGATGAGGATCATTCCCGTAAAAAGCGTGCTTAGCGGGATGTTCTCCCCTTCCTTCCCCACTGGATCCAGCTTCTCAGGAATATTATTCACGATAGTGCTGACTCCCAAAAATACGTTTCCATCACCCAAGGCGGCGAGACCTAGAATCGGAATCAGCAAACCACCAATCATGAGGCCAATTCCATTGATCGAGTCGGAAATGGCCACCGCTTTCAACCCACCAAAAATAGCATAAATACCTCCTGCGATACCAATCGCCCATACCATTATCCAGATAGCTGCGCCGTCGCTTACGCCAAGCAAGTCTGGAACTCCGAATAGAGTGTTCATGCCGATCGCGCCTGAATATAGTACGAACGGAAGGAAGTTCGTAAAAATCGAGATTAGAAAGATTGCTCCGAGAAAGCGACGTGTTTGTTTGTCGAAACGGCGTTCCAGAAATTCAGGAACCGTCGTAATCTGGCCTTTCCAGTAACGCGGAAAAAAGAACAAAGCCATTACTACCATCGCGAACGCGGCGATAATTTCCCAAGCCATCACCTGAGCTCCGTGAGCGTAGGCGTTACCATTTAGCCCTATCAGCTGCTCCGTTGACAAGTTGGTCAGCATAAGCGAACCTGCAATAACCCATCCGGTTAGCATGTTGCCGGCTAGAAAGTAGCTCCTGCCGTGGGCATGATCGTCGTCACGAGTTTTGAAATACGAGATGGTGGCAACGAGTCCGGTGAAGGCGATAAAAGAGAATAGGGAGAACATATTGTTTAATTCGGGAGTGCTAACGAAAACGGCGTGTCAAAGGTTCTTCCGCAAGGATTTAATGCGAAACTCCCCCGGTCCAGATGTAGATCTATGAGAAATTGGCGGGAGCAGTTCTATCGAACGCTAAATCGATAGACGGTCCGAGTCTTATAGATTTCACCCGGCTTCAGCGTCGTACTAGGAAAATTGGCATGGTTCGGCGAATCTGGATAATGCTGGGTTTCCAAGCAAAATCCGCTCCGATATTCGTAATTCACTCCGCTTTTCCCCACTAACGACCCATCAAGGAAATTCCCACTGTAGTACTGAATCCCGGGCTCCTCGGTCAGCACCTCCATGTATCGGCCACTAATCGGCTCGTAAACAGTCGCAGCTAATTCTAGGCCTTCGCTTTCCCTCCGTAGCACCCAGTTGTGATCAAAACCGCCTCCAAGCTTCAACTGCAGATGGTCCTCGTCAATACGATCTCTGGGGGCGACCGGACTCGTAAAGTCCAACGGGGTGCCTTTTACTGGCATCAACTCACCCGTGGGAACCATATTAGAAGTGATCGGGGTGAAGTGGTCCGCATTGATCATCAACAAATGGTCAAGCGGGGTGCCTTTCCCTTCTCCGTGCAAATTGAAGTACGAGTGGTGAGTCAGATTGATGATAGTGACCTTGTCGGTCGTCGCCCGGTAGGAGACTTCAAGTTCGTTTTCATTCGTGAGCCGATAAACCACACGGATACGAACGTTCCCCGGATATCCTTCCACCCCATCAGGATGCACATAGTTTAAAACGAGATTGGCGGCCTCCTTTCCTACTGACGGGCGACCACTCCAGAGAACCTTGTCTAGACCTTTGCTTCCCCCGTGAAGATGGACCGGAACCCCTCCGGCTTCGCTGTTGTTGGTCAGCTGGTAACTCTCACCCTCCAATTTAAACTTTCCATCAGCTATGCGGTTACCATATGGACCGACGATCGCTCCGAAATATGGAGTTGCCGCAAGATAGTCTTCCAATCTGCTGTAACCGAGCACTACGTCTTCTTGGCGGCCCTTCCGGTCCGGAGTCGTCAGTCGCGTAATGATGCCCCCGTAGTTGGTAATCTCCGCGATCATCCCATTCGCATTTTTCAATCGGTAGATTTGAACGGCTTCACCACCCGGCAGTTCCCCATACCGTTTCACGATCACGTTACACGTTTCCGCAAACACTGCGGAGCCGAAAATCAAGGCTAAAAGTAGGGCTGAAATTTTAGTCATCATAGTTGGGGGAGATTATAGTAAAACTTGGTACTCTCAGTATCCTCACCACCTAAGTACACCGCAAATCCAAAAACCACCTTCCCATTCACATCAACCGCTGCCCAACATTCGAGCTTGCTAGAGTAGCTTCAATCTTGAAAGTCTCCCACGCACAAACCGACTATCAGTCTGGGCAAAAAATATCCCACAATCCCAATAACCTATGAACCCACCCATTAGAATAAAGCTGCTCTCAATTCTCTCACTATCAATCATCACCCTTTTGAACACCACGTCACTCGCTCAACAAAGAGGAGGGGGTGGCGGCGGTGGAAGAGGGCCACAGGACCCCACTGCACCCTATATCAACCAGATGAAGCTTGAAGGCAAAAGCAAAGCCGCCTTCAAGAAGGCTTTTACGGCTAACACACGCCGCGTTGAGAAATGGGCGATCAAAGTCCGAAACTTTCAAAACAAGAATAAGAAATACGTCGGCCAGACCAATCTGGACCCTGCGATAATAGAAAAGATCAAAGCGGACAGGGCAGAGCTGGATGGGCTCAAGGTTGCCAACGGAAAGGCCTACGAGGAAGCCCTCGTCGATTTCCTTTCTCCCGAGCAAATCAAACAGGTGGGGGCGATCGGAAAACGAATCGCAGAGCAGAGAGCGAGAGCCCGGGAACGAAGAACCACTGACAGGCGAGGAGGAGGCCGGCCACAAGGATCGCGTCGCTAGATCTTAAATCGCCTTCCTCTGTAACTGACCGTAGTATAACCACAAATTGGGAAACCGAACCGTAATAGTGCGGCTTTTTTGCATTCCAAGGTCTCAGATTCACCAAAAAGCACCAAGCTGATTTAGAATGGTACGAATTACCAATTTCTGACAAAAAATTTTGCAACGCTTTAAACGCCTTAATATGTTGATTTATAATGACTTAAATTTATTTTTTTAACTCAATAAAAATTCAAGGTTTCAAAAACTACAAACCAGCAATCCTCTCGAGCCGCTTCTATAGTTTTCCCGTGGTTTACTAGGAACATACAAAACGAAAAACACTTCTTCGGTCCCTTGAAAAATAAAACAATTACCAACAGGAGATTAAGTAAAATGAGGTCCAAGCATATCAAAGTCGCCGTAATCAGTCGATTCGCGAACGCCGCGAGTCGATGATAGCTGAGGGTTTAATCGCCGCTGAAAAGGCCGACAACGGACTCGCTTCCTTGTCCCCGATGCCAAAAGACGCAGCTGCGTTTTTACTAAGAGGCCACGACGCAAATGCTAATCAAATCCTGCAGGCGAAAGATCTGTTGGCATCCACTCGCGACTTACGCCAAATGAACCTCGAATTCAGCTCCGGTTTCGCCCGCGGATCACAAGAAATTTTGAACAAGGTGAACTAAGACTGGGAGCAACTATCGCTCCCAGTTTTGATCTCAATCAGCCTAACCAGCTATTTGCTTCGTCCATTTCGCCCAAGCATTCGATTCGGGCATCATCCTTGTCTACTCGCTCTCCCCCTACAATTCAAGTTCTGACCGTGTTTCCTTGCCTCGTCGAGATACTTCCATTCATTATGCTCAACTTCAGGACTTGTCCAAAGCCGAGCAAACCTTAACTAGGAGATCGATTCAACCCAGCGAAACATAGACTGCAGGGAATCAAAAGACCTCCAACTGTCTGAAATCCTCGCCCTCCAAATAGGATGCCCATTCAAATGGTTAATAGTCACCTCTAGTTCTGCGTCTTCGCCCCTTCCTAATCGATAGCCCTTGCGAGCCAAAGCACGTCGAGTCCAGAGAGCGACACTCCCCTTTCCTTCCATGGAGGCCACCCGTTTAGGTATCCGGTGAAGTCGAAAGCAACCTTCATCAGTATCCCAATTGACTTCATCGCTTTGGAACGTTTGAGCGATTATCCTCCTCAGTGCTAGGTCTTCTGGATACCCCTGCACTACAATTCCATCTGGATTCATTAGCCAAAGTTCATCCGCACAACGTACCGACAAATCTAAGTCATGAGACGAAAGTATGACCGCGAGCCCTTCCTCCTTGGCTAGATCCCTAAGTATCCTCATTATTTCTACCCTTCTCGGGAGATCCACGAAAGCCGTTGGCTCATCAAGAAAAAGGACTTTAGCGTCCTGTGCCAGAGCTCGTGCGATCATCACCTTTTGGCACTCGCCGTCACTCAATTCGCCGACTTGCCTCTCTGACAAAGATTCCGCATCGACAACCCGCAAGGCCCATTCCACACGGGACCGGTCATATTCGCTCAAGATTCCCGTCCACCGAGTATGCGGATACCGTCCCAAAGCAACGATGCTGTAGGCTGTAAACATACCGCTCGGTGCTTGATCCGTCAATACAACGCTCGCGAATCGGGCCCTTTCTCTCGATACTAAAGTGCTGACATCAGCTCCATCCATGAAAATCTTTCCCGCAAGAGGCTTGTCCAGTCCAGCAAGAGTACGAATCAACGTAGACTTGCCCGCACCATTGGGCCCCAACAAACATACAAGCTCTCCGTGCCGAAGCTTGAGATTAAGATCTTCGGCAACGAGCGAATGCCCATTTTTTCCTCGAAAATAGCCAATGGACAATCCCGAGGCCTGTAAAACGTATCGCTCCTCAATCATCCACCAAACACCCTCCTCAGGTTTCGCTGTTTTAGCAAAGCAGCAATTACAACCGGAGCCCCAATCAAAGCAGTCACTGCGTTTAAAGGCAAGGTCGCCTCAACTCCTGGAGCCTTGGCAATGAGATCCGCGATGAGGGCAACGAGGCTTCCAAACAAGATCGCAGATGGAACAAGAATGCGATGGGATGGAGTCTTTAAGAGAAGTCTGCAAAAATGCGGGGCAGCGATTCCAACAAAGCCAATCGGCCCACAGAATCCAGTAACTACTCCCGCCAAAAGTGACGCGCTCCCCAGGATCAGTATCCTCGATCGCCTGACATTCACACCCATGCTCGATGCGTATCGCTCACCTAGGAGAAATGCATCTAAAGACTTTAAATGCGGCGCGACTGCCACCAAACCAATCACCACCGACGGAGCAAAAACCAGAAAATGCGACCAAGTAACACTACTGAAATTCCCAAAAGACCAATTGAGGAAGGACTGCAACCGATCGGCCATACTGTAAAAGATGAGTATGCTCACGATCGCTCCCACTCCATAACTTATCATTAGTCCAAGTATCAGTAATGACATTACATCTACCCGCCTTGCGAACGCGAGAAGAATCATCAAAACCGTCCCCGCTCCTACGGAAGCCGCTACCACCACAAGAATATGGCCCGAAAATTTCAAATTCTGAGTCAAAGCTATTCCTGAAGGAGCCAATACCAACAGTGCGATCGCAACCCCCAAACTAGCTCCCCCATTTACCCCAAGTACAAATGGATCCGCGAGTGGATTCCGGAATACTGTCTGCATCATTAGTCCTGAAACGGATAAGGCCGCTCCCGCAAGCATCGCGGTTAGTCCCCGCGGCAAACGAAACTCAAGTACGATCCCAGACAATACGTTATCAACTTTCTCGCTTCCGAAAAGAGATCCCAAAATGTCTGAAATAGAAATGGATACCGAACCAAGACCGATGTTCAGAGCGAGAGCGACCAGATTCAAGAACATCAGAGCGATGAGCAAACCGGAAGTCCGATTCATTCGAAACCTCCCCATCCAATTTGTACTAACCATTAACTCTAGTTCCTCATAGTTTGACTAATTGAGCTTCTCGTAGAAACGGAACGAGTGGTTAGGCATTAATTCGGGGTGGAAAATCGCTATTAAGTCCTCCAGGACCCACTCCGGATGGAGTACGCCGTCTTCCCAAATGTCGTTGCCACCAATTCCGTTAGATCGTAACGTATTGTTGTATACATTGCCGATTTTAAAAGCTCTAAATCGAGCAAACCGGCTATCCTGGCTCCTAAGCCCCTCTAAATCACGATGCGCTCCGGGATGAAGCCAGAAATCAACCTCTGCTGCCCTATGATAGACGCTTTCAAAGTCCTTCGGTAGACCGCCACTCGAGGAGTCGTCAGAGAACAGATAGTCGCCTCCTGCATCCTCAAATGTGCGAGCTGTGTAACTCCGCCCACCGGGAACATGCCACGTTCCCCCATAGGGAGCATTCGAAAGGACAGTTGGGCGCTGTCCCGCCCTCGAAGCGACATGACTCAACTCGTTGTAGCGCTTAGCTATTTTGTCAAAGATTCTTGATGCCTTCTCTTCTTTGTCGAAAAAAACTGCCGTAAACTTCAGCCACTCCGAGCGACCCAGTGGATGTACCTCCATATACCCTGCTGTAATCACGACCGGCTGCTTCGCCCTTTCCAATTGTGGATGAGCATCAAATTGTGGATTTCCCATGGCACTGGTAAGCACCAGATCTGATTTAAGCATCAGCAACGTCTCTATGTTCAGGGAACTACCCTCTTGAATTTCTTTGGTGTATCCACCTTTTACTTGTTCCAGAGCCATTGGGTCGTGGACTAAGCTGACGTTAGCGAGCCCGACCAGTTCGTCGTACAGATCCAAAGACTTAATATGGCCTAGATATACCGTCTCTAGAATCGACATTCTCTTAACTGGTGTCCGGATGATACGCATTCCTGACGGTAAATCTGGGACCGCTGCCGTCCGAGGAACTAACGCATAGTTAAACGTTAAGTTCCCTGAACCACGCCACATATTTCTAACCGTCACGATCTTGTATGTTTCAAAATACTCGATGCTGAAGTTTTTGGCATACGTGATCTCTACCCCTTTCCCTAACACGGGGGAACTTCCCAACACAAAGGTCAATGCGATCCAAAGAACGATTTCCAAATGCGTGCTGCACTGCCTCGAACACCCCCCCCATTTGCCCACATAGACCCATTTAGGGATTGTAGAAAAATGCGATCGCTTGCCCACGTATACTTCAGTCTTTCTTTCAATTAGAACCGCCACTCGAATCCAGCAAATGCGGCGAATCCTCTCGCTGGCACGCGTCCAGAAAAACTCGAAAAGCTGACCGTGTAGTCTTCGTTAAACGCGTTTTCGACACGGGTAGTCAGAGAAACGGCATCGCTGAATCTGTAACGAGAATAACCTCTCACTAGAAGATAGTTATCAATATCTACACTTCCAAAGCTCTCGCGACCGATTACGTAATTCACACCCGACCCGACTAGCCACTTTTCGTCGATACGAAATTCATTGTTCAAACTAATCTGATGCCGAGGAACCCCGGGCAGGCGCGACGTCCTATTTAAACTTAGGTCTGTCGCCCTCGATTCCGTCCAAGTGTATACCAAATTTGCCGACCAATTCTCCTTCATCTGAAAGCTTACATGGGCTTCTAATCCGTAATTCTCGGCAATATCCCGATTGGCGTAGGTTCCATCAAAACCTGTGGTGGGCACGAACACTACAAGATCCTCAATATCGTTCTGAAAGCAGGTAACACCTAGTTGAATTGCTCCATTTTTGATAAATTGGTCGAAGCCGACTTCCCAGCTTTTACTCTCTTCGGGTTTCAAATTCAGATTACCCAGAGCGAAGCTCGAAGTGGAAAAGAGGCGAAAGAAATTGGGGGCTCTAAATGCGGTTCCAATAGCCGCACGAAGTTTCGTTCTGGTGGGAAGCACCCAGGCTCCATTAGCCCGCCAAGTTGTCTTCGATCCCGCGATATCATAATTATCGTGTCGGGTTCCCAAAACGAGGTTAACCCCTTCTCCCGCTTCGATCTCTGCTTGGACAAAGAGAGCCCAGTTGTCGCTCTCGCTTTCTGGAAACGAATTATCGTTTCCTTCCTGGCGCTCCCAAGTTGACCCTGCTACCAGCCTTAGTGAATCGGATGCATCAACAGTATTCTGCCAATCTAGAGACCAGTTTGCTGCATCTCCGATATAAATAAAGCCTGTTTGCCGATAATACTCGTCCAGCATAGCGGCAGTAAACTTCTGAGTCCAATTTTCACGACTTGTTTTTACGAAAGCGCTTACCGCTATCGTATCACTTTGCACACGTGTTGAAGGAGGAGGTGTCAGATCGCCCACTGGATTACTGTAATCCGTAAACTCGCCCCGCGACGAGATGCCAACCGTGGTATTTTTAGACAAGTCGTAGTCCAATCGGAAAGAATAGCTCTTCATCTTGCCTTCATTATCACTGAGCTCGTTGTCACTTTTTTGACAAGCCGCATGAAAAGAAAAATCAAGTTCTCCTGCCTCACCCTGGCCCTGAAAGGCAGTCAGATAGCTGTTGAAGGAACCTAGCTCATTCGTCAAGGTGTAGTGCGGCGTACCTCGACCTTGCCTCGTCTCTAGCAGGATAACTCCACCGATCGCACTGGATCCATAGAGAGTGCTTTGGGCTCCTCGAACAATTTCCACCCGCTCCAAATTAAAGCCACTCGCACCAGTAATGAAGCGGCCATTGGAAAAAATGGAGGTGTTGGTTTTTGCTCCGTCAACCATTGTCAGTACCCGCGAGCCCGAATTCCCTCGAATCATAACTTCCGCTGTCGAGCCCAATGACTCATCACTTTGCGAATAAACCCCTTTAACGTCGAATAAAACGTGCCGCAAATTACGGTGCATCTTACGATCAACCTCACTTCCTAACAAGACGTCTGCACTGATTCCCAAGGTACTCGCATCACGCTCGGTTCGAGTCGCACCGACAATGTAAGGACCAAGCTCGTAACGCTCCCTTGCATTTGTTGCGTTCAGTACAACCACAGTTAACCCGAGTAAGCCCGCTTTGATCGCAAAGACTCCTTTTCTAAGGCTATTTTGAGTTGTCATGTTTTCCTAATATAAATTTCTGTCGCGAAAATTAAGATAAGGACAACCCACGGCTACACTCTGATCTACTCGTCTCAAATTACTGAGACGGTTAGAAACGCGATGAATTCGACTAGTGATAAACGTAGACGAATCATTCCATACCACTTGTTTCCGCGACAAGCGTCTGACGAATCGAATTTCGATTCAATCGGTATCTTATCCGCAGCCAGCAATGGGACTCAGAGTAAAATAAGCTCCATACCCCAGCGCGACTGTCGCCGATTCACACGGCGTTTCCTGAAATCTGCGGACTTAAAAGTAAAAAGAACTATCGCCAGAAACGGCTGACGATTGATTAAAGCAAGACAAAAGCCTTATATGGCCAAACTGGACAGCTAGAAATTGCGAGTAGCCGTTTGTCTTTTGTCAAGTCGCATAGATAGGTGCCACATTTCGCATAGCAAGAGCACGTGCCAGTCGTGACCGGTAAGGCGAAGGCTGGTCATGCTCCGCCACACGGATTTGATTGATTCTCCAGATTCAGAGCTCCTTAACCCAGATATTGCGAAACTGGATACGGTTGGAGTGATCTTGCAGTGAAATTGGCATCGCCTTGTCCGGAGCGGGTATCGTCCGATCAGCTTGCCGATGGGCAGTTTGATGACGAAGCTCCTCATTTTTCTGGACCACAATTCCGTTGAGCCGCACGGTTATCCGGGCATTTGCCTTGAGTTTACCATTTTCAAATTTGGGGGCGGTGTAATTGATATCGTAAGTCTGCCATTCCATAGGCGGCCGAGCAGCATTCACTTTTGGTGGAGACATTTTGTAAAGGGCTCCCAATTCGTTCCAGAGTCCATCCAAGCCATAGCTATTCAGAATCTGAGCTTCATATCCTTGGAAAAACAATCCACTGTTTCCTCTACTTTGACCACTCTTGCCCGGTTCAACTGGATAGCGGAACTCCATGTGGTAACGAACATTCTTGAATTTACGCTTGGTCCGGATTCCTCCTCCAATAGGTGGGTTCGACCCCTTGTTAGCCGCCGTCGGATTGATCTCCATCGCTCCATCTTCCAGTATCGTCCAAGTCACCACCCGGCCATCCTCGTGCTCCCACTCATCAGCGTTTTTTCCATCGAATAGGACAACAGAACCCCTTGGAGGTTTCGCACCCATCGTAGGAGAACCCAGCTGGACACGCTTCAAGGAAATCTCGGCTACTTTACCTCCAATCGACCCCTTCCCAGTTAGACCCGATTTTGTGACCCGCACATTCCACTCCCCATCCTTTAACACGATTGCATCACCCCTGAGCCGCGCCTCACCCGAGTAGTAGATCTCTGCACGAAGATTGTGGTCCTGGGTGAATTTGAGGTGATACCTACCCTTATCTATGTTGATTACCTGAGCACACAGACTCGGATTGATTTTCTGATAACTCTTTTCGGGAGCATTAGACCACTCGCCCACATAATCTCCCATGAGCGTTTTGTCGGCTTCGGCAACATCCGTCCACTCGGGACCCGATCCGGCACTGAATGCAGCTGGCGTGACCAGAAAAACTCCTCCAAATAAAGAAAAAATTCGTACAATCATTTTTGGAAATTGGGTTATTAAACTACCTTTGAAAACTGGTTGCTGAAACTACTTGAGGTAATTCAAATTCAAAAAATTCTCTTCGAACAATGTCGCATAGGACCATCCGATACGGCAAATCTATTCGCCTTCCCACTTCCAAAGGGGTCCTTCCTCGACCATATTTGCGTGAATTGCCGCCATCTCTTTCGATAGCCGTTTGACGAGGGCCCGTCTTATGTAGGAAAGATTCTTTTTCTGTGCTCGATCGATGCGGAGATTGTAGAGTTCAAACTTTTCCCAGGTGGACTCTCGAATGAAGTCCATGTCAGAGGAAACCATGGCATGACTACTTGGCATATTCGGATGTTCGAGATATCCAATCAGCAGCCAGTCGTCTTTACGGAAAGCTCCCGCTGGCATTTTGCCTGTCATTCCCTGTGCTCTCTGACTGAAGCCCGCGATCGAACGATAGAAGTACCAAAACAGTGGCTGATCTCTCTCCCAATTTTCATTGCCAAAAAGCAAGGGGCTGAAATCAAGGCCATCCAACGTACGGTCTTTTGGCGACGCAACTCCCGCTAGAGAACAGAAGGTTGGCAGAATATCCACGAAATTAAGCGTTGCGTCGCTCGTTCTTCCCGCTTCGATCATGGCCGGCCAACGAATGATACCCGGCTCTCGAATTCCTCCTTCATACAGCATAGACTTTTGACCTCGTAACCCCCCATTGCTTGCATCATGAAGTGATCCATTGTCTGAAGCGAAAAGGACAATCGTATCTTCCCGATGGCCCAGCTCGTCCAGTCGCTCTAGCAAGCGCCCCACTGCGTCATCCAAATTCTGGATATTAGCCAAGTACTCATTCCGCTCTTTACCTTCCGAATATTGTGCCACCATTTCCGGAGGCGAGGCGATCTTTTCGTGAGGCTCGTGAAACGCGACATACAGAAAGAAAGGATCCGCTTCGTCCTTTTGATTCAGCCATCGTATCGCATCGTCCACTACGATTTGGCAGGAGTATCCTTCTAGATCTCCAACGGGTACGCCATTGCGTACAAAATTAACGGGATTCAAGTGGGAAGGGATAGCATTATTCGTTGTTCCAAACGAGTAGTCGAATCCTTGGTCACTCGGCTGAGGCTGCGTCGAGCGTAACACGCTAACATGCCATTTGCCGGCATGGGCGGTCTGGTACCCGGATTCTTTTAACAACTCTGCAAGCGTCACTTCCGAACTCGGCATGTGCATCGGGTGCAATCCTTCCTTCTGTTCCGGAATGTAGCTGTACACACCTACTCGTGAAGGATAGCGGCCCGTCAAAAGTCCAGTCCGGCTCGGAGAGCAATTTGGGGCGGCCGCATGGAAATCTGTGAGCTTGAGCCCTTCAGCCGCTAGTTGGTCAATATTTGGCGTTTCCGCTTCCCCGCCGTAACAGCCAAAGTCGGAGTAGCCAGCATCATCGGCGAGCAGGATCACGATATTTGGACGCTCCGCATTCAGCAGCAATGCTGTAGGAGACAAAACGAGGGTTGTCAGGAACAACCTCATTAGTGGAACTCGACTCTCCATTGCTAATAGTTAACCAGGAAAAAGCGATTCGGACAAGTAAATTAATTGTTCGCCCCCGTTCACTCAATTGAATGCTTGCGTTCTAGCAGGCGAATTTTATCTCTGGTCTATTCCTGTATGCTAAGAGCAACCTTATTCCCTGAAACAAAATCATATGAGTAAATTTATTCCTTTAATATCTTCCAGTTTGGCAGGGCCACTAGGCATCTTGCACCTCCCACGCCTGTGGCAGAAAGTCTCTCTTCAGGCAACCGGACAGTTACACAACGACTATCCCGATATTGGAGCTGGATACGACAGTATGGTTTTGGGCACTCTGGGTATAGATGCAGACGCCTTCCGTTCGTTTGTGAAGGAAAACAAACCGTCCTACATCGAGTGTGAGAACTGGGTGGTCCAGAATGGCGATACTAGCCAGCCAGAAATCGCAAAGCTCAATCGACAGATTACACAGTATCATCATGATAATAACACGAGAACCGAAATTCTAGCCGCCGCGGGTCTCGAAGATTCGGCTGCTATTGCCGATGCTCCAAACCTCAATAATTTGGATGACTGGACCGCTTTTCATAAGGAAGTTCTTTCCTCCTAGAAATCTCGCAAGTTCGTATTCATAAAGTCCCGAATTCTTTTTAAAAAGATCGGGATTTTTGATGGGAATAAACGATTCTTTGTTTGAAGTTTTCGATATGACAAATCCCCTTTTGTCTTCGCCGCTTCAGTGAGATGACCCTGACAATAAAATTTTCCCAGATTAATCATGAAAGATAAAAAAATTGGATTTGTAGGATTAGGTCGGATGGGTGCGAACATGGCCCGCCACTTGAGAGATTGCGGATACACCATTTCCGGTGTATTCGATATTGATGAGGAACTCAAAGAAGGCTTGGCCAGTGAGCTTGGGGCTACTGTCTGTGCGAGCCTCGCTGCTGTTACAGCTTGCTCGGATATTGTTTTTACCGTGGTCACCAATGACGCGGCCATGGATACGATCTTCTTTGGGGACGACAATCTGTTCACCGACGCCAATGATACCCTTTTCATCAACTGTGCGACGCTGTCGCCAGACATTCATCGTAAGCTCGAGACCGAAGCGGCCAAGGTAGGAGCTGAGTCGCTGGAGGCTTGTATGGCGTCCAGTATTCCACAAGCTAGGAACGGTGGTCTATACCTGATGATAGGAGGGAGCCAGAGCACCTTTAATGCCATCAAGCCTATGCTTGACGACATGAGTAAAGACTTGAGTTTCGTGGGTGACGCCGGCAAGGCGGCTGAAGTTAAAGCCCTTGTTAATATGGTTATGAATATCAATACCGCTGCACTCGCAGAGGGGCTCGGATTGGGCGAAGCAATAGGGTTAGACCTTGAGATGCTTTGCAAGGTGTTCAGTCAGACCGGCGCCAATTCGCGCGTGCTAGAAACGGATGCCGAGGATATGCTGAATCGTGATCACGAATGCTATTTTTCGGCCGAACATGCGGCGAAGGATTCTGGAATCGCATTGGACATTGCGGCCAAGCATGGCCTCGAAATGCCTCTGGCAGCCACAACCTTGGCACAATACCAACGTATGATCGATCTCGGGTTGGGCGAATACGATAAGTCGGGAGTCGCAGAGCTGACATTTCCAGGTAGAAAAGGCACATCCTAGGCATGACTTCTTCCATTAGAAACTATCTGGGCGAAGCTATTGACTTTGAGCACCTGAACGGAGTTGGCAAATATTCCGATTGGATTGTGTTGCTGGGCCACGGTGTGACCGGCAACCGAAACCGCCCAGTGATAGCCGAAACGGCCCACGCTCTCAATCAAGCCGGGTTCAGCACTCTAGCATTTTCTTTTTCAGGCAACGGCGAGTCGGAGGGGCATTTCAGGGACTCCTGTGTCTCGAAAGGTGTTAAAGATCTCGAAGCAGTGATCGAGGCAGTGGGAGACAAGAAGATTGTTTATATCGGTCACAGCATGGGCGCCGCCATTGGCGTATTGACGGCGGCCCGGAGCGGTAAAATCCAACGTTTGGTTTCTCTGGCCGGCATGGTGGATACCAACGCTTTCGCGGTAGCCGAATTTGGCGACGAGATCCCAGATCAAGGGTGCATGTGGGAGGAAGAAAGTTGTCCGCTATCACAGGCGTTTATGGACGATCTGTGCCAAACGGTTGGGACCGTGATCGAGCAATCCAGTCGAGTATCGGTGCCTTGGCTGCTCGTCCATGGCACCGCGGACGATGTCGTCCTACCGCAGGATAGTGTGGCCGTAAAGGAGCGATTGGGCGATCATGTCGACAACATCTTAATCGAAGGTGCTGACCACAGCTTCAATAACCACCGCCATGCACAAGTGGAAGCAGTTGCGAACTGGCTCAAAACGAAGTGCTCATAATCCTAACCCCTAATCCTTTATTGGGGCAGGCTTCTCCCAGGTCCTTAGCTATATCGAGGGATAAGATCCCTCCACTCATTCCGGCTCATCCTACCCTTATCTTGAGATGACAACGATATGAAAAAAAACCTCAGTATCTTCGTAACCTTTTTTATATTAGCGTCCTCCACTAGTGCAGTCCGTACGGGGAGCGGTATTATGACATTCGATACTGTTCCTGGTTGGGGCCTTGGCCCAGATGGCAAATCCGTTCTTGGACCCACCCATGGGTCCGTCGTGATTGACAAGGCAGGAAATATCTACACCAGTGCAGATAAAGGAGTTATCGTTTTCAACCCTGACGGAAAAGTCGTCCGTTCCTTTGTCGATGAACAGCACAGTTCCCTTCACGACATGGAGATCCGCGAAGAAGATGGAGTCGAATACATTTATGGTGCCCGAAACAAAGGTGGAGTCGGAATAAAATTCGAAGCGATTTCTGGGAAGATTGTTCTGACCATCGGTCTAACGAACGAATCAGGCCTCGCTCTGACTGGCCTAAAACCGACCGCGATCACGGTTGCCCCCAACGGGGACATTTTCCTGTCCGACGGCTACGCTAGCAATATTATTTTCAAGTACAACAAGAAGGGCGAATACCTCAGCCACTTCGGCAAGAAGGGAGACGCACTCCGAGATTTTCACACGCCACACGGCATGACCCTAGACACGCGCTACGATCCACCACGATTGTTGATCTGTGACCGGAATCACCTGCCAATAGGAAGGCTTGTTCACTATGATCTCAACGGAAACTTCATCGAGGAAGCCGCAACTAGGCTAAACATGCCTACGTCAGTTGCGATCCAAGGCGAGTACGTATCGGTACCTAGCTTGGACGGTCGCTTGTACATACTCGACAAGAATAATTCTGTGGTATCGGTTCTTGGATACAAAGCAGAACCCGGCGTATCTTTGTACAAAGTTCAACAGGAAGACTGGGTAGAGGGCATCTTTTCTGGGACGCACGGATCTTATTGGGACAAAGACGGAAACCTCTACGTCCAAGATTGGAACATCGACGGTCGTATTATGAAGCTTGTACGAGTGAAATGGTAATCGATTATTTCTGGATCAGCTTACATAAACTGTGAGCTAAAATCGATTCGCTACCCATTTCTGACCAGATTAATCACAAAGTCTGTCACGACCTATTTGGCGACGAAGATATCTCCATTACGGTCAAAAAAGGCGTCGTGTGAGTTGACGAATTTACCTAGTTCCCAGAGATTGCACTTCGTTCGTATCCTGATCGCCTTGTCAATCAACTTAGCTCACTAGGCCTCGTCGTCTCCAAAGTTGATAATGACTTAGTTCTGCAGATTTAATAGCTTAACGCTCGTGTGTAGGTACGGCACAAACATGAGATCTAGATGAATCATGCTTTGGAGATTTGCCTAAAATTAGTGGAGTGGCCGCTACGAAAAGAAGCATAGGGGTGGGCCGATGCGTTTTCATGATTTTGGGGGCTACAGACCGACTCGGGGTATTTCCCATCCTTAAATTTAGTAAACGATAATAATAAAGTCGCTCAGTCCTCAGTAGTCGATGTGTGAATCAAGTCACCACCCATCGCAGCGATCGCAATTATCAGGGTTCTGCATGTCCAAAGCCACTACAAATTCCGTTAATCACCCTCTTTTGTCACATTGAATTTATGGTTCGCCAAAAGGTTGGATTCGTCGCATACACCTAATCCTAAAATTTTTTCATGCTAAAGATCTCTAATTCTATCGCTATCACGCTTATCTCACTCGGTACGACCGTACAGTCCGAAGAACCCTGCGACACGCTCCGAACGATGGGTCACGTCTTTGATTCCAAAGAAGGACCCATCGAACATATTAAGCTCTTCGGCATGGCCCAATATCAAATAGGGCACATAGATGGAACGGATTCTGCAGGAAACAGTTTTTCCGACTCCCAATCCGAATTCCGGCGTATCTGGCTTGGGGGAGACGTCAAATTTCTTGATGGGTTTTTCCTCAAGACCGTTTTAAGCCTCACTCAGGGGAAAATCGCCGCGACTGGAGACCAAGATATCGAGTTCCAGCACTTTCGTAATCTCTATCTCTCGTACGATTTCGCCAAAGGAAACCCTTCTTATTCTCACTACAAACGTTTCGAAGCTGGATATGGAAGACGCAGCCTAAAGCTAGCTGACGAATGGCAAAGATCCGCTTTTCTATTCAACCCGGTCGAGAGATCTCCCTTTTCTAACAAGCTCTGGCCGACAGACGAAGGTGGCTCGCACCCGGCCGGAGCGTGGATCCGAGTAGCGAAAGACAACAATGATATAGACTTCGGCATCTACTCCACTACTCAGGCTGACGAATTTCCTGGATGGGAGGATGGCACTCTCCTATATTCGCAATGGATCCACAACATGACAGAGGGATCGGACTTCGATTTGAAAGAACTTGTATTCAGTGCTTATACGCAAAGCGCTGGCATTTCGGACGACCAGTTGGCGAGGGGAAACGAATGGGGAGGAAGTGCCATTCTACGCCTTCACAAAGACACTTGGGAAATCCACTCGACGATTGGGACTGGAGAAAATGGACCGCACACCAATCCGGATCGTGATGGAGGATTTTGGGGACTTTCCATCATGCCCATGAAATGGCTGGTCGAGGACAAGATAAAGCTTGTTTCGCGATATCAATATCAAAATGCCGATTCCCCTGAAGGCATCCGCCTCAATAGTCGCTATGCTCGATCAGCAGGGGCGAGAGATGAAGCCGACATGTCTCTCACAAGAGGACGTGGCGATGTGCATCACAATTTTTATCTAGGCGTCAATTACTACCTTTGTGGCGACAATATGAAATTCGTATCAGGAATCGAATACGACGATATCAAAACAGCAAATAGTATCAATGTTTTTAAGGGCTGGACTGCGAGTTCAGCCTTCCGTATCTTTTTTTAGTTTCTCAACACATCTACAATCTCCCAAAATCAAATCTTTTATGCTACGGACATTCCTCAAACCCACGAATCTCGAACAACTTCAAACACGCCTTCACTGGGTCCTCCGCATCACAGCAGCTTGTTGCTTCGTAGGTCATGGAGCTTGGGGTGTTATAACCAAAGAAGGGTGGCTACCCTTTTTCCGATCTCAGGGCATTCCAGATGATGTCGCTTGGAAACTGATGCCTATCATTGGGGCCTTGGACATCATTATGGCAATCTTGCTTCTCATGAAACCACGGCGGATCATCACTATGTGGATGCTTATCTGGGCTTTGTGGACAGCGATTCTTCGGCCGATTTCTGGCACGCCAGGAACTTGGGAATTTTGGGAACGAGCAGGGAACTTCTTGCCTCCATTGATGCTTCTCATTCTGGGAGGTGTCATCGCTATGAAGTGGAAAGACTGGTTTTCGGGCTATACGGAGCCGAAACTGGACGATGATAAGATCGGTGTACTCCATTTCATTTGCAGGTTAACCATAGCTTTACTTCTCATCGGACACGGCGGCTTTGGGGCATTTGTTGAGAAAGAAATGCTTATAAATCATTTCTCTTCAATTGGTATTCCAGCGGATGTTGGCTTCATCAATACAGTTGGCTGGTTCGAAATCATACTAGGAGTCGTCGTATTCGCACTTCCAATACTGCCTTTCATATGGTTCGTTTTCGCTTGGAAAGTGATAACCGAATTCCTGTACGTCACGGAAGGTGGCATCATCAATATATTCGAATTCATCGAACGCTGGGGAGACTATGGAGTGCCTATTGCACTGATTCTGATAATAAATTATCAAACGAGACAGTCAGCCACTAAAGCAGTTCCAGAAGCACAGGCCGCCTAATTGAAAACGGCCGTGGCTCTCTTAACGCATAACGAAAACTGCTAAGTTGCATCTTTTATCTGCTCACTTATAATCCTCTTTTAGGGTAGCTCCATGAAAATCGTTCCGACATTGTTCACATTTTCCAGCTAGGCTCTCCGATAACATACACGCTAATTTCTCCCGAAGGAAAAATTAGTCGGACCACCCTCGGACCCAATCTAGAACTGGGACAACGACTGCAGCTTGTCGTCCCTTCGGGATGGTGGACAGCCAATTAACTGACGTCTGGCGAGTTTGGGCTCATCCGTGAAACCGTTTCCCCGGGGTTTGAAAACAAAGATATGAGATTCATCTACAAGCTGGAAGCGAAACGCTTCAAGGTTAATCACGAATAATCCTCTTAAGCGAATTTGCCGAGATTGAAAAGAACCAACTAGTCTAACCGCGCCCCACGAAGGGCATCTTCGTGCTCATCACAGTCATAGTGAGGACGTTTGCATCTAGCGGCAGGCTCGCCATGTAGAGCACCGCACTTGCCACGTTTTCTACTGACATTGTGGGTTCAATCTGAATGGAATGATCCGATTGGGGCACGCCTTTTTTCATCTTGGCGGTCATATCCGTCGCCGCGTTACCTATATCGATTTGGCCACAGGCAATATCGTATTTTCTGCCATCGAGCGAGGTGGATTTTGTTAGTCCAGTCATAGCATGCTTGGTCGCCGTATAGGGTGCCGAATTCGGTCTTGGAGTCTGGGAAGAAATCGATCCATTGTTGATTATCCTGCCACCGCGAGGATCCTGCTCTTTCATAACCCGAAAAGCAGCCTGCGTACAGAGAAAGGCTCCAGTCAGGTTCACATCGACCACTGCTTTCCAATCTTCGAAAGTCAATTCTTCGAGAAGGGCCGCCGATCCAAATAAACCGGCGTTGTTGAAAAGCAGATCCACTCGACCGAATGCCTCTACTGTTTTTGAGAAGAGCGCATCCACTGCTTTCGGGTCTGTAATATCGGTTTGGATCGCAACTGCACTGCCTCCGTCATCCCGAATGACTGCCGCCGTCTCATCAAGAGCCTCCTCCCGTCTTCCCGCTAGTGATACGGAATACCCCGCCCTACCTAAGATCATAGCGACGCTTTTACCGATTCCAGACCCACCGCCAGTAATAATTGCTACACTCATAATTTTTGTTACTCTTGTTAATCAAAAATTAGCCCTCCGATTGAGGCATCTTTACTGCGCTAGCCCGTCTCTCTATCATATTCCACTCCAGGGACTTAGGATATCGATCTTTAGGTTTTGATACCCTATTCAATTGCTCCAGTTGCTCTGGACTGAATCGGATGCGAGTCGCTCCGAGGTTGTCTCTTAACTGCTCACAGTTTCGTGCTCCTACAATGACCGATGTCATTGATGGTTGCTCCAGTATCCATCGAGTTGCGACTTGAGCAGCTGACATGTTCATCTCATGCGCAATCTTTAAAACGACGCCCAGTGTCTCTTCTGCATTGTCCGCAAAGAATCTGGGATTGTAGACCCAATTATCTTCCGAACGCGTTCCCTCAAGCACGCTTCCTTTGCCTCGATACTTACCCGTCAGAAAACCGTTAGCAAGCGGACCCCACGTCACAATCCCCAAACCCTTGTACTCACACAGCGGCACGAGCTCTTCCTCAATGTCCCGAATTACAAGATTGTACTGAGGCTGGTAGCATTCAAAGCGTGCCCAGTGACGGCTATCGCTAATCCAAAGCGATTCCATCAACCGCCAAGCTTCGTAGTTGCTGCAGGCGATATAGCGGACTTTTCCAGATCGAACAAGATCGTTAAGGGCCTCCAGCATCTCCTCAAGTGGCGTTTCGGTATCTACATGATGGATATAATATATGTCAATGTAGTCCGTCTTCAGCCTTTGCAGGCTCGATTCGAGTGCTTTAAAGATACGAACTCGACTCATTCCTGAATCATTAATTCCAGGGCCCATCGGGTTGAAGAGCTTAGTAGCGAGCACTACATCGTCCCTACGATCCTTTAAAACTTTTCCGAGATAAGACTCCGATTCTCCAGCCCCATAAGCGTCGGCGGTGTCGATAAAGTTTATACCGGCATTGAGGGAAAAATCGACCAATCGCTCTGCCTCTTTCAGATCCGTGTACTTCCCGAACGTCATTGTCCCCAAACATAGCTCGGAAACCTTCAGTCCCGTTCGTCCCATTCTTCTGTATTCCATAATATTCGCTAACACCTTCCTAAAAACCGGTGGACTAAAATCGTCATTCGAAAGGCATAGACCGAATCACTCGAGGTTATAAAAAGCACAAGCGAAACAGAGACTACCTTAAACCTACGACTCAAGCTACTAACCCTTAATTGCTTGCCCCTCCATTTCAACCCAGAATTGAATGGAACTACCCCTTAAATTTGATTCGCCACCATTCTCCTTTTCTTCCAAGATCTCCTAACCAATCAACCATACAATCAATCGCACCATGCATTCTTTTTTAAGCCGATTTATCATTACTCTGCTAATCGTAGCCATGACAGCCTTTGCGGACTCGCCAATCGAGGACCTTTCGGTGAACGAATTCAAGGCGCTCGTCGATAGCGGGAAAGGCATTTTGCTAGATGTGAGAACCCCCGAGGAAGTGGCGCAAGGGAAAATCCCTGGTGCCAGTGTACTCAACATCTACGACGAGAATTTTGAGCGTAAGCTGAATTTCATGCAGAAAGACAAACCCATCTATGTCTACTGCCGTTCGGGAGGTCGCAGCTCCCAAGCAGCTAGGACCATGAGCAAAAACGGATTTAACAAGGTGTACAACCTATTGGGAGGGATCGGTACATGGAACAAGGCTGAGCTCCCGCTGGAAAAGGCCAAGTCCGTATCCAAAAAGCTCACTACATCAATTAGTTCGCAAGACTTTGTCCAAACCCTATCCCAAAACCGCCTCGCCTTGGTCGACTTTCAAACGCAATGGTGTGCCCCCTGTAAACAGATGGAACCCATCATTGACGCCATGGGTAAGGAATTCAAAGGAAAGGCAGCGATCCTTAAAATCGATGTAGACGCGAACCCCGAGATCGCCGACCAATACGAAGTTCAAGGAGTTCCAGTGTTCGTTCTCTTCGTCAAAGGCGAGGAAAAGTGGCGGCACTCAGGAACGATAAGCAGGGAAGCACTTGAGGAGATAATCAACCGCGAGATAAACGACTGACGCTACCTGCCTTTCGGTGGCGTAATCATAATATGCCCCCGATGCGTGCTGGGGTTCATGATCCAAGGTGCACCTAGATAAATCGGAGCCAGAGGAAGACCTGTACTTTCGGACGTGGCGACGGGAATGTAATACACATATCTCAAATTCGTCTTCTCCACTTCTTTAGTCGTCTTATTAACTTGTCCCATGAGAACATTGAGCAATGCGTTTTTGGGCATTTCCAGAGTGCCCGCTTTCGCTTCTTCCTCGCAAATACTGAAAATCTCCTCGGTAGACTTACCTTGTTCTTTCAGTTCCCGTCCAAGAGCCATGAAAAGCTCCAAGGTCTTTTGGTAGCAGGCAACGCTAAACCCTTCCCGGCTCGGATCGTCTGCAAGACAATTAAAATCGTTTGCAACTTGCCGAATAACGGTCAATTTACTACCCTTGATGTGACGCGAACATTGTTGCGTTTTCACGCTCAAGCTATGGTGCCGCCATAATCGCCGTTGAAATTTACCAATCTTTCGTCGGGTATTCCTGGGCCAGAAGAGTGAGAGGGGACAAAATTGCAATTATGATCAACAAAAGAATCACTCCGCAGGCTTGGGAAAACTCGCGGCAATTGCAACAAAAGGTATTGAAATTTGATTTGGGGACCAGCTGGAGCAAGCAATCTGGCTGCGTTTACATCGAGCTTTCGCTAGCGAGAACCCTTCTATAAGCTCCCATATAGGAATCCACAATCACACCTGCTGAAAACTCTTTTTCTGCCCTCGCCCTTGCACTAGCACCCATCTCTTTTCGGCAATCTCCGTCCCCAGCTAGTCTCACAATTGCGACACCTAACGCTTCGATATCCCCAAATGGAACCAGAATGCCTGACTCTTCATTGACCACGACTTCAGGGATCCCTCCAACTTCAAAGGCTATACTTGGTAAGCCGTGCCTCATCCCCTCTAAAATTCCAAGGCAGAAACTCTCATATTCCGAAGTATACAGAGTGAAGTCCGAGGCTGCGTAGTAATTATCAATCTCATGCACATCGTCAACGATTCGGACATGGTTCTCAAGGGAGCGCTTTTTGATCTCGGGTTGAATACGTGATGCTTCTGCTCCCGCCATAATCAGGAGATTCGCATCGCAACGGGATACCGCTTCCTTGAAGGCATCCAGCATCAGATCAATTCGTTTTATTGAACGGAGATTCGAGGCATGAATTGCCAAAACGCCATCCCCAACATCTAAAGAGGCTCGAATGTCCTCCCGCGATCGAGTAGGGGGCTTGGGCTCGAAAAAATTCGGTACTACTTCAATCTCAGCATCTAGGTTAAAAAGTTGCTCGGTGCGCTTCTTTAAGTTCTCGGAAACGCAAGTCACCAAATTCGATGCTTCGAGAACATGCTGAAGCAATGGTCGATACTCAGCCATCGCTCCAAGGTAGATGATATCAGTGCCATGCAGGGTCGTAATAATCGGTGGTGCGGCCTGTCCGATTAACTCTTTGGCAATCCAGGCAGCGGCGGTATGCGGAATTGCATAGTGTGCATGAATGAGATCAATTTGATGATTCGTGCAAACCTCAGCGATCCGCGTGGCTAGTGGAAGCGTGTGGTCAGGGCTTTTGAAAAGGGGGAACTCCACTAGAGTTGATTCACAAAAGTGAATCCGAGGACGGTCCTCTCTCAATCGGAACGGCGGGCGCTCGGAGATCACATAGATCTCGTGCCCGCGATCCGCTAGTCGATGCCCGAGCTCTGTAGCCAAAATTCCGCTCCCGCCCACGGTAGGATGGCAAAGCAAGGCGATATTTAGCGGTTCCTCCATGCTCAAAGCGAGTTACAACCGGGGTCCACAAGAGGAAAGGACCGTCTCAATCGAACTCCAAAGTAAGGGCCCTTCAGAATACAGACGGAGCGCGGAGTTCACGCCTGCCTGTACACCTAGGGTACGTGCACGCGAGAGTTGCAAGTCGACATATTCTAGATTCCCGGTCTGACTTTCGTGGCACTTCATCAAATCTATCCACTTTTCTAACTGGGAGGAAATATCGACCAGAATAGGCACTAATCCATCCATTCCCGAATACTCACTCGAAATATCGTAAAACAGAAGAGCCCTGCTTGCATGCGGCTCCCAGTTCTCAAGACCCGGGGTCTTTCCGTACCGCGCTAGACGATTCGCATCACGAACGAGGAGGCTAGTCTCACGGTGATCAGGATGCTGATTCAGATGGCCTGTGGGAGCAAAAACCAAATCTGGTTTGAGCCGACGAATCTCTATCGCTGCAAGAAGCTTGATATCAAGGTCAGCCTGGAGACGGGTGTCCCCCGGGGTTGAGGCGAAGTGAAGCTCGGCCCCCATCATTTCAGCAGCCTTTAAGGCTTCCTTCTCACGAATGGATCGATTTCCATGAGTTCCCGCTTCGCCTCTGGAGAGCACTACTAGATCGATTTTAGCACCACGGGCTGCTGCTTCCAATAGCACAGCCCCGCAACCGAACTCTATGTCGTCCGGATGAGCCCCAAAAACTAAAATGCGGCTACCAGTCATTTTTCCTCTCTGCGTATGCATCTCCTGATCTTTCAATAAAGTCACGTTTCACAAATTCAATCTCAGGAGCATCACTTTGATTCAAGTACTGAATTTCCCCTTCCCCTGCAATGTAATGCGTACAATGCACCACAGATTGCATCCAACGGAGGCGAGTATCCCGGGCCGGGCTAATCATCGATTTCCGAGTGACAGGGACTTCAATAGGGATAAATTTGCCACCGCCTTTAAAGAGGCAAAAGCCTTTCTCTTGATGACGTGCTCTAACGATCTCTCCCTCATAAGGTGTATCCAAAAAGTAGTCATTCACTTCAATCGCCTTTTCCCGTAGCTCTGGGTCGCTTGAACGCACGATTTCAATTCCCTCTAACAGTCCCATCTTATGATACATCTCTATACAAAATTCTGCAACATTTAAGGAATCAACAGAATCGAAAATCTCGACAAGTTCCAGCGCGACCAAATTTGGTAGACGGCGTCGAGTTTTCTCCTTCCAGCCAGGCTTTATCGACTTACAATACAATGGGGAGTGAAGTTTCTGGATCTTGTTTACGAACTCGAAGTTGATTCGCTCAGTTTTGCCGGTATGGCGATTAACTAAACTAGCACAAGTTTCCCGAAAGTCGTGGTCGCTATCATGCAAGAAGAATACGATTTTTCCTCCAATTTCGGAGTGTAATCGTCGAGCAGTTTTTATTTTAGAAAACACAAACCGATTGGGAAAAATCCCACAGGGCTGCTGGCCAAAACAGATAACCGGTGAAGACACTAGACTTTTCTTCCTCCCATCACAGCTTGTAGCATAAGGCTCAATACAATTACTAGACCGCAGCCGATTAGATTATACCAGAGGTAGCCAATCGTTACGATATCTGAAAAGTAGATAAACAAAACCGACAGTTGGGCAAGGATTGCGGCAATAAAAGCGGCGTGGGCTCCGATTCTTATAATGAAGAACGCCGCTAAAAACAGACCTAGTATCGTTCCATAAAACAGCGAACCTACTATATTAACCGCTTCAATCAAACTTTCTACCATACTCGCAAAAAGGGCAAAGAGAATCGCCAGCCCACCCCAAACTGCAGTGAAGACACGCGAAACTTTTTTATAATGGGCGTCCGCTTGGTTTTTGCTGAAATGGCTTTGGTAGAAATCTACCGTCGTTATAGTCGCCAATGCACTCAATTCTGAAGCGGTTGACGACATAGCGGCACTTAGGATAACGGCGACTAGCAATCCAATTAATCCGATTGGCAGCTCATTCAAGACGAAGTGAATAAAAACGTAGTCCGTTTCTTTCATGCTCTCCGCTCCGGTTACCGTCGTGATATGCGTCTTTAAGTTGGTTCGGGATTGCCGACTTTCCTCTCCTGCTACCTTCAATTTTTCTTCGCTGAAGAGCACCAACGCTTCATCTCCTTCTCGCAAGGCTCCAACGAATTCTTGCATCGCACTTTTCTGGCTTTTGAAATTACTAATAAACGCGTTTTCATATTTTTGGTAAGTCTCCGCATCCTTAGCAGCCGCCGCCTCTGTCATCGATTCAGGAAGGAAAGTAGCGGGTGGCTTTTCCCATTGATAGAAGATGAATACGAGAACTCCTAATAGCAGAATCATGAACTGCATAGGAACCTTCAACAAGGCATTAAACATCAAACCCAGGCGGCTATCACGAATCGATTGCCCTGACATGTAGCGCTGTGCCTGAGACTGGTCCGTCCCAAAGTATGACAAAGAGAGAAAGAACCCGCCGAGCAATCCAGACCATAGTGTGTAACGTTTGTCCAAATCAAATGAGAAGTCGACTACGTTGAGATGCCCAAGCGCTCCCGCAATACTCAAATTTTCCCTAAATCCTGCATGTCCTGATATTTTGTATACAACAATTCCAAATGCGACTGCCATGCCAGAAAGAATCACAGTCATTTGGTATTTGTGAGTAAGGCTCACAGCATGGGAACCTCCCGTCACCGTGTAAATTACAACGGCCAAGCCAACCCCAATAACTGTAGTATTCATGTCCCAACCAAGCACGCTGGTCAGAATAATCGACGGGGCATAGATTGTGATTCCCGCAGAAAACCCCCGCTGGATAAGAAAAATCACGCTTCCCAAAGTGCGTGTTTTCGCGTCGAACCGATGCTCTAGGAATTCATACACCGAACACAGCCCAAGCTTGTAATAGATGGGAACAAAAACGATGGCAATCAGGATGAGGGCCAGCGGCATCCCAAAGTAGTTTTGCACAAAGGCCATTCCGCTATCGTAGGCCAAGCCCGGAGTCGAAAGGAAGGTGATCGCACTGGCTTGGGTGGCCATTACCGATAAACCTATCGTTCCCCAACTATTAGAATTTCCCTTCAGAAACTCGTCAAGCTTTTGGTCATTCCGGGTCATCCAAACCCCAAAAAAGACGATGGCGAAGAGGGTTACCCCCAAAACAATAATATCGATTCCGCTCATGCTTAGTGGGCCTCGAACTACTCGAAGGTTTTAGTCAGCCACGCATAAAACGCGATCTGCCCTGCCAATGCGGCTACCACAATCAGGTAAAGCTTGGTCCAGCCTTTAGAGCTTTCGTCTTTGACGGAGGCAGCAATTTCATTCTCTGTTTCAGTCTCCATGGCCTAAAGAAATTAAATTCACAAATAGTCGTATCGCACCTGGATTCCCGTTTGGCAACTGCCTAAAAAAGGAAAGTCCCGTGTACACGTACCAGCCCTTACCGTATTCTGTCACTAAGAGCCCTCCATCTCTCGGGGGTTCCCCTCTGTCGTTGGCAGAGACCAGAGCATCAAAGTGATCATCCCATGAGGAAGCGTAATAGAGCCCTCTCTCTTGTATCCAATTATCAAAGTCGATTTTAGTAATCTTATTTGGGTAGTTAAATACAACGTGATCTGGTTGAAGCAAACGCATCTCTACTTTTTCCTCAGAAACACGATTTCTGGACAATCGAATCGGGTAAGGGGATGTAAACTGTGACTTCGCTCTAAAACTTGTCGTGCTGTACTGGGATACAAGAGTCCCCCCATTCTCTACGTAGTTTAGCAGTACATCAAATCTTTTGTCCAATCCGGCATGAGCGTCGAACACGCGTGCTCCGAGTATCACCGTGTCGTAACTATCTAGACGCCCTTTCTCCAATTCCCCAATCAACACTTTCTCCACTTCATAGCCGATCTTGCTCAGAGTGTCAGGAACGGTATCCCCAACCCCTTCGATATAGGCTATTCGGCTTCCTCCGCGCCCTAGATCCAATCTTGTCACCTTGGTGACCGCTCGATTGAGAATCGGCTGCCGGCCAATATGCTCATAGAAAATCTCTCTGTAGCTCGAGTCGAATTCTTTACCCGACTCGCTAATCGCTTTGAAAACGATCTTTCCTTCGGAGGCGGTAGCAGGAGGCGTCAATTGTACCCGGATCCGCTGTGAACTTTGCACGTCCTCCAGATCAAAGTCGGGCTGGGTAATACTGATCTTCCAGCCCTTGGGACCTTCCGCCGTCAATTTTCCAATCGCAGCATCCACATTGCTCTGGACCACCACTTCGATCTCCTTAGCTTGCGAATTCTCAAAGAGCAAAATGGAGTTCGCAGGCGAGAGCGTAATCTCGGGACGTATCACGACCTGCTCGTGCACTTCACCTTGCACGGGATCACTAATGACCTGAACCACCGGAACGTTCAAGGTAACTGGGCGACCTTGGATCTCAACGACAGCAGAAACAGAAAGCGAAGGTGGTATCGACTCCAATTCCAGCAATCGCCGATTGCGAAGGCTGTAGATACCCACGCTGGCTTCGTCCTCGAGCCAGTAGGGACGCGTTAGCGGAGAATCGATAGGCAAGTTCACGTTCAGCGAAACGAACTCGACTACGTTTGAATCCAGTTCCTTGTCCAAATCTTCTTTAAGGGTTAACGAAATCTCCTCCGGCCAACGAGAGCTATCGAATAAATTTGCTCCCAAGTTGACAACTCTCGCTTGGATCGGGGACCGGTTTATAAATTCCACATCGAGCTTCACAAGCTCACCGGGCGTCAAGTCTGCCTGAGGCACTCGTGCTTGCAAATGAAGTCCCATACAGGCCGCAATGAGCTTTTGCAACGAGCTCCGCTTGGAACGAATTTGCCGATCAACCGGAAGTTTTTCTAATAACCCGTCTATCTCTAACAATGCTCGTACTGATTTCCAGGGAGCCGCCGCATCAAAGTCGACTATGGCACTTTCAAAAAGCGAATCCAGTCGAGAGCTACCGGAATAGCGGCGCCAAGTGGTTTCGACACCCTTTAGAAAATCGCCCTCAGACGGTTCGCCGGCCAGCAAGACCATTCGCTCAAACTGAGATCCACGCTGCCCCGCCCGTCCGAAACCTTGGCTCTTGTGCATACTACGGCTTCTCGCCGAAAGTTCCGTGTAGGAAGTTCCTAGATACGGATTGTAAAGTCCCACTTCCAAAGACACCACTTCCTGCGGTTCGTCTTCTGAGCTCGCAAACGGTGGCCCGCCTCCAGCTCTACGTCTCTGCCCAAACCCGTTCCATAAAATCCTTTTTGCCTGATGCGTTTCAAGCTCGCTCAATTGCTCCGTAAAGGCATGCGGATCGGCCGCTAGGTTAAATGCCTTCAGGGCCAATTGGGCAGACACAGTATGGTGACCATGAGTCGGACCTGCCGCGGGATTGAAACGAGTAATAATGACATCCGGTTTAAATTGGCGGACCGCATATACGACGTCACCGAGTACTTCATCTTCCTCCCAGTTCTCGAGCGTGTCTTCCGGGTTCTTTGAATAGCCAAAATCTCGGGCTCGCGTGAACAACTGGATGGCTCCGTCAATTTTGCGTGCTTGCAGTAATTCGTTTGCCCTGATCAGGCCCAGTTCTTGGTTCAATTCAGGGCCTATCAAGTTTTGCCCGCCGCCGCCCCTCGTTAACGAGAGATAAGCCGTGTCTAGCTTCTCTTCCTGTGCCAAATACGAAAGCAAAGTCGTGTTCTCGTCATCTGGATGAGCCGCCACAAAAAGGACAGAACCCACTTTTTTCAGTTTTTGCAACTCGTGTAGTATTTCGGACGAATTCATCGATTGGCCGAACGCAACTATATTAAGACCGATGAAAATCAGAAGACTCAGGGATGATTTAGTTGGCATGGTGAGGAGGTGGGAATACAAACGTTTGTAGTCTTTCTTTTTAATTCCTTCTCTACGAGCAAAGATCTCGAATTACTGCCAATTTTTAACCCAAGCCTTCTACCAAACCCGAAAATTGGAATTACATTGAAATTAAACTTCGATTCAAAGCGTCGGACTCTTTCTAAAACCACTACCCGATTTTAATGCTAATAACACTAAATCCAAAATTTATCGGCGAGGGACTTTTGCCGCTACTGAGCACGCTAGTTCTCTTCCAATCCATCGCAATGGGTGATTTTTGGATTTCAGGATCCCTTCCAGAAGTCAGCCCAGACGAAGTTCCAAAACTCTTCCGGGAGAATCTCGAGCTCAGGGCCCGCACTCTCGAGGGGAAGCTCTTAGTCGACTCAGAGGGCAACTTTCATCAGCAGTTCGAGGGCGAACCAGGATTGTTTAGCTTGGCTCTCCCCGGCGACCGTAAAATTTCACTGGCGATAGACGAGGGACAGAGATTGGTTATCCAAACTGACATAAAAGATCACGGGGCACTCAAAGTAGCCGGCTCTCCCGACACAGATGCCCTCATCGCTTATGAATCCTTTCGTAGAGAATCGCTCGCTCGCCTCGTATACCCACCAAGGGCCGCACTTAACGAAGCAACCGCTCGCGGAGTATCAGCCGAGCGGTTGGCCGCACTCTCTGAGCACGAGGTGGAAGCATACGGTGCCCACCGCCGCGAGTTGAATGACTTTACGATCGAGCATATAGGAAAATCCGTTGCCCTCTACGCAACTTCACTGAGGTGGGATCCGGACCATAGACTCAGTGAACTAGAAGATGCTGTTAAGGCTTTCTCCGAAAATCGCCCCCAGGCTGCTATCTCGAAGCGGATGATTGAGAAATTACAATCATTTCGGCGCACCGCTATCGGTGCAAATGGAGCCTCCTTGGCCGGCCAATCCCTAGACGGCAAATCCCATCGGCTCGAGGATTCCAAGGGCAAGTACGTTCTCGTGGACTTCTGGGCATCCTGGTGCGTGCCTTGCCGTGTCGAAAATCGACACTACGTAAAACTCCTCGACAAGCACTCCAACGACAACTTTACCATTTTTGCTATAAATTTAGATGACAGCCGTTCGGCTTGGGAACAGGCCTCAAAACGTGATCGAGTTACCTGGCCACAGATATCTGACTCACTAGGCTGGGATTCACCAATGGCCGCCGCCTATAATGTAAATGCTCTGCCAATGAGCTTCCTGCTCAACCCCGAAGGCCGCATTATCGCTCAAAATCTCCGTGGAGCAAAGCTTGAGGCTAAGCTAGCGGAGATCTTCAATTAGGCACCTTTAGCCAATTATATTATCAGTCCATATTGGCCTAGTATCTAAAATTGAGATTGCCTCACTAATCGAGTGCGCTCTTTCTTCGCCCACAATGAAGCTTCCTTACTCCAAGTCCATCGCTCTCAGCCTGATTGTGATTTTCACCATTCTAGCAGGATGTTCGAAAAAACCAACGACTCTAGTCGCTCGTATGGAAACGAACAAGGGCACGATCGTGATAGAACTTTTTGAAGATACGACCCCGATCACTGTAGAAAATTTCTCCGGCCTCGCAGACGGCTCCAAAACCTGGATTGCTCCCGATGGAGAAGAGAAAAACGAACCCTTCTACGACGGCCTCATTTTTCACCGTGTCATCAAGGACTTTATGATCCAAGGAGGTTGCCCCCTCGGAACGGGTACAGGCGGTCCGGGCTACCAGTTTCAAGATGAGTGCTATGCCGGTAAAGTAGTTCCTCTAAAAGGTGAAATTGCCGACGCCGCTACCGCAAATGAAGTTTTCGGGGCACTCTTCCGTCCCCATTTGATGGAGAACCAAGGCAATAGTCCTATCCCAGAAATCGCCACAATTTTTCAGGAAATGCAAACTACTCAAAGCGTCGAGCCACTCATCGGAAAGAATGTGGAAGAGCTCCAAACCTTGTTGGGGTCTACCGACAAATTGACTCGATTCGAGCCAGAACTGGCTCAGCTAACGGGCGAGATTAAGGATGAAGATACAGCTAATGTAGTATTCCAAGCTCTCTTCGCTCCCCACTTGCAAGAACACGAAGGAGAAAGCCCTGTACCAGCAGTCGCTGCCCTTTTCTCCGCAATTCAGGCCTCAAACTCAGGCCAACCCTTAATCGGTAAGACCGTTGAAGAACTTCAAGCCCTCATCGGGACCGACACACCAGTGGAGCAACCCACGCTCACAGGCAAGGTTGAATATGGCACAGTTTGCATGGCAAATTCTGGTCCTAGCACCAATGGGTCTCAGTTTTTTATTGTCACGAATACGGACGGGGCGAGCTGGCTGAATGGCAAACACACTGTCTTCGGAAAAGTGATCGAAGGAATGGATGTAGCCCTCGCAATTCAGGAAGTGGAAACCGGAGCAGGCGATAAACCAGTCGATGATGTTCAAATCCTGGGCGTTTTGATTGAGCGGATATAGACCATTGACCAAATACCTGCGTAGATAAATTCCCCTACGGCAATTTCGTTTTTTTCAGAACGAAACCCGAACCTAGGGAAGATATATATTCATAATTAATATACTATTTCCGTATCCGATTTTTAATTTTTCATTTTCTTCATTCGCTCTCCAATTTGCATCAAAGCTTTGGTTTTCATACATAGGCCGGTACTAGCGAAGCGAGTTTTCACTTGTCCTTCCTGCCTAGCCGATCCCAGTAATCAACATTGAAGGCTACGGGAATTCTATGTGCCCATAATCCCGGATCCTTCAAGAATCCACTTAACTATTTTAAGGGGGAGGAAAACTGCTGCAGCCTTACGATGTATAGAGCTCGATGAGCTGAGACGACTCGGGTCCGCTCTCCAACCGAAACACCTCTCCTACCAACAGATTTCCCGCCATTCTCATTCCTAGTACCCAAAAAATAAACCTCATAAGTCTAAATACAATTCAAGAGGGATCTAGATGGCAAAAGAATCTCACCGCACTTAGGAATCTAAACCATTCTCTGTTGGTGGCGTTTGTCCTCTGCCAGTCACGCTAAAACTAACTCAATGCTTGTCGTAGACCAGGCGATCGATGGGTTCAGCGGTGTCGTATAGTAGGGTGTGCCGATTAAATCCATCTGCGGGACGGGGTCGAGTCGGTCCTCCCCAACTGCTCGCTGCCCGCCCATTCCAATCTCTGGAAATCCACTGCGGCCCCCGAAAAGGATCTCTCGTACGATTCATCCATTCAACGATCTCTCCATGGAGCTGATCCCTGACCTCCGCATGCACTTCGTCATAAATAAGATTCCTAAGCTCGTCTGGGTCGGTTTCCAAATCGTACAACTCGTCCTTATCCGAAAGGTTGATCGCTAGTTTGTATCTGCGATTCGTGACACACCTTGTTGGTGAAAACGCTCCAAACCCATCGTGATCCAGCTCGAATCTATTGAACTCCAAAAACACCCTTTCCCGTTCGCACACAGTCGGATTCGAAAAGACCTTCAACAGACTTTCACCGTGCAAAATCTCTGGTGAATCTTGGTCAAAGAATTCCAAAAACGTGGGCACAAGGTCGATGTGCGAAATGGGACGGTCCACAACTGCTCCAGCTGGTAAATGGCCATTCCATCGGACGATGAAAGGAATTTTCGCGATTTCCTCGTACATATTTGGACCTTTACCCAGCAATGCGTGCGACCCCAACATATCACCGTGATCAGATGTATAAATTGACAAAGCATTCGGTATCCATTTATCTATAGCGTTGTTAATTCGCCCAATTTCATAGTCACAATAACTATTGCACGCGAAAAAGGCGTCCATCCGAAGCGTCTCACCGTCTCCAAGGTACGACTTAACATGATTCGACCAATCTTTCTGGGACTGAGGCTTATCCTTCAAAGTATCCTTCCCATTGGGGCCAATCTTGTATTCAAAACCTTCGAAAGCTTCCAAGTACTCTGCGGGACAGATAAAAGGGTGATGCGGCTCGTCTATAGATACGACAAGAAAAAAGTCTTCATCCTTATAGCGCTCAATAAATTCCAATGCCTTGTCTACACTACGATGGGCCATAGTAAACGTTTCATCGTACCCATTGTCTCGCATGTCTTTTGCCGTCGGAACGAGTCGAGAAAAGTCCCTTTCCTCCTTGCTTCCCAAACTATCGAGGTAGCAACGCCCATCGAACCAGTATTCTGGGTCCCAACCCTCAGGACAAACTCCATTTCCAAAATAGTCTGTCCCGTCCAAATGCCATTTGCCGACATAGCCTGTGCGGACACCCAAACCCGAAAGTCGTTGCCCAATCGTCTTAGCGTCTAAGCACGGTGCCATATCATTTCCAAGTACACCGTTGGAATGTGGATACAACCCTGTAAAGATCGCTGACCGAGCCGGTCCACATACCGGTTGAGTGGAATATGCGCGGTTAAATCGAATTCCTTCTGCAGCCATCTTATCGATGTAAGGCGTCTTCATTTCGGGTCGGCCATAGCATCCAACGACGTCTGTCCCCTGCGTATCCGTAAGTATAAAAACCGCTTGATTAGGCATTTCGAGAAAATTGATCGCTCGATACCGAATTTCAAATACCAAATTGGCATAAGTTCAGAGTTCAATTGAAATGCCGTTGCATCTAGTTCAACTAAATTTCCTAGACACAAAGCCACTTGCAACAGTGGCAAAGCATTTCAATAAATACGGATAGCACGTCCCACCCCTTATGAAAATCGATTCCCATCAGCATTTCTGGAAATACGACCCGACTGAGTATGGCTGGATCTCTGAGCAGCACACAGTCTTAAAACGTGACTTTCTTCCCGTTGATTTAGAACCACTAATGGCGGAAAATAACATCGACGGATGTATTGCGGTACAAGCTAGGCAAACCATCGAAGAAACAGAATGGCTTATTAAAATTTCCGCCGCAAATCCCTCTGTTGTGGGGGTCATAGGTTGGCTCCCGCTCTGCCATACCAATCTCAATGCGTCCCTCGACCGGTTGAATGAGAACCCAAAGCTTGTGGGCGTGCGCCACGTGATCCACGACGAGAAAGACAACAACTTCATTTTAAGGAAAGATTTCAATCAGGGGATTCGGCAGCTCGGACCTCGAAATTTAGTTTACGATATTCTTATTTTCGAAAAGCATCTTCCCCAGACCATCCAATTTGTCGATCAACACCCAAATATTCAGTTCGTGGTCGACCACATCGCAAAACCAAAAATCTATTCCGCTACGTTCGATAGCACCTGGGCAGAAAACATTCTCGAACTAGGCAAAAGGACAAACGTAGCCTGCAAACTGTCAGGAATGGTCACCGAAGTCATTGATTCCAGATGGAGCCCCAGTCTCCTTCGACCCTACGTCGATACCGTTCTCGAGGCGTTTGGTCCCAACCGGCTATTAGCAGGCTCGGATTGGCCTGTTTGCCTTTTAAGAGCAGAGTATACACAATGGCATCAAGCAATTCTATCGATGACCGAATCTCTATCCGAATATGAGCAGTTTAATATACTGGGGCAGAACGCTTGCCGTATCTATAATATTTAGCATCCGGATCCACTGTTTCGATCCTCTCAAGAATACTTTTTTTGTCACATCTTGAGCGTTCCTCTCTTGAAGGTAATCGGTCAGGACACCAAACAGCGGTTTGTGCAACAAGACCATAATGCTAATCATAACCGTACCACTCGCAGGGTGAAAGTCCCAGAAGCCTTACTCTTCGACACGTACTCTGCGGCACAAATACAACTTCGTACCGGCGATTGGTGCCCAGGGCGGGACTTGAACCCGCACGTCCTTGCGGACAACGGATTTTAAGTCCGCTGCGTCTACCGATTCCGCCACCTGGGCTTAAGGTTGCTAATCAACATTTTATGTAATCTAAGGAAGTCAAAAAAATTGCTCATAATAGAATTATTGACTCCAAAACGACACTAAAACCTGATTAACCGAATTCGAATTGGATGTCTAAAGGTGACGCCTGCATTGTCAATCTCGCTGAAAACAAAAGATAGAAGCTTCAGTGAATCGCCAGCGAAGCATCGGGAGGGGGCGGCAGCCAGATCGCAAATTTTATGCATCAACTGCCCCCAGAAAAAATTGTCGTCCTTAGGACTCATTTCCCCAGTTTAGTGTAATTATGAAATCCAACACCGTCCTCACAATCACAACAGCTGTCGGTAATGCCGCTTTGCTCGCTGGACTTGTTTTCTTGATCTTTGAGCTAAGGCAGAATTCAAGTATCGCAAAATCTCAGATCAGACAGGAGCGAGTTTCAGGATTGATTGAACAATTCTCTAGTAATGCTAGGGACGGGGTTCTTTCCGATCTATACTATGATGTTTTCATTGAAGGGCAATTTGATCTTTTAAAGGGGACAAATAAGGCAAAACTGTACCAATTTGAAATAGCCCGTTTCCATAGACTGGAAGACGTCTACTTCCAGTACAGTAATGGGCTTATCGACTACCAGCCATATCGATTTAGCATGGAGAGAGCCGCAAACAGACTCCCCTTTGGGGAATTTCTGAAGATAAGCGTTGTCAAAAGAAATGAAGATCTCGCGAAAGACCGAGAAGAACTTATAGAAAGTCCGGACTATAATCCCTCCGATTGGAGGAAAAAATTCATCGCTTGGGAGAAAAGTAGAGGATAACCAATAAACGATTTTAACTTTTTATCCCTTAATATTTGTCGCTGCCCTTTTTATCGCCCCGCCATTAGCTGCTCTACTGCTTTTGCCAATTTGTTTGTTCTTCCTATTATTAATGATCGCTCCAATCCTCTCCCTTATTTCGGATCTTGGAAATATCTTTGTCAGCAAGTCACCCGACGAGGGAGAAGTGCCTTGGCTAGGCTGGAGGGAATGTTTTCTCCTTTCGTAAATGAGCTTCCCTAACCAAACCCTGCGAATTGGGCTATTTGGAGGTAGCTTCGACCCCATCCACGAAGGGCATTTGTCAATTGCCAAAAAAGCGAGCGAGCAATTTCGACTGAATCGTGTCCTCTTTATTCCCGCAGCGCAATCTCCACTTAAAGAGAATTCTCCTGCTGCGTCAGACAAAGACCGGGTCGAGATGATCCGCCTCGCTATTGGGGACAACCCATCCTTTGAAGTTTCAACCGTTGAGATTGAACGGGGTGGAATTAGCTACTCGATAGAAACCGCTGAACGAGTAACCTGCCAGAATCCAGGGGCGAAGCTTTTCTGGATAATTGGAGGAGATCAGGCGAAGCAGCTCGACCGATGGAGAAATATTGAGGATTTAGTACAAAAGGTAGAATTCATCTATCTCGAACGGGATGATCAAGCTAGCCTATCAGAAGTTGTTTCAATTCTGGCAAAGCTCCATCCATTGCAGATGGAACGCATCCCAACGAGCTCCACTGAGATTCGAAACCGAGCGAAATCGGGTGATCTCCCGAAGTACTTCTTGCCAGAGTCGGTCTTTCATTACATCAAATCGCGGAATCTCTATCGAGACGAACTGACCAAACCATGAACCAAGAAATTAAACTTTCCTCCAAATACAGGCAACTTCTCGGAGCTTGTTGCAATGCGTTGGATGGTACTAGGGCAGAGGATGTCGCGATACTCGATGTGAGCAAAATTTCGACTATCACCAACTACCTAATACTCGCGACTGCCAACTCACAGCCTCATCTCCGTGCGTTGAAGCGCGATCTGGACAAGACGCTGAAGGACCTCAATGTACGAGTAATCGGCGTGGACGAGGGTGACCACAGCGGTTGGTCCGTCGTTGATGCCTTCGATGTTATGATCCATTTGTTCACTCACGAAGTGCGAGAAAATTACGATTTAGAGAGTCTTTGGAAAGACGCCCAAACAATCGACGCCGAACCGCTAATGTCCAACCTTGAAGAAAGCGTCTAAAAACGGTTCGATAAGCTTACTCAGAAATCGATTCCGACAGAACTCACTACTCGCTGGTCCTCCCGCCGGTCCTCTGGCAGCGACCTATCGTATTCTAGCTGATACCTAATAGAAAGGTGTAACGAGTCGGTTACCTTGCTGACAATTCCAGCCTGGAACTCGTACTCGTATTCGCTCCGCTCATCAGGGGGGAGTGCGATTCTAAACTCCTGTGTAAATCGCAGACGACTACCTAACCGATAGTCAAGATCTTGAAACACGTCAAAAAGGTAGTTCGTGTTCCCATTGTCGACGTTGTCTTCACGATACCGCCCACTTAGTCCCGCGCCCGTCGAAACTTTAAGAGCTTTCTGATTCAGTAAGCGATAACCCAATCCCAATGTTTGCTCCAAATTGATATCGATTTCCTTTATCGCGTCTGAACTGTAAAGTGTATCAGTTTGGTAGAAAACACCGGGCGATAAGTCTCGTCTCCACCTCAAGTTGGAATACAGCCTGTCAGTCGTCTTCCCTCGGTCGCTCTCGCCAAAGTATCTGCGGGCTTCAAACCGGAAATCGTTTTTCTCGATCCTTCGCCTCACATTGAATCGAGCATTGTAGTCGAGTTTATCCCGGCGGCCACTCTGCAGGTTCATTCCAAACTCAAACTGGCGGGACCAATTCTCAAAGCTGATCACTCGTAAAAAATCTTTCATCCGGGATCGCGATGCTTGCGGTTCCTCGTTCTCAGGTTCTTCAGGAGTATCTCCTTCATTCCGATTCTGGTTAGGGCGGATAATACTCCTGACACTCCTTTGGGGAATCTCAACATCACCTAAAATTGTATGCTCAATTAATACAATGTCACCTTCGCTAATCAGCCTGCCCCTAAGTACGTCCCCATTTCTTAAGGATATTCGAACCTCAACAGCCTCCACCCAATGCATGGACAGGCAGGCAAAAAAAACGGTGGCTACTCTCACATAACTTCGCGTCCAAAACTTCATCTTAAAATTCTAATACCTATTCCCTGTTTGTACTAACCTCTAGGCGGATGCGTAATCGTCTCAATTAGAGCAATACTAATACGACTATTTTTTCAAAATTGCTGCTCTCTTTTCGTATTTACAAATGCTTGACACCAAATACAAGAGAAGCAGCTCAAGAGCTCCTGAGGACCTCCGATCGATGGAGCTTTCACTCCCTGTTTCTAATTCACAAATAAATTATCAACAGGAATCAATATTATGCATAAGAATACATCCAAGAAGGGTTTTACCCTCGTTGAAATCATGATCGTTTTTGTTATCGTAGGCCTCCTGGCTGCTGTAACCTTACCTGCGTTCCAAAAGGTTTTCGAAAGCTCACGTAGCAGTGCTATGGAAAATGATACTCGTCAGCGCGCATCTGCTACCCGAAAGTACATGTTGGAAAAAAATTTACGAAGATTCATTTGTTCTTCAAAGCTTAAAATTCAAAATTAAAGCTAGTACGATTCAAACCACGCTTCTTTCAGGAAATGTTATTATACCTTGGTTCGAACTGGACACTGTAGACGAGACCTCCATAGATCCGTATAACTTAATTCGCCTAAGCAGAATATCAGATATCATTCTCTTATAGACAGACGACAACAGCGAGGTGGATCTTAGAGAGAGTCTTATTTCTGCAAAACCGAAACGCATTTACGAGATCAAACCAAAGACCTCCGACGCTTGGTTAAATACGCTTACCTAGAAGCTCATGCCTTCGCAACGTAAATAATCGATTCGCTTTCTTGAGTGGGGGCTTTCATCTCAAAATCACCGTAGAGATCGATTTCAGAAAACCCAATCTGGGCTAACCGGCTATGCATCTCAAAAGGTAATTTCCAGTGAATGGTCATTTCCCTGTCCTCTTCGACAACTACCGTGTCGCTAGAATCTACCTTCTGAAACCGATTGATTAAAGTCAAACGTTGTTCGAATCGATCCAATTTCCAACCTTGCCACGCTAAAAATCGCTGCCCCTTTTCGTCCGCTTCGCTATCGCGGCGCAATTCCAACGGAGCTTGATCTGAGCAGCTTTCCAGCATATCCCAAGGCATGAACATCGGTATAACAATTTGGCCCCCTGGTTGCAAATGCTCTAAACTGGACTTCAGGCACGACTCTATATCCTCGGCTTCAAGCAATAATTGGATTGAAAATCCAGGAATGAGAATTGTCGCAAAACGCTCTTTCAATTTGAATTTCCGCATGTCGTCTTGGATCAATCGGGTATTCGGATAATCTTTTCCAAGCTTCTCTTGGCAAATAACTAACATTTCTTCGGACGTATCAATGCCAACAACGGCCATTCCTTCCTCAGCGAGTGGAGTTAAGATTCGCCCAGTACCGCATCCCAGATCTAGAACCGGGCCTGGATTCGACTCGATTAACAACCGATAGAACGCGTAATCATCGAAATCCGAAAGCTCGTCGATGAGGTCAAAAAAAGCCGCTTCGAGACCGTCGTAGATGTAAGGTGCCTTCATTTCTCACAAAACATGAATAGCCCTATTTCAATCTACGAGGCATTTCAATCAGGACACGCCTACGAAGTTCCTCTCGATTTGCTGTATTCCCATAATCTCTACCCACAACATGGATCGAGACTCCTATGTCTTGATCACGGTCTCCCTATCTGGAGCGAACTAAGATAAAACGCTTTCTGTCCCCAAGAGAATAGATACTATCGTTCATCTCAAGGTCTCCGTAAATGCACCTATGGGAAGGTAATCCCACCGAAAACCGTTTCAAAAGTATCTAGGCTCTATCTGTTCTAGGTATGCAACGAGAACAAAAAGAGCCGATTAAAGCCCGCTCGAATCGACGCTTTCGATCCAATCGACGTAACTCTGAGCGTTGCCATCGTCGATATACTCAGTCGCTCCCTCGGCACGCCCATCCTCAGCATAAAAAACGAGGAATGGAATTCCGGTAATTCCAAAACGCTCCCTGATTCCTGTCACATCCTCTGACTTACGAGGAATCCCAATCTTTGCCCCTAAAATTTCTTCGGACTCCAAAAAGTCATCCAATGCTAAACTCTCTTTGAGCAGTGCGTCCAACTTGTTACACCAAGGACACCAATCCCCATTCCCCTTAAAAATCATGAGTAATCGTCTCTGCTGGGAATTCCTTTGCTCAAGAGCTTCGTCTATATCGGCCAACCAATTCATCTGATTCTCATTCGCTGTTTTCAATCTATGTTCGCAAACCCTAGAAAACTTTCAATACCTGGCAAGGTCGTATGCGTCATTTTCAGGAAAAAGAGTTTCCTTTCTCAAAATGGAATGCCTACACCGCCAAACTGCTCATACTATCCTTAGCCGAGCGTAGTTCAATCAAGCATACGCCAATGACCTAAAAAGACTGAGCATGACATTGCAGCGTTCAGAGATTCCACATTCCCAAAAGAAGGGATTTCTATCCGATGGTCCGCCAACTCCAGAATCTCCTCCGAAACTCCCCTCGCTTCATTTCCAATTACCAGTACGGTTCTAGCCGGCCAGTGGAAACTTTGAAGGGACTCGCTCGCCCCAATTTCACTTGCAACAACTTTGAATCCTTCGTTTTTTAAAGAACCCACAGCGTCTGCTAAATTTTCAATTGTAAAGATGGGCAAATGAAAGAGACCACCCATTGTGGCTCTAAGGAGTTTCCCGTTTTCCTTTTCCGGACACCCCTTCCCCATGAGAACCGCATCAACCCCAAACCAATCACACCCTCGAATAATTGCACCGCAATTTCCTGGATCGCTAACCGCATCCAAGACTACCAAACAACTCTCAACTTTTGTCCTGAGAGAGGCTTCAACGCTTCCCCAATCATAATGTAAGCGGTCGGCAATCCCAATCACCCCCGAGTTTGTCTTCGTTTCTCCCAAAGCCTTCAACTGTGATTCGCTTGCCAAGTAAACCTTATCTGAATGCTGCGTGGCTTTAGCTAGAATCATTCGGTCCTCATCACTCAACTTTCGGGATCCATCATATACTACTGCGTTAAGATGAGCCCCGGATTTGATGGCCTCCTCCAGCAAGTGCCAACCTTCAATAATGAATCGGTTTTCGATCTCCCTGTTTTTCTTGCCGTGTAACTTTCGAAAGACCGAAAGCTTGGCTTTTGAAAGCGATTCTGCCATCTTATCCTCATCAAGCATTGTCACTTCCGCTTGTCCATAGAAAAGCTGGAGTCGCTACACTTGGAAATGAAATTTACACATTCAAGAGGAAGGAAATGGAGCGGCAGATAATGCATGTAGATATGGACTGTTTCTACGCAGCAATCGAGGCTCGAGACAATCCATCCTTGAGGCGAGAGCCTATCGCCGTGGGTAGCAGAAGCTCGAGAGGGGTACTAACTACATGCAACTATGAAGCTCGAAAATTTGGTATCCACTCGGCAATGCCCAATTTTATCGCAGTACGAAAATGCCCCCACCTCGTTATTTTGCCCGTAAGATTCGAGGTATATAGATTCGAGTCCAAACGCATTAGATCCATACTCAATCAATACACCAATCTAGTAGAGCCCCTTTCGCTCGACGAAGCCTACCTAGACATATCGAGCAATAAACGAAATGCGGTTTCAATCGCCAACGATATCCGAAGACAGATAAGACGCGTCACTGGACTGACGGCTTCCGCAGGAGTCGCTCCCAACAAAATGCTCGCTAAAATCGCTAGTGACTGGAAGAAGCCCAATGGGCTTTTCCATCTCGCTGCAGACGAAATATCCGAATTCATGTCGAGCCTCCCTGTATCTAAGATCTGGGGAATCGGAAAGAAGGCAGAAGAGAAGCTACTAGCAAAAAACATACGGACATGCGGTGATCTTCAGTCTTACAGTTCTCTAGAGCTTACACATTTATTCGGTAAATTCGGCGGTGAGCTTTACGACTTGTGTCGAGGAATCGACCATCGTCCCCTCGTCTCCAACCGTGTTCGTAAGTCCATCAGCGTTGAAAGGACTTTCTCTACCAATCTCGAATCGCTCGAGGCTTGTGCGGAGAAGGTTCAGTCTCTCTTCTTGGAACTCGAAGAGGAATTGTTCCGACTCAAACTGGATCGTAAGATAGCGAAGCTTTTTTTAAAGTTGAAGTTCTCCGACTTTACCAAAACGACCGTCGAGCGAGTGGGTCTTGCTATCAACGAGTCTTCTGCCCAAACCCTGTTAAAAGAAGCCTTCGGCCGTAAGGCTTTACCTGTAAGGCTTATCGGAATTGGCGTTAGGCTCGCGACCTATCACGCGAGCCAATCACAACAGCTCGAGTTCGAGTTTCAAAACTAGCCTTTTCCTTTCGTCTTCAACGGACAACTCTCAGGGCTTGCTCTCTAGATCTTTTCAACGAACATCTACCTTTCCATTTTTTAAGTCATGCTTGAGGGAAAACGCATTCTATTGATACTGACAGGCAGCATCGCGGCATACAAATCGCTCGACCTCATTCGTCTACTCACAAAGGCCGGCTCCTCGGTTGAGGGAGTATTGACCGAGGGAGGAAGGCAATTCGTAACTCCCCTTTCCGTCGAAACCCTCACCGGGAAAAAAGCACACGTCGAAATGTGGGATTCCCACGCCTACGAAATGAGCCACATCGAACTTTCCCGTCGAGCGGATTTGATTGTCGTAGCTCCGGCAACCGCTAACTTCATTTCAAAAATGGTACGAGGCGAAGGAGACGATCTTGCTTCCGCCCTAATGCTGGCGAAGAATAAGCCAGTCATTCTCGCCCCTAGCATGAATGTGGAAATGTGGGAAAACCCTGCTTTTCAACGCAATCTTGAAATTGCGAAATCCGATGGAGCCACAGTCATTACTCCGCAAGCTGACATGTTGGCATGTGGAGAAATTGGTATGGGTAAGATGGCTGAGCCGAGTTCGATAATGGAAGTGATCGACGCCCATTTCCGGCTTGTATCAACAATCGAAGGGAGACGTGCAATCGTCACATCTGGGGGCACCATCGAACGAATTGATAGCGTGCGGCACATTAGCAACTTCTCTTCCGGCAAGCAGGGCAATGCCATCGCGATTGCTCTTGCCCAGTCAGGTGCGAAGGTAACTCTGGTCTTAGGCAAGAACAGTATCGGTCCGGCAAGCCACCCAAATCTACATGTTCTCGAAGTCGTATCAGCCGAAGAGATGCATGAAACGGTCCGCAAAGCCCTTCCCGCGGACATTTTCGTTGGATGCGCAGCAGTGTGTGACTTTAAGGTCGTCAATCGTTCCGATCGAAAAATCAAAAAGTCCGAAGGATTAAATATCAAGTTTGCCGAGAACCCAGACATCGTCCGTTCGGTAGGCAAACTGGGGCCTACTGATCGTCCTGCAGTAGTCGTCGGATTCGCTGCAGAAACAGAAGAACTGATAGATAACGCTCAAGAGAAGCTAGATATCAAAGGCTGCGACCTAATTGTCGCTAACAATGTCTCAGGTGGTTCCGTTTTCGGTCAGGACGATAATACTGCTCACTTCGTAACTTCTGAAGGG